>Ga0207156_10039_pt1 | contig 32868 bp, 27 predicted proteins | sample Alteio_BWMinHeat_24_FD_153514 | JGI IMG/M metagenome (GOLD analysis project Ga0207156, IMG submission 153514) | Enriched cells from forest soil in Barre Woods Harvard Forest LTER site, Petersham, Massachusetts, United States -... | ecosystem: Environmental > Terrestrial > Soil > Temperate forest >...
CTCCGATTCCATCTGCCAGGCCGTCAAACGCGCCCTCTCACACCGAATCCGCCATCGAAGTCAGTACCGCCGTCTGAGGGGCAAGCGGTCATTTACTCCCTACTGGCTGCACTCTCTCTCCTGCCGTTCACCCAGTTCGTCAAAGAATTCCGCCAGCCGGTCAAGATCTGCTTCTCGCGAGTATGTGCTTAGCACAATCTGAATTATGGATGGAGGTCAACTGTGAAAAAAGCCGTGCTGATGCTGGTTGCAACCGCAGCAGTCCTGACATTGAGCGCCTCTTACGGAGCGGAATCGGCGCAATTCCCCGACAGCTTTCGACGCTGGGTACACGTGGGCACCGGAGTCATCATGCCCGGTGCTAACCCGCAACTGATGAGCGAAGAAGGAATGCACCACATTTTCGCGAATGAGAAGGCGGTCAATGGCTACTCATCGGGTGACTTCGCTGATGGCTCGATTATCGTTTACGAGCTGCGCGAAGCGCAGCAGAAGAATGGAGTGATTTTCGAGGGGGATCGCAAACGAGTGGACTTCATGATTAAGGACTCGAGCCTCAAGAGCACGGGGGGATGGCGATTCGAACGGTTCTGGGGCAACGACCAGGCACAGAATGCTGTGCCGGACTCAGGAACCTCGTGCTTTCAGTGCCACTCGAAAGCGAATGCGCACGGATTCGTGTTCAGCCAACTCCATTGAGCGACTCTGGAACGTTTGATCGCACACTTGAAATGTGCGTTCTTGTCGTCATGCTGAAACATTGGGAATCCTCCTGCGGAAGTGAATCATGAACTCCAATAAGAAAATAAGGATCCTCCGGCAGTGGGGTACCAGACCGAAGGTCTGGACAATCAGGTAAGGAACAGGGGTCGAGTGCCGCGTTTAAGCTGGAAGAGCTTCGCGCGTTGGCAGTTAAGACCGATGGCTCACTGATGCCTTTCCAAGCTCGTCCGGCAGTGTGGTTCTGGGCCCCGTGCTCAGTACAGTGATGACGTCACCGCTTTTCGCTCGTTGAGAGGCTGACGATCTCGTTTGAGAGACTACCTTTTTGCACGGCTCAGGCCGACGCAGCGGGACAGACAAGGAGATGTCATGTCCAAGCAGCGCAACAAGGCTGTCAGCCTGCCCGTGATCGAACCGAATGCCGCAGGAATCGATGTGGGTGCGACGGAGATCTTCGTGGCCGTGCCCGCGGATCGCGATCCAGAGCCGATCCGGTGCTTCCCTACATTCACCGTCGATTTGGAAAGACTGGCGGATTGGCTTCAGCAGTACCATATCCGAACCGTAGCCATGGAATCAACCGGCGTCTATTGGATTCCGCTGTTCCAGATTCTGGAGAAGCGCAAGATCGACGTGCGATTGGTCAACGCGCATCACGTCAAGAACGTCCCGGGCACGAAGACCGATGTTTCCGACTGCCAGTGGATTCAGCACCTTCATTCCGTGGGACTCTTGCGCGGGTCCTTTCGTCCCGACGACGAAATTTGTGCGATCCGTTCGTTGTGGCGTCATCGCGACAACCTCATTCAGTTGGCCACCCTTCATCTTCAGCACATGCAGAAGGCGCTGGACCAGATGAACCTGCAGATCCATCACGTCATCAGCGATCTCGATGGAACTACCGGTCTAGCCATCATGGACGCGATCCTGGCCGGAGAACGCGATCCGCACAAGCTGGCTCAACTGCGTCACCCGCGCATTCGCGCCAGCGAGGAGACCATCATGAAGTCACTCGTCGGCGATCACCGTGAGGAGCACCTGTTCACACTCCGCCAATCACTCAAAGCCTATCGGTATTACCAGGAGTTGATCCAGGAAGTCGACGCGCAGGTGAAGCAAATGATGCAACGGCTTCCCTCTAAAGTTGCCGAGGGCGAAGAGCCTTCCCAAGGAAGCAAACGCCGCGCGCGCAAGACTCCCTGGAGGAATGAACCGCCGCAATTGCGCGAGGATCTTTATCGGGCATTTGGAGTGGACCTCACCGAGGTGCCAGCAATCAACTCCCTGACGGCGCAAATGCTGCTCACCGAAATCGGTCCGAATCTCGACCGATTCCCGACGGCCGCCGCCTTCTGCTCCTGGTTGAGGCTATGCCCAGACCCAAAGATCAGCGGCGGTCAGGTTCTATCCTCACGAACCCGCCCAACAAAGAACCGCGCCGCCCTCGCCCTGCGCGTGGCTACACAGGCGCTATACCACAGCGACAGTTTCCTCGGCGACTACTTCCGTCGCATGAAAGCCCGCATGGGCACTCCGAAGGCCATGACCGCTACTGCCCATAAGCTCGCCCGGATTATCTATCACATGGTCACCACCCAACAACAATACGACTCCACCATCTTTCAAAAGCAGGAGGAGCGCCGGCGACACCAGAAATCAGCCAGGCTGCACGCACAAGCCCGAGAACTCGGATTCCAACTCGTGCCCATCAATTGTGTTCCTTGAGAGAGCCGGAGGCTTTCGGTTGCTGGCCCCTCGAAGGGGCCTAATCGCAACCGGTGAAAAGCAAAAGCAACTGCAACAGCCTGGAGCTCGTTCGACAATGAGCTTCGATAGAACCAAAACAACAGCCGGGGGAATACTCCCGGAATTCTCAAAGTTTGACTGCCTCCCCGGCAAAGCCGGGGGAACTCCCGGTTTCATTAGTCGCGACAGCGTGCTCAACTCACAGACATGAGCTGCGGTCTTTCGAAAAGGTTTGACATGACCAAGCCGACAATCAGAAGAGTTACGGATGCAGCAGCGAACAGATTCGCGGCACGTCCCATAGTCGCTTGTCCCTTTCGCGAGCGGGATAACACCGCCGTTCCGGCCCGTATGACCGCCGACTCTGACCTTTAACGAAGTCTCGCCAGTCCCGGTGATTCGCCTCAAGGTATGGGGAAGAGTCGCCCACAATCCGGCCGCTACCCTGTCAATGACTGCATCGATCTGCCAACAGTTAAGATCTCCAAATCTAGAACCCCCCTAAAACTTGAATAATCTATCGTGCCGGACTCGGTCACGGCATTCTGCGCGATGCCAGCTGTGGCCAGGCTAGCAGCCGCTGCCAGCGAAACATGCGAGTTTCCATCGATTCTGCAACGGGCACTTCTTCCTTGGGGTTCCTGCGTAGAGGGTGGGATATCTGGTTCTTGAACCTCTGAATGAAGCCAGAGAAGCTCTATCCTGAATCTCTGCGTGCTGATTATTTACCTCCTGACCCATTTTCAATGATCAAAAAAGACCAGGTGCCAGGAAATGGGATTTCGAAACCCAAAGCTCTGGCGATCGTTGGACACCGCGAAGTTAGATTCTGAGCGAGCCGGTCCGCCTCCGCAAATGGCCCCTCGCTCGATGGGGAATGATATGTCTTTGACCTGTATCTGACGCGTCCACGGGACAGCCACGAACGTCCGTTCGTGAATACGCGTATGCATCCGTCGCGGCGGCTTCGATCAAGTCGGCCAGTGTTTACGAAATGTTCGCATCGCCTGGACGAAAACCGGCTCCACCACGATCAGGGTGTAATCCCTCCCCACGGGTCCTACAAAGAAACTTCATTTAGCAACCCGCTTCTCCATCTGGTGTACGATGGCCTCGAAGATTAACAGGAGGCTTGATGGCGTCAGCCCCGGCCAACCTGGCCGCCGATTCGGTGCGTCCTCTCGAAGTTGATGCCCTCGTCAAGAGCTTTGGTGCGATAAAGGCCGTCTCCGGCGTCTCCCTTGAACTGTTAGGCGGCGAATGCCTCGGCCTCCTCGGGCCGAACGGAGCGGGCAAGAGCACCGTCATCCGCGCCATCGTTGGTCGCGTAATTCCAGATGCGGGTCGCATTTCCGTCTTCGGCTCCGCCGCCGGCTCAGCAGAGGCTCGTGCCGCTCTTGGCTGGATCCCGCAGGATCTGGCCGTCTATCCTCGCCTCACCTGTAAAGAGAACCTGCTCTCTTTTGGCCGCTATCACGGACTGTCGGGCCGCAAGCTCACCGAGTCCGTTGCCTGGTGTCTCGACTGGGCTGCACTCCAGGATCGTGCGGGCGAACTCGCGAAAAATCTCTCCGGCGGTATGAAGCGCCGGCTCAACATGGCTGCTGGCATCATTCACCGGCCCCGCGTCGTGCTCATGGACGAGCCGACGGTTGGCGTTGACCCGCAGTCGCGCATTCGCATATTTGAGATGATCGAAGCGCTCCGCACCGCGGGGACCGCGATCGTTTATACCACACATTACATGGAAGAGGCCGAACGGCTCTGCGATCGCATCGCCATCGTAGACCATGGTCGCATCATCGCTCTCGGCACTAATGAGGAACTGGTCTACACCGCATTCGCTTCGCGCAGCCAGGTGACGGCGCGCTTTGCCGGAAGCTCGCCCGAAATCGCCGCCTGGGTCGAACGTCGCGGCGGCAAGATGGTCGATTCGGCCGCCCTGTTTACCATCGCAAGCTCAATTGAGATCGCCGGACTCCTCGAAGACGCCGCCAAGGATGGCCTCGAGCTGGCCGATGTTTCCCTCCGCCGCCCCAATCTTGAATCCGTCTTTCTGCACCTCACCGGAAGGGAGCTACGCGATTGATCTTCGCCATCGTTCGTACCGCTATGGCGGCGCTCCGCAGGGACCTCGCTGCTCTTGCCCTGAGCTTCGTGCTGCCCCTCGCCTTCTTCAGTATCTTTGCCGTGATCTTCGGTGGTCAGCACGATACCGTTCCGCGCATCAAGGTAATTGTGGTCGACCAGGATCAAAGTGCCGCATCGCACCAACTCGTGAGTGGCCTGGAGCGCGACGGCTCGCTAGCCGTCAGCACACGCCCCGCGTCAAAAGCCAAGGAGCCGCGGCCTCCTGAATTCAATGCTGCTACCGCTGAGGCTGCCGTCAAAGCTGGCGACGTGTCTGTTGCACTCGTCATTCCACAGGGGTGGGGGCAGAACCCTGTGTCCTTCGGTTCCGCAGACCGCGACCCCGGCATTGAACTGCTGAACGACGCGAGCGACTCCATTGCCCCGCAAATTGTCGCCGGACTGCTGCAAAAAACTGCCATTACGGCCATGCCTTCAGTGATGGCGGAAAAAGGTACGCAATACACCGAGCAATTCATCGGCGGATTTACTCCTGAGCAGCGCAAACGCGCTGAAGCCAATGTGGCGCAACTGCGGAAGTTTGCAAACACGCCTGCCACCAGTGGCTCGGAAACGTCGCCAGCAGGGCCATCGAGCGCCGGCCTGATTGGAGTCCATGCGCGTTCCGTGATGGGCCAAAGTCAAAATAAGAACATCATCTCGTTCTATGCCGCAGCCATCGGCGTCATGTTTCTTCTTTTTACCGCCAGCGGCTCAGCGGGCGCCCTGCTCGATGAAGCTGAGAGCGGCGCTCTCGACCGCGTGCTGAGCTCGCGTGTCACTATGACCGCGCTGCTGGCCGGAAAACTGACCTTCAATATGTTGCTGGCATTTGCGCAGCTCATCGTGATGTTCCTCTGGGCGTGGGGTGTCTTTCACCTCGACTTCTTCAGTCATATCCCCGGCTTCGTGGTGATGGGGATTTGTACTGCCTTTGCGGTGGCCGCCTTCGGCATATTGCTTGCCAGCATCTGCCATACCCGCGCGCAACTGGGTGCTGTTTCCACGCTTCTTATCCTGATTATGTCGTCGATCGGCGGCAGCATGTTCCCCCGCTACCTGATGCCTCCGGCCATGCAGCATGCCGGATTGTTTACGATCAATGCCTGGGCCATCGACGGTTTCACAAAAGTCTTCTGGCGCGATCTGCCCGTTACCGCACTCTGGCCGCAAATCGCGGTTCTCCTCAGCATCGGTACGGCGCTCTTTTTCATCGCTCGGCGCATAGCTCGCAGGTGGGAATTCGCGTGAAGCGCAGCCTCCTGATTCGTCGCACAGATCTCCCTTGCAATGGTTAGTGATTTTAATTTCTTCAACAAGTTGCCCTGGTTGGTGTTGAAAACAATCAATTCTGCGAACCGTGACCAATTCCGAGTCGGTGCTAAACGGCCCGGAGCGCGGAAAGTAGGTCGTCCTTCCGCTGGAATGCCCGACACTGCTGTGGTTAATCCTCCTTCTTCAGGCTCTTTGGGCGCATCCTGCGGAAAAATGTGGGTACGGAGATACCGAACTGTCTCGCCAGCTCGGCGGCGGTGAACTTGCCACCGTCCCACAAAGCACGCATTCCTTCATCCTGTTTTTTCGTCGTCTGGTCCCGGATTCGCCCCGGACGAGAGAGGTCATCACCAAGTGCTGTCCATCCCTTGGAGCGGTGCAAAGAGAACCGCGGCTTTCTCTCACTCCGTCCGCAATGCTTGCATTGGCTCAATCGACGCTGCGCGCCTCGCCGGCACCAGCGCTGCGCATGCTGCCACTAGCGTCATCGCCGCAATGGATAAGGCAAAACTCGCCGGATCGAACGGCGACATTTGGTACAACATCGACGTTAGTTGCTTCGCTGCAAAATACGTCAGGGGAATCCCCGCGGCGATTCCTGCCAGCAGCACCCAGAGGCTCTCGCGCAGCACCATGGACAGCACCTGCATGCGGCTTGCGCCCAGCGCCATGCGCACGCCGATCTCGGTCGTGCGCCGGCTCACGCGGAATGAGTGTATTCCATAGAGTCCGGTCGCCACCAGCAATGCCGCCAGCAGCCCGAAAAATCCACCCATCGCAGCAAACATCCGCTGTTGTTCATAGGATTTCTCGAACTGCTCCTGCTGCGTCATGGGCTGCTCAAGCGGGACATCGGGATAAATTCCGGCGACGAGCTTTCGCATCTCCGGCAGTAACGCCATGGCGTCACCCCGCGCGCGCACTTCAATACTCATCGTGCCCAGCGAGTCATCCTGCATCGCTGCGGTAAAGGCCATCGGACGCGGGGTCTCGTCCACGGTTCGGTATTTGCTGTCGGCCACGACACCCACAATAATCGCGGGATTCTGCTTCCAGATCTGATGCCCGATCGGATTCGTGTGCGCAAAGTAGCGCGTCACCATGGTCTCGTTTACGACCGCAACGCGCTGCGTTCCCTTCACATCCCGCTGGTCGATGTCGCGTCCGGCAAGAATCGGCGCGCCCAGTGTCTTGAAGAAATCGGGACCGACAGCGTTCCAACGGAGGTTCGCGCCCTTCTGGAGCACTCCATCGGTGATCAGCACGTCGTTGTTGCTCCATCCCGACCCCGGCCGGTTTGCCGCCATGGACACCGACTCGACTCCCGGTGTCTGGCGAATATGTTCGAGCAAGTTGCGATAGAAGGAATGGGTGTCGGTCCCCCCCTGCGGCGCCACACCAAACGCGAGCACGCTTTCGGCCTGTATGCCAAGGTTCTCTGTTGCGTATTTGTGCAGGGTACGCAGCAGCAGGCTTGCAGCCATCAGCAGAACCAGCGACACAGCAACCTGCGCAGCGATCACGATTCGTCCGCCCAGGACTCGTCCACGCGTGGCCGTAAAGTTTGATGTATTCGAACGCAACACTCCGGCAACCGGCGCACTCACCGCGCTCCACAGAGGCACAAGCCCGAACGCCAGTGCAGCCGCGCAGGAGACGGCCAGCGTGAACAGGAGTACAGTGCGGTCGGGGCTGAGCCCGGTCTCTATCTCTGACCAAGCCGCCAGTGCGCTCGTGGCCAGGAGCGCAAACAGCCATCCAAGCAATGCTCCCGCAGTGACCAGCAACAGGCTCTCGGCCAGTAGCTGCCGCAAGATCGTCGCCTTTGTCGCGCCGAGGGCCATTCTCAAGCTGAACTGACGCTGGCGCACCGCATTCCGCGCCTGCACCATCATCGCAACGTTGGTGCAGGCGATCAGCAGCACCATCGCCACGAGCCCCATGAGGATACGCACCGGCTCGCGATAAGAATCGTTGTAACCGGCGATGCCACGCGCCGGCACGAAATCGAGCAGCGGCTTCCACACCTTGGGGTCGATCTTGCCCAACGACTGCGTGACGACTTCGCCGAAGGTGCCCGACAGCGCCTGCCCAGCCTGTCGCGGCGTCACGCCGCTCTTGAGCCGCGCCACCATCCGCAGGCACCACCACCGCGGCGAGCCATAAAGGGTTTCGTCTCCCTCGGCAGTGCCCCAAGCGTTCAGCTCCGACCGGTTTTGCAGCGGGATCCAGAAATCGGTGGAGGTGGCCGGCTCGATGCCATTGAATCCATGCGCAGCGATGCCCACGACGGTCAGAGGCACGCCGCGCACGTAAAGCGTGTGTCCGAGCACCCCCGGATCGCGAGCAAAACGCCGTGTCCAATAGTCGTAGCTAATGACCGCGATCGGCGCGTGGTTCTTCTCATCGTCAAGCGAGAATCCCCGCCCGCGCTCGATGCGCGCGCCCAATCCGGAAAAGAAGTTGCCGCTCACCTCTTCGCCTTCGGCATCCTCGGGCAGTTCGCCATAACGCACAGGCACGTTCCCCGTAAAGCTCAACGGCACATAACCGATCAGTTCCTCGAAGACGTCGCTGCGCTGGCGGAAGGCCTCGAATGTCGCTTCTGAAAACGAGGTATCGCCATCGCCCGTATTCCAGCCTCCCGGCGCTTGGTTCTCGCCGCCGCCAATGTGAACATAAGAGAGTCCCTCAGGGCGGCTCACCGGCAGCAGTTGCATCAGGACAGCGTTCATCACGCTGAAGACGGCCGTGTTGGCGCCGATGCCCAGCGCCAGCATCAGCACCACGATCAGCGAGAATCCCGGCGAGTTGCGGAGTTGGCGAAGTGCGTAGCGAAGATCGCGAACGAGGTTCCTCATCTGGCCTCCGGAGTGCAGCACATGGAACTATATTTGTCGCACCCCGACGGCCAAACCGGACCCGCTCTAAGTGCTTTGTTTCAATGAATTCAGACGCGTTCGCCGGGCGTTTCCATTGTCCGCAATCACAAAGTACTGTCCAGAAACGGACGATCCCGTGTCAGCCGTTCGCAGCTCCAGAAGAAGAGCGACCTCGCCGCCGCACTACTCGCTGCCCACGTGATCGAGTGATGTCTCCGTGTAAACCTCGAAGTGTCGGACATGGACCTCCATTTCAATCAGGTAGTCGGGGTCGAAGTCATAGTACTTGGCAATATCGTAGTTGTCCCCAGCGAACCGTTTGATGGCGTCCGTGTCTTCCCAGAACGTCAGCATCTCCAAATGGGTTACATCTGCTTCCGTGCGACGCAAACACCACGCGCCACGATTTCCACGCGTCGCCAGATACTCGGGAAGTGCAATTCGCCGCATGAGGTCCAAGTAATCATCACCTTTAGAAACGGGAACCATACCGTGCCATATTCGAGCGATCATCCGATCCTCTCATCACCATCAACGTAAGATTAGACGGTAAGACACTTGATTGGCTCAGGGGCTGTAGTGGCAGAGCCTTTTCTCGAGACAATGGCCTGATTATCCCTTGCGCCGCATTACCGTCCCTACGCAATCTACGGCCAGCCTCGAATGATCTCCGAGGCGAAAGCCTGAGAAACTCCGAATCGTCCACCACTCGCCGGAACTCTGAAAATATGGGGCTCGAAGAGCCTATCCGAGATCGTCCCTTGAGAATCGAAATCCAACTGAGTCCTTGACAATCGATTGTCGGTTGTCTACCATCGCGACAAGTTGAGGGTAGATTGTCTTCTATGGCAAAACAGACACAGCAGCGGACTGGACTTCTCCCAGGAACACTCGACAGTGGCCGCCTTCCCCGCAACTCCCCATGGCACGGTCCTCGAGTTCACCATGAGCTCCGCCGACAGCAAGTTTTATCCCGGCACCATGCGCGACCCCGGCCCCCTCGGCACGCCCGACCCAAACGATCCCGCCAAGCTCATCGTCACCAGCAGTCATCCCGCACCCTGGAATCGCAAGGTTGGCGTCTACGTCCCCAGTGCCTACGTCCCCGGTTCTATCGCGCCCTTCATCGTCGGCGCCGACGGCATCGACCGCTCCCTCTTCACCGCGCTCGACTCTCTCATCGCTGCGCACAAGTTGCCCGTGATGATCGGCATCTCCATCGCCAACGGCGGCGGCGACGCGCAGGGCAGCCAGCGCGGCCTCGAGTACGACACCATGTCCGGCCGATACGCCGACTTCGTCGAGCAGGAGGTTCTGCCTCTCGTGGAAGTCCAGGCGCACGTCAAGCTCACCCACGATCCCGACGCCCGCGCCGCCACCGGCGGCAGCTCCGGCGCCGCCTGCGCCCTCGTCATGGCCTGGTATCACAACGAGCTCTACCACCGCGTCCTCGCCTACTCCGGCACGTGGATCAACCAGCAGTGGCCCTCCAACTCCGAAACTCCGCACGGCGCCTGGGAGTTCCCCGAGCACCTCATCCCCAACTCGCCCACCAAGCCCATCCGCATCTGGATGGAGGTCGGTGACTTTGATCTCCTCAACCCCAACGTCATGCGCGACAACATGCACGACTGGGTTCTTGCCAACGAAAACCTCGCCCGCGCCCTCGCCGCAAGGCACTACCACTACCAGTTCGTCTTCGCCCAGAATGCCGGTCATGTCGACCATGCCACCAAGCTCCAGACCCTGCCCGAAGCCCTCGAATACGTCTGGCAGGACTATCACGCCCCAACCCGGTAGCCGATGGAAGGAATTCGAGCTGGGGCGTGCGGGCTTCAGCCCGGCCTCCCGTTGCCCTCACCAAGATTCGCCAGTTCTGACGACGCCCCCAGCGCCCGACTTCAGATCCATCCCGTCCGTAGGCGAAACAGTGCAAGTCGATTGATGGCTATGCTGACCGGTCCGGGGTGGGGTCTACCTTCGGCCTCGGGGTCTTAATCCGCGGTAGCATATGGGCTGCTGTCTGCCGATCAGAGGCCCAGATCGGCGACTTTGATGCAAAGTGGGCTTTGTGAAAACACAACCTATCTCGGACCTGACGGCAGATACCTGCCACGAGGCTGGACGGCGATCCAGGATGGGAACGCGCCACCGGGGCAGCAGGACCAGATTACGAAACTTCTTCATGAACTGGGGCGAAATCAACGACCGGGGGCAGATAGTAGGTTATTCCGAAACGGAGGCCCTGGACCCGAACGGCGAAGAAGTTTGTGGCTTCGGTTGGATAGAAGCAGTTTGTGAGCGCAAGGACAATGCCGATCAGGTGACATTCGCGTCGATTTTAGAATGGCCTTGAAAGAGAGGAAGCAAGGATGGCGTTCGAAGCGCGTCCCATCGCTGCCGTTGAACAGTCGACTCAGAGTTAGCCTATTGTCAGATCCTACCTGATGACAACCAGCGCTCAAGTCGATCCGCGTAGGTGCGGCTCGAGCGATGCTCCGAGCCGTCCGAGAGCTTCACCGCGAATTCGCGGTTCTCGATGGATCGCAGCTCCAGTATGCCTTTGGACTGCACAATTCGGGAGCGGTGTATGCGGATAAACTTTGCCGGGTCGAGCCTCTGTTCGAGAGACGCCATCGTCTCGCGTAACAGGTAAGAACGACCGCTGACGTGGAGTTCAACATAGTCACCAGCAGCCCCAATCCACTCAACATCCTCCGCAATGACGATTTGAATGCGGGATCCGGCTTGCACCGTAAACCGGGACGCGAATCCATCTGAGGTGCGGTCCAGCATTTTCATGACCCGCTGTGCCATGTCGGCCTTCAATGCGAAGTCAACCAGATCACGAGCTCGACTGACCGCTGCCGCGAAGCGTGTGTCGTCCACCGGTTTCAACAAGTAATGCAGCGCATGAACATCGAATGCTCGCAAAACATGTTGCTCATACGCTGTCAGAAAAATGATTGCGGGCAGGCTCTCGCCAGGCAACGCCCGCAGCACCTCAAAACCGTCCATTCCGGGCATCTGGATGTCGAGGAACACAACATCGGGAGATCGTTCCAGAATTCTTTGCACTGCGGACTGCCCATCCGCGCATTCCCCAACAATCTCGACATCCCTGAATTTGCGTAGCCTGAGAACGACGCCGCGACGCGCCAAGGGCTCATCGTCGACGATTAGAGCGCGCACAGTGAAACCTCCCGCAGCTTCCGAGACCTGCGTAACGGCAATTCCAGCACGACTTCGCACCCGCCTGCCTCAGGCCACACAAGCGAGAACTCAAAATCTGGCCCGTAAAGTGTTTTCAGGCGCTCCGCCGTGTTTCCGAGACCGATTCCATTTCCATTCTTTTTTTGCTCGCCCCCACCACGGCGTCCGGCGTTTCCGATTGTAATTCGCAACCTGTCGGCATGGAGCGCGCTCTTGATCGCGATCCACCCACCCTCGATAAGCGGCGCCACCCCATATCGTATTGCGTTCTCAACCAGCGGCTGCAGCAGCATGCTGGGCACCATGGCATCCCGCGTTTCCAACGGAACGGCCAAATCGATTTTCAGCCGCTTCCCCAGCCTTGTTTGCTCGATCGCCAGGTACCCTTCGGTAAAGGCCAGTTCCTGAGAAAGCGTCACCTCTGCTGTGACTTCGGAATCCAGGCTTGTGCGCAAAAGGTCTCCGATCTGTGCCAGCATCCGCGTGGCCGCAGGCCCATTTCCATCCAGAACGAGAGTGGAGACGGCATTGAGCGAATTGAACAGGAAATGCGGGTTCAACTGATAGCGAAGCGCAAGCAGGCGCGCCTCTCTCACCTCCGCCTCGACGCGAAGCAGCCGCTCCCTCTCTTCGCTCGATTGCTGCCATTGCTTAATGCTGAAATACAGACTGCACCACATAAAGAGAATGAAACAGGACCACATCGAAACTGCAACCAAAGCGTGCCAGGGCACGTGCTCGAAGGATTCCAAAATGAGGCAGGCTGCGCAGGCTACGGGAATCGATGTGACCATGGCTGCCGCGGCTGCTTTCAATTCAAAAGCGATCCATGACTGCGACTGTCGCAGCAGCCGGCGGCAAAATGGCCGCAGCGCGCAACTTCCCAGGAACATGAAGAAAATAGGCACCGTCTGTTCAGCGATCGACACACGCTGAGTCAAGAAGTTATGAATGGATTCCAAAAGGTCGAAGAGATAGAAGCAGCACCATCCAACGATCTGGATTTGCCAGAATGACCGCAAATTCAGGACATTCTCTCGATTCATGAATTGCATTTTAGCCTAAGTGGAGTATCGGCGTTCCGCGGCCCGGCGCACGAAACCCTCGGCTCATCGCATTTCTCAATCACCCAGCAGATTAGGCCTGGCTTATCAACTTCATTGAGCTAGGCTCCGAATGCGGTTCGCAGTCCGATGCTGATCGCCGCAATGGGTAGGCAATGCAGTACCTGAACTTGAATGAACATGACGAGGCCAATCAGAGCGCCGAGTGGTACCTGGCGTAAAGCGCCGGTCATCTCGGCGCTCCGACTTTAACCGAGGAAAAGAGGAGATCCGAATATGCTTAAACAGTTGGGGAATTTCTGGATGCCATGTGTTGCGACAATTGTTCTGGCTTGCTCCAGCAATGTGTTCGCTCAAAAGAGCTACAAGATTACCGATTTGGGCCTTAACCACAGCACGGACAACTTCAGCATGGTCATGGGACTCAATAATCAAGGCTGGGCAGAGAACATGGATGGGGTTGTAAACCCTCCCATCAAGTCGACCTCCACGACCGTTGCAAGCGGCCGCGCGGTAATAGGCATCTACGGACTCAACATCGACCTCGGCACGCTAGGAGGAGACAACAGCTGGACCAACTATGGCGGGATCAACGATCGCGGGGAAGCTGTCGGCATGGCCGAAACATCTGTTCCGGATCCGAACGGTGAAGACATGTGCGCCTTTGGCACAAAGAAAACGTGTCGTCCGTTTCTTTGGCAACACGGCCACATCATGGCTCTCCCGACGCTGGGAGGAAATAACGGGCAGGCCGCCGCCATCAATAACCGCGGACAAATAGTAGGCATTTCGGAGACGACGGTCCCGGACTCCGGATGCCCGCCGAGCAAGCAGCCTGGAACGACGATATTGCCGGTAATGTGGGAAAAAGGCGAAGTCCGAGCTCTTCCTACGCTGCCTGGCGAGCCGGACGGCTTCGTGCAAGGCCTCAACGATCAGGGCCAGGCCGTGGGCGCCACCGGAACCTGCACCAGCTTTGCGATTCACGCCGTATTGTGGGAAAACGACCATGCTTTCCAGCTTGCGGACCTCGGACACACTGGATCTGACGCCTACGCCATCAATGACCACGGCCAGGCTGTTGGGTATGTCTCGACCACTGACGGCTCAACCATCGTTGCCTCTCTTTGGGAGAACGGCGGAGTCAAAAACCTCGGTATTCTGCCGGGAGATGGTGCCGCCTTTGCCACAGGCATCAACAACCGGGGCCGGGTGGTGGGAAGCACCTTCAACTCCGAGGGCTGGTCCCGCGGCTTCATCTGGCAAGACAATGTGATGACCGACCTGAACACTCTCATTCCCAGGGATTCCAACCTCTACATCATCGCGGCCAGCAATATCAACGAGCGCGGACAAGTCTCGGGTATGGCAACGGTGCTCACCGGGCCGGATACGGGCAAGATCCACGCCATTCTATTAACCCCTGCAAGCGAGGAGATCGGCGAGTCGGTTGCAGATTTCGCACGTACACACCCGCATTCCACTGTGCCCGCGAATGCCTGCCACTCTTCGCAGAGATTCGGCCCCATCCCCTTCCAGCGATAAGGGCATTTTTCGGAGCTTCCGCAGCGCCCATTTCAGCCATACCTTGCGAGAAGGCGCAAGGCCGGAGGTTGTGCAAGACAATCTGGGTCACGCGAACGCCGTCGTGACCCAGAATTGCCAGCACCGAAGAGAGACCTTAACATACCTCGAAACACCGCACTCCAGCCATAGCCAAATAGCAGCTTGAACCCTCGTGCATCTCTTTCTTGACGAACTTCATTGGCAGGATATGGCGAACGGTCTAACAATCATGCCCAAGAGCGAGAATTCACGATGACAAACAATACGGCTCTATGCTCCAGAATCCTGGGCCCGAAAAGCGGCTTCGCGCTCGCGAAGAATTACGGACCGAGGACCTGGAAATCTTTGGCGGTTTTTGTAGTCGCTGCATGCGTCGCCATTCATGGGCAGTCATCGCCCGAGCAGATGGCCGATCCGGCGGTGGCGGCGCTAGGAAGTGGATTCGCCTCCGATACCGCGCAAGTGAACGAAACAACTGTCCACTACGTGCGTGGCGGGGCTGGGCCCGCCGTCATTTTGTTGCACGGTTTTCCCCAAGACTGGTATGAATATCACCGCATCATGCCGCGGTTGGCGAAACAATTCACTGTCGTGGCAGTTGACCTGCGCGGCGTAGGCGGCTCTGCTGCGACGGCCGGTGGTTACGATGCTGCGAATATGGCAGAAGACGTTCACCAGCTCGCGGAACATCTGCATTTGGAGCACGTTTACGTGGTCGGGCAGGATATCGGTGGCATGGTTGCGTATGCCTTCGCCCGCCGTTATCCGGAGACGAGTCGTGGGGTGATGATGCTTGACGCACTGCTGCCAGGCCTTGGGCCGTGGGATGCAGTTAAAGCCAATCCCATCACTTGGCATATCAATTTTCAGCAGACGCCGGGCCTGCCGGAGCAACTCCTTGCCGGTCGCGAAGCCATTTATTTGCGTCATTTTCTCGATTCCGATACTTTCAGCGATCCGGATGTCGCACGCTACGCCCGGGCATATGCCGCTCCTGAACATCTGCGTGCGGCGTTGGAGATCTATCGGGCCTTTCCGGCGAATGAGAAATTCAATGCGGAGCAACAAAGCGCCATCAGCGTGCCCTTGGTACTAGTTCCGGGCAAAAACTCGCCTTTCGAGAAGCTCATGCCAAGCTTCGCCGATGCGTTACGGGCGCATGGGTGCGCAAATGTTGAGATCGAAGTCATCGAAAACAGCGTACATTTCGTCGCGGATGAGCAGCCCGATGCTGTGGCTCAACTGATCGAACGCCATGCCTCGCTATAACAACGATTACACAGTGTTATGCGGAGGCACACGAAGGACTCACGTCGGGTAGCAGGAAGGGAAAGGAAACGTGAACCGATCAACGGTGCTCGACAATCATTGATTTGGAGCTAGATATTGATTTGGCGTCACAAAAACTGCATGGAAACGATTCGAGGAGAGAACTAGATGAAACGAGAGACAGGTAGGATGATGGCAGCGTGGGCCTTGGCACTGGCTCTTTCCCTGAGTACAGCCCGGAACGCCCAGGCACAGGCCGCCAAGAATCCGTATCCGAGCATGGCTCCGATTGAAAAGTATCTGATGGATCGAGACGCCGAGATGACCTTGGCGCGAAGCGCGGCCCCGCCATCCATTTCCCGCGATGCTACGGTTGTGATCCTGGGGAAAAATGGCTACGAAACGGCGGTCGAAGGCACTAACGGTTTTGTCTGCATTGTAGAGCGCGGTTGGATGAATTCATTCAACAGCCCAGAGTTTTGGAGCCCTAAGACTCGCGGAGCGGAGTGCTTCAATCCCCCGGCCTCGCGAACGGCCGTGCCGTACACCTACTTCAGGACAAAATTAGTCTTGGCGGGAAGATCGATAGCTGAGATCAAGGAAAGTATTAAGACCGCGATGGAAAGAAAAGAATTGCCCGCTCTCGAGGCCGGGGCGATGTGCTACATGATGTCGAAAGATGCATATCTTAATGATGGTGGTGGGCACAACATGGCCCATCTCATGTTTTACACGCCGCTCATGGATGGTGCAGTGTGGGGCGCAAATCCGATAGACGACTCAAACCATGTCTCGTTTAAATTCCCGAACTCTCCGATATTTCTAACTCCACAGTTCCTAGGTGACCCAGAACCGATGGACATTTTCGTCGTTCCCACCGGCGTGTGGTCGGATGGAAGTCTGGATCGGACGTAAAGCGGGCCATCTGAGTGGAGCCTCGGAGTCACTGAGTGACGCAAGAGCATGATGAAAACTGGATTCGAGAAAGCGAAAAAGATAGTCGGGCAGTGCCCGACGCTTCTGCTGGTTGCGTTGTTTTTTCTCTTCGCAATTGCACTGGGACAAACGCAACCGCCGGCGAAGACGGAACCTGCCCCAATCCGGCCGTTCAAAATATATGTCCCCGACCGTGTACTAACTGATCTTCGCCACCGTTTGGCGGAAGTCAAGTGGCCCGATCAACTTCCGGGCACGACCTGGGAGTACGGTGCCGACATCAAGAAGGTTCGGGAACTCGCGAACTATTGGCAGAACGGCTACGACTGGCGTGCGCAAGAGGCGAAGATCAATCAGTTCGATCAGTTCACAACGGAAATTGATGGACAGCAGATTTATTTTATCCATCAGCGCTCTCCCCGCCCCGACGCCATACCGTTGATGCTGATTCACGGATGGCCCGGCTCGATTTTGGAGTTTGAGAAGCTCATTGGGCCGCTCACCCATCCCAAGGACAAAAATAGCCCGGCATTTGACGTTATCATTCCTTCGCTTCCTGGCTTTGGATATTCCGGACCCACCACAACCCGTGGCTGGGGCCCACAGCGTATTGCGAAGGCTTTAGTTGTTTTGATGGATCGTTTGGGCTATTCCACATACGGCATCCAGGGTGGTGACTGGGGTTCGGCAATAGCCCAAGACATGGCTAACCAGGCGCCCACGCACGTGATCGGGTTGCATCTGAATCAGATTTACTTGCCACCGCCGAACCAGGAAGCCGTTGCGAAAATGAGCGATGCTGAGCGGAAACGGTATTCCTACTTTGACAGGGAAGAGAGCAGCTTTTTTTTCCTCCAGGCCAGTGAACCGCAGACTCTTGCCTACGCCCTTACTGACTCCCCAGTGGGGTGGCTGGCTTGGATGATTGGCAAATTTCAACTGCTTACGGACAACAACGGCGATTTTCTTACGGCTGTGGATCGCGATACGTTTTTAACCGATGTTACGCTCTATTGGGCGACCGGCACGATCGGCTCCGCCATGCGAATTTATCGTGAGAATCGGCTCACCATACAGGAAATGGCGCCGACGCCACACCTGGAGACTCCTGTGGGGTATGCGGATTTTCCGAAGGAAGTGGCTGTCCCCCCGTTTAGCTGGATTACTCAAACCTACAACGTAGTACAAAGAACTGGCATGCCGAAGGGCGGACACTTCGCGGCTCTGGAGCAGCCCGATCTCTTGGTTGCCGATATACGGAAGTTCTTTGCAAAGATTGATCAGAAGTAAGCCGAAATTGCACCCTAATACGAAATGCATGCGAGACAGATTGGCCCCTCTAAATCTCAATGCCAAGCCATATGTCCGTATGAAATTTCAGATCGTCTTTTGTACGTGCGGGTTATCTTGTACTTCTTGCCGCCACTGACTCGAACCAAGTACATGCCGGTGACACATCGCCTAAGTTCTTCGATATGAGCCCCTTCACAACGACGCCGCGATGAATCCGTACAAATTCAAACGCTTCTCAGCAACGCTTGAGAGAGGTTCCCTTATCAGATACCCTCAGCTTCCACGCTATGCTGCGCTGTTCACCAGCAGCAGCGAGGCAGAAGAGCGTGACCGCGATCTTCCCGCCGAACAAGATTGCATCCACATTATTCTCCCGCGTCGGTGTTGCAGTTCATTGAGTTGGAACCATACCTATGACGTGGCCGCGCATTTCGTGGCCGACGAGAACAATCAGTAGACGGAGGTGCTGACCGCGGTTCTAGATTGGCTGGGACGGAATATTGGCGGACTTCTCTCTCCGTCTCGCTCTCACCACCCACGCAGGTATCCCGCGTGAGAACGAAATCGGCGCTCTGGCAGAGGCAGAGCAGGATTTTGCCCAACGGCAACATTGATCTCTTCGCTGTTGATCTTGACACCCCACTGGCCGACACTTGAGGACCCATCTGCCCTCAATGAGAGCATTGGCGGAGATAACCGGCCAATCGCGCTTGGTTGTAAATAAGAAGGTATATTTTTCTTTCAGTTGGAACTTTCTTCAGGAGGCGGGGCTCCGCTTCCGGCGCTGATCTTGGCGGGTCGAAGCCGAAGGCGGAACCCCTGTGAGGTAACGATCCTCTTTATCCCAGTCTCCGTTCCGCTGGATAAGCTTTCTACCGACTGGGCCGAAGACTGCGACGAGATCATCTTACGCCGATGCCCGGTTTGTGAACAGGATTCGATCATTGGTCACGGACGCCGCCGCAAGCAGGCACACGACGAGCATCACGACTGGATTGGTATCCATCGTGGCCGCTGCACCGTATGCGGGAAGACTTTCACCTTCCTTCCGCTGTCTCTCTGCCGTACACGCATTACAGCCTGCTGGCGCGCTGCCATGCATTGCAGCGGCGTCTTGCGGAGCAATGCTCGTGGGAGAAGGCATTGCCCAAGCTCATGGACGCTGATCGCTTGCCTGATCCGTCCACGGTCCGCCGCTGGTCAAGTGGCCTGGATTTCTTCGAGCTGGCTCTTTCCTTTCTTAGCCAGACCGTCACCCGTGTTGCCCATTGGCTAACTCGTGGACATCAGGCTGTTGACCAAGCGGGGCTACCGGCGTGGATAACTCCGGCGCTCGAGATCCTTTGGCCTATGCGTGTTTAAGAAAAATCCTTTCCCCTACCATCCTTGCCTGGGATTGGCGGCGTCACCCGCCTACGCTTGGCTCCGGAGGCGAAAAAGCGTCGTGGGCGAAGACGTCGAAGAACTAAAACGGCGATTGCCGCTTCTGGACTTTCTGCGACAGCATAACTGGACTGGTCATCCTGCGAGTCGATCCGAGTTTGTCGGACTCTGTCCGCTGCACGAGGAGACCCGGCCCTCGTTCTATGTCAACGCTCGGAAAAATGTCTTCTATTGCCACGGCTGCGGTCAGGGCGGCGATCTGATTCGCTTTATCCAGTTATCCCACCATCTGTCCTTCCGCCAGAGCATCGCCTGCATCGAGGCACAGACCACAGCTTCAACCACAGCTTCAACCACACCTTCAGATGACACTGCCGCCGTGCTCGAGCAAACGGCCGTCTTCTATCAGCAGCAGCTCGATCACTATTCCGAAGCGATGTGCTATCTCAACCGGCGCGGACTGCACGATGCGGCTCTGATCAGAGAACTGGGCATCGGTTATGCCGCGGGAGGAAGCTTGCGCCGTCATCTCACGGCACAAGGTCATTCCTTCGATCTGTTGCGGCAAGCCGGTCTGCTCAACGCGCGGGGTTGCGACGCTTTCTACCAGCGCATCGTTTTTCCGTTAAGTCAGAACGACCACATCGTCAACCTGTACGGCCGCAGCATCGGCTCGGCCTTCGCACATCGATTCCTCCCCGGCACCAAGGGGGGCTTGTATGCATGGGAGGAGGTCCGGCACTGCCCCGATGTGATTCTTGTCGAGGGGTTGTTCGATTACGCGGTGTTGCGCCAGGCAGGCTTTCACAACGTGGCCTGTTCGTTGGGAACCCATCTCAACGCGGACCAGTTCCACCAGCTGGGCGAAGGCGAGCGCACGGTCTATCTCACCTTCGACGTCGATCAGAACCAGAGCGGCCAACAAGCTGCCGAGCAACTGGCCCATCGCCTTGGCGCGCATGGTGTCTCCACTCGCCGGGTCTTCCTGCCACCAGGTCACGATCCCAACTCCTTCTTCGTTGAGGGCGGGGATGCGCGACAGTTCCAGTCTCTCCTGGAGGCCGCTCAGTCATGAAGTTTCGGGTGATCAAGCAGAAGACCTCACCGGGCGCACACAGCCCGGTTCAGGTGGTCGAGCAAGACACCGGCCACGGCGTCGGTTGGATTAATCGCTACCTGGACCGCGAGTATGTCCGTCGACTCGCAGACAAGAGCCTTTACAGCTATGCGCACAGCCTGTTGAACTTCGTGCGCTGGTGGGAGAGTGTTCATCACACCGGCGACATGGCGAAGAAGGATCTCACCGAATCGACTCTGCTCGATTACGTGCGTTTCCAGTCCAGCCGGCAACCTCCGCCTTCTGCCACCACCATCAACGACCGTGTCGCTTGTGCCGATCGCGCCATCCGTAACGAGTTCCCCGACGCGCCCTGCCAGGTCGCGCATGGCTTTCATCAGCCCTTCCTGCACCGCAGGCCGATGGGCCTGGGCCGTCCTAGGTTCGAGATCAGCAGACTGAGAGTGCGGGAACCCAAGCTCAACATCGTTCCTCTCTCGGTCGATGAAGTGGCGCGCTTCTGGTCCAGCTTCCGCAACGCGCGCGACCTGGCCATCGTAGGCCTGATGCTCATGCACGGACTCCGCTCCGCCGAAGTCATGGCCTTGAACCGCGACGATGTGTTGTTCTCCGAAGCACAGCTGCGCGTGCGCGGCAAAGGCACCAAGCTGCGCCTGCTACCGCTGGCGCCGGAGACTACGCAGCTGATGGATCACTATCTGCGCGTGGAACGGCCCCATCCCTGCTCGGCGGCACTGTTCGTGGTGTTGAAAGGGCCCGCTCGCGGCCAACGCATGACACCCGCCGGATTGCGCTCCCTGTTCCGGCACCATCGCAGCACGACAGGCATTCAGTTGGCTAATCCTCATCGTTTTAGGCACACATTTGCTTCGGATATGGTGCGAGCAGGTATGAGCCTGCCTGCACTCATGCAGCTGATGGGTCACACCGACATCGAAACTACGCTGCGCTATGTGCAGGTCTCCCCACAGGACGTCTATCTCGAATATGCCCGCGCCGCGGCGCAACGCATCCACCCCCAGCCCAGGAGCAACTCATGAACCGCTGGCGCCGCCCTCCGCTCCAGCATCCTCTGGCGCCGGCCTTCGCACACGCCGTCGAATCCCTGTCGACCGCACTCGCTCCTTCCAGTGCTCGCAACTACAGCATCGTGGTGCGCAACTTCCTCGTCTATCTCAGCGACCAACACCCAGAAGTTACTCGTCTCAAGCAATTGCGCCGCGATCCTCACATCCTGGGATGGATGGCACGCATGCGCGCCCAGACTCCACCTCTGGCGGCCACAACCTGCATCGGCCGGCTTTTCGCTCTCCGTACCATCTTCTACGAACTGGCCTGGACCAACCAGATTGCTGAATTGGCGTACCTGTTACAGCGTGAGGATATTCCGCGCATGCCCCACACCCTGCCACGGCCACTCACAGCCGAGCAGGATCAGCTTTTACAGCAGGAGTTCCTCCGCCGCAACGATCTGGGTGCAAATGTCTTTCTGTTGATCCGCCACACCGGCATGCGCATCGGAGAATGTGCCGATCTATCCGATGACTGCTTGCGTTCCATCAGCACCGATTGCTGGGCGGTTCATGTCCCCCTCGGCAAGCTCAAAAAAGATCGCATGGTTCCTGTCGACGCCTTCGTCCGTAATCTTGTCCAGCGCCTGCGCTTCTTCCGCTCCCTCGATCCGTTGCCTCCTGACGGACGCCTGCTGGCTCGCCCAGGAAGCAAAATAGCTCTCCTTGTTCAACTCCGCGATTACCTGCATATGGTCTGCCACTCCCTCGGGCTCTCCACCCGTATCGTTCCCCACCAGATGAGACATACATATGCCACGGAAATGATCCGCTCCGGTGTCAGCTTCCCCGTGGTGATGAAGCTACTCGGCCATGTAAATCCCGAAATGACCATGCGCTATGTCGACGTAGCTCTGACTGATCTCCAGCGCGAATTCCAACTGGCCCACGACAAACCCCGGCATCTGGCTCCACAACCCAAGACTTCGTCTTCACAACTCCGCCCAGGCCTCTCCGGCCTCATTGACTCCTTGATCGCTTCCCAACATGCCCTGGAGTTGTTCCGCCGCTCCCTCCCACGCGATAAACGCGCCCGTCTCGACCGGCTCGCAAACCGGCTTACCAAGATCCTCGCCGAAATACGAAAACTAAAAATCACCTGAATGAAAATGAGCAGAGATTGGCCGGTTATGGCGATCATGCACAAACTGAGGTTGCGACGCATTACTTCTGGATCGCCGACTACACGTCCATGTGAGCGATACAATCCGCTAAGATGCTGCAGACACGAGGTTGTCGTCTGAGTTTGTCGCGCCCTCGTCGCAGCACAGGCTAAAGTTCGAGAACGGAGACCCATACGATCTCAGACCATCCCACCATTTCAGAGGGATTTTCCGCTCTTCGCAATACAACCCGGAATGGCTCCTTGCCAGCATCAGCGGGGCCGCGAATCCACTCTGGATGGCCGAGTGGCTCACGTTCGCGCTCGATCTGCGACCTGGAATGCGGGTACTCGACCTTGGCTGCGGACGCGCCACTTCCTCGATCTTCCTCCACCGCGAATTCGGCGTTCAGGTCTGGGCCACCGATCTGTGGTTCAGTGCCGCGGAGAACGGCCAGAGAATCCGCGATGTGGGAGTCGAAGACAGCGTTTTCCCCGTGCATGCTGACGCCCGGTCGCTACCCTTCAGCGACGAATTCTTCGACGTCATCGTGTCGCTTGTCTATTACTACGGGACCGACGATCTGTACCTCAACTACCTCGCCCGATTCGTGAAGCCTGGCGGAGCTATCGGCATCGCCGGGGCTGGCCTCATGCAAGAGATCGACAGCTTTAATCCGAAACATCTTCGCGATTGGTGGACGAACGATCTCTGGTGCCTGCACTCTGCACCCTGGTAGCGCCGCCACTGGGAGCGCACCAAAATTATGGACATCGAGATCGCGGATACGATGCCGGACGGTTGCCAGCTCTGGCTGGACTGGCACAGGCTCATAGCCCCCGAGAATGAAGCGGAGATCAAAGCTCTCGAAGCTGACCGTGGGGAGTATCTCGGCTACGTTCGCCTCGTAGGTCGCCGCCGCACCAACGCAGTACTGCCAGACCAAATCATGTCCGTGCCTACGCAATACATCAAAAAGCCTCTGCTGCGCACCGAGCCCTGACACAGCGGCGAAAACGGTAGCGGACCCAACATCGTAGTCGCTTAGGGCTCCGATGTCCCACGTGGACGAGAAACGGGCAACGGAAGTAATTCTCGACTGGTGGTTAACAGGGCAATTCACTCATCCAGCGTGGTTTACACGCCAAAAGTGAGGATCAGTAACGGCAAGCGCGTCAGGCCCCGGGAGCTTCCTCGGGCTCCACAGCCCGGCAGCAGCGCACAATATTCCAGTCGCAATGCCGTACATTTCAGGACTCATCGCACCCAGTCGAGAACCGGGGGCCACTCAAAGTCATCACTAGCGCTCGCACCCGCACCACGGCCTCCTCGGATTACCTAGGATCGAAGATCACGAAGCGATCTGAGTGGCTAATGTATACACGCTGAAAGAGCACCGTAGCCAATATCCCGTCCTCTTCACGATCTGAAACGTTCTGCGACCGATTGGCTGGGGTCACAAAGGAAACTTTCCGAACGATGCGGGTACCAACCCTCATGTCTTGCGGAGGCAGGACAGCGAATGCCCGGCGCGCATCGTCTACCTCTGGTCCCTGAAGCTTAGCTCGCTTGAGTAGCGGCTGTTCCAGCTCCCTGTTGCTCGCATACAAAATCGGGCCGTCGCTGCCGGAGTCGACCTGGAGCAGGATCGGGCGGGTTCCTGTGTCGGAGAGATTGACTGAAACAACGAGGCGCTGAGAGAACGGCACTTCGGTTTCGGGGTGCTTTGGGGCGACCAAGGGAATCCGTTCGCCGCGAAGGCGTTCTCCCATAAGCTTGGCTTCGTCGAGACAGAGCAGTCGGCGCTCATAGTCAATGAGCACATCGAAATGGGCGAGGAAGTTCTCTCCGAGGACGCCCCGAATCCGTGGATCTGCCGCTTGGAGCGGCCCCAGATCCTGAACGACGACCAGAGGCTTCAACACCATCTGTGAGCCTGCCTCCAACGAATCCAGCACCCCGACAGACGCCTGCGAATAGGCGGCGGTGGCAACCAGGCCGACCGTACCTTGCGATTTCAGGTTAAGCTGGGCCGCGAGCGCGGGGTCTATCACGTTGAGCTGGCTGCCGGTGTCGACCATGAAATCAAACGGGCCGGACTGGTTGATCTTCACGGGAATCACGAGCAGGGCGCCGGCGACCAGTCGCGGCCTGAGGCCTGCGATGTTGCCGGGGCAACGCGTCTCTGCCTGGCTGGAAATGGACGTGAAGGCAAATGCGGTGGCGAGAAGAACACAGAGGGAACTGCAGAGCGATGAGAGTTTCATGTCGGCCTCCGCTCGCGGGTGCGAGCTGAAGGCGAGATTGGCGGCTATATCTGGCTACCTCAATCGATTGGGGGTAGAATTCGTGTCAATGATGTATGGAAAAGATGTTGATCGGCATAACTGCTGGCGATTGTTGAAGTTGAATAAATCCGGCGCAAGGTGAGGAACGAACAGCAAGGGCAGCCTTGAACCGTACGGGACCTTCCCCAATGGCTGAAACACAATCCCGTTCCCGGCTTGTTCGCTTCGGCGCGTTCGAAGCAGACGTGCGGACGGGCGAGTTGCGCAAGGATGGTGTGAAGCTGAAGTTCAGCGGGCAGCCGTTCCAGGTGCTCGCCATCCTGCTGGAAAGCCCGGGCGAGGTGGTGACGCGGGAGGAGTTGCAGAAGCGCCTCTGGCCGGACACGTTTGTGGATGTCGAGCGCAACCTCAATACGGCAGTCAACAAAATCCGGGAGGTGCTTGGGGACTCGGCTGAAACTCCGCGCTTTGTCGAGACGCTGCCGCGGCGGGGGTATCGATTCATCGGTGAACTGGAGGCGCCGATCCGGCCAGTCGTTCCCGTAGTCGCGGACGAACCAGTTCACGGCCCGCATCGTCGTCAAGGGTGGTTGAAGATAGGCGCAGGGGTTGTCGCCATCGCGGTCATTGCGCTTGCAGCCTTCGTTGCGTATCGATGGCATCGGCAGCAGCGACCTCAGGAGCAGGAGGCGGCCTTGACCGCCGTTCCGTTTACAGCTCTGCCCGGACGGGCCGCTTCCCCGGCGTTCTCTCCCGACGGCTCCAGAATCGCTTTTGCTTGGAACGGTAATCCCGAACCGGGCGCTCAGGGCTTCGATCTGTACGTGAAGGCTCTTGGCAGCGAAACTCTTCTTCGCCTTACACGGCATCCCTCAGAAAGGATCAGTCCAGCGTGGTCGCCCGACGGCACGCAGATCGCCTTTCATCGCATAGCCGGCGCTGATACGGGAATCTACGTTGTTCCCGCGCTTGGCGGCCCTGAAAGGAAATTACGCGCTACCCGAGTGTCTTCTGATGAAGATCCGTCGATGATTAGTTGGTCCCCGGATGGTAAGTGGATTGCCGTCGCAGGTGTGGCCTTAGAAGATAAACATGAAAGAATCTATCTCCTGTCAACGGAAACATTGGAGATCAAGCAGACTCCAATCAATCCAAACTGTGATAGTGAAGGGGGGCCAGCGTTCTCGCACAGCGGCGAGCACCTCGCATACTGGTGTTTTCGAAAGCAGGGGACGGAAGACTTTCTGTATGCCTTACCAGTTTCTGGTGGTCAGCCGAAAATGATTTCACCACTTTCGTCGTTTGCAAATGGCTTGACGTGGTCGACGGACGACAAGAAGCTGATTTATTCTCTTTACCCATATTCAAATAAGCCTGCATCCGCAATCGGTGAAGTCGATGTCGCGGATGGCTCGACGAAGCAGCTTGCCTTAGCAGGAAGTGCATCGCAGCCCACAGTTTCGTCGAAAGGCGACAAGCTTGCCTACAGCTCTGTTTCCTATCACTCAAACATCTGGCGCAGGGACCTGCTTCACCCGGAATCTCCGGCGGTAGAACTCATCCCTTCTTCGCGGTCACAGTGGGGCGCTCAATACTCTCCGGACGGAGAGCGCATTGCCTTTGCGTCTTTACGCTCCGGTGTGCAGGGAGTCTGGATCAGCAATGAAGATGGCAGTAACCTGGTGCAAATCTCAAACCCAGCTCAACCGAGTGGCAGTCCGCAATGGTCGCCCGACGGAAACAAGATCGCGTTTGATTCGCTTTCCCGGGGCCGCTGGGAAATATATGTGGCAGAAGTGACCGAACGGATTCCCAGAAAACTGGTCACAAATATTTCCGACGCACTTAAGCCCAACTGGTCGCGCGATGGGAAGTGGCTCTATTTCAGATCCCAGGAACCGGGCAGGGTGGGACTTTATCGTTGTCCTGCCTTCGGCGGAGACGCCATTGTCCTCTCCAAAGATAACGAGGGGAGCAGTCCGCAGGAGTCATTCGATGAGAAGACAGCATGTTATGCGAGTGACTTCGCGAAATCGACGCTGAAGAAGGTGGCTGTCGCGGGCCAGTCCGGTACAGAATCAGACGTTGATGGGCTGCCGCGCCTGAGCAACTACAGCCTTTGGACCGTCTCTCCAGGAGGTATCTATTTTGTTCCTGCCGAGGCGCCCAGATCTGTCCGTTATTTTGATATCGCCACCAGGCAGATACGCCCGATTTTTCAAGTGGAAACGGATTTCGCCAGGGGCCTGTCACTCTCTCCCGATGGCCGCTGGATCCTCTATTCGCAAAGAGGCGTTCCGAGCGGCGACATTATGCTTGTAGATCACTTTCATTGATGGTCATTTCCTGCATACAGGCCAACTAACTCATCCAGAATGGTTTCCGCGACAAGAGCAGGATCAGTAACGGCAAACGCCCAAGGGTCAGGGAGCATCTCTGGAGCCTCACCGGGGCCCGGAGCACGGGATTCCAGTCGCCACTTTTCAGGAGTAATCCTGATTAATTCCCAAAATGTCCCCGAAATTGGGAGCGTTGTAATTCGTCTTTGTCGACACCGACGTGCCGGATTCTCCTTTCCTGCCGAGTGTCGATACGTTAAGTAATGAAGCGGTTGACGGGCCGTTCGAATCGTTAAGTTCGAAGAATGGCGGCATGCTCTGCCGCTGGCCCCAAGTTCAAAATCAAACTAAGATGTGTTCGTCGACGATGTACTGCGGATCCGGATCTGGACCTGATTTTAGATGGACACGCCCGCGCCTATGTCTTACTTATCATATCCCGTTCGTTGCAGGAGACGTTTATACCGCGGGTCGGCGCGAATTGGGTCAAAATCCGCGTCCACTTTGATTGGCCCCAAGCCGGTGAGTTTACGGCGATAGCATTCTTCCAACGAAGCTAACGCTTGTTCTTTGTTGCCCGCTTGAGCATAGGCCCGAGCAGCATTACCGAGGTCGCCCGACCTCTTGTCCGCCTCCGCCTGTAGGAGCAGAACGCCCCGATATCCCCCGGACCTGTATGCTTTTTCGAGAACATCAATTTCTTCCGGTTTTGTACGTGCCAAGCGGGTCGCGTATGCCTCTTTCAGCATGCCTTTATGGCGGTACGCATGCTCCAGCCATACCAAAGCCACTCCGTAACCCGGTTCGATCGTCAATGTCTTCCGGGCTTGCACAATGGCTTGGTCGTACTGTCGCGCAAAACAAAATGCCCGGGCCAGATTGGCATTGACGATCGGCGAAAACGGATCCAGATTCACAGCCCGCTCCTGGTCGACGATCCCCTCATCGAAGTGCCCCTGCCATAGCCTGTGGATGCCCTGTACCTGCCAAGCCAGCGGATCGTTCGGATTCAGTTCAATGGCACGATGAAGCTCCTTTTCCGCGTTCCCGTGGTCCATCTCTTGCGCGTATACCGATCCCATAGCCAGATGTGCGCTCGCCAAGCCTGAATCCAAACGAAGCGCTTTCTCTGCAATTTCTTTGCCCTTCTGCAGGCCGTTCTCAAAAGGAAGCGCATTCCACCCCCAGGCCACCACGTATGATTCGGACAAGCCGGCGTAGGCCGGCGCAAAACTCGGGTCGTTCTCTGTCGCCAACGCAAAGTGTTCGATCGCTTTCCGCCATCCGTCTCGCGTGTACTGGAAAAAATAGAAGCGTCCCTTCAGATATTCGCCATAAGCCTCCGGGTTGACGGTACGAATCGGCTCCACATGCGTGACCACTCTGCCGATTTGCCGAGCGATATCGCCTGCAACTTTCTGTTGCAGTTCCAGAACTTCTGTTAGATCTCTCTCGTAGCTCTGCGCCCACAAATGGTTGTCGGTCAAGACCTGGATGAGCTGAGCTGTAATTCGGACCTTATTTCCCGATCGCAATATGGTGCCTTCAACAATGGCGTCTACACCCAATTCCCGGCCAATTTGCTTTGTAGTGAGTCGTGTTCCCTTATAGCGAAGCACGGTAGTGCGCGAGATAACTCGCAGCGTCCCCGCCCGGGCCACCTCTGTGATAAGGGAATCAGTCATTCCATCGACGAAATAGGCTTGCTGGGGATCGCCGGATAGATTTTCGAGCGGAAGTACCGCCACGGAATCGATTTCCAGGTGCCCGGGCCTCAATCCGTTGCCGGACGCACGGTGGTCGCGGGCCATTTTCAGGCTCGCGATGACTCCAAGAATTAACAACAGGGCGGCTAAGCCCAGCGCCGCGTATTGCCACTTCCCCCGAAACTCCTCGCCTGCTCGAACGGGAAGCGGGGCGAGCTCCTCCGGGCTGTCCTGTTGCAAGCCTTGAGGGTCCAAGGCACCAATGAATCGATACCCTTTCCGGGGTAGGGTTTCGATGAACTGAGGTTCGTCTGCCGAGTCTCCAAGCGCATCGCGCAGCTTGTTCACTGCCTTATTAAGTCCGCGATCGAAATCTACGAGGGTATCGTCCGGCCACAGCTTGCGAGTGAGTTCCTCGCGGGTGACCAACTCGCCGGGATACGCCAATAGCGCCAGGAGAACCTGCAACGGTTGATCGCGGAGCTGCGTTTTCTGCCCGTTGCTGAACAGTTCGCCGGTGCGGGCGTCAAGCTCGAATGCCCCGAAGCGATAAACCCTGGGAGCCTGGAGTGGATTTCCCATGAACGCTCCAGCAATGGGCGAAAGTTACCGAAGCAGTTTACCACGTATAGAACCCCTGGCATTCAGCGGCCGGTCCATCCATTCGATCCGCATAACTCATTGTTTACTCACGAGATCCGCGAGGGAATCAACAAACCACACACAGGGAATCTTCCGGGGATTGACGCTGGTGGCCCGCTTCGTCAGAGTTTCCGCCGTGGGACTACTCGTGTGGTCCGAGGCGGCCATCATGACTGCACCTAATAACTCACATCCGCGATACAGACTGCGATTGCTCCGGCCTGCGGCTTCGCTGCTGACGTCGCACGAGATTCAAATGCCTGATCGCCATTGCTTGCATTCCGAGTGTCTCGACGGGATGTGAATCGTATCCGGGAGGAGCGCCATGCGCTTACAAAGATTCGTGCGGAATTCAATATCAAACTGGGCTGCCTTTGCCCTGCTGCTTGCATGCACTCGGCTAACATTTTCTGACGATGACAAACGGGGAGGCCGCGACGACGACAGGCCTCCGAAGACCTTGTACGTCTGGTCCGGCAGCCAGGTACCAAACGTGTCGGCGTTCCTTGCCGTAATTGACTTCGACGAGGACTCGCCCAGCTACGGCGAGGTAATCAAGACAGTCTCTGTCCCGCCACCCTATGACTTGGGGAATGAACCGCATCATTGTCATCTTTCGGCGGACAAGAACATCCTGGGCTGCGGAGGCTTGCTCAGTGTCTTGAAGGGGCAAGACGGAATCTTCTTCTTCGACGTCTCGACCGCGCGCGATCCCAAATACCTCTTCTCCACAAGTGCTCGTTATTCGAGCATCACCGATGATTTCCTTCCCCTGGAGCACGGGGGCTTTCTGGTTTCACAGATGGGTTCGGAAACCGGAGGCGAGCCAGGGCGGATCGCGGAATTCGACTCACATCTGAGGCTCGTGAATGAATGGCCCGAAGTGCCACCCCTGGATGGCTTCAATCCGCACGGTATTTCCGCGCGGCCGGAGATCAACTTGATGGTGACCTCGGACTTCATCCTGCCGGTGAGTACACTCGACGTGTACGGGGGCGATCCCGTGTTGCGCGGTGCGATTCGCGTTTGGGATTTCAAGCAGAGAAAAATACTTCGTACCGTTCAGATTCCCGGAGCGCCAGGGACGATGGACGTGAAATTGATACCGCATGACCCCAAGGCACGCGCGATCACTGCGGGGATGTTTGACGGTCTTGTGTACCTGGTTGACACCAGGAATGGCACAGCCCGGGTGGTGTTTGACTGCGAGAACATTGTTCCGCAAATCGACGTCGGCGTGCGCGGAGGCATGACCCAGTTGCTGACGATGCCGGCATCAGGGGACCGCTTGATCTTCGCCTCATTCGAGGCCGGCCAGGTTGGAATGCTCGACATAAGCGATCCCGAACGCCCGGTCCAATCGGCCATCGTCAATCTCGGCGTCGACGCCGGTCCGCACAATCTTGTTCTGACCGATGACGACAAGCGTCTGGTGGTCACCGACTACTTCTTGAACGAGGATGATTTCGGAAAGATCCATTTTGAGGGGGATCACAAGGTCCACGTGATCGAGGTTTCTCGTCATGGCCTGAAGTTGGACACCCGATTCAATCTCGATTTCAACACAGCCTTCGCATTCGGCCACGCGCGTCCGCACGGAGTGGCGATGAAGTAGCTTTCCTCAGAAGCATAGGAGCACAAGACCAAGCTTCATAGACTCGCAACTCGGTTGCGCTGAGTTCTGTCGGTCTGCTGCGGCCTAATCAGGTACAGATCAACGAATAGGAAGGTCGGAGGAGGTAGCACATGGCATTGACCAAAGCCAGACTGAATAGCGGTGGCCGTACTGCACACTACCAGTTTCAGTATGACGATTCCCTGTCGGGTTCTGGCGGGCTCGAACCGGCGCGCACCAACGCCGTAATTGGCGCCTGTGAGGGCGACTTTGACCTGATGTCGGATTGGTTCGGCAATATCTCCCTCGGTGTGAACTTTCCGATCCCGGTCAGCGTGAACCCGAGTCCGTCCGGGTCGCCAAATTCATATGGAGCGCAGTGGAGTAAGAAGGGACGCAACGTGACTCTGGCGATCAACCAGGGTACGAAGCCCCAGGAATTTGTCCGGTCCCTCATGGTCGCCGAAGTGACGGAGATGTTCATGGACGCGCAGAACATCGGCTGGTACGGCAACGGGAATGAGGGCACGAATGGGGAAGGCTTGTCCCGGTTCCTGCGTGGCCAGTTCTATATCAATATCAACAGCTTCGGAAGTGACCTGACAGATTCGAAGAGCAACCTTTGGCTCGACAGTATCCGAGCTGATTACGTAAACAATCCCAACCCTAATGATAACGGTCCAGATCCGCTCACAGGGTGCGCCACTCTTTTCATCTGGTACCTCTCGGATCAGCTTGGATTCAACATCAGATCCATCGTGGCAGCGGGCACGTCGACCCTAGGCGACGTCTACAAGAATCTCACCGGCGACCCAAACGACCCGTTTCCGCTCTTCCAAGAGATTGTCTTCAGCGCCTTCCCCACTTCCCCCAAGAATGCGACTATCACAACCGGCAATCTTGATAACCCATTCCCATTGGCAAGCGCGGGCATATTGAGCACGCTGAAATACCTGCGGAACGACGCGCCGGATACGAAGTTCGCGCGGCAACTAAGTGCTTTGAAGAACGGCGGCCGACTTCGGCCAGTGCTGAACAGCGACAGACAGGCTTCGCTGATCTAGTGGAGTCTGCGTATCAACCTAAGGCCACCGCGGCGGCCGGAAGCTCACGCAGAGTGATAAGGAGGAGACCATGAAGAGTTTCGACCAGATCTATACCGAGTCCGGGAAGACCGCGACTCTGACGCTTGGATTCAACGGCACGAGTGGGAAGGTACTCGTCGAGAAAGCTCAGAACGCGGCCGAGAGTATTGTTCTCGACGCGTCCACCAGCACCGCCAGCCTGGGAGGTGACAAGGCAGGTGATGGAAACATCCAGTTGTGGAACGCCTCGGGGAAGAACACCGTGTCGGTCACCAGTTCGGTGAAGGTGGACATCAAGAAGATCCCGGGCGTCCCGGACACTAAGCGCGACCTTGGCGGCGCGGTTGTCGTCCGCAACAGCGAAGGGACTGCCGCGTGTACCCTGGAGGGCACCGGCACGCTTTCCCTCGGCGAGGGGCAGGCCATTGTCCTGCAGGGGGCAAGCGGTGTCTCGACTTTCGG
>Ga0207156_10040_pt1 | contig 32654 bp, 34 predicted proteins | sample Alteio_BWMinHeat_24_FD_153514 | JGI IMG/M metagenome (GOLD analysis project Ga0207156, IMG submission 153514) | Enriched cells from forest soil in Barre Woods Harvard Forest LTER site, Petersham, Massachusetts, United States -... | ecosystem: Environmental > Terrestrial > Soil > Temperate forest >...
CAAGTCCCAGTCCGTCTGCGCGTTAAAGGAGAGATCGCCGCGGGCGCCGAGTTTTCCGGCCATTTGAACTCCGGAGAGGCGATCAAGATCTTTACAGGCGCGCCAATGCCCGCAGGCGCCGATGCGGTGCAGAAGGTCGAAGTGACCAGCCGCCAGGGCGACTTCGTCGAGATAAATGAGGCCGTGAAACCCGGTCAATTCATCACTCCACGGGCGAGCGAGATTGCCGCCGGGAGACAGGTGGCTGGGCCTGGCCGCGAAATCGGGCCGGCGGAGATGGCGGCCCTCGCCTCGTTTGGCTATTCAACGGTGCAGGCTGGCAGGAGACCGCGGGTAGCCGTAATGTCGACGGGATCTGAGTTGGTCGAGGTCGCGGCGACGCCGACCGGCGCCCAGATTCGCAACTCGAACAGCTACACGATTGCCGCCTACGCGGCGCGCGCGGGCGCAATCGTTGATAGGCGTCCCACCGTGCCCGACACGTTGGAGGCGACGCAAAGGGCCCTGCTCGATGCCGCCGATGTGAGCGATATCGTCATCACCTCGGGTGGCGTCTCCATGGGGGATTACGATCTCGTGAAAGCGGCGCTCCACGAGATCGGCGCCGAGATCTATTTCGACAAGGTTACCATCCGCCCCGGCAAGCCGATCGTGTTCGCCAGGCGAGACCGGACTTTTTTCTTCGGGCTTCCCGGGAACCCGGTATCGACTTCGGTGACCTTCAACGTGTTCGTGCGCCCTGCGATTCGGCAGATGCAGGGCGCCGCGGCTCCCGTGCCGCCGATCGTCCGAGCCGAAGCAAGCCGGCCCATTCACGACGAGTCGAACCGGCGGAGCTATTTGCCCGCGCGCTTGAGCATCGTCGAAGGCCGGGCGCAAGCGCAACCGCTGAGGTGGGGCGGTTCTTCTGACCTTGTCGCGTTCATGGAAGCCAACGCCCTGATTGTCGTGCGCGAGGATGTGCACGACATCGCGCAGGGTGAATTGATTGAGTTGTTGGAAATAAAAGGAGAGTGAAGAGTGAAGAGCGTCGAACCGCCCAAAGTACGGCGCGGTTGCGGGAGCCAGAAACTTCCCGAAATGTAGCGTCCTAAAATAGGGCGCTTTTCGTGAGTTTCTGGAGAGTGAATGTGAAGAGTGCGCCTCACTGCGCCGACTCCTCACTCGCCACTCTTCACTTTTCACTCTTCACTTTTCACTTTCCTTATGTCGCTTACTCATTTGGACAAAGAAGGGCGCGCGCGGATGGTTGACGTCACCGCCAAGCCGAGCACGACGCGAAGGGCCGTTGCCTCCGCCTTTGTGCGGATGTCTGAGGCCACCCTTAAGGCGATCAGAGAGCATCATACTCCCAAGGGAGACCCGCTTGAGGTCGCGCGACTCGCGGGAATAATGGCCGCGAAACGCACCGCGGACCTGATCCCGCTATGCCATCCGCTGCCTCTGCGCCATGCGGATGTGCAGATTGAAACGCGAGCCGACGGGTTGGCCATCACAGCTTCCGCGGCGACGGATAACAAGACGGGAGTCGAGATGGAAGCCCTGACCGCGGCGTCGGTCGCCGCCCTGACGATCTATGATATGTGCAAGGCGATCGATAAGGAGATGGTCATCACCGACATCCGGCTTGAATCGAAGACGGGCGGGAAGTCGGGCGAGTGGAAGAGAAGGATGAAGGAGGAAGGATGAAGGATGAAAAGGGGCGGCTTGAGATGCGCCGTTCTCATCGATCATTTGCCCATATATCATTTATTGCTTGCGATTTGTCATTTGGCGGAGCGCGATTTTGTAGGTTTCGGCGGCCGGTCTGAGTGCGTCGAATGGTCTGTTTAGAGCAAAGACCAGTAATTGCAAACCGACCCGAGAACTAGAAACCAGAAACCAGGAACCAGAAACTAGAAACCAGAAGCTGAGACCAACAACTGAAAACTAAGAACTGAAAACGAAAAACGTCGTATAGCATCTTGTAGGCGGAGGTGGAGATGCAAAATCAATCCGAGACTAAGGAATCCTTCAAACTGCTGGTGTTGGCGTCAATGCTGACGGTGGCCCTGTGGTTTATTCCGTTTGCCCAGTGGCTTACCTATCCGCTGCGTCTGTTTGTCACCTTCGTCCACGAAACCGGGCACATATTGGCGACCCTTGCCTCGCTCGGGCACGTCAACCGGATGGAGATCTATTGGAGCGGGAGCGGCGTAACCGAAACCGTTGGCGGCGCCGGGTTGTTCATATCGAGCGCAGGCTACCTCGCCAGCACCTTGTTTGGAGCCGCCATGCTCCTGTGGCTGCGCCGCGCTCGTAATGCGCGCCCGGTGGCATGGGCAACAGGAATCGGCCTTCTGGTGGTTACGGTCTTCTTCGGCGCCAACCTGCTAGTCTGGCTGGTCGGACTTGCTCTTGGCGCTGGCCTTATTGCGCTCGGCGTAAAGGCCAAACCAAGGGTCGTCCATTTTTTGATGAGCTTCCTCGCCGTCCAGTGCTTGCTGAACGCGTTTTTTGATCTGCGCACGCTGCTGTTCATCTCGGCGTATGATCCGAACATCGGGACGGACGCGCGAAATATGTCTGCCGCCACTGGCAATTTCATCCCTCCCGTATTCTGGGCGATAGGGTGGACGATCGCCTCGCTGGGGATCCTGGTCGCGACGTTGTGGGTGTATTATCGGAGCTTACGTCAGCGCGCCGCGATGGCTGAAGCTGATCCGGCTATGTTGCTGCTTCTCGGCACACAGTCAAAAGTGGCGGACCCGCTTCACGGGTCGGGCTCAGGCCTGTAGGGCCGCAAAGCGCTAGCGGTCGGATGAAATGAAAGACCGGTCGATCTAGCTTACAAATGACCGAAGGATGCCCCGAAGCGAGAAAACCTCACGGGGGTCAACGGTTTCGTTGACAATTCCGGCGACCAGTTCTTGCAAAACCCTGCTATTCCGTATCCTTTTGGCAACGAAATCGGTTAGCCACGGGCGTGTAAACCAGCTCTCAGCTATCAGGTAGCCGATGAACTTTGGCTTCAGCTCATGCTCCAGCCGCCGCGGAAAATCTTCTAATAACGCCAGGTTGCCGGTAGAGATCGCCTGATCAATGATCTCGGCGGCCATCTCACCCGTCTCCATTGCTTTCCCAATGCCCTCGCCGGTGAAGGGAAACGTTGTCCCGATGGTTTCGCCCAGGGTCAGAATGCTCCCGGGGCCGACAGGATGCGCGCCGCTGAGGCCGCAGCGCAGCATCGCTCCGGATAGAGGAGTTATGCTTTCCGCGTGCCGCATTATGTCGCGCGCTAAGGGAAAGTTGGAGACGAACGACTCAAACACCTCCCGGAGATTGGCTTTGGGGCGCAATGTCTTGCGGTAAAAGATGCCGCAGCCAACATTGAATTCCCCATTCCCGAGCGGGAAGATCCAGGCGTAGCCGGGAGTGATCGACTTGTCGTATGAAACGATCAGGCGATCAACCTCTACCGGTGAGCGTACGTAACATCTCAAGGCCACGGCGCTCGGGCGGTTTTGGCTCACGAGCCCAAGCTTCGTCGGCATTTCCACATTGGCGCCGGTTGCGAGGCAGACGATGCGAGCTCGAATCTTCTCAGGCGAATCGCTGATCGAAATGAGCAGCCGGCCGTCTGGCTGTGTCGTGATATCGACGACCTTGCATCGACAAAAGCGGGCGCCCGCTGCGACCGCCCGTCGAGCGATGATTGCATCCAGAATTACCCGCTTAAGGGTCAGAAACTCGCCGGGGATATCAAAGTGAACCTGAGAAGGGCTATAAACGGTGCCGACCGCGATCTTGTTGCCCAGTTCGCGCACGGACTCATAGAGTCCTAGACGCTTCAACGAACGAATGGTGTCGGCGATCAGGCCGTCCCCGCAGATCTTGTCGCGCGGGAAGCCGTCCTTGTCCACCAGCAGGACCTTGTGGCCCTGTGACGCCAGATGGATCGCAGCGGTTGATCCGGCCGGACCGGCGCCGACGATGGCCACATCCCACTCACGCTCGGCGGCCGCTGCAGCAGGGATCTGATGCCAGGAGTCGTTGTCGCTCAAGATTGTCCTTCCCCTCGTCTAGGGCTGCATTCTGTGAATCTGTGAAAATGAAAAGGAGCGCGACCAGATCCACTGGCTGTCACCTGCCCTCGCTCGTTCTGTCGCCAAGCGCGATAGAACGAGCGGCCACGGATGTGGGAATTCTAGCACCTCGCCGGTTGCGTTGCACATCAATTCGCGATGTGATACGTTAACTGCTCGCAAAAACAAGAAAAACGCGTTTCAAAGCCGTCGGGAACAAAAATGAAGTCAATACCGCCTTGTTGCGTTGAAAGCGCAACGGCGTTTGGTTGTCAGGTTTTGAAAGACCCGAAAAAGCTGCATACGATGCGTTTTCAATTCTCCCTAATTATCCTTTCACTTTGCTTCATACCTTTGGGCGGGGCCTCCGCCCTGGAGAACGGCTCGGCGCGGCAGAGCGCAGGCGCGCGAGGTCCCGCGCCATTAGTCGTCGTGCGCGGACGTGTGACCTGCCTCAATGATGCGGGCCAGCCCGCCGCCAATCAGCGTGAGTGCGACGAGCCCGGACGCCGCTATGGGTTTGCGGGAACGGACAGGAAGTTCTACACCGTCTCTCCGGATGACGAAATGGCGAGTCTGTTTTCAGACGCCAGGGTTCGGGAGCGCGATCTCCAGATTACCGCCCTGCTGCACGACAAGGACAGGCTCGAAATCACGAAGGTGCAGTCGATTAAGCAGGGCAAGCTGTATGACATTTATTATTTCTGTGAACTCTGCAACATCAAGGCATACGGACCGGGTCCGTGCCCGTGTTGCCGCAACGAACTCGAGTTTCGAGAAACGCCCGTCCCCGAGCCGTAAAGCGGGGATGGAGAGCGCTTGAGAATGGAGGCAGGGATGCGTGACGATGATAAGGAGAATGAGGACGGCGCAAATCTATCCCGGCGAACCTTCCTGAAGGTTTCGGGATTGTCGCTCTCGGTCCCGCTGCTGGTTGGCCCGCGGCTGGTAAAAGCCGCGGGATCCGATGTCAAGGTCTATGGTCCTGGAAAAGCTCAGATTGCGCTTACGGTCAACGGCAAGAAACATATCGCCGAGGTTGAGCCGCGGGTTACCTTGCTCGAAGCCATGCGCAACGAGCTGGACGTGACCGGGGCAAAGCGCGTATGTGACCGCGCCACGTGCGGCGCCTGCACCGTAATCATGGACGGCAGGGCGGTGTACTCGTGCTCGGTGCTGGCCATCGAGGCGCAGGGCAAATCGATCACGACGGCTGAAGGTCTCATGCAAGGCGACAAGCTGCACCCGATTCAGCAGGCATTTATTGACAACGACGCGCAGCAATGCGGTTTTTGCACTCCGGGCTTTGTGGTCGCATGCAAGGCCTTTCTGGACAAGAATCCGAACCCGACTCCCGACGCGGTGAAACGCGGATTGGGGGGCAATCTCTGCCGTTGCGGCACGTACATGGGTGTCCGCGCCGCGGTGTTGCAGGCGGCGAAAGGAGGGCACACCAATGGCTGAGTACAAATGGCCTGAGGCGGAGAAACGCAGTCTGATCGGCAAGCGCATTTCGCGCGTGGACGGCCCGGCGAAGGTCTCCGGTAAAGCGAAGTACTCGTACGACCTGAATCGTCCGGGACGGCTATTCGGCAAGGTCTTGCGCAGCCCCCACGCGCACGCCAAGATCGTCAGCATCGACACCAGCGTCGCCGAAAAGATGCCCGGCGTGAAGGCGGTAAAGATCATTCAGGAACCCGGCACGGAAATCCAATGGGGTGGGGACGAGATCGTCGCCGTGGCCGCCGTGGATGAGCCTACCGCCGAAGACGCCATTCGCGCGATAACGGTCAAGTACGAGGTCTTGCCGCATCTCGTTATTGATACCGAGATCAAAGGCGTCGGCGATCTGGCGAAGGAAGCGACAGCGCAGACGAATGGGGATCCGGATAAGGCCTTCAGCGAAGCCGAGGTCGTTTCCGAAGGTTTCTACGGCATGGCGATGATCACGCACTGCTGCCTGGAGTCGCACGGAACCACGGCCGAGTGGGACGAGAACAAGAACCTGCTCGTCCACATGTCGACCCAGAACGTCTCGGGAATCGCCGGACAGATGGCCGGCCCGCTGGAGACGCCAGCGAAGAATATCCGGGTGAAACAGGAACACATTGGCGGCGGATTCGGAAGCAAGTTTGGTCCCGACCGCTGGGGCATCGAATGCGCGAAGCTGTCGCAGATGGCCGGGGGCAAACCGGTGAAGCTGTTCCTGGAACGCGACGCGGAGTTGATGGTGGCGGGGGCGCGCCCCTCAGCTTACGCGCGGGTCAAGGTGGCGGCGAAGAAGGATGGGACCTTGACCGGGTGGCGATCCGAGTCCTGGGCATCAGGCGGGATTGGGGGCGGGGGCTCGCCGCCTTTGCCCTACATCTTTACCATCCCGAATGCCCGCAAACAGCACACCGCGTTGGTCAACCATGTCGGCAGCGCCAGAGCCTGGCGAGCCCCGAGCCATCCCCAGGGTTGCTTGATCACGATGGCCGCCCTTGAAGACATGGCGGCGCAGTTGAATATGAGCCCGCTCGATTTCTTCTTGAAGAACATCGAGATGGCCGGCGCGCGAGCGCAGGTGTACCGCGATGAATTCAAGATCGCGGCGGACATCATCGGGTGGGAAAAGAACTGGCATCCGCGCGGCGAAAAGACCTCAGGACATATCAAGCGCGGGCTTGGATTATCCCTACACACCTGGGGCGGCGGCGGGCACGCCAGCGACTGCGACCTGATCATCCACCCGGACGGATCGGTCGAATTGAAGATGGGAACGCAAGACCTGGGCACCGGGACGCGGACGACCATCATGATTGTGGCGGCCGACACGCTGGGTCTACCGCTCGATGCAATCAAGCTCCAGATCGGCGACAGCCAGTTGCCGGTTTCGGGCGGTTCCGGCGGCAGCACGACGATCGGCGGCGTCAGCGCCTCGACGCGGCGCGCCGCAGTCGACGCGTTGAACCAGCTCTTCGTAAAAGCGGCTCCAGCGCTTGACGCGAAGCCGGAGGATTTAGAGGCGGTTGGCGGCATGATTCGAGTGCAGGCCAATCCGGGCCGGAGCATGACCTGGACGCAGGCCTGCGCCAAGCTCGGCGCGATGCCGCTTACCGTGCGCGGCAAGAACCCGGGTCCAGGCAACCTCAACAGTCAGGGGGTCGGCGGCGTACAGATGGCCGATGTCTCCGTCGATGTTGAGACCGGAATCGTCAAGATGAACCACATGGTCGCAGTCCAGGACTGCGGACTTATCATCGATTTGAAAACCGCCGAGAGCCAGGTCTATGGAGCGCTGATCATGGGGGTCTGCTACGCCCTCTACGAAGAGAAGGTGATGGATGCCAAGACCGGGCGGATGCTAAATCCAAACATGGAGTTCTACAAGCTGGCCGGGATCGGCGACATCGGCGATCTGCACGTTCACATGATGACGGGGAAAGGGTACGACGAGCGCGGCCCGATTGGGCTTGGCGAGCCGCCGACGGTTTCGCCGGGCGCCGCGATCTCGAATGCAGTGGCCAACGCCATCGGCGTGCGAGTGCCGACCTTGCCGCTAACGCCGGACAAGGTGCTCGAGGCTCTCGAAAAGAAGGGGGGCAGCAGCAATGCGAGGATTTGAATACGCTAGCGCTGGAACCAAGGAGCAAGCGGTCAGCCTGTTAGGCAAGGATTGGGGAGAAGCGGAAATTCTAGCAGGTGGGACCGATCTCCTTTCGTTAATGAAGGACGATGTGGTTGCTCCTAAGCGGCTCGTGAATATCAAGGAGATTCAGGAACTGCACGGGATTAAAGCGCACGGCGGCGACGGACTGCGGATCGGCGCGCTCGCGACGATCCAGGAGCTTATCGACGATGCGCGGATTCGGCGCGACTATCCGGCGATTGTCCAGGCCGCCGAGGGGATCACCAGCCCGCAGATCCGCAACATGGGGAGCGTAGGCGGTGATTTGTGTCAGCGTCCGCGCTGTTGGTACTACCGTGCGGGATTCGGACTCCTGGCCAAGGACGCCTCAGGCGAACCGCTTGTGCCGAATGGAGACAACCGCTATCACGCCATTCTAGGCAATGCAGGGCCCGCATATTTCGTCAGTCCGTCGAGCCTCGCGCCTGCGCTGATCGCTTACGGAGCGAGCGTGCGCATCGTGGGTCCGAAAGGCGCACGCCTGGTCGCGGTGGAGAAGTTCTTTGTCACTCCTCGGTCCGACGGCGAACGCGAGCATGATTTGAAACCCAACGAGGTTGTCACGGAGATCCTTGTGCCGCGCAATGCCGGGGTCAAGAGCGCGACTTACGAGGTGCGGCAGAAAGAGGCGCTCGATTGGCCCCTGGCGGCGGCCTCAGTTGCTCTGACCATGAACGGGGCGTCGGTGGCCTCAGCGCGGATCGTGTTGGGACACGTGGCTCCGACGCCATGGCGCTCAGCGGAGGCGGAACGGGCAATCGCCGGCAAAGCGATCACGGAGGAGACAGCGCAGGCGGCCGCGAACGCCGCGGTCAGTGGCGCGAAGAGCCTGGGCCGCAACGGGTACAAGATCCAGCTCGCTCGGGTGGCGGTTAAACGCGCCCTGCTCGAAGCCGCTCAAGGAGGTGGACGATGATTAGCGAAGCGGAGCGCTTCAACATCGGGCATCCCGGTCTTTGCCAATGCTTGCGATGGAAAGGGATGTTCATCGAAGCGGAGGTGGATCCGACCGTGCCCTCCTCCCACGAGGGGCTCTACTGGTGCCTGTATACTCAGACGTGCGTCGGCCCGGATGGAGGATTGGCGGAGCCGGGAGAATGCAACTCGCCCGGGCGCGCGTGCCACGGAACCGGGCGCATCGCGAGCCGCTAAGAGAAGGCGGGTTGGCAGGCGCCCCGCCCGCCCGGTAGAGCTGGAGAGGTCGGTAAAGATTTCGAAGCGGCCTCCCGCGGCTGTGCCGCCCGCCGGCCCGATAAGGCTGCGCCTTACTGCGGGATGCAGTCAAAATCCTCTTGCGGCTGCGCCGCCGCACTTGGGCGCCCGCTCTGCTGGCTATGCCGGGCTTCTTGACGCTCGGATGCCGGGAAGATAGAGTCAAAGAAGGGTAATATTGCGTCGAATGGGAGTTTAAGGTCATGCGCAGATTTATTTTCGTGTTTGCGGCTGGGATAGCGCTGTTGGGCCTGGCATCCACCGGCAAAGCTCAACACGTCTCGGGCGATTACATCGAGACGCGGAGCGCCGATGTCTGGACGGGACCGTGCGTCGCCAACGGCGAGGTCAATCTGGCTGGCGATCAAGCCATCCTTGCATGGCGAGTCAAGCAGGGGAGTTGGAGCGGCGTTGCACTCGACGGCCTCAGCGTCGTTGGAGTAGTAAAGGCTGGGGCCACCCTCGGCGACCCGTACACGAACCCGTACCCCGCCAGGGCAGTGATGATCGTCGATGACAAGGCCAACGCCGAGCAGCAAAAGGCTCTCGTGGCGCTGGCCCAGGCAATGTCGGGCGAGTTGCTTAGGAACGTGGCGAGGGTCGAAATCGCTCCCATCAGCATGGTGATCAGCAACGACGGCGGCCACTATGGCAAGACCGCTCTGCACGCGGGCAATCTCGCGGGAATCGAGACACGCTCGATCAGCGGCAAGGACCATCTGTGCGGCAACGAAGAGGTGTTCTATCAGCCGCTCACGGAGATGACGCATGCGATGCCGGCTGTCGCTGAGTTGGATCAATACAGCGGGCCCGATCTTGGCGTTGTCTGGGTTAGCCACGGCAAGCGCAGCGCTTTCGTTGGTAGTTTCGCGCGCTAGCCGCGCGGTCTAAAAAGGGCGCATTAACCACACCAAGATAGGCAGTAGCGGCCTCTTGCCCTTTTGCAGTCGCGCCCGGCGCGGTTCCGAAATCTGGAGTGCATTTGATGAGTCATCGCGTTCGGCTGCTCCTCGGCCCATCATTCTTAACCTTGATATTGATCTCATCGTTGGGCGCGTCGTCGGCTGCCTTTGCGGCGCCCGGGAAGGTCGAAAGCATCGGTCAATTCGCCGACCAAAGCGCCTCTGAATCGGTGCGCAAAGCGCTGGAGCCGAAAGGCTACCGCGTGACGGGCGCCGACGGTGGCGTGATCTGCGACGTCTGGCTGCGCAACGGAGCGCCAGCAGGGAAAGGAGACACGCCCGGCGCCGTCTACGCGCTTGCGGATTCGTCTCTCGTCGGCGTCATCGCCTTTCCAAAAAACACGACGGATTTTCGCGGCCAGACGGTGAAGGCGGGCAGCTATACGTTGCGCTACGCCGTGCACCCGGCGGACGGCAATCATCTTGGCATATCGCCGATTCGCGACTTTTTGCTGCTCGCACCTGTCGCGGTCGACCAGAACGCCGACGCCCAGTTCAAGTTTGAGGACCTCTCGAAGATGAGCGCCAAAGCGAGCGGAACGAATCACCCGGCGCCGCTCAGCCTGGTCTCGCCGGATGCCGGCGCGAGCGCCCCCGCGGTGACGGAGAATGAGCGTGGGAATGTTATCCTGGTTGCGAAACTCAAGACCCAGGCAGGCGCGGCGGTTCCCATCGCCTTCATCGTGAAGGGCGTGATCGAACAATGAAGGCGCAGAGCTAACGGGGGCTCGTCCGCGGATGCGAAGGCTGGGCCACCCGAGTTGAGGTTGTGGCAGTTTGCGGCGTACATCTCTTCAACTTAGCATAGTAGTTTTGTTCGCTTTTGGGGTTGGTGCGTTCGCGCGGGCTGATAGTTCCTCTTCCGGCCAATTCGAGCTCAAGCTCCCGGTCGGCATCGCCTACGAAACCTGGTCCTATTACGTTCCCAGAGACAACCCGTTGACTCGCGGCAAAGTTGAACTGGGCCGCAAGCTCTTCTTCGACAAGCGTCTATCGGCCGACGGCACGGTTAGCTGCGCCACCTGTCACGATCCGCGATTTGCATTTGCTGATGGGAAGAAGGTCGCTGAGGGCATCGGCGGCCGGCGGGGGACGCGCAACAGCCCGACGCTGTTCAACGCGATGTTCAACGGGGGGCAGTTCTGGGATGGCCGCGCCGAATCGCTCGAAGAGCAGGCGAAGATGCCGCTGCTCAATCCCGACGAGATGGGCAATGACTCGCACGATCAGGTGGTCAAACGCATCGGCGCGCTGCCTGAATACGTAAGACCGTTCCAGGACGCTTTTGGCTCGCCTGCCGCGATCGATTCGATCGCCCGCGCGATTGCCTGCTTCGAGCGGACGCTGGTTTCAGGCAATTCGCCGTTCGACCGCTTTGCGGCGGGCGACAGGAATGCTTTGACGCAGGCCGCACAACGCGGGATGGGCCTATTCCGCACCAGGGCCCGCTGTGCTATTTGTCACAGCATCAATGCATCGTTTCCGTTTCTTACCGATCAGAATTATCGGAACACCGGCGTGGCCGCGAACTTCGCGGGCTTTGAAGGACTGACGCGCCGCGCCGTCGAACTGGCGCAAGGAGATGTCGCGGCCGCGATGACGGCGTTGGAGAAACATCCCGGCAGATCGGAACTCGGACGATTCGCGGTGACGGGCAACGCCCTGGATATCGGCGCTTTTCGAACTCCCTCGTTGCGCAACGTCGATTTGACGGCGCCCTATTTTCACGACGGCAGCGCGGCAACGCTTGCCGACGTCCTGCGGTTTTATGTGAAGGGCGGAATTGACAACGCCAGCCGCGATTGGGAGTTGCAGCCCGTCGACTTGAGCGAACGTGATCAAGCGGACATCATTGAATTCCTGAAATCCCTGACGAGCGATGACGCGCGCCGAATCGTCGAAGACAGCAAGCTCTCGCCTCCATAGATTTCCGAAATGTCATGAACGGATCGCCCCGCCTTACCATCGTTTTGGGCCCGCCGCGCCGGGAAGCCGATAAGCGAAAACTCGAAGCGTGGTCCACGACATCGGGCAAGTCGACTGACGACATTTGGATAGAATACGCCCACACCTTCGTGACTTCCCTCGCCGAGACTGGCGCATCCGGATCCACCGGACTGGACGAGTTGCTTTCGGTCGTTTTGAAGACGCAAGTCAGAACGCTCCCGCCACAGATGACGTACATGATCGAGGGCGACAGGAAGCACCCGGCTCTGGTTATTGATGCCGATACAATCACCGGGCCGGCTGGGCGGCCGCTCCGAATTGATTTTTCCAATGCCCAGGTCCGGCAAGTCATCGGCGGAATATTCGCGAACCTGCTGAAGCCAGAATGGGTTCGGGCATTTATCGCGCCCGAAGAATAGTGTGGTCACATTGTTGGCGCCGCCGTGTCAATCAAAACGCGCTTTAGAGGCATAGGCTTTGATTAGCGGGGTCAGGCCCCCTTCCTGACCTCTATTCGGCTGGAGTGGCGTCGAACCCCTTACGCATCCAACTCCAGCACAATAGAGGCCTGGAAGGGGGCCTGACCCCGCTAATCAGTTCGGCGCGCGTTTGAAGTTGCCAGTTACCCCAGCTTGGCTCGGATTCGCGGCTCCAGCGCCGCTTTTAGGTGCGGATCGGAGAGGACGTATTCGAAAAGCGTTTTCAAGTAGTTCACAGGATCGCCAATCGTCAGCCATTCGCCGCCGCTGACCGACTGCGCCGCGACGCGGCCGCCGCGCCGGATGTATTCGCGAACGGCATCGGTGAGCCAAAGCTCGTTCGCCTGACCCAGCGGGATCTCCGAGACCACCTGAATAACGTCGGTGGAGAGCAAGAAGCGACCGAACATCGCCAGGTTGGACCGGGCTTCCTCGCGCTTGGGCTTTTCAACGACATCATCCATCTCGCGCTCAGCGCTGCCTTCCTTAATCTGCGCGATGCCATAGCGCACGACATCCTCCCACGCGACCTCCTGGACGCCGACAACCAGCGCCCCGCTGCGATTGTGTTTTTCAATCAACTGGGCCGCAAAAGGAATGCTCGCCTTAATAATGTCATCGCCATAGGCGTAGATGAAGCCTTCGCCCTGAGGGATATAAGGGCGCGCGACGAGAAGAGGAGTGCCGTTGCCATAGGGACCGATCTGGGGCTCAAAGATGATCTTGACCCCAGCCAGCTTGTCGATGAAGGCGTCGAGCGAAGGATGCTTGCCGCGCGGCGGGAGGTTGGGTAAATCATATTGACGGTGCAGCGGCTCCGCATTGACGCCCGTGACGATTATGATCGTCTTGATGCCGGAATCGATGTACTCCTCGACGATCAGGTGCAGGGCGGGCTTGTTGATAATGGGCAAAAGCTCTTTGGGATAGCCCAACGTTACAGGCAACATGCGCGTTCCCGATCCTGCCGCTGCGATCACGCCAGTCTCAACCTTCATCCCTGGTTCCCTCTTCTAACAAGAAATAGGCCACATCAAAGTATCACGTGCGGCAAAACGCTCTCAAGCTGATAAGTCGGCCTCAATCGATTAACTTAGCGCGGGCAATATCGATTCGGGCGCGAGGCCAAAAGCGGCGACAGGACTTGTCGCCGCGCTCCAAATGTTCTCTTTTAATGCTTGGCCGTCTTCATCATCAGGAATGCGTCGAGTGAGTCGTTGTAGTAGCCGGCGATGCGCTCGACAATGAAGTAGTTGTGCCGCTCGTAGAATCCGCGCGCTCCGGCATCGTCGATGGGGGTTTCCAGGTAGATGACCGACGCGTCGCGTCCCCAGAGCCACGCTTCGATCTCCTCGAGGAGTCGGGAGCCGATTTGCTGGCGTTGCATGTGCGGTATCACGTCGATGGTGATGATGTGGCCAAGGCGCTCCGGCTCGCTCTGACCGATTACGAAACCAAGGACAGCCGCATCCGCTTCGGCGACCAGGGTTCTGCACTTGCGCGACCGCGTGTAGTATTGGAGCTCGAGATGGGAGTAGGCGATGTCCGGTGGAAAGGCCGCATGATCGATTTCATAAAGTCGCTCAAAATCGCGGGGCTCGTTTTTACGGATGATCATACGCCGAGGTTCAGCGCGGCAGAGGGGTTGCAAGGGGCGCGAATCCGCTGAACCAGATCAGTATAGGGCTCGATAGACGCCGCCGTCGACTTGAATGGCGGTCCCGGTTACATAGCTCGCCCGCTCGGAGCAGAGAAACGCGACGACCGCCGCGAATTCCTTCGGGTCGCCGATTCGGTTCGCGGGGATGTTCGCGGCCAGACGCCGGATCGCCTCTTCCGTGGAGATGCCTTGCTTCGCCGCGGATTTCGCTGTGAGGTTCAAAAGGCGCTCGGTAAGGTGAAAACCAGGACAAACTGTGTTGACGGTGATGCCGGTGGAGGCTACCTGGTCTGCCAGGCTCTTCATGAAGCCAGATACGGCGGCGCGCGTGGTGTTGGACAGGATCAGGTTTTCGACGGGCTGCTTTGCGGCGATAGATGTGATCCCGACGATGCGCCCCCAACCATTGTCGCGCATGTGCGGCACAGCGGCGCGGCACAGGTTAACGGTGCTGATCAGATTCAACTCTACCGCCCGGCGGTAGTCATCGGCGGCGAAATCATCGAAGTACCCGGCCGGCGGCCCGCCGGCGTTGGCAACCAGAATGTCGATCCGGCCGAACCTCTCCTTAGCGTGCGCGATGAGACTGGCGACGTGTTGTTCCTCGGTGACGTCGCCGGCGACGGTCAAAACCACTGCGCCCGTCGCGGAGCGGATCTCGGCGGCGGCCTTTGTGAGTTTGTCCTCGTCGCGCCCGTTGATTACGACGGACGCGCCCTCGAGGGCGAGCTCCAGTGCGCTAGCCTCACCGAGTCCCGTCGATGAGGCGGCCACGATCGCTACTCTGCCCTTCAGTCCGAGGTCCAAATCGCCTCCGTTAGGTGATTGATGATAGCATGCTGAAGTGAGTTGCCGATTCCAGCTATCCTTTTGCGCCGTTGCTGCGCAGGTAGGCGTCCCGGCCCTCCGCCCAGTCGGCGCGGGCAGGCGCGAACACATCGTGCATTTCGCAGTCCTCGAGAGCTTCGACCCAATGCACGCAAAAGGGCGCGATCTGGATTGTCTCGCCTGCGCCTAAGACGGTCTCTTTGCCGTCAATAACAAACTTCGCGGCGCCCGCAATCACGGTCGAGAACTGTTCGTTCTCATGACTATGCGCGGACACCAAGCAGCCTTTCTTCATGAAGAACCGCGCGAGGGTGACGTTTTGCCCGCTTATATAACGCCGCGTGATGAGGTCCGTGAGTTGCTCCTCCTGGACCTCGCTCCACTTAACCAAGCTCATGGTCTACCTCCGGACGATTTGGGTCGCGAATGCTCGGAAGGAGGCGCGGCGCGGCGCGGCTGACGAACCATCTCAACAAAGTACTGATGGACACGCTCGTCGCGCGCCAATTCCGGATGAAACGTAGCGACGAGAATGTTGCCTTCACGCGCCAGGACGCATTCCTGATCGATGCGAGCCAACACTTCCACGCCCGGACCCCTGCCAATTATCCGGGGCGCTCTGATGAAGACGGCTTCGAGCGGGCCGCCTTCCAGCGTAGTTTGTGCTTCGCCGATGAAACTGTCAACCTGGCGCCCATAGGCGTTGCGTTCGACTTCTATGTCGATCAAGCCAAGCGAGGATTGGTCTGGATTGACCACCTGGCGGGCCAGCAAAATGGCCCCGGCGCAAGTGCCGAAAAGCGGCTTCTCCCTTCTCGCCATTTCTTTTATGGGTTCTGCAAGCCTCTCTTCGTCGAGGAACTTGAGCATGGTGGTGCTCTCACCTCCAGGGATGATCAACGCGTCTACGTGTTCAAGATCGGTGGCGGTGCGGACCTCGACCGCGCTGATTCCAAGCGGCGCGAGGGCGCGAATGTGGGCCGCAAAGTCGCCTTGAATCGCAAGGATCCCGACGCTTTCATCCCTCATCCCTCATCCCTTCCACTTTCACCACCCCCGGGTTTGGAGCAGTTCGCTTTCATTCAATTTCGAGACGTCGAGGCCGCGCATGGCCTCTCCCAATTCCTCGCTTGCCTCCAGCACGACTTTGGGGTCCCTGAAATGGGTCGTAGCCTTGACGACGGCGCGCGCCCTTACCGCGGGATCAGACGATTTGAATATGCCGGAGCCGACAAAGACCGACTCGGCCCCGAGCTGCATACATAGCGCCGCGTCAGCCGGAGTTGCGATCCCGCCCGCCGCGAAATTGGGCACCGGGAGCTTGCCGTCGCGCGCCACCAGACGCACCAGCTCATAAGGCGCGCCGTGGTTCTTTGCTTCGGCCATCAGCTCTTCGTCGCCGAGAATCGTGAGCTTCCTGATCTCGCGTGTGATGCTCCGCAGATGGCGGACGGCCTCGACGATGTTGCCAGAGCCGGCTTCGCCCTTCGTGCGGATCATCGCGGCGCCTTCGCCGATGCGGCGCAGAGCTTCGCCTAGGTTCCGAGCGCCGCACACGAAGGGAACTTTGAAGGAGTGTTTGTCGACGTGGTGCTCCTCGTCGGCTGGAGTCAGGACTTCGCTCTCGTCGATGAAATCTACACCGAGGCTCTCCAGGACCTGGGCCTCGACGAAATGGCCAATGCGCACCTTCGCCATCACCGGGATCGTAACCTCTCGCATGATTTCGCGGATCTTCTTCGGCGAGGCCATACGGGCTACGCCGCCCTCGGCGCGGATGTCGGCCGGAACTCGTTCGAGAGCCATCACCGCCACGGCTCCCGCCGATTGCGCGATGACGGCCTGCTCGGCGTTGGTCACGTCCATTATGACGCCGCCCTTCAACATCTCAGCAAGTCCTGTTTTCAAACGAAGCATGTTGTCTGACATATTCTTTCTCCCTCTGGCGCAGGCCGCGGGCTCGATTGCACTTCCCGCAACCGATCCCGAACCTAGTCTACGAGCATTTCACCGCGCCCGGCGATGACGACTCCACCGCCCACTCTCACTCTATTAATATGGTTTGTTTCCAGGTCGACCGCAACCTCGATGTGGAGAAGGCTGGGCCTGTTCATCTCGAAGCCCTGCTCGCTAATGATCCGAGTGACGCTCTGCGGCGCGACAGCCCGATGGCGCACCATGTAAGCGCCGAGCGGTCCGTTCGCCGAGCCGGTTGCAGCGTCCTCCAAGACGCCTGCAGCGGGCGCGAAAACGCGGCAGTGCGCCGAACTCGCCGGCATCAGAGCCTCGAGCGCAAACACGAGAACCGTGCTGGCGCCGACCTCCTTGCTGATCTCCTCCAACGACGCCCAGATTGGCCTCGCCCGCTCGACGGCCGCTCGAGTGGCAACCGGGACGATTAAGACCGTGATGCCGTTGTGCAACGCTTCAACCGGAAGGCCAGTTTCGTGAATCTCAGATGGCTCAAGCGCCAGGGCGCCCGCGAGCCTGGCAATATCCGTGAATGACCCTCTTAATTCGGGAATGGGCTGCGTCATTGTCGTGTGCCCGGCGGCGCCGCCAACCGTGGCGACTTCGACTGGAATCAAACCCACTCCCGTTTCCAACGTGACGCTGGTTGCTGGTTCGGCTGCCGGCTTCAAACCTTCGGCGACGATGACGTGCGCGGTCCCGACGATCGGATGCCCGGCAAAGGGCAATTCCTGATGCGGCGTGAAGATCCGGACGCGATAGTCGCCGTCGCGTTCAGCGGGGAACAGAAACGTGGTTTCCGAGAAGTTCATCTCTCTTGCGATCTTCTGCATGAGCCCGGGTTCCAGGCCGCGGGCGTCGGTGAAGACGGCCAACTGATTGCCTCCGAAGCGCTCGTCGGTGAATACGTCGGCCAGGACAAATCGATAAGCTTTCACCGCATTCTCCTTTTCAGCAGGTTGCCGATGCGCCTGATTCCCTCTTCGATGGAGGCTGGAGCGCTGTTCGAAAAGTTGAGCCTTATGTTGTTCTCGCGCCCGGGTTGCGCGAAGAAGGGCGCGCCCGGAACGAAGGCGACCTTTGCGGCCAACGCATCGGCCAGCAACTCGTCGCCGCGAATATGCTCTGGCAGGTCGACCCAAAGGAAAAGCCCGCCGCTTGGCCGAGTCGATCTGACTTCGGCAGGGAAGTGGCGCTCGATCGCAGCCAGCATCGTTGCGCAGCGCTCGCGATAGACCCTGCGCAAGCCGGCGATGTGCTCGTCGTAGTCGAGATGGTTGTGGACGCGGACCGCCGCGCGCTGAGCGATGGTGCTGGTGTGCAGATCCGCGGCCTGTTTGGCGATAACCAGCGCGTGAATGACTTGCTCAGCGGCGGCGACCCAGCCGATGCGCAAGCCGGGGCTCAAGGTCTTGGAGAACGTGCTCAGGTAAATTACGATTCCCGTCGTATCGATTGCGGCGAGGGGGAGGAGCGGCTCGTCGGAGAAGCGAATCTCCCCATAGGGATCATCCTCAATGATCGGGACTTTGTGGCGCGCGGCGAGTTCCACAAGCTGCCGTCTTCTCGCGACGGAAAGCGACGTGCCTTTTGGATTTTGAAAGTTCGCGACCAGATAGATGAACTTTGGCTGCGCGCTCGCAAGAACGCGCTCAACTTCATCGACGCACATGCCTTCGTCGTCGCTCCCGACCGGGAGAAATGATGCCTCGTAACTGCTAAACGCCTGCAGAGCGGCCAGGTAACACGGGCTCTCAACGATCACCTGATCCCCAGGCTCGAGAAAGAGGCGGGCAATCAGATCGATCCCCTGTTGCGAGCCGCTGGTAATCAGTATGCGGTCGGCGGCTGCGGCGACTCCCTGACTCTGCATGCGCGCGGCGATCCATTCACGCAGCGGCCGCCACCCTTCGGTAGTGCTGTATTGGAGCGCCGCCGCGCCCTCTTCAGCAAAGACATCGGCGTGCGCGCGGGCAAGCGCGGCGACCGGGAACAACTCGGGGGCCGGCAAGCCGCCGGCAAACGAGATGATGTCCGGCTGCTCGGTGACTTTCAGGATTTCACGCACCGCGGAAGTTCCCATGCGCGACATGCGCTGGGCAAAGCGGTAAGGCGACTGCGCGAAGAGTTCGAGACTGCCTGGACCACTGGGCGGGTCGGCTGCCTGGTTTCGGGGCGCTTCTACTGGTCTTGAGAGCATCCTGCACCTCGCTTTGCTTATGAAGACTGTGTTCGACGATGACGAGTCAACGTCGCTTCTTTATTCGTTGGTCAATTTCACCCGCCGGCTTAATGTGCGATCCTTCCTTGACCGATGACATGACAATTGTCGTCTGAGTGCGCTGGACGCCGGGAAGCGTGCGCAACTGATCGGAAATCAGCCGGTCGAGAGACTGAGTGTTTTCCGTAACGACCTTGAGCAGATAAGAATCTTCGCCCGTGACCTTATGACACTCCAACACGTCTGGGATTTCGAGGATCTTCTTGCCGAAGGCCGAGTTGTACTTGGGGTGTTCGACCGTGACCCCAATGAAGGCGATAATATCTTTCCCAAGACTGCGCCCATCGATACGGGCAACGTAGCCCAGGATGATTCCTTCCTGCTCCAATTTGCGCATGCGCTCGGCGACGGCGGGTTGCGACAGACCGACGGCGCTCGCAAGGTCCGATTGGGTCATGCGCGCGTCTTCTTGCAATAGGTCGATCAGCTTATAATCTATTGTATCCATCGACTTCTGCCTAGAATAATTTCCAAAACCACCATCTACGCTTATAATACATAGGTCAAGGGCTTAGGTCAACTGGCTTTTCCCATCGGGCGGGTGCGGCGTTGAGGTTGACAGGCGAACACCGCGTAAGCGATAAGGTCTGAGTCGGCGAGGCGTGCGCAAAGAAGGGCAGGGTCGCAATTTGCCAACGTGGAAGCTCACGATCGAATATGACGGCACGCGTTTCTTTGGCTGGCAGGAGCAAAAGAACGCGCGCACCATAGCAGGAGAATTGCGCGGCGCGGCCGTCGGAGTTTTGGGCAACTCGGTTGAACTAACCGGAGCGGGGCGGACCGACAGCGGCGTCCACGCGTTGGGCCAGGTAGCGCGGCTAAGCAGCGCTACCCAAACCAGCGACGCGGACTTGCAGTTCGCGCTGAATGACCGGCTGCCGCCCGATATCAACGTCTTGCGGGTCGAGTCGGCGCGCTCGCGCTTTGACCCTCGTCGCGACGCCAAGCTGCGCTATTATCTCTATCAGATTTCGACGCGCCGGAGCGCCTTCGCGAAGCGCTTTGTTTGGTGGGTAAAGGATCGGTTGGAGTTCGATCGGATGAGCGAGGCATGTCGATCGCTAAGAGGACGCTACGACTTCGCTGCCTTTTGTGACAAACGCCTCGAGGACCGCTCCACGATAGTAGAGGTGAACTCGGCGGAGTTGTCCGCCTGTGGCGATTTGATCGTGTTTCGCATCGGCGCGTCTCATTTTTTGTGGAAGATGGTGCGGCGCATCGTCGGGACGATGGTTCAGATCGGCCGCTTCGCCCTGGCGCCAGAGGACTTGCGAGGGCTGCTGAAACGAGGACAGCTTTCTGGCCAAGCGCGGACGTTTCAGGTAGCGGAGCATACCGCGCCGCCGTCTGGTCTATTCCTCGAACGAGTTGTGTATGGCAACGCTGACGCGCTGGGGGCGATTGCTCCCGCGTTTGCGGTCCCCCGGGCATCGGCAAATGACGAAGGGCCGCCTCGTCCCCAAGACAAATAACGAAGCATGGAGCGCGATTGGCGCGCGTTGAATAAAACGACGCGGAAATTGCTCACTTATGAATCTCTCACATCCCGTAACCCTCGCTAGCATCCTGGAGGCCCAGGAGCGCATCTCGGGCCATGTGAAGCGAACGCCCTTGATCCACAGCGATAGCATCAGCAGAAGATTGGCCGCCAACATCTACCTGAAGCAAGAAGTACTTCAAAAAACGGGCGCCTTCAAAGTCAGGGGCGCCTTCAACAAGATGTTGATGCTGAGCGCGGAACAGCGAGGCTGCGGAGTGGTTGCGGTCAGCGGCGGAAACCACGCGCAGGCCGTTGCTTATGCAGCCGCGGTCCTCGGGACGCGAGCGCTGATTGTCATGCCCGCCAAGACGCCTCAGAACTACATCGACGCGACGCGCGCCTATGGCGCGGAGATTGAGATCGTTCCGACCGTAGCCGAGGCGTTTGCCCGCGCGACTGCCTACGTGGAAGAGGGCCGGGTCGAGATCCACCCGTTCAATGATCCCGCGGTGATGGCGGGACAGGGGACCCTCGGACTCGAGGTCTTGGAGGATCTTCCTGGCCTGACCGATTTGATCATCAGCATCGGCGGCGGCGGACTGATGGGCGGCGTCGCAACCGCGATCAAGGAACAGAGGCCGGGCGTGAGGATCTGGGGCGTCGAAACGGAAGGCGCTGATTGCATGTCACAAGCGCTTGCAGCCGGGCGCCCAGTGGAGCTCGCGGCGATAACATCGATCGCGAAGACCCTGGGAGCGCCGTCGGCGTCCGACGAAACGTTCGCCCTGGCCAAGAAGTATCTGGAGAACGTAACGGTAGTCTCGGATCGGGAAGCGATCAGGGAATCAGCTTATATCCTGGAGCGCGTTAAGATCATCACCGAGCCCGCGGCCTCTTGCACGCTAGCGGCGGCTGAGCGCTTGCGCTCCAACTTCTCGGCAGACAGCCATGTGGCGTTGGTGTTGTGCGGCGGGAATATCGCGCTTAGTGATCTGTGCCGGTATGTGGGAGTCTAAGAGTCGAGGAGTCTCGGAGTCTGAGAGTCGAACATCTTTGAGAGCCTTAGGAAGATTGAGGCGATTGGGGTAACAAAATGACTCCGGATCGATTATTTGATGAGAGGAGATGTTCCATGAAGCAGATACTGTTGCTTATTATTTTTGGCTTTTCCGCTCTTCCAGGCAGTGCGCGACAGATGCAGTTACAGGCGAAGACGGAAGATCTCAACCCGGCCGTCATAAAGGAAAGAATTGCGAAGACGTCGCCGGAAGGGCTTGAGGTGATTTGAAAAGGCAAAGAGAATAATGCCCGAAATACATCAACACCTATCCGCCAAGACGCTCGGCGAGGCGGTGAACGATGGCGTAGCCGGACGAACGGAGTGAGCATCTCCCCAATAGTTGGGAGGCAATCCAGACTTCAGCGGCGCGTTGGACGATCTACTTTTACTTTAAGGATCAAGACCGAAAATATCAGAAGGCTATCTGGGACTTTAACAACGACAAGAATGTCCTGATCCCAGTTGATTTTACGAATGCGATGAAGTTCTGGGTGCGGCGGTACGAACAAAAGAGACCCTGAGCAGTTTGGCTCTAGTCCTTCCCACCAAGTCTAGCGCTCTGATCGGCGATCGTCAGCGATGATTTCGGTGCAGATGTCGATGCACTCGTTGCAAATGTAGACACTTGGTCCGGCGATCAGCTTTTTGACCTTATGCTGTGTTTTTCCGCAAAATGAGCAATGCAGAACGTTGTGCGGGAATTGCGGTTGAGCTTGCGCGGCGGCTTTCTGTAGCGCCGCCAGTCGCACCTCCTCGCTGGTTTCCTCCAAGATCCTTGTTAGTTCCTCGGTTCCTCTTGCGGCGGGTTGTCGGGTAAGAAACTCAACGATCTTCTTCGCCAGAAGGTCCGTTTCCGCACCGGGTCGCGGGAGACCCATCAGTTCATGCACTATGCTGCTCGGTCCCTGGCAGAGCGCGGTCAGGATATCCTTCGACTCAATCAGCCTATGGCCCTGCTTCTGCGCTTCGACGAGCGCAGCGTGCATGACGTGGGCACAAGGAGCCGGGTAAGTCGGAACCTCGACCCCATTGACGCGAGCTTTGATCGTACAGGTTCCAGTTGAGGTGTTCTGTGGCATCGCGAGTTTGACGTCAAGCCGTTGAACCACTGCGGTTGGTTCCAGGTTCAGACCCCTTACGGCTCGATCGAACAGCGGGGCGTCCATCTCAGCAATGGCCTTCAGCAAGTGCTCAGGCATTAGATTTTCGTGTTCCCGCGAACGGACCTCTTCACTGGCCTTTTTGATGATGGCCTGAGCACATTCCCCCAAGAGGTTGCCAAAACCTCTCTCCAGGTTTTCCATTCGCGGATCTCCTTTCATTCCTGGACGCACCGACGACGGCCAAGAGATCTGCTGTCTCATTGAGCGGCGCGGCCAAGATCGTCTTGAAGGCCGGGACAATCTCGTCTCCATGTTTGCGCTTCGGCAGGGCTTATTGTGGCATAGAGCGTAGACTGGCGGAAACTAGCTTCGGTCGATCAGCGCCCGAATCCTCGTCCAGGAATTCTCCGGCCTGATTCGTCAGGCGATGGAAAAGGCAGCGCGTCGTCAGTCTCCTATACTCTCAGACTCTCAGGCTCTCAGGCTCTCAGACTTTCCTGCCGATGTCTGCGCGCTTCCCGTAGATGTCGCCGCACCCACCAGGCAACCGCTAGAACGCCGATTATCACGATCACGAAATCGAAGCGGTGGAACCAGCTCTTCAGCGTATCGTTCTTGTCCCATTGTTCGCCCAGCTTCTGCCCAACGTAGGCCAGGCCCAGGCACCAGGGAAAGGATCCGAGGAAGGTGTAGATAATGAAGCGCGGCAGGTTCATTCGCGCGACGCCGGCAGGGAAGGCGATAAAGGTGCGAATAACGGGGAGCAACCGGCTGGCGAAAACGATGACTTCGCCATAATGTGCAAACCACCGGTCCGCCAGATCGAGATCGCGATGCGAGATCAGCACAAAGCGGCCATATTTTTCGATCAGTGGACGGCCGCCATACATCCCCACCCAATAGGCGATGAGGGATCCAAGGACGCACCCAAGCGCGCCGGCAACGGCGACCCACCAGATGTTAAAGCGGCCGGTGTAGATCAGGTAGCCAGAGAAGGGCATGATGACTTCTGAGGGCAGCGGTATGCAGGCCGATTCAATCGCCATCAAAAGGACGACGCCGGAGTAGCCAAGCGCCGATATAACGGCCACAATAAAGCCCGAGAGAATCTCAATAATTCTTGCGATCACGCGTGTTTTCCGTTAGTTGGGCCAGCCGTAGCGGCCGATCAATTTGACGAAGACGCAGACGCCGTGGTCCTCCCGGACGAGGCCGTCAGGCGTTTTAATGATGCGAATGAGGGACTGCTCCTGCTCGCTGCCGATCGGGATGACCAGCCGGCCGCCGGGGCCGAGCTGGGCAACCAGAGGGTCCGGAACATCGGGGCTCGCTGCCGCGACCAGCACGGCATCGTAGGGAGCTTGTTCGCTCCAACCAATCGTGCCGTCAAACCATTTTACCGTCGCGTTGTAGCAGCCGAGCTTGCGGATGTTGGCCTGGGCGGTGCGGGCCAGGTCGCTCAGTCGCTCCAAAGCGAAGACGCGGCCGGCGACGGCGGAAAGGACGGCGGTCTGATAGCCGCAACCCGCGCCGATTTCAAGGACCGTGGAATCCTTGTTCACTTCCAGCAGTTCGGTCATGCGGGCCACCATGTACGGCTGCGATATGGTCTGCATCTGACCGATGGGGAGCGCGTGATCGCCATATGATTTTGCTTCCAGCGCCTCTGGCACGAAGATGTGGCGCGGGATCTCTTCCATCGCTTTGAGAACGCGCTCATCGCGGATGCCGCGGCTGCGCAGCAGATCGACCATCTGAGCGCGTTGGGCGCGGTAGCGATTTTGAGGATTCAGGGCGGCGGGCTGGTGATTGGATCTCATTACGTTTGTGCTTCCAACATTATATCCCAGCCCTTGGCTTTGATTTCGTCGAGCACGCGGTAATCAGTCAAATCATTGCGCAGCGGAGTAATCGAGACTAGACCATGAAGCAGCGCCGTGTAGTCAGTGCCCTCTTCTTCGCTCCAGGTCAGGGACTCCTCGCCGATCCAGAAGTATTTGCGCTGCCGGGGATCGATGCCCTCGATGATGGTGGGTCTCGCCACCTTAATGCCCTGGCGAGTTATGCGCACGCCGCGAATCGGTCCGGGCGGAACGTTGACGTTGAGCAGGGTGCCGCGCGGCAAACCATCTCCCAGAACACTGCGAGCCAGATCGGCGGCGAACTCGGCTGCCGGAGCAAAGTCGAAATCCGTGCGTTGCACGAGGCTAACAGCGATGCCGGGGAGTCCGTAGATCGATGCCTCCAGCGCGCCTGCGACCGTTCCCGAATAGGTAACGTCGTCGCCTAGATTGCCGCCTTTGTTGATGCCTGAAACCACGAGGTCCGGCGCGTCGTCCTTCAAGATGTAATTGAGCGCCAGCGTCACACAATCCGTCGGCGTGCCATCGACGGAGTAGTGGCGCTCGTCTATCTCCTGAATCCGCAGTGGCCGCATGAGGGTGAGGGAATGCGAAGCCGCGCTCATTTCGTGCGAAGGCGCCACGACCACGACCTCGCCAACAGCCTCCAGCGCGTGCGCAAGATCGATTATGCCCGCCGAATGAATTCCGTCGTCATTTGTAACTAATATCTTTGGCATACTGAGACGATACAGATGAAGGCGCGAGCGCCGGAGTGGCCAAAGGCGCACGCCAACCTTCCTCGGACTCATCGGGCAGCGCGAACACAGGTCACGTTGTTGCGGTCCGGAGGCTTTGAGCTTTGAGTCTTTACGTGCCGGGTCGAGGATAATGGTCGGGACGACTGGATTTGAACCAGCGACCTCTTCCACCCCAAGGAAGCGCGCTACCAGGCTGCGCCACGTCCCGAACAAATGTTAGCCTGCGTCGAAAAGCGCTCAATCCCTGATGCTAGCATCCGACTTTAGCATTGTCAACAAATCCTCAAGATCGCGCCTGATGAGACGAACCGCGCTCCTCGCGGCAGGTGAGGCGACCGGAGACGGCGCTGTCGCCGTGGGACGAACGGGAGCAAACGGCTCGGATGAAGAAGGGAAGAGCGGAAGCGCGTCGGTGGGCGGCGGAGCGGAGAGGCTGGTCTGGACGGCTGCTTCCGCGACCGCAGTCTCAAGCGCCGCGGAGGGCTCGGCTTCAAGCGGCCGGGGCTCCCGGATCTCCTGAGCCTCGCGGGGATCCCGCAAATCACGCACTGCGATCTTGACCCGCGCGGAGCCGCCTCGCATCTCGTCGAGTAGTCTCTTCTTTGCCCCTGCGATCGTGAATTTCTCTTCGTAGAGGAGGTCGCGAATCCGCATAACCACCTCCACGTCCTTGCGCCGGTAGACGCGTTGGCCAGCGCGGTTCTTCTGCGGCGCGAGCATTGGAAACTCGGTCTCCCAATACCGCAGTACGTGCGGCTGGACTCGGATTAGCTCGCAGACCTCACCGATCTTGAAGAAGAGCTTCTCCGGAATTCTTGATTCCACGTCCATAGGAACTTACGGAACTGCCGCTCGAGCCGCAACCGAAAGTCAAACCGAGCGGATCGAGCGCGATGGGCGGAAGACCAGCGCTCGACGGCCAGGCAGCCGAATCGCCTTGCCGGTTATCGGGTTTCGTCCGCGGCGCGGCTTGCGCGTTACCACTTCGAGCGCGCCAAACCCTACGATTTGGACGCCTTCACCTTTCAGCAGCCTGCCCTTGATCGTTTCAAAAAGAAGATCGACAATACGCAATGCTTCCCGATTCGTCAGGCCGCCGTGATGCTCGTAAACCAATCGTGCGAGATCCGCCTTGGTCATACCACGTTTGCCCTTTTATCCGCATTTCGAAGCTTGCGGCAAGCATCCACGGCATCATCGCAGCTTCCCTGGCGCAGGCCGTATACGTTGCGCCTTTCCAATGTTAAGCATTTCACACACCTGTGTCAATGATTTTGATTCGTGAAAGCGCAGCAATGTCATAGCTTTAGGACAGGTCGCTGAAAGTAATACTCGCAGTCGGCCCTACGAGTGAACGAGAGGCGCGAGCACTGCGTCCATACTCGCGGCAACCGAGTCCGGGGTGATTTCGATTTCGAACGCGCCCGATCGGCCTACCATTTCCGGTAGATGGCCCTCGGCCAGGGCGCGAAGCATCGGCAACGGATCGACATCGAAGGCAACCACCCGCGCTTGCGCGTCGGTCAACGTTGCAACCGCCGCGCGCTCGAACTCCAGAACCTTCGCAAGGTGTGGAACTTTCAGGTCCAACGCCTCAAGGTAGATCGCAAACTCCTCTGCTTCGGACGAAGCGAACTGGTGTGGCGGCGTCTTGGACCAGAAGTCTTCGAGGATCATCCGGAAGGTATTGGCTCCAAGAGCCAGCATCATCAGCCGCGAGGTAAGCGGCAAGACGCTGACGATCATTGAGGCGCGAAATTCGTGAATCAGTTTCACCACTACCGCGACGCCTGGATCCGCGGCGAGGTCGGTTGCCGCGCCGTTCTCGATCGACCTACCTATGCTGAGCAAACCCAGCGCCTGCTCCCATTCAGCCGGGCTCGGCCCCGGGCCGGAAGTCTGGGCGGCAGCGGGCGGATGATCGTTTAAACAAGGCGAGTCAGCGACAGCGCGAGAAGCCGGCCATCGGCGAGGTTGAGGGAAGATAGCAAGACTCGATCGTCCTTGCCCGTTTGTTTTAGGGCGTTCCATCTCCTTGACCGCCGTATGGCCTGGAACGGCGGGGCGCAGGGTCCAGAGCTCGTGCAGTCGCTCAATCTCTCTGGGAATCGCATCGAGTCCGAATACGGGGACGAAGGAAGGGAAGATTTCGAAGATGATTGCCTTGAGGTTAGGCAAGGCCGGCACAACGTCGCGTGCGATCTGGAAGAGCACGTCGGGTATTGCGCCGGAATGCGCGTCGAGCCAGTAGCCATCGAGCTCGAACCCCCCGGCGAGATGTACCTCCCATACGCGGTCGAGCGGGAGTTGCGCGAGATAGTCTTCCAGGGACTGCCGGCGGTTCACGGAGTTCGTATAGACGTTGTGGAGGTCGAGCAGCAGCCCGCAATCCGCGCCTTCGATGACGGCTGCCACAAAAGCGCCGTCGTCCATCTCGTCGCGCCGGGGCCGCAGGTAGTTGACGCCGGTTTCGACCGCGACGGGCGTCTCGAGTCCAAGCTGCAAACTGCGAATATTGCGAACCACTGTTTCCGCGCCGGCCTCGGTCTGGCGCGGCGGCAGCAAGAACCCGGTGCTGTGCTCGGGAATGGCATTGAAGCTCAAATGCTCAGTGATGTAGGGAGTTCCGAAGCGGCGAAGCATGCGCCGCAACAGGGCCAACTGGGCCGGGTCCGGCTGAACGGTCCCGCCCACGGGCGCGCCTATGCTGTGAACCAGCTTGCGGCCCGGAAGCTGGACCAGATGCTCGAGCACCTGGTCCAGCAGCCGATAGCGCTCTGGGGCGTCCCGCCGTTCGATCCATGTGGTCTGTGGTTCAACCTCGACGACGTCAAACAGGCCCGGGTGTTGGGCGAGAAGCGGCTCTATCGCCGAGGAATAGGTGATGCCAACCCCGAGCGGCGGGAAACGGGCCTCAAAGCGGTTGTCTTCGTGTCGCTGCATGGCCTGCTACTTCGCGATCTCCATAAACTCAATCTCCTGTTGGAAATTGATATCGAAGCCGGAGCAGCAAGGAGCGCAGCCAAGTCTAGCGACCGCCGCTTCAACGGCGCCCTTGACTCCCTCGATGTTATTGGCCACGGCGGGGGCCAGTTTTACGGTGAGGCTGCGTGCGGATGCGAATGCGAGATCCTGGCTGACCGCCGCCGGATGGACCTTGCGCTCGGCGTCGATGACGAAATCGCGCTCGACGCTGAATCGACAGTCCGCGCCTGAGAAGCAAGTGCGGCAGCCGATGCGCTCGACCAGGCTGGTGATTCCCTTTTTCAGGGCGTCGAGGTCGTTGGCGACCGAGGCCGCCAGCGCAATACGCACGGGACCGCTGGGACGGACGGCATGAATCTCTGGTTTTTGGCTCATTGGAACCTCCTGGGTTAAGGGCAACTGGGCGCCGCGGTGAGGGGTCGGAGCCCATTTGCGCACGGTTAGAGTTGGCGGCGAAGGGCGGGGAATGCTCTCTCGCCGATTATATCCCTACCTAACATGGACGGAATTGCAGGCCGATTCATTTCAGTCTCTGACAGCGGGGCCGGCAGCCCCGCCACGCGAAGTCGCGGGGAGTTGCGCGTTCCAGCTTAAAATCCGGACAAGCGTGACCGCTCTCAAGGAGACCGCCGGCGGAAGTCGGGGAGTTTCACGATTCAGCCTACTGCGGGCTAGGACATCGCCTTTCGAGGGCCCCGAACGGGAGTTCGAGGACTTTCACGTTCCGAGCCTAGATTGGGCAGGCGCCGATCATCTCAGAGACGCATCGGAACGATCGTGAATCGATCCTTTCAGCTTAGCCCTCTTTCCGTTTGACTGTGGGAGACAAAAGCACAAAGAGATTCATCTTGAAATAGAGGCTGAGCCTCACTAGTATCTTTTAAGTTGCACTTATGATTCACACGAAGACCAAGCCGGCGGCATTTCGCTTTGCGCGTCGCAGCACAGGCTCACTGATCGGCCTAGTCCTGGCAGCGCTCGCGCCCGCTTTCAGCGCGGTCAACGCGAGCACTGCTTCCTCGGCGGGTACGGACCGCTCGCCTAAGGTCGCAATCGAAAGCACGAGATGCAACTTCGGCGTCGTCTTCGCGGGCGAGCAGCTCAATCACGTGTTTTTGGTGCGCAACGTCGGAACCAAGACGCTGGAGCTCGACAACAAATCGCTGACCGGATTGGCGCAGCCAGCTTCGCCGCAAGACCTTGTTCGACAGGCTTCATTCCACTCGGCAACGCATGGCGGACGGCCCACCTTTGCCCCGGCTGCCGCGCCAGGAGCTGCACCGACGTGAGACTGCCACACTGACTTTTTCATCCAAAAAGTCATTCAGCCTGGTCAGGCTGGCATCGTTCGCGTATCAATCACGACAACCGAACCTGGAACCCTCGATCAAACGTACGAGGTCCAGACGAACGATCCGCATCACCCGCTGATCAAGTTGAGTGTGGCTGCGACGATCAAACGGGTCCCCGCGTTTGTAAAGCAGATCTCTAACGCAGCTCCGGCGACGGGCTATGATCTGGCCGGCTTCAACTTCTGGCCCGCGGCCTCTCCCATTGTGGCCGCCGAGCGCGGCGAACCGTTGAATCTGACGTTGCGGGTGCGGCCGCTCGCCGGCGGTCGCTTACAATTGGCGCCGGACGCCCCCTCGGCGTACAAGTTGCGTTATGAACCGGACAGCGATACGTACTGGCTGGAGATCAACTTCGAAACCATCGCGGATACCGGAATGCGGCTCGCGCCTCTGATCGCCGCAGGGGCGGACGGCAGCTCCAAGAAGCTTGACGTGCAACTCAACATCAATGCGCCCGTGGAGAACATGATTGCGACTCCACGCCAGCTCGATCTGGGCGAGGTATCGCTCGCGGGCCTCAAGGAGCCGGGCTTGAGGGCCGGGAGGATGGGCGTCCGCAAGCTGGTCGGCTCGTTTCAGATCACCGCGGTGTCATCGACCCTCGAGTTTTTGAAGTTCGACGTGCAGAAGATCGGGCGCAACACCAACTATCTGATCACCGTTAGTCTCGACTTGAGCAAGTTGCCGAAAGCTGGGACCCACACCGGGGTCGTCCGAATCGACACCGATGATCGACACACCCCTCGCATTGAAGAGCCCGTCAAGATAAGCCTGGTCGACCGCTGAGCCAGGCTCCAGTTCAAGAAAATACGGAGCAGGATGTGGAACGAAGAATGAAGCATCACAGGGATTCCCCATCCTTCGCCACGTCCTGCCCCTGGTGCAATTCGTCCTCAGCCCGCGATTACTTGGCCAGCACCGTCAGGGTGACGGGTTTGGCCTTGTCTTCGATTGCGGGGTTGTAATACTCATAGACCCGCGACACGAAGGTCTGCGCGCGCACCGGGAACTTGGCTCGCATTTTGAACGAGAACTCAATGCGCTGTTTCGGGTTTAGCCCGTCGAAGTAGAGGATTACCTGCTTGGCGGTAAGCGTGAATTTCTCCAGCTTCCCTCCCGTTTTGTCGCGTGTCGAATCCACGAGCGCGGCGAAGTCATCGGCCGAAGGCTCGAAGCCAGGAGGGATGCCAAGATCCACCATGATCATCTTCGCCTTCGCGGGCGTGTTGTTCTGCACTCGGACTTTGGCCGTGGCGGTTTCGTCTTGCGCCAGGCGGGTGCGGTCGTAGGCAACATCGATCGAGAGCGGATCGCGCGGGCCGGCCTGCGCGCGCCCGCTCCAGGGCAAGTAGTAACGCCCGACGATCTGGTACTGCAGGCTGCCTTTACCGGTGAAGGTCAGGCCGATCTTCTGCGTCCCCGGATGCGTGTAGGCCTTCAAGTCCACGAGTTGCAGAAGGTCGTTATTGTCAGCCGTGATCGTAACGCGTTGGACCGGTTGACCGTCGACGGCCACGGCCACGGTTCCCGCTGTATCGGCATTCGTTCCTTTTGTGAACGAGAGAAGGAACGCTTTGAGCGCCAGGATCGTCGCCTGAGTCGTTTGCCAGTTGCCGAAGGCGTCCTTCTTTTCCGTCAGGTAGTCGAGCACCTTCTTGGCGAGCCCGCTCTTCTGACCCGACTTCAACAGAGCCTGGGCGCCCAGCGCGGTGGTTTCCAGGTCGGCCGAATCGTTGCGAGCGGAAGTAGGAGTCTCGCCCTCTTGTTTCCAGAATGCGGTCTTCGGTCCCTCGTTCACTTTGGCGGCGAGCGCGTTGACTGCCGAGTCGGTCCAAGCCTTGTCGCGGCCATAGTCCGCGGCGAAGTTCGCGATAACGGCGAGCGTATAGGCGTCTTCTTTGCCGGTGGCGTGGGACGCGACGTACTGCCTGGCCTTATCCAGCGCTTCGCCCTTGTAGCCGCTCACCGCGAGCGACCAACCTAGGTAGGCGGTGATGCGCACGACGTCGGTGTTGAAGTGCGTAGTCGCGCCCTCGTTGATGAAGTAAGTATCCGGCTTGAAACTGCCGTCGGGTTGTTGTTGGCTTGCAAGCCAGTTCTGGGTGCGCTCGATCAGGCGAGCATCGACGTCGTGGATGCGTGACATGTCGAAGAACTCCATCAAGCCATAAGCGGTGAGGATCTTGTTGGCGGGCGCCTGGCCGAACCAGGAGAAGCCGCCGCCTGGGACCTCGAAGGTCACAAGTCTCTGGTAGCCGAGCGAGATGAAGCCTTCCGCCTTCGCCTGAATCTCTGGAGTGATCTTCTTGCTGGTCTTTAGGTAGTCCATCACCAGGATATCAGGGTAGGTAGACGAGGAGGTTTGCTCGAAGCACCCGCCTGGCATCTGCAGGATGGCGTCGAGCCCCTCGACCACTTGCGAAAGCGCGCCCGGATAGAGCTTGACGAAAATCTTAGAAGCGTCCGGGATAGCGTCGGCGGGGATCGTCACCTCTTTGGTCGCGGAGCCATCCAGGCGTTCGTTGATCACTAAGGCTTTTTCTTCACCGTTGGGCAACACGTTGACGTTGCGGGCCACGGCATCGCCGGGCTGGGCCGCCGCGTTCTCCAGCTTTGCCGTCACCTGCAGTTGCTGCTCGCCGATCTTCGCTGCTTTGAGCCGGAAATAGGCCACAGTAACCGCCCCGGCGCCCACCTCGACTTGCTTGCTCGCGGTGTTGTCGTCCAGCGTGAACCAGGGATCCTGGCGCAGGTCGAGGGAGACTCGTTGCGCGGTCGGCAGGTAGTTGTAGACCGCGACCGGGACCGAGACTGCGTCGCCTTCGGTGACCGACGAGGGCAGATCGAGGTCGACGAAGAAGTCCTGGAAGACGCGAAGCGGAGCAGTCGATGAGCCAAGCGCGCCGCGGACCGTCGAGGCTAGCGTTGAGATGCGCCATGTGGTGATCGAATCGGCCATCGGCACGTGAATAGAGGCGCGGCCCTGTCCGTCCGTAAG
>Ga0207156_10041_pt1 | contig 31422 bp, 31 predicted proteins | sample Alteio_BWMinHeat_24_FD_153514 | JGI IMG/M metagenome (GOLD analysis project Ga0207156, IMG submission 153514) | Enriched cells from forest soil in Barre Woods Harvard Forest LTER site, Petersham, Massachusetts, United States -... | ecosystem: Environmental > Terrestrial > Soil > Temperate forest >...
AACGTTCTGAGGGGTTGACCGCCTACTCCGTTACTGACGGTTTGCCGAAGATAGGAAAACGATCGGTGACCAACTCGAAGGGAAAGCTCTGAGCGAAGAAAAGCAGCCTGAGGCCCGCTGAGGTGACTTCGGTAACGGTGACGGTTCATTGGAGTGACGTCATTCTATATAGAACAACAATTACCTCAATCAGCGTAACTTCCTTGAAATAGCTTTAATTTATATTTTCGTGTTCTTCCTTGGCTATTCCACTATCGATCCGCTGTCGTTTATCTGCGACTCGGAGGAGCCATGCAGCCAGGCTACCCATTCACACTGGATGTTGCCCAGTGGGCCGTTGTGGCGTTTGTGCTGGCCATGACGTTCTCATCGGGAGTTCTCGGAGGTTACCTCTTCGGCCTGACGCACACAGTGCGTCATGGCGACGGCAGTCAGGGCTCCAAATCCATATGGACGTATGAAGACGAGGATTAGGTTCCAAAAGCTCCGGTCCAGCTGATGGCCCCTCCGACCGGAAGAAGCGAATCTTTTCAACGCCCGTTCAGCCGCCAAGACCAAGGCTCCGGTGGATGAATCTGCCAACGCCGCGAATCGAAGACGCCGACGGCTATTCAGAACTGTGTTGTTGCCGTATAACCCAACTCCCATCCTTCCCAAGCGGGATTCGGAGGGGGCAGCATGTGGCGCTGCTGAGCCAGGAAAAAAGGGCGGCGCGGCGCCCCTGGTGCATTCGCTGATCGTCTCTGCCAAGCTGACCGACGAGATGCGGCCAGTTAGGCTGACGCTGGATTCGGGCACGAACGTGCCGTTCCTTTACAACACGAGCGACTATATGCGCTGGGACTCTATAACGGAGTGGCGCTGCGCGGAGGCGGCGCAAACGGATCGCAGCGGGCGTTCACCGCATTGCCCGCGCAGGAACTGAAGATCGGTTCGGTGGATATCGGAAAGGTCACCTTCATCACCCTGGCGGGAGCAACGAAGGATTCGCGGACCTCGGACTTTGACGGGCTGCTGACAACAGGGATGTTCAAGCGAATCATGATCGACCACGCGAAGCAAGCCGGGTCCGGGAAGGCCGCGATCGAGAACGCGTTCAGGATCACACTTCGGATACCGGTTCAACGAGCTAGCGTGATATTGGCTGAAGACAATATGGCAGACCCATCCCGGAGACGCTCAATGAGCATCAAGCACTACCGCATGGGCCACGATCAGCGCGTTCTCTGTATCTACGGCAGTCTGAATGTTGTAGGCCGGAAGGGCTTGCTGACGAACGAGCATAAACCCTGCTTCCGGCTCAGCATTCTTCTTCAGCTTCTCAAGCGCCGCTTTCACCGCAGATTGATCGATCTCTGTCTCCTGCTCGCGTCCGGCTTCTCCACGTTGTCGAGATAACGCTGTAGCGCGACCCTTTCGCGGACTGTGTCAATGCTCGCTACAGCGCGAAACTTGGAGCCATCGATGGCGATCCATTCGCCACGGATTAGACCACAACTCCGTGCGAAGCGAATGAGGGCCGCGCCCGCTGCTGTCACGGCTTCGGCGTGCATTCTGCGAAACTCAGAGATGCTCTTATGGTCTGGATATAGGCGTCCGAGAAGCCACATCAGTTCAACATTCCGTCGGCACTCAGCCTCCAAGCGTCGCGATGAACGAATCTGATTCAGATAACCGTACAGATAAAGCTTCAGCAAATCGCGCGGATCATAACCAGGTCGTCCTGTCTCCGCAGCCTGAGCGCGCTCGAAGCCAAGCTCTGATAGCGCAAGCCTTAAGACGAATGCATCGATGACGCGGCACATATGATCGACAGAAACAAGGTCGTCAAGAACGACCGGAAACAGTGAGCCCTGACCGCGGCCTTCACCTTGGATGTAACCCATAAAAGTCGATGTCCTCGTGCTTGCGAGGACATCGTCTCATTTATTCCGGTCCGAAATATATCGAAATCTAGGATAGTTATTTGCGGGCATATTCCAGATGACGAGAAGGGCGTTTGAACTAACTCGCTGGCGCGAGGGACGCTGCGGCATGGGCTGTTCCTGAACGTTGTTGGCCGTGTAAGGGTTGGGTCACAGGAGGTTTACCGTGACCCATCTTCGTCAGCGGATGCTGGATGAACTCCAGCGGCGCAACTACTCTCAGAGCACTGCTCGTTGTTACATTCACGCGGTGGAGGACTTCGCCAAGCACTTCCATCGTTCGCCAGAGCGGCTTGGCCCGGAACATATCCGCCAGTACCAGGCGTATTTGTTTCGCGAACGCAAGCTTTCTGCAGGAACCATCGAAGGCCGCACTGCGGCGCTGCGTTTTCTCTTCGTCAAGACGCTGCGCCGACCCTATCTTCCCGATCACATTCCTTTCCCCAAGCGTCAGAGGCGGTTGCCGACCATACTGGATCAGCAGGAAGTAGCACGGCTCATTGATTCGGCCGGGAACCTGATGCATCGCACCATGCTGATGATGCTGTATGCAACCGGCCTGCGCCGCGCGGAGATGTGCCATCTCAAGGTCTCCGATAATTGTTCCCGCCGGCGGCCTGGATCTCGACGGTTCCAGATGGATCGAATTCCTCGCCACGCTTCTTCTTGCCCGTCAGAGCACTCAGCGAAGTCTTCCGCGGCAAGTTCTGCGAGCAACTCAGTGAACGGTTCCAACAGAACAGACTGCAGTTCTACGGCTCACTCCAACATCTTGCCTCACCTCGCGCATTCAGCCACTTCCTCTGGCAACTCGGCCAGAAGGACTGGGTGGTCTACGCCAAGCCGCCCTTCGGTGGCGCCGAACATGTTCTCAACTACCTGGCCCGCTACACCCATCGCGTCGCCATCTCCAACCATCGCCTCGTGGCCTTCGAGAATGATCAAGTATCATTCCGCTGGCGAGACTATGCTCACGGCGGGAAGAAGAAGGTTATGACCGTTTCCGCCCATGAGTTCCTGCGCCGCTTCCTGCTTCACGTTCTACCCGCCGGCCTGGTTCGCATCCGTCACTTCGGACTCTTCGCCAACCGCAGACGAAGTGCTGCGCTTGAACGCTGCCGCGTTCTGCTCGGCGCAACAGCATGCGCCGATCCGCCCGACCCGCCTAGCCTGCGCTGTCCAGCATGCTCCGGCATCATGCTCGTCGTCGAAAGGCTCACCCGCGGCCGGCTTTACTTCCATCCGAGCCTGGCCACGTCCCAGCCAAGGAGCTGCAGTGTTGACAGTTCATGAGAGACTCACCGCTCCCGGAGTCGTTATCCACCTTCCAAGCTGTCGTACTCACGCACGCAAAGACCGACGTGCGTTCTGGCTGGGCCCATGTCCCTCGCCAAGCGCGTCTGCAATCGTCGCTCCGGACTCTACTTCCGCCGAAACCAGAGTCCGACCCGCACGATTAGTCCCACCTCGCCGATCCAATACGCGCAAAAGCCATCTCGCGCCCATTCAAATCCCATAGGTAGATCACCGCGTCCCTCGCGCCAGCGACTTACTTCAAACGGCCCAATCGAAACTGCCCGGCAGAAACAACGACGCTCAGTCCTGCCTCGTCTGTCGGGCAGTCCCGATTGGGATCTAACGTTTATGGGGACCGATCCCGCCATTGGCTCGTAAGGCACAACAGAGCTTGGCAAGGTCCTTCAGGCGTTTCTTGGGATTGCGTCCTCTGCTATCTAGCCACCGATTTGACATTATTAATGTCGCTATGACAATATACATGTCATCATATGAAGCCCGGACTTTATGAGTTGATCTGGAATACCAGGCCCCTGGTGCAGCGTATAGAACGCGCTGTTCAACGTGGCCTCGAAGGAACCGACCTTACCGTTAGGATGCGCGCGGTGATGGAGATACTTGGCCGTGATGGAGCGCAGACTGTGCCGACGCTAGCCCGTGCCCTCGAGATCCGGCGCCAGTATGTCCAGATCATGGTCGATGAGACCTCCGCCGCAGGAATGACCGAACGGCGCAAGAACTCTGCCCATTGTCGTTCGCCCCTCATTGCGCTTACACCCCTTGGGGCGGGCCTGATTAGGCGCGTCCGGAGAGAAGAAGATTCCCGCATCAGTGCATTGATGAAAGAGCTGAAGGAGAACGAAGTCGCTGTCGCGCTGCGGGTCCAGAAGCGGCTTCTAGACGCCTTTTCAAAACTGGGAGGGCCGTAAGAATGATCTGGGCAACGGGTATCGGCTTGGTCTTTGTGGTGTACATAGTTTGGTTCGCAAGGTTCTGGCACTTTGTGAACGATCCGACGAAAGGAATGCCAATTTCTTCGACTCGGGCGAGTGCCGACGACACTCCGCAGTAGGAGAGCGGGCAAAACAGACAACAATCGCCATGACGACCAGTGCTGCTCGGCAGCAATCTTGATTTTAGTGGGATCTTGCATGCTCGCATTGGCGCTGCAACGGGGCAAGAGCAGAAAGAACTCTACTACAACAATCCAGAGGGGAATAGCCGTATGTCAAAGGTACGTGTCGCGGGATTTGGAGTTTCGTTGGACGGCTTCAGCGCTGGGATCGAGCAGAGCCTGTATGCCCCAATAGGCAAGCGAGGAATGGAGATCTTTCAATGGTTCTTTCACACGAAGACCTACTGCTCCATGCATGGGCGAGGAGGGGGAACTATCGGTGACGTTGACGATCAATTCGCCCATCGGGCAAGGGAGAACTTTGGCGCGTTTATCCTCGGCCGAAACATGTTCGGTCCCGTTCGCGGTTCTTGGCCGGATAACTCATGGAAGGGCTGGTGGGGCGACAATCCGCCATTTCATGCGCCAGTCTTCATTCTTACCCATCACGAACGTGAGCCTCTGGTCATGGAAGACGGAACGACCTTCTACTTTGTGACCGGCGGGATCGAGGAGGCACTGGCGCTCGCCAAGAAGGTCGCTGGCGATAAAGACATAAAGATCGGAGGCGGCGTGTCAACGGTCCGGCAATTTCTGCAAGCTGGGCTGATTGACTCACTGCACCTCGCGTCCGTACCTGTTCTCCTCGGTCAAGGTGAACGGTTGTTTGATGGAGTGGACCTGCGTGCGCTTGGGTTTTGCATAACGGAGCGCAAGTTTTCGGAATATGCGACTCATCTCACGTTGGAGAAAGTCTAAGGGCAGAGTTCCAGCGAAGCCTCATCGCGCGAAAGAAGCGCCCGATGAGGCCCATTGGTAGCCTCCCTGCTGCCGCGACTGTTGCTGCCTAATTCGTGCCTGTAATCGGTGGCAAACGCTCGGCTCCGGACACCCAGCTACCAAACGATGATGGGGGACACCTCACGAAACGGAAATTTATGTACGTTTACAGAGAATCAACGCAATGTTTTCAATAATTTCTCCGGACGCTGGCAACGGGTTCCGGTCTGCCGAAGAACAGCTCATTCACTACTTCTATCTTGCTGATTACGAAAGACCTCTGTGAACTGACTTCGCCTTAGCGTACGTGGCATTCCTTTTCTTGAAGTGACCCCATATTTCGGTCTCATGTTGGAAGCGAGTATAGCCTTTGGGCCGTCTGAGCCGTCCGGAAAGCGGAACATCCCGCGTGAAAAGTGCCGCAAAGCGCCATCGATCACTCCAAAACCGCTTGTGTCCGGTTTGCCCGTCATCCGATCAGGACGCCGAAACGATCCGGTCGAATTTCCCAGGATTGAGTTAGAATCCTCCCCAATGCGCTCCCTTCTGATCACGGGTGCCCTGTTTGCGGCTCTCGCTGCCCAAACACCCATGCCACGGAACATTGCCGTGTCCCGCTCGTTTGGGAACCCCGGCCAGGTTGGACTATTTATCGCTGCATCCGACGGCAGCGACGAACGTCCGCTGCTCGATTCGAAGGATTCCGATTACGATCCGGTATGGGCTCCCGATGGATCATCCGTCGTCTTTACTTCAGATCGCGCTGGATCGGCGGATCTTTTTCGCGTTAGACCGGATGGCACTGGCCTCGAACGACTGACCGCTGATCCAGCCTACGATGATCAGGCGGCGTTCTCTCCGGATGGCAAACAACTGGTTTTCGTTAGTACGCGCGGCGGCGGAACGGCGCGGCTTTGGACGATGGATCTCGCGACGCGACGCGTGGAGGCTCTGACTTCAGAAAAGGGCGGCGACTTCCGGCCTTCGTGGTCTCCCAATGGCAAGTGGATCGCGTTCTCTTCCAGCCGCGATCACAATGCGCCGTTTGCTCACGGGCGCTGGGAGCGCCTTCAGTTGGCAGATATCTACATCATTCACCCCGACCGCTCACGGCTCAAGAAAGTTGCCGAAAGCGGCGGGTTCTGCGGGAGCCCTAAATGGATGCCGGATAGCCGGCACGTCGTAGCTTACTGCATGACGGCGGAGCAGACGCTCGGGACTCGTCTGTCAAAAATCGCGCCCGGCAATGACACGAGATTGGTTTCGACCGACATCGACACCGGGGTGTCCACCAATCTACCCGCTGGCCCGGGAGTGAAAATCAATCCCTCTCCGCTTTCCGGAAATGAGATCGGCTATGTGAGAAAGGACAAGGCAGATGCGGGCGGGGGCATCTACTACATGAGTGGCAAGCGCGGGCCTCTCGGCGACATCCGAACTGCGTCATGGTCGCCTGATGGCAAGCGCGTCGTATTTCATAAGCGCCTCACGATTACGCTGCCCGCGCTCACGAAAACCTTCACGCCCAATCCGAATTACGCATTGAGCCTGACAGGGACATTTATACCCTCGTTTAGTCCTTCCGGCGACCGCTTCGTCACAAACAGCCGCCCCTTGGGCGATCCGTTTGGTGCGAGTCTCCTGGTCACAACGGTTGCAACGGGACAGTCGGCAGCGATCTATCAGGACAAGAACAGAAATGTGCTCGCCGGGCAGTGGTCACCACAAGGCGACAAGATCATCTTTGCCATCGGGGCGTTCGGAGCGTTCTTCCAAAGCTTCCATGAATTGTTTCTCAAGCTCGGCGATCGCGTAGATGGCGGAGCGCAAATCGCGATAATCAACCCTGATGGGACGGGCTTTCGGGAACTGACCTCAAGCTCGGGGAACAGCGCGTTCCCGTCGTTCTCCCCGGATGGCCATCGCTTCGTTTATCGCGCATTCGAGAAGGATGGGTATGGTCTGCGCATCATGGACCTCGAAACAAAAGGTGTCACGGCCCTGACTGACGCGTATGACAACTTCCCTCTGTGGTCGCCACGCGGCGACCTGATCATGTTCGCGCGGTTAGTCGATGACGCATACGAGATTCACACCATCAAGCCCGACGGGACAGGCCTGAAGCGCCTTACGTTCACGCACGGCAACGAAGCTCACATGGCTTGGTCACCGGATGGAGAGTCGATCGCATTCGCCAGTTCCAGAATGGGTTTCAAGGATGAAGGGGTTTACACGGATGCGCCGCAGCCCTACGGCGAACTGTTCGTGATGCGGTACGACGGAACCGATGTCGAGCAAATCACGGACAACCAATGGGAAGACGGGACTCCCGCCTGGCAACCTTTGGGCGTGCGGCAGCTGGCCCCTCAGTAATAACACGGTTGCCTTACTTGCTAGGACCGCTATCCCTTGAATGGATTCTGCCGCTTCCAGGAGGATCGTCGGACAACCGGAAGTAATCGGGTGTTGGGGAGCAACGGAACAGGGGTATGGCAACGATTCGCGACAAAATGGGCCATTTGCTTTCTAAGTTCCGCTGACAAATCCCGCAGCAAAAGACGAAACACGTTGCGCCATCTCCGTTACTGCGGGTACATTCTCTTTTAATCTCGATATCGAAGACCACTACGATGAGTTCAGCCCCTGGCATTCCTGCTGCGACGTTCGCCGAATCAGATGTGTTGGACGGTCGCGGATTTACCGCCGTATATGCCTACGTAGGCCTTGCAAACTGGCGCCAACGCCTGACACTGGCGGCTGCGATCATCGTGCCTCTTTTCCTATTTTGGTGCGCAACGAGTCGCGAGCACCGCTTCCTGCTTAATAGCTTGGTTCAGGAGGGATTCGTCGATGGGAAGTCCTGGCGGATTGTCGGCGTGAGCTTCGTCGGCGACCCAATGGTCTGGGGATATTCGATTTTAGTCCCATTTCTGGTCGCCGTGCTGGGAGTTGCCGCGCAGCGAACTTTGAATCTCGTCAATACTGCGTCAGCAAAGGCTACCCCCGCCTGGAGATCGGACACGTCCGGTACCGGGTTTGCACAAACGGTAAGGGAGACCTGCCAAATCTGGAGCGTGGAACCCGCCCGTCACCCAAAGATCCGCATCATCCTTCGGGTCGCACCATGGATCCTTGCGGTGGCCATGTTGGCTTATAACGCGCTCACCTGTGGGCTGCACGATGTGGCATTTCTACATTACCCCTACACGAGCGCTCATGTGTCGTTGATTGAGATCGAACCCGCTGTGAACGCGCTTGCACCGCCTGCGAATCCGACTGTACATCCGCCGGTTCAATCACCAAATGAGACCCATTTCGACGGGAGGGAGGTTTCCCTTGTTCCAGCCGTAAGGATAAAGAGCACGACACGCGAGCTGCAGCAACCGATACCCTTGAGAAAATGGGATTGCGAGCCAAGAATTGCTCCGTTTTCATTCTGGTTGGCCCGGGCTTGGACGCTCTTGTATTATTGCTCGCTCCCCTTTCTGCTTCGCGAGATCGTGCTGTTGGTCTGGGGAGCGACGCACTTCCTGAGCGCCGGACAGCGTTGGGAGGAGCCCGGCAGCGACAAGGAACCGAATCTTCACATCAATCCATTCGAATCGGACGGCTTCGGTGGCCTCGGGGCGCTTGCGGACGCCGCGGTCATCTACTGTTATTGTGTGTCGATCCCTGCTGCGCTCCTGGGTCTATCGTTCTTTAAGGAAGGGGTGCCCTCGGCGTGGCATGATTACCTTTTGATGGGTCTCTACATCCCGATCGGTGCTTGGCTGGCATTGACCCCGGTCCTTGCCGTTCACCGAGCCATTGTAGGTTGCAAAGACCGGATGCTGAGCGTGATCGCCGACAAAATGAATGTCCTAAGTGAGTGGATGTTACTCGAGCGGCCCAGGAGTAACGAGTCGCAGGATACTAAGACGGTTGACGAACAGCGTCAGGCCTATGGTCGGCTGTTTGCTGAGGTGAAGCAGATGAAGGAATGGCCATTTGATGTCATGTCAGTGGCACGCATTGCCTTGTCAATCGGTGCCCCATGGCTACCGGCTCTCATAAAAGAGATGGCCTCAAATCTCCTTGGGCTCGCCGGTCACCCAGGCAGCTAACGGTTATGCTGACCGATAAGCTGCTGAGTCATCGGCTCCGGGGCTTTGGCCCGCCGGAAAATACGGGCGCCGCGATGCAAGCGGCGTGTAGGGCTGGAATTCGTTATCTCGAAATCGATACGCGCGTCAGCCAGGACGGCGCAATCTATGTCAGGCATAACCCTTGGACAAGTTTGCTGCGATCTTTCAGCATACGTCCAATCACTGCACATAGCGTTGAGGACTTTTCGCGCGCAGAGCGCAGTGAGTTGTTTCGACTTGAGGAAGCGCTCCGCCTCTTTTCAAGTTGCTCGAGTGCATCGCAAAAGCTATGTATAGATATTAAGGACCACGGTTTCGAAGACTTGCATCTCGAACTTGTTCGTCAGGCGGGACTGGAGGAACGTGTATATTTCGTATCTTGGATTCCTCAAACGATCCTTCGTTTGCATCTCCTCGGCACGACCTCCCCACTGGTTCTGTCCTATTGCGATTTGGGGCGGTTCGGGTGGTTGGGCACGACCATGGAGCGGATCCTCGCCGACCGATGTGGGCGCTTCGGCTGGTTCGTAGTCATAGGTCGCAATCGTTTTGCCGATGCGCCTGGACCGTTGGCTCATGGGTTTCAGCACGGGCTATTTTGCGCTGGCCTGCCAACCACGTTAGTCGATGTCCTAAGGAACAGTCGCGGTGGGATATGTGTCCAGCGACATTTAGTGAATCGTAAATTGATCAGGCGATGTACGGATCTTGGTCTTCAACTCTGGACGTTCAGCGTGAGTACGAAGGCAGGCTTCGTGCAATATGCGAAGCAGTCGGGCGTCGACGTCGTATTTTGTGACAGGGCTGAAGCGATCGCCCGAGACTCTGAATGAGGGGTGTATCTCTGAGGATGGGCGGGACTGAATCTTCCGCACTTTCGTTGCAGTTTCAAACAAAGGGCTCGAACTAACCTATTCCAGTCAACAACTTGGATACTCTTCGGGAAAAGCTCTTGAATCGTGCAGATTATTGGTAGCAGGAGACTTCTGCTTTTATCTGCGCCGAAAGTGCGGAAGACCGATTTATTATAGTGATCGTCGAAGCGATGCCGGCTTGACCTGTTGAAGCTTTCCCGGGTTGATGAAACGCGCTGCGACAGTAGTGCGGAGCCTTTATACAAATGCGCACGCTGACCAAAATGGCATCCGCGTTTCTCTGCGCAATCTCGGCTTGCGCGCAACTAATGGCCGCAACTCCTTGCGAAAGCCTGATCGCACTCAAGCTGCCGAACACAACAATCACTTTCGCCCAAATCGTCTCAGCCGGTGCATTTACTCCCCCGTCCCCTTTTCCATCGCCTGGTTCACGCGGAGGCCTGACCATTGTCGCAGCCAAAGATCTGCCAGCGTTTTGCCGCGTAGCCGCGGTCACCAGGCCCTCCACGGACTCCGAGATCAAGTTTGAAGTCTGGATGCCTGCTTCCAATTGGAACGGCAAGTTTATCGGTGTCGGCAATGGAGGCATGGCCGGATCAATCAGCTACGCGAGCATGGCAGCACTCCTCTCAAGAGGCTACGCCACGTCTTCGACCGATACCGGGCATGAGGGTAGGAACAATGACGGAAGCTACGCGCTCGGCCATCGGGAGAAAGTGATCGATTTCGGCGCTGCTCACTATGGCCGGGCGCCTGCATTCTCCTATTGGAGCGGGTGTTCGACAGGCGGCAGACAGGCGTTGACGGAGGCCCAGCGATTTCCGGACGACTATAACGGAATTATTGCCGGAGCCCCCGCCAACTTCCTCACCCACTTACAAGCATCAAGCGTCTGGAAGGCTCAAGCGATCCACAAGAACCCGGGCGGCCTGATTCCACCTTCCAAACTCCCGCTGATCCACAGGGCGGTGCTGGCGGCCTGCGATGCTCGAGACGGCGTCAAGGATGGCCTGTTGGAGGATCCGCGGCTCTGTGCCTTCGACCCGAAGACCCTGGAGTGTCAGGGAGAGGACGGCCCGGACTGCTTGACTGCCGCGCAAGTAGCCGTGGCCAGGACGTTCTATGGCCCGACGGTGAACCCCCGCACGAAGGTGGAGATCTATCCGGGACTGGCTCTGGGGAGTGAACTGGGCTGGACTTCCGACGTGGGCCGGATGCATGCTGATATTACCAAGACACAAGCGAGCGAATATCTCCGATACGCCGTCTTCCATGATGCAAACTGGGACTTCTCGACATTCGATTTCGATTCCGCGATGGAGCTTGCCGACCGCATCGATGACGGCGTAACCAAGTCCATGGATCCGAATCTGCAGGCTTTCTTTCATCGTGGCGGGAAGCTGTTGCAGTACCACGGCTGGAGTGACCCCTCAATCTCGCCTCTTAACAGCATCAACTACTACATGAGCGTCGCGGATCTTGTGGGAAGTCAGGCCAGCCTATCTGACTCTTATCGTCTCTTCATGATTCCCGGGATGGACCATTGCAGCGGGGGTGATGGACCGAGCACTTTTGATTCAATCCACGCAATCGAACAATGGGTCGAAGAAGACAACGCGCCGGATGCCGTCATTGCTTCCGAACTGAAGGATGGTAAAGTTAGTCGGACCCGCCCTCTGTGCCCGTTCCCGCAGTTTGCCAAGTATAAGGGGACGGGCAGCATCGATGACGCGGCCAGCTTTATGTGCGCCCTACCTTAACGCAAATTGAACTACGGAAGGAAGTGCGCAGCCGATCAGCGAGAAGGGACGTCGGTTGTCGCTTTTAATCAACGTGACCGCATCGGTAGATCCATAGCTAGACAATGCTCGTGGCGGTAGACGGTCGATTTGACTTCACCGGTTGCCGGGTATCGCCGGAAACCCGTATCTGCACCGGCCATGGCGATGCGAAGCCTGTGGCCTTTTTTGAAATCAAAAAGGAGACTCGATTTACTTAACCATTTGCTTGACCTCTTTACTCCGGAGACGAAGAGTGCGCTCGGTGCGGACACTCGCCGGTCGGTTGGCCAGGCCAATTCTCACGGTCGTTGCTGTCGGACTGACATTTGGCGCCGGACAAAACCAATGCTTCATATTCGCCCTCGCTTGGCACCACAAGCTTGCCATCTTTGATTTTTCGATTTGTCCGGCGCATCAGTCGCAATGCCTTCGAAGGACTCCGAGATAAAGTTTGAAGTCTGGATGCCTGCCTCCAATGGAATGGCAAATTCATGGGCCTCGGCACCGGGGCCATGGCCGGATCGCATAGCAACAACCACTGCAGAACGCCCGCCCGGCCCACTATCCCTTTAACCCTCAGCGGATTACCGCCTAAATCGCTTAGGAACTTCGGGCTAGAGTTGAAGCCCGATTCGCCGCACCAGATGCTGAAACCTGGGATCGGACCGGAACCGGTCGAAGACACGCTCTGAAAGCTCGCCCGTCAACCTTGCAGTCCTTTCCTCAAACGCCTTTTCCAGCCACTCGAACGCCAAATCACTTTCGCCAAGTCCTGTGTAGATGAGCACGAAGTGGTAGGGGGAGACGTATTCGGTCCTTGAGCGTTCGCGTAGGTGGTCGAGGACCTCGCAGGCTCGCTGGCTGTCGCCCACCTTGGCGTATGCGTATCCGAGGTGTGCTGAATAGGGGGATCTGTTTCCGGAGAGTCGCACCGCTTCTCCCGATTGTGCGAGGGCCTCGCGAAGCTGATCGCGTGCATCCAGACTGCGAGCGAGTATCCAATGCCCGAAGGGGTTGGTCGGGTCGAGTTCAACTGCTTTAGCGCATACCTCGATTGCCTGATCGTACCGCCGCGCCCGCATATGGATAAATCCGACAAAGGCGTTGATGACCAGTGATAGAGGATCAAGCTCGCGGGCCCACAGCACCTCCGTCAGGGCCTCCTCATGCCTGCCGAGACCGCTGAGCAAGCTTGCGTACCACTGATGGGCGACGGCGTAATTCGGGTTCAGTTCAAGAGCTCGCCTGAATTCCTGTTCGGCCCCAGGCCAGTTCCAGTCATAAAGATGCCGGACCGCAGCCAACGAATTGTGCGCTTCTGCAATGGTCTCGTCCAGTTGCAGTGCTCGTTCGGCCGCCGCGCGCGCCTTGGGACAGTAATCGTGAGGCGAGCGTATGCCGAAAATTCCGAGCATCAGGTGCGAGTCAGCCAGCCCCGCATAGGCCGCCGAGTACGTTGGATCGAGGCTGATCGCCTCCGTGAAGCACCCGAAACTCTTCTCCACGCCCTCTTCGGTTCTCTTGGCCCAGAAAAAACGACCTCTGAGGTAGGCATCGTACGCTTCGGGATTTACACTTCCCTTCCTCGCAACCCGCGCCTTTTCCTCGGGTGCCAGACGAGCTCGAATCTGCCGTGCGATAGCCTGAGCGATCTCTACTTGCAGAGTCACGACGTCCCCCAATTCCCGCTCGAAGCTGTCGGCCCACAAATGCTGATCGGTCGAGAGGTCGACGAGCTGTATTCTGATCCGCACTCTGCGATCGGACAGAACAACCGATCCTTCCACCATCGCATCTACGCCCAGCTCGCGTCCCAACTCCGAAGGAGCTTTCGGGCTATGTTTGAAGCGCACGGCCGAAGTGCGCGAAATGACCCGAAGATCAACAATCTGCGCCACGCGAGTGATCAGTTCATCGGTCAGACCCTCGGCCCAGTACTCGCGAGCCGGGTCTCCGGACAGGTTCTCGAGCGGAAGGATGACAATCGAGTTGATCTTCCGCTCCACTCGGGCAATGAACCGGTAACCGCGACGAGGCAGGGTTTCGATGAACTTGGGGATGTTTGCGGGGTCGCCGAGGGCCTCCCGAAGCCGGTTCATGGCCTTGTTCAGGCCCTGGTCGAAGTCGACGAACGTGCCAGTCGACCATATCTTTCGCCTCAGCTCATCGCGCGTGATGACCTGACCCGGACGCTCCAGCAATGCGGTAAGCACCTGGAACGGCTGGTCTTGAACCCGGACCCTGACACCCGACCTGCGCAACTCTCCAGCTTGAAAGTCAACCTCGAAGGCTCCAAACCGGAGCGTCGGCAACGATTTAGGTGCTTTTTCCACGTTGGGAGCCCACGTACGGTGGAATATAACATCTGAGCGCAGGGAAGAAACTCGCCACATCTGGGGAAGTTGCCCGCCATTGTGTTCCGGTTTTGATCGTTGTACCTTGCGTCATGGAACAACGCGAGCGCGATAAGCACCGCGGTATGTCTACACAGGGATCCACATTCGCGAACTCAACGATTGATAGAGATGAGGGAGTGAGCAATGCCTGGCGAGAAGCTTAGTAACGAGCACCCTGTGTCACGCCCAAACTCCCGCGTATTCTACGGATGGTGGATCGTTCTGACGGCAGCCCTTGGGCTGATGCTTGGGGCTGTGCCGATCATCCCGTTCTCGTTTGGTGTGTTTCTCAAGCCACTGTGTCTCGACTTCCATGCCGATCGTGGTGCGATCTCACTGGGCTTCACCCTCTTCAGCCTCATGGCCGCCTTCGGCAACCCCCTGGTCGGTCGCCTCGTTGATCGCTACGGCGCACGCAAGGTGATCCTTTTCTGCACAGTGGCCTTCGGACTGATTCTTGTGTCCAGCAGTCTGTTCTCAGGCGGAATCTGGCGTCTGTATGCGTTTTACGTCCCGCTTGGGACGGTTGCCGGCGGGACCGGACCCTTACCGTACAGCGCCGTGATCGCGCACTGGTTCGACAAACGCAGAGGCCTGGCTCTTGGGGCGATGATGTTTGGGCTGGGTTCCGGCGCAATCATCATGCCCGCATTGGCGGCACGCCTAATTGCGGCCTTTAGCTGGCATGCCGCGTATGCGGTAGTCGGTTCCGCGGCCCTGCTCGTTTCCTTGCCGGTCCTCGCGCTTTTCCTGAAAGAGAAGCCGCAGGACATGGGTGCAGTCCCGGACGGGGTACTACCGATTACAATCACAACGCAGGAACCCACTGAGGCCCAGGGCAGCAAGTGGCACGAGGCTTTGCGTACTGGAACGTTCTGGCTCCTGCTCAGCGCTTTCTTCCTCGTCTCGGCGAGCGTTCAAGGCTGCATGGTTCACATCACGGCGATACTCAGTGACCGTGGCAGTCCGGCCCAAACGGCCGCGTTGGCCGGCTCCTTTCTGGGCGCGGGGTTGCTGACCGGCCGGGTTGGGACCGGCTACCTGCTTGACCGCTTCTTTGGGCCGCGTGTGGCTGCGGGGATATTCGGAGCCACATCGCTCGGGATTGCGTTTCTCTGGGCCAGCACTACAACGCAGCTTGCATTTTTTGCGGCCTTCCTGATTGGCCTGGGCCTAGGCGCAGAAGTTGATGTCATGGCATACCTGATAAGCCGCTATTTCGGGCTCCGTGCGTTCGGTGCAATCTGCGGCTGCGCCTTCGCTGCTTTCGCCGTGGCGGCAGGCATCGGAGCTTATCTGATGGGCCTTGGATTCGATCGGACGGGTTCCTATGCTTTGCCGCTCAAGCTTTTCCTGGTTGCGATGCTGATAGCTTGTGCGATCTTGGCCCGTCTCGGGCCCTACCGGTACGGCGTCAGGCACACTGAAGATCCCCAGTCGAATCCATTGCCGGAAACAGCGTGATGCAGATTGATTCAACAGGAGACCGCTCATGAGTTCCCAGGCTGTCTTGGGTACCACTACACCCGCTTCGTTGCTGCGTGTTCTCGACAGCATCGTCGTCCACCAGGCGCTTTACGCAGCAACCGCTCTGGGCGTAGCTGATCTGTTGCTGGATCAGCCACGCACAACCGCCGATCTTGCCCATGAACTTGAGGTGAATGAGGAAGCGCTGTACCGAATACTCCGCGCTCTCGCGGGCGAAGGCATATTCGAGGAGAGGGCGCCTCGTACATTTGCCAATAATGACGTCTCCCACTTTCTCCGGAACGGTGTGCCCGGCTCGGTCCGCTCCATTCTGGCGTTCAAAGGAAGCTTCTACTTCTTCGCGCCCTTCGGGGAGATTCTCTACAGCATCCAGACCGGTCAATCGGCTCGAACCAAGGCTTTAGGAATGAATGGGTTCGAGTACTTGCGCGAGCATCCCGAAACGGCTCGTGTGTTCGATGACGCCATGACAAACATATCGGAGCTATCTGCCTCCGCGATCGCTTCCGCTTATGATTTCGGCCGCTGGGGTAGTCTCATGGACATAGGAGGCGGTAACGGCATCCTGCTCGCCGCGATTCTGAAGGCGCACCGTGGATTGCGCGGCGTACTTGCGGACCAGCCGCACGTACTCGAACGAGCGCGGCAGCGAGGTTTTCTAGGCGGCGAACTAGCGGCGCGCAGCACGATGCTGGACTGCGATTTCTTCCGCCAAGTGCCTTCCGGCTGCCCGGCCTACATTATGAAGCACGTGATCGTCGACTGGGAGGACGAGAGCGCGCACGCCATTCTCGCGAATTGCCGGAGAGCTATTCCAGCGGACGGGGTCCTGTTGATCGTGGACTTCGCCTTGCCGGACGGCAATCGTCACTCGACAGGGAAACTTGCGGATATCGCCATGCTGGTGCTGACTGGTGGCCGGGTGCGCACTGTGCCGGAATACCGTGAGTTGCTTGCCGGTGCCGGCTTCACTCTCGACCGGGTGATTCCGGTTCCGGGGGACCTCATTATTTTCGAGGCAATGCCAAGCGCCCTCCCCCACTAACTTGTGTAGTGCCCCGGTTGTCCGGTGCCCGCTTCCCTAAATGTCTTGCTATACTTGCAGCCCTCACGTTGTCCCGAGGCTGCCATGAAATGTTTGTTAGTTCTTGCCACAGTCCTCGTTGCGACCATCGCCGCCACGCCCCAATCATCGCCCGACGAAACCGCCGTTCGAAAAATCATTCAAGATGAGATTACTGCTTGGAATTCCGGGGATGCCGCCGCCTACTCGCGTCATTTCGCTGCCAACGGCACCTTCACAAACATCCGGGGAGAGTTCTTCACCGGACTCCAACCGTTTATCGAAAAGCATTACAACCTCTTCAAGGGACCTTTCCATGGAAGTGCGCTCAAGCAGGACATTGTTTCTCTCAAGTTCGTCCGGCATGACTCCCCGCCGGAGGCATCGTGACCGTTTCTCTGGATCCATATTGGCTCCGGCGTGTCGCGATGCTCGCGCCTTGGCAGAGGCCGGGTTTCCACCATCTTAACCAAATCGGCCACGCCGCCGCCCTTTTGATAATAGGCGTCGGCCGTCACTCCCGAAGGAAACTGACTTTCAGTAAACATGCCGCTCATCGCGATCACATAGATGGCAGGGAAGCGGCGGCGAATGACGGAAAGCAATTCAAACCCGGACATTTGCGGCATGTTGAGGTCGGAAAGCAGTATGTCCGGGACTTCCTGGCGAAGCTGGATCAGACCAAATGGTTCGGCACAACGACCGATATCGAGGATCGAAAGCGTTCCGAAATTCTCCGCGCTGAACTCGCGCATGTGAATCGGATCAGTACGATGGGAGAACTGCTTGCTTCCATCTCGCACGAGTTGAAACAGCCCATCACGGCGTCCGCGATAAACGCCAGCACTGCACTGATTTGGCTTCAGCATGACCCACCCAATGTCAATGCAGCCAGCGAATTCACCGGCAAGATCATCAAGTCCAGCAAGCTTGCTGGCGAAATCATAGACCGTTTGCGGTAGCTCTACAAAAAGACACTCCCGAAACGAGAGCCGCTCGCCCTAAACGAGGTCATCGGCGAAATGCTCGGGATGCTGCGTGCTGAGGCGGCGCGACATGGAGTTTCCATCCGGGCGGATCTTGCTGATAACCTCTCCGCCGTCAGTGCGGACCGCGTCCAAATCCAACAGGTGCTGATGAACCTCATGCTGAACGGCATTGAAGCAATGAGCGACACCGGCGGCGTGCTTACCGTCAAATCGGAAATGACGACGGAGGGCCGGATTCAGATCTCGGTAATCGATACTGGCCCTGGGCTGCCGCCCGATGAGGTTAGCCGGATCTTCGACGCGTTCTTTACCACCAAGCCGCAAGGCAGCGGGATGGGCCTGTCTATCAGCAAATCGATAGTCGAGTCGCATGAAGGTCGCATTTGGGCCAGAAGCGACGATGGCCGCGGCGCCGCATTTAGTTTCACTTTGCCGGCTCTGCCAACACCATCCGAAATTTCCAACGTCGCCGAGTGATTCTCTCTCTGCCCGATTGCAGCCCAGTCGTCAGTAGTCATGAGATCGCCAAAGCGCGGCAATACAAAAAGTCGACTAATATACTTCGTTCCAAGCCGTTCGATCTCAATTGTTGCCTTCAGGGCAACCCGCCCGTCATCGATGGGTCCGAGTCTTGCGCGCTTGGCGATTTTCAATCGCCCTGATCAACTTGTTACAAAACGGCATTGTTCCAAAGTGCCGTTGGAGTTGAATATCATCGCGAGCCTTTGGCCTCCGTGGCGAAATTTCGCGGCACCCAAAATGGGAAGTGGTCAAAGGAGCCACTTCCTATGCCAGCAATGAAAACGCCACAGAAATCTAGGGCCTGGGTTGGGTCAATCGACTGTTCGAGGCAATTTGAAGGAATTGGCTGCAGGCCATCGCGAAGTCTTCATGCCGACCTGAGGTGGGTCTTAAGAGCAAGGCGATGGGTTAATGGAGATTGGCGTATTCTGCCCGGGCCTGCTTCAGAATGGGAATGTCCGGGTCCGCATCTTTCCAGAGCGTAAGGAAATCCTGAAAGGCGGATATCGTTTTGGTCTTATCACCCGACAGCGCGTAGGCCCTGCCGAGCTGCAGGTGCGCCAGGGCACCAGACCGATCGCAGAGAACGATACCCCGGTGATCGAGAATCTTCTGGAATTCCGCAACGGCCTCGGCGCCTTGATGTGCGGCCAAATAGGCCAGGCCACGGACATAAGCGGGGTAGAGACCCCCGCTCCCAAAAGAAACTCGGAACCACCCTCAGTGGGGATCCCGAGCTCATAGGGAATCGCGATTTGAAGAAGTTCGACGGCCTTTGACGGCTGGCGGTGGTTCAACGCCAGAAGTGCGCGGAGTGTCGGCGCGTAGATGAATTGGACCCTGGTGTCTTCCGGTAAACGTCTTGAGAGGTCCTCTGTCAGTCCTTGGGATCGAGAAATATCTCCCGTGACAGCAAGGGCAAAGGCAGCTCCATATGCCACGTCCCTGCTCTTTGAGAGCTCTAGCGCGTGCCCCGCTCTCAGTCTTGCGGCGGATACATTTCCGAACAGGGCCTCCCGCACCGCCGCGTCGGTTTCGTAAAGTGCTTCTGCATCCCGCCGCTGGGCGATTCGAGCCAGATCCGTTGCATGGCGAGACATCTTCCTTGCCGTTTCCAAGCGCCCGGAATACGCCGATACGAACCCTTCGGCGTTGGAAATCCAGTCATCGGCGCCGAGCTTTTCCCTGGACTGCGCGGCTTCCCGATCCATTCCGGTCTTGTCGTCTTTCAAGAAGGCAATCACGTATCGCTGAACATAGAAATCAGGGATATCAAGTTGGCGTTCGGATGCTCGCTGCAGGGTCTTCCCTGCTTCAGGGGTGCGCCCCAGCGCCAGATAATCGGTGGCGAGAAGGCTATATCCAATGGAAAAGTCGGGATCGATTCCCGTAGCGATCCTGGCTTCCTCAACCGACTTCTGATACTTGCCCAGTTGAGAGTAAATCCCCCCTGACAACAGAGCGTGGGGCATCCACGCACGAGGATAAGCTTGCATCCACAAATCGTAGGTCTGTTGGACCTTCTCCAGATTCCCCGTAACCTGCAAATCGTAGTTCACCGAAATAAAGAATTTCTCCTGGTCGCTGGCGCGGTCCCGCAGTTGATAGGCTTTGCTCGTATTCCCGGCAGATAGGATGAATTCCCCGATGTCGCCGTACATACGCCCGAGCGCCGCATAGGCGCTGGCGAAGTTGGGGTCAATCTCGATGGCGCGCTGGAAGAATGGCACAGAGGCAGCCGAACCAGACGAAAAGGAAACCTGCCAGCCCACGCTGTAGGCTTTCAAGGCTTCGAGTGAAGGCGTCGTGGCCTCGGCCAGCGGAGTGTTGTGCTCCTTGACCGTGGTGAGTGATTCACCGAGTCGGGTCCTGAATTCGGTGGCAACTTGGCTCAGGGCATTCAAAACTTCTTCTTTTCTCGCCGCTTGCACCTGTTCCTCGGCAAGCACATCTCCGGTGCGACAGTCGCGTGCGCGCAAGCCCAATACATACTGGCTGCCGAGGCTCGCAATCGAACCGTCGAGAACGGCCGCGCTTGCAGTTCGTTCGCAGATTTCCCGAGCGATCTCTGGAGTAAGTCGTGCGGCCGCGGGCTGGCCCATCAAACGCAGTACCTGCTGGATGCTCTCCTCGGAGACAAGGCTCAGAAACGGGGACTGCTCAAGCTGCACAGCGAGGCCTTGCCTCAGCGTTCCGTCAAACACGGAGTCGCCCGTCGTGTTTGCGAAATCAGCCAGGACGATCGTGTCTCTCTCCGTCAGAGCATGTTTGCGGGGTGCGTGACGTAGGTAGATGTAGCCGCCGGTGAGTAATGCGAGCACGGCGAGAGCGCCGGCAAGAATGCCCCAGCGTCTTCCACGGCTTGGGGTTTGGGGAGGTGGAACTTGTTCCTCTTCGGGTGCCCTTACCTCTGGGACTTCAGCGGCCGTTGGCTCTTGCGCAGGTTCGCCGTCCTGTTCAGCGAGCCGGCCTATAAAGCGGTAACCTTTGCCCGTGACAGTCTGGACAAATCTCGGTTGTGCGGGATCGTCTTTGAGCACATGGCGAATCTTCCGGATCGCGGTATTGATTGCGTTATCGGTATCGAGAAACGCGTTCTTGCCCCACAGCTTTTCAATAATCTCTTCTCTTGTCACCAACTGACCCCGCCGCTCAGCCAGCAGGAATAAGACTTCCATGGGGATCCGCTCCAGCCTCAATACGCGACCTGAGCGTCGCACCTGGTACGAGCAAAGGTCGAGTTCAAAATCCTCAAATCTGAGGAGGTCTGGCGCCATGGTTGAGCACTTTCCCCGTGGGCTGTAATTCTACATGCCTCCTCGACAGCCAGTAAGACCAAACGGTGCAGCATCTTAGCGCTACAGAAGAATACAGACGAATACTGACCATCTCCATTGCCGTCCGGCCTCGAAATGAAACACCATGCGGCTGCACTTGAGGTCAACCCGGCGCCAGCCGGGCAGAAGGAGGATGGCATATGAAGGCACAGCAACGCTTCAAAATAGCAGCGGGAGCTGTCTTGACGCTGGGTTTGATTGCCCTCGTGGGACGGCTGAGCAATTCACCGGCTGTACACGCTCAGGGCAATGGAACCAATGACGAAGGGCAGCTAATCGAGATCGGTTACGCGATAGCTCCCGTCCCTCTGAGTCTGGAAGGGAAAAACCGCGATATGGTGGGATTAGGCAGCTTCATTGTCAACGCGCAGGCTGACTGCAACGGCTGCCACACCGCCGGTGGCCCTCCAAATTTCAATTACGCGAACTACGGGAACCCGTACTTTTTGAACCACCCGCTGGGTACAAAAACTGACCCCACTGCCTACCTGGCGGGCGGTAGTCCCTTCGGTCAGGCTGTGCCTTCCAGTGCTTCCGTGGGAGGGTTTCCGATTGGCTCCATACCTTCGTCATATCCTCCCAACGGATATCCCATCGATCCCACAACAGGATTTCCGTATGCCGGTCCGGTCATTATCTCCCGCAACCTGACGCCGGACAAAAACGGGCTTCCGGAAGGACACACGCTTCAGCAGTTCAAGGAGATTCTCAGAACCGGCAAGGATTTCGATAATATCCATCCCACCTGTCAATCCGATACGGACCCCAACATTGCGCTGGGCATTTGCGTTCCACCTCCCGTGGACGGCAGCAAGCTTCAAGTCATGCCGTGGCCGCTGTTTCACAACATGACCGACCATCAAATCGAAGCTATCTACGAGTATCTGAGCGCAATCCCCTGCATCGACAATACATTCAGTCCTCCCGCGGCCGGCGCCCCCAACGAACTCCGCAACGACTGCGGTGCTGCCAATCAGGCCGTTGTTCCGGGCCATGCTGCCCAGTCGTCACGCCGCGCCAGGAGGCAGTAACAGCTGGTTCGAATCACAGGAAACCTCTGCTCATCGCCAGGGGTTTCCTTTCTCCGGAAACCGTCGTCATTCGAGCGACAAATCAAGGAATCAACCAACCCTGGAGACATTTCTATGTCATCAATGCAGGCGTCATTCGAGCGCAGCCCCCGGCTGCGTCCAAAATACTTGCTGGCTGCCGCCATCGGCCTTATGCTCGCCTACGTGATCTCCCACGATGAGAGTTTTCTGGCCCATCCGAAGGATCCAGTGTGGCAGCACTACGAACCTTTTAAGTGGTGGCTATTGCCGCATGGGATCGCCGGTGCGTGCGCTCTGCTGCTGGGCCCGATGCAGTTCTCCAACCGGCTTCGCAATCGTTTCAGGAAGCTCCACCGTGTAGTCGGCCGAATCTATGTCGTGTCGGCGCCACTCGGCTTTTACATCCAGTATTTTCAGGAGAGCACCGGCGATCCTCGCTCTTTTAGTATTGCCGCTGCGGTGGACGCCGCATTGTGGATGATGACCACCGGAATTGCGTTGCTCTTCATTCTCAAAGGCCGGGTTGAGGAGCATCGGCAATGGATGACTCGCAGCTTTGCGGTCGCGCTGGTTTTTCTTGAGGGGCGGGTGATCGGCGGTGTAACCGGATGGGACACTCTCGACATACATGTGACGGAGACCATCGTTTGGTGTTGTCTTGCCTTCTCGATCCTTTCGGCGGACCTTGTGCTTCAATGGCAGGAATTGCGGCCCTTACGCTCAACGGTTCGGAGGCGGTCACCAGGCTTCTGAGCAGATGCTCGATGCTCCATTGGGAGTGCGGAGAAGTCACAGAAGTTCCAGGAGGATTGTTGGCAACCTGGAAGCGATTGATCAACTTTCGTCGGCTTGTGCTGTGTTTACGAATCTGTTCGCTTCACTTGCGACGAATAGAGTCCGGGTCAGTTCCCGCGAGACCAAATGGGCAGGTAGTGAACTCGACGTGTGCTCCCGCCGCCGGCTGGCGCTTGCGCCAGACGTCGTAATCTAATCCGCCGGATTCCGGCCGACATTTGCGATGAATCGATGTCGGCAAACGAAATCCGCTGGCCGAATTTCTTTTGATCTTGACCGGTGCGAGCATTGCGGGGATAGGATTGAGCCGCATACTCCCAGGTTGGGCTTCCCTCAAAAAAAGCTTTTTGGAAAATGGACGGTGTTCCCATGGCCCTGGATATTGTCGCCTGGCATGACCGCATCACTTCAGATCATCAAACGCAGTACCTCAATGCGCGGGCCGCGGGGTATCTCGATCTGACTTCCATTTCCTTCGTCCAGTCAATCAGTCAATCGGACAGTTTCGGCTCGCATTTCTGAGTGAAAATTTGAGAAAGAGAAGGGTTGCCCCGCGATATTTCCGGTAGTGATTCGCGAGGGAGCCGGTCAGGACTACTTGACTTGGTGCTTGGCGTACTCTTCGGGCGTGAATTTGCCAGCATTGACGTAGCCTTCGTTCAGTTCCGTATACTGCTTCCACTTCTCGGGCAGGTCATCGACTGCAAAAATCGCCGAGACGGGGCAAACGGGAACGCAGGCGCCGCAATCGATGCATTCCATTGGATCAATGTAGAGCTGGGGAACGTCGTCGAATGTGGTCCGGCCGTCGTCATAGGTCGTGTTCTTCTTGGGGTGTATGCAATCCACGGGACAGGCATCGACGCAGGCGGTGTCCTTTGTCCCGATGCAGGGTTCGGCAATGACATATGCCATGGGTCACCTCCGCTGTCTTTCACCGTATGCCTGCCACAAAGAAGATTCAAGGTAGCCGAGGTGAACTCTATCGCCGTTCGACGCTAGACCCCCGCTGGTTTGCAGGTTACCTGATGCATACTCATGCTCTCCAAACTCCTCCATATCACCGCTCAAACTCAGGAACAGGCTCCAGGGAAGTCGCGGCAGTCGCCAGCAAGGGGGACAGAGTTCGGTGTATGCTTATTGCCGCCCGGGAGAGCCACGTGGAAGCCCTGCTGAACAGTTTTCGCTGAGCAGGTGTCCCGGTGCGATGCAGAAGCCCACTGAAGCCTGTCGTGCGCGGCTGGCCTGGCGTGCCCACCAGCCGATCGAGTCTTCCCGGCGCACCCGAGCGCCAGTACAAACTACTCCGGCGGATTTCGCAGGAAGAGGTTCTTATGAGCCAGACCTTCGCCATCGGTATTGGCGGCTCGGCCGGTCAGGGTATCGCTACTCCGGGTGACATCTTCGCAAAGATCTTCAGCCGGCGCGGCCTGCACCTGAACGCCTACAACGCTTATCAATCGATTATTCGCGGCGGTCACACTTTTCTCACCATTCGCACCGGCGCCGACGAGGTTACGAGCCTGGGAGACGGAATCGATCTGCTTATCCCGCTCAATCAGGACACCATGGATCGCCACCTGCGCTTGCTTACAGCGGGCGGCGCGTGCATCTATAACTCGGACACGATGCATCCGGGCACACCTGCGGACGGCCGGCAACTCTGCGCGTTGCCGGTGAGCAAAATGGCAGACATCACCCGGAACAAGGTCGCGCAAAACATACTCGCCATGGGCGCGGCCCTTAGCATGGCGGGCGTCGGTTTTGAGTTGCTCGAGAGCGTGTTGGTCGAGCAGTTCGGCAGGAAGGGCGAAGCGGTGGTGAAGGAGAACGTCGACCTGGCGCGGGTAGGCCACGAGTATGCCGCCACTAACTTCCAGCCTTTTCGAGAGCCGCTGCCCAAGACAAAGAACCGCTACGCAGTGCTCAGCGGTAACATCGCATTGGCGATGGGCGGTGCCGCCGCCGGCGTGAAGTTCTACTGCGCTTACCCCATGAGCCCCTCGACCGGCGTGCTGCACTGGATGGCGGCGCACGGGCGCGAGGCGGGCATCATGGTGCGTCAAGTGGAAGACGAGATCGGCGTCGTCAATATGGCTATCGGGGCGGCCCATGCCGGAGTTCGCGCTATGTGCGCCACCTCAGGTGGTGGCTTTGCGCTGATGAGTGAAGGCCTAGGTCTGTCCGCCATGGCGGAGATCCCAATTGTGGTGATCGACTGCCAACGCGCTGGCCCGTCGACCGGAGTGCCGACCAAGACCGAGCAGGGCGACCTGTGGCAAGTGCTAGGCGCCGCATTTGGCGATTACCCTCGCGTGATCGCAGCGCCATTGGATATCGGGGACTGTTTCACGCTTATTCCCGAGATCTTCAATGTCGTCGACCGTTTCCAGTGTCCGGGAATCGTGCTGTGCGATCTGCTGCTGTCTGAGGGCCGACTCAGTGTCGACCCCAAACTGTTGGACTTCAACCCGCCAATCGATCGCGGCGAGTTGATCACCTCCAATGGCGCGGGTGTCCACGACGACTACAAGCGCTACAAGATCACCGAGAGCGGGGTGTCGCCACGCGCGATCCCCGGACTGCCCGGCTACATTCATGTTGTGTCGAGCGACGAGCACGATGAGGATGGCGTGCTGATCAGCGACGAGTACACCAACACCACCAAACGTCGCGCCATGATGGAGAAACGAATGCGCAAGGTTACGGGCATCGAGGCCGCGGTGGCGCCGCCCGTGCTGCAGGGGCCGCACGATGCGGCCGTGACGCTGATCGGGTGGGGCTCGACGGACGGCGTAATCCGCGAGGCACGCATGCGGCTTGCCCAGCAGGACATCACTGCCAACCAGCTGCAGATCCGCTGGCTGGTCCCACTGCACGGTGAATTGATCCTCGACATTCTGCGCGGCGCGAGGCACACCATCATCGTGGAGAACAACTACAGCGGGCAGTTCGCTCGCTATCTGCGTAGCGAGACCGGCTTCGTCCCCAATGGACATATCCGGAAGTACGACGGAGAGCCCTTCATGCCGCACCACATTGTCGAAGCTGTGCAGGAGCAGCTCGCCGGCACGACCACGCTTTCCGTGCCAACCCACGAAGTCATGGTGTGAGGAGTAGAGAAATGGCAACTGACATAGCAGCTCCCCGGCAGATGGTGTTGGCCGATCTCAAGGGGAAGGTCGATCCCGACTGGTGCCCTGGTTGCGGCGACTTCGGCGTGCTCGCTGCGGTGCAGAAGGCGCTCGTCGATCTTCAGATTCCGAATCACCGCGTGTGCACGATCAGCGGCATCGGATGCTCGTCCAACCTCCCAGGCTTTATCAATACTTATGGCATGCACACGCTGCATGGCCGTTCGCTTCCCGTGGCCACCGGCGTCAAGCTTGCCAACCACGAACTCACCGTGCTGGTGACGGGCGGCGATGGCGACGGCTTTGGCATCGGCGCAGGCCACTTTGTTCACGCCATGCGCCGAAACGTCGATCTGCTATACATCGTGATGGACAACCAGATCTACGGCCTCACCACCGGGCAGACGTCGCCCACCAGCCGCCTGGGCATGAAGACCAAGAGCATGCCCTTCGGCAATATCGAAACCCCGATCAACCCTATCACGCTTGCTCTCTCGGCGAACGCCACATTCGTCGCGCGAGGCTTCAGCGGCGAGCAGAAGCATTTGACCGAGCTGATCAAGCAGGGCATCCAGCACAAAGGCTTCTCGTTCCTCGACGTGTTCAGCCCGTGCGTCACCTACAACCATGACAATACCTACCAATGGTTCCGTCCACGTGTAAAGAAGCTGGAAGACGATGCAGCGTACGACGCGACGGACTGGACGGCAGCGGTGGAACGATCGCTCTTGTGGGGCGAGGAAATCCCCATCGGCAAGTTCTTCGAGCGCACCGATGTGCCGGCATTACACGCGGCTGAACCGGTGCTCAATGCAGGCCCGCTGGTCGAGGGGAACACTCGCATCCCGCCGGATGTAGTGCACTCGTTTATCGACGAGCTGATGTAGCGCCAATCCTAAGTCGATCATGGTCCCCTATGCCAGATCTTCGCCCGGAAGGCAACCCAGCCTGGCTAAGAATTGAGTCAGAGAATGGACGGTGCTGCTACAGATGGACTTGAAGGTGAAGTTGTCGATTTTAACTGCAGTAAAGTGACCGTCCTGCTGAAAATCCGGGATTTGAGTGCAGCGCGACAGCGGACGTCTCGGCTTTAGCGAGGGCAGGTGTGTGCGATCGGTCGCCCTCCAATGTCCAGATGGGAACCAAATATTACAATTATAGGCATCCTGGGTCAGCGAGGAATAACGTCTTGATGATGCTTCGTAGAGTTGCACACAAGAGTGTCGGCAATCGCTGTCGTGGCCCTAGCAACAAGCAGCTGCGATGTGGCTCAAACCAAAACTGGACCTCTAGATCCCGGCGTGCGTGCTGGCGCGGCAGGAGCCGGCGGTCCGCTGAACGGCCTCACCCCGGACGAGACGGCGTTCTTTCAGGATGGGCAGGCCAGGTTTGCTGACGTTGAGGTCGTGACCAATAGCGCGAACAACGGCCTCGGCCCCCGCTTCAACTCGAACCAGTGTCTCTCCTGCCACTCTCAGCCGAGTTCAGGCGGCTCGAGCCCTTTGCAAAACCCTCTGGTCGCAGTTGCCAGCTTGAATGGAGCAAAGAACACAATCCCATGGTTCATCACGCCGACTGGTCCTGTCCGCGAAGCGCGTTTTAAGCATGGCTCCAACGGCGCCAAGGACGGCGAAGTGCACGACCTCTTCGTGATCACTGGCCGAAGTGACGCTCATGGTTGCAACATCGCCCAACCCGACTTCCTGCCCGCGGGAAATCCGGTCACGGGCCGAGGTGGGAACCCGAACATCATTTTTCGAATCCCGACTCCTCTGTTCGGTGCGGGGCTTATAGAAGCGATTCCCGACTCGGCCATCCTTGCGAATATGAATTCCAACAAATCGGAGAAGTCGGTAATGGGTATCTCCGGTCGCCCAAACGCGCACCTCAGCGGAAACGTGAACGTCAGCGCCAACGATGGAACCATTACCCGATTCGGGTGGAAGGCGCAGAACAAATCACTTCTGATGTTCGCCGCCGAGGCCTACAACGTCGAGATGGGAGTCTCGAACCAACTTTTCCCGCAAGAGCGCGACGAAACGCCTGGCTGCCTCTTCAACGCCACGCCGGAGGACACGCTCAACTTTACGACGACTCCTGCAGCCACGGGCAGTTCGACCCCGGCGGTCGTCTCAGACATCGAGGCGTTTGCCAACTTCATGCGGATGCTGGCTCCGCCCACACCTGCTCCGGCCACACCTTCCAGCGAAAAGGGGCGCGACGCCTTTGCAAAAATAGGCTGCGTCCACTGTCACACACCCTCAATGCTTACGGGCTCAAAGATAGCAACTGGCTCCTCGACCGTCCCGAGCGCTGCGCTTTCTAATCAGACCGCGAATCTTTACTCTGATCTTCTCGTTCACCACATGGGCAAAGGCCTCGCCGACGGCATCACGCAAGGCGGCGCCGGACCCGATGAGTTCCGGACAGCCCCCCTCTGGGGCGTCGGACAACGTGTTTTCTTCCTCCATGACGGTCGCACTGCCAACCTCGTGGATGCAATCAGAACCCACAAGAGCCATGGCAGCGAGGCAAATAGGGTCATCGAACTCTTCAATAGGCTGAGCACTCAGAACCAGCAGGAGATCATCGATTTCCTGCGCTCGCTCTAGAACGAGCGTCGCGGGTGTCTGAGGAAGCCCAACATGTAGGCGAGGGATGCGATTTTCCTAGAGATTCAGGCCGATCATGACGAACAACTCGCTGACCTGCTGCCGTTCACGTTCGGTGAGGTCGAGATGGAGGACGTTCCTTTTCGAATGCTCGAAGCCCGGGACCTCGAACACCTGCTGAGGAATCTTCGGCCGTGTTGACGATAAGAGCCGGGAACGTGCGCCTGAGAGCTGATGGGGACGTGTGGTGCCGACGCGGGGAGAGCTGACGCCACACGCGGTGTAGCGCTGCGGGACCCCGGGAAGGTGCTGTAGCGCGTCCGTCGGCCGCCGGACATGTATCACTCTACGCGCGGTCTTGCGTGAGGACACATGGCACGATCGTCTAGCGACTAAGGTAGCGCTCTTTGCGCTTTGTCAAAGACAGGAGCCGCTCGATTGGAGTAGGTTTCGCGACCAGCGACAACCAGGGCGGAAAGCCGCGTGTCCGGTGGGAGGGCCGCGGTGCTTTTCTGCCTCTGGGCTCACGACGCAAATGTGAAACCTGGGAATCGTCCTAGTCTAGTGGCGCGCGGGCGGCGGCTGAGTACAATTTGCGTTGCCTTGGCCCGAAGTTCTCTGGAGAGCCTATGCACGTTCCTGGTTTGATCGAGCGAGTGCGCCTCACCGGATTCGAGGAGGTGTACTTGGTGACCCGCGTAGATCACGCGGGCCAACTGGCAGACCTGCTGCCGCTGGTGTACGGACGGCAGCAGCTTGAGTCTGTGCCCTTCGTGGCGGTGGAAGCGATTCCGGGCTGCGGTCCGCCGGACTGGTCACAAGATTCTGATCACGGCGATTGATCGGAAACCTTGGCGGGGCGCGCTTTCTTCGGGCGCGCCCGACGATGGGCCGCGGAACTGCGCGCGCGTACTGCGGCCGGCGTAACGCTGCGGGGTCTGGGGTGGCAAACCCCAGGAGTCGGTTGCTTTTGTTCTTGCTTTGCGCAGAGCCGTCGAGCGGTGGTGCTGCTTCGAGCACTTATTTCACCATCAGTGCAAACGGGCTGGCGACATCACTGCCAAATAACCTGCTTGTGGACCGCTGCCATTTTGGTTTTAGATTGCTTTGATTCATCGCACATTCTGTACCTTGGTTTGGACTATGCGGGCGATTTGGACTCCAATGCGATTCAGAGTCGCAGGAAATTAGAAGCAGAATCCATCCCACTAAAGTCGTGCAGATCGCCGATGGGTAGCCCTGCACTATGCGGCTGCGCTGCGTGGGAAGCCGGTTCCAACGCGATGTGTGAGTTTCTGCGCGTCTAGCTGCGGATCAGATTCCGGCGTACACTTTGCGCATGAGGGACGATGCACGTCTGACGGCAGCCAAGGACCGCATGGGGAGATTCTCTGGCTACTGTAAATGTTCCCTCTGCAAAACAGAATTTCGTCCAAACCCCAACGATCTTGGATAAATCTCGAACTTCTTTGCTGCTCACGTTAGGTACGCACATCCTGCTTCCGAGACGACCCGCGCGGGACCTAAATCAGGGCCGCCGCACGGATTGTGAAAGAAGCGACGAGGGCAATCTGATGAACAACGGGTTCGAGCTTGTCTGTATCAGGGCTGATGACTATGTAGCAGAATTGCTTGAGCGCGAGGCAGGCTTACTCCCTCCCGGATTTGAAGCCAGTGCCTACATTCTGCTTCAACAGGCGAAGTTCTTTCGTGAAAGCACCCGCACCGAAACGATAACGATCTCGAAACAGGTTACGGACAAATGAGGCTTCATTCCCCTTTAGACCGGCTGGGTCTTATGGAAGATTTCCTGATACGGCTTCAAGTCACAGAAGTGGACGCCCTCCTCTATAAATATCGCGAAGTGAAGCGGGAACAAATCAGCGGCTTGCTGCTCTTCATCGATCCGAACGACAATAAACACCCCGATCGACCAATGATTTGTACCCGTTCACGCGCCAGAGGAACGTACAACATTTCCTTCCTCCATGCTGCAACCATGCCGCATCAATGAAAAGCAAAAACGTCTGAAGTTAGACAATATCACCGAAAATCTATAGTTCTTCCTAGCTTGCTCAAATTGCGATGTTCACCGCAGGTGTCTTCGGCTGATTCCTTAGGGTCGGTGCGGGGTAGTCGCAGGGATTGCCCCGTGCCACGCATCAGCCGCTCTGGCCCGGAGACGCCCGGTTTGCTAAAGGACAACAACTGCTCGCCGAGCGTGGATTAATCTTCACGCTATCACTCGCGTGCGCCTGATGCGTTGCTGGGAAATGGGGCATTCGGCCGGTCGTAGATCGAATTGGCGGCCATGAGCTTATTGTTGGTGTTGTGTTTCCCTTCTGGCATCCCTCGCCTTCATGGTCGTCGTGATGACTATGCAAACACTGCACCTGCGACTCCCAAGCAGATCGACCACGGCAAAAGCGCGGCTGCTTCTCTTTCCGGTCCGCTTGGAAGATGCTAGAAACCTTGCCGGTGCTCGAAAAGCTGATGAGACGAAAAAGGTCCGACCCGAAAACATTTGACCCGACTTTATCCCTGTGCGCAATGTGGGTACAGGTTCCTCACGGTGATGGCCGGGTACGGCCCGAGCGGCATAATGGTGACATGCAAGAGGTGTTCTCCAAATCGGACGA
>Ga0207156_10020_pt1 | contig 30326 bp, 22 predicted proteins | sample Alteio_BWMinHeat_24_FD_153514 | JGI IMG/M metagenome (GOLD analysis project Ga0207156, IMG submission 153514) | Enriched cells from forest soil in Barre Woods Harvard Forest LTER site, Petersham, Massachusetts, United States -... | ecosystem: Environmental > Terrestrial > Soil > Temperate forest >...
GGAGCCTTCCGTTCTGTTTTGAATAACAAACCTGGCGTTCCTGGTATGAAGCTCTTTCAGGTACGTGACTCCGTTTATGACCGAAGTGACCACGCCAGTTGTTTCCTGTTTTCCTTCGGCCATGCGCGCGGAGACTGTAAAGGATTTGTCGTCTTCCGTCTTGATGGTCAGCCGCACCCGCGATCCCGATGCCGCGGTCCACGACACTTCGCATATTCCGCGAGGCAGTTCTGCATTTCCGGCGCGGACAGGTGAGGCCAGATAAATCGTCTGAGTGTCCTTGGCCGCCATCAGAGTGCCCGAAAAGAGCATCGCCAACATGGCAAGCCCACGCATGTACCTCACGGCGGTCTCCTTCTTTAGCGTCAGATTGTGTTGGATTTCCCGCATGCATTCAGGCTAGGCAAGTCTGGACCCTATTTAAAAGGTCCATCGTGCATCAGACATGGCACTAAGAGTGAAAGCTATTTATTTACATCTAGATAGGCTCCATGACGGAGGCGGCTCAAGGGAATGTATCATACAGGGATTTCGCCCCAAAAAAGAGGGTCACCAAGTCTGGACGGCAACAACCGTGGGTGCGCCGGAATGACCTTCATGACGTTCGCTTCAATTACGGCTTCGAGGTTCAATTTGTCCCAGTTCTCCGGAGCTTTTTGCAGCACTGCATCCAGGTACGCTTGATTGGAGACGACCTCGCTTGCAGCTTCGGTTCCTTCCCCAAAATGCCGGCAAGTATGATGACAGGTTCTCCGGTGACGTTGTCATGAAGTCTCGCGACTACGACGTAGTCGCGTGAAAGGCTCTCGCCCGGACCTGCCATTGAAGCGTCTAGAACCTTCTGCGAACCTGCGAGTACCGTTCGCATACACAGCTGCTCTAGCCACTACGTCGGGGCATCCAGCCATTCTAAAAGTGGGTTCAGGGGCTCTTTGATTTGGCTATTGCTTATAAATACGCGACTCCCAAGGAGCAAGATTGAGGGTTCGGGTGTTGGCTTGATCGGATGTGGGGATGTCAGAAAGCAGGAGCTTGCCAGCTGTGAGATTGTTTGGCAGCGTGTAAGTGACTGAAGTAGATCTGAAGTTTTCAACCACTAGGTACTTCTCGTCGCCCAGCGTGCGGGTGTAGGCGAAGACGTGGGGATGCTGCGGGTCAAGGTCTTCGAAGTCGCCATAGACGAAGGCCAGGGTGTGAGCGCGTAGAGCGACGAGAGCGCGGACGTAGTTGAGGACGGAGGCAGGGTCGGATTCTTCCTGGGCGGCGTTGATCTGCTGGTAGTTGGGATTGACGGCGAGCCATGGGTGGGTGCTGGTGGTGAAGCCGGCCTGGGGGGAGCTATCCCACTGCATGGGGGTGCGGGCGTTGTCGCGGGCGACCTTCGCCTCGGCGCTAAGGAAAGCCTGCGCTGAGACTTTGCCGGTGTCAACGAGAGCCTTGTAGGCGTTCTTTACGGCTATGTCGTCATAGTCGGCGAGCGTCTTAAAGGGGAAGTCCGTCATCCCGAGCTCGTCACCTTCGAAAAGGAAGGGCGTGCCGCGAAGGGTGAGAATCATGGTCTCGAAGAGCTTGGCGGACGGAACGCGCATTGCGGGCGAGTCGTCACCAAAGGTCGAGACGATCCGCGGATTGTCGTGGTTGGAGAGGAAGACAGTGTCCCAGTCGTGCTTGGTCAGAACCCTGGCATGGCTGTCGTAAATCGCCTTGAGTTCGGGAACGGACCAGGGGCCAAGCGTGCTGAGACCAAAGTCGGAGCGGCCCAGCTTAATCGCGTCGAAGCTGAAGATCATGTTGAGCTCGTGCCGGCGGTCGTCGACCAGATTGCCGGTCTGTGCAAGCGTGGTCCCGGTGGCCTCGCCTACCGACATGTCGTCGTACTTCGAGAGCACCTCGTGGTCCATCTCGCGAAGGTACTCGGCGAGGTGGGGGCCATTGGCGTAGGCGTTCGGCGGCGCTTTGAGCTGTTCGGGCGTGAGGTCGGGCATGCCAGTGGGCTTTGAGATCAGCGGGATCACGTCCATCCGGAAACCCGAGACGCCCTTATCCAGCCAAAAGCGCATCAGCGAGAAGACCTCTTCGCGGACCTTTGGGTTAGCCCAGTTGAGATCGGGCTGCTTAGCGGTAAAGTAGTGAAGGTAGTACTCGTCCGTCTTCGGGTCGAGCGTCCAGGCGGAGCCAGAGAAGTACGACGGGTAGTTGTTAGGCGGGGTGCGGGTGCCGTCGGGTGCGGTATGACCCGGCCGCCAGATGTAGAAGTCGCGGTACGGATTTGTCTTGCTCGACTGCGACTCGACGAACCACTTGTTTTCATCGGATGTATGGTTCACGACGAGGTCGATGATTAGCCGCATGTGGCGCTGCTTGATGCCGGCAAGCAGCGCGTCAAAGTCGTCCATGGTGCCGAACTCCGTCATCACCTTGCGGTAGTCGCGGATGTCGTATCCATTGTCGACGTTGGGCGAGTCGAAGTGAGGGCTGAGCCAGAGGACGTTGACGCCGAGCTTCTGCAGGTAGTCGAGCTTGGAGGTGATGCCAGGCAGATCTCCGATGCCGTCACCGTTCGAGTCTTTGAAAGAGCGCGGGTAAATCTGGTACACGACGGCTTCCTTCCACCATTTGGGCTCATAACCGTTAATGAGTCTCTGGGCAGGAGCGGGAACACCAAGCGAGAGCAAGCCGCCAACGATGGCGATACGTAGTAAGGTGAGCTTGTAGCGCAGGTACCAGCGCACGCATAAGATGATCACCTCGCGGTCGAAATGCCGCCCTCGAAACAACTTCTCGACGCTATTCAGTTCGCTCACCGTTGATCCTCAATTCTCCAAGAGCCACTCTAACCGACGAGGCGGGCTGTTTGCACCAGAGCCCACTGCCCTGGGATTTGCGATGAAAATGGCGAGATGAAATGCGAGCAAATCAGATTCCTGCATCGCCCGCTTCGAGATGACGGAGTTCACAAAGAAATGCCCCGTTTTCATGATCATTCGTCACATAGTGCTCGATGTCGCCGGCCACATGTTGCGCCTGTTCACACTTCATAAGGTTGCCGACGACGGTGCCCGAGAGGAGTGGATCTTCACCCGCATACGCTAGAGGGGAACTCTGGACGCTTACAGGTATCTTGCCGGATCCTCCGGAGATCTCAGGAACACACTCAGATTAGGAGGAGCCGATTGTTTTTATAAGCTGCATCGTGCATTAGACGGTGCAGGGGTATGTATAAGTGTCGTATTTGCAATTCAATAAGGAAGAAACGGGGCGCGGTTTTGAGGCGTGTATGATACAGCCTTTTTGGTATGAAAACGTCTTACCACGTCTCCACAGCAACAACCGTTGGCGGTCCGGGGTGGCCTTCGATCACATTCGCTTCTATGACGGCCTCTAGATTCAGTTGGTCCCAGTTCTTCGGAGCCTTCTGTAGAACTCCTCCTCGACCGAATGAAGAATCGCTCCACGCGGGAATGGTATCTGCGATCGGCCGTTGAGCATGAATGGAGACGGAATGTCCTCGTTCATCAGGTTTCAAGCCGAGTGCAGGAGCGTCAAGGCAAAGCCCTCTCGAATTTTTCCAGAGCACTTCCGAACCTCATATTTAAGTGTCGGGACGTCACTGGGACGATAAGACCGAGGACATCACAGCGGCTTGCGTTGAGGCATGACTGGAGTCAATAAATCTGACAGTCCGATGTTGCGGTACATTTCCGTGCGAACGCGATCGGCCACTCCATTGACGATTTCTGCACCGTCTTGTGTGGGGTCGATGTGGACACGGAAGGGACGCTTGCCGAAAGGCATGTCCACCACTCTGACGATAGCTTTGGCGACATCAGCCACATCGGCATCGGGGGGCGCGGTAGCAGCGAACCCCTTCATAATGTCGTCGCCGAGGTGAGCGTAAGGGCCGTTGTCGTATTCGGCTTGGCGTGTCTTGTCTGCAGGTGAGCCAGCGTGTGCGAAATGGTTTGTGCCGGAGGTGAAAGCACCGGGAACGATGATGGACGTCTCAATACCCCAGCGATTCAGTTCTGCGGCATAGCTGACAGCGAGCGCGTCCATAGCCGCCTTTGCCGCGAAGTAAGGCGCGAGGTATGGCGGCGTGCCTCCGCGTGTGCTGGTGCTTCCGACCCAGAGAACCAATCCGTTTTTCTGCTGGCGCAGTTGTGGGAGTGCAGCGCGGTTGACGCGTTGTGTGCTGAGCACGTTGGTGTCGAAGACCTGCATTAGCTGCTCGGGAGTGAAGGCTTCGGCTGCGCCGAAAACCATGTGTCCGGCGTTGTGGATGACGACGTCGAGACGACCGTCCTTCTCAACGATGGTTTTGATGGCCTGGTCGGCTGATTCCTGAGAGGCGACGTCGAGTTCGATAGTGCGGAGGTGCACCTTGTTCTCTGCTGCGAACTTTTGAGCAGCTTCTACCTGCACTGCGTTGCGGCCTGTGGTTTCGCGCATGCTGGCGTAGACGGTGTGTCCTGCGATAGCGAGAGCGTGAGCCGCGAGGGAGCCAAAACCGCTCGATGCTCCTGTGATGACGATGACGTTCTTCATTACCAGTCTCCTATGCGGCCCGTTAGACCTGCGTGAATGTGATGGCTGCGTGCGAGCGGTGCGGACTTCTTATGCGAAGCCGCCATTTGCGCGAAGCACCTGCGCGTTGACCCACCCGCCATCGGGTCCGGCAAGGAAGGAGACGGCGCTTGCGATATCCTCCGGCTGGCCGAGGCGCTCAAGTGGCGCCATGCTGCTGATCTGCTTGATCTGCTCTTCGGTCTTGCCGTCCAGGAAGAGTTCGGTCCCGACGGGTCCAGGCGCAATGGCGTTGACTGTAATTCTGTGTCCCCGGAGTTCGTTGGCCAGGACGTGGACGAGACCTTCGACGCCTGCCTTGGAGGCAATGTAGGGGCCGTAGGCGGGGAAGTTCTTAGCGAGGACGCTGCTGGAGAAGGCGATGATACGGCCTCCCTCGGCGACGTGCTGCGCTGCCTGCGAGAAGACGAGGAAGGTTCCGCGGAGGTTGGTGGCGATGACCTTGTCGAATGTTTCAACGTCGCCCTTGGCAATGGGTGAAAGTGGCATGATACCCGCGTTGTTGACGACGACGTCGATTTGCCCGAAGGCCTTGATGGTCTTCTCGAAGAGTTGCTTGACGTCTTCAGGGTTGGCGACGTCAGCCGGGATGGCGAGGGCGCGGCCTCCAGCACTGGTGATCTCGTTGACGACCTCTTCTGCCTTGGCCGCATTGCCGGCAAAGTTGATGACTACGCCGAAGCCGTCAGCTGCGAGGCGAAGAGCGATGGTGCGTCCAATGCCGCGGGATGCGCCGGTTACGATAGCTGTTTTTCTCATGGTGGTTCTCCTTTTGGGCGGCTTCTTCGAACTTGAAGTCCGCCGCTGAAAAGAGATTGAACTTTCCGGAGTCATACGTCCAATGCATAGTGCTAATATGCATTATGCGTGTGACGCAGCTACGCCAGGCCGACCTGAACCTTCTTGTTGTTTTCTCGGTGCTTGCTGAGGAGCGCAACGTATCGCTTGCCGCCAAGCGGTTGCTATTGAGCCAGCCTGCAGTGAGCCGTGCCCTCCAGAGGATGCGGGATACATTTCACGATGATCTGCTGGTGCGCACTGCAAAGGGCTATGAGCCTACGCCGCAAGGGGAGCGCGTGCTCCAGGAGCTTGAGGTGATGTTGCCGAAATTGGATCGACTCATTTCGGGTTCGACCTTTGACCCGGCGACAGAACTTTGTTCCTTCCGGCTTGCGGCAACGGACAATGCGACCTCGATCATCGCGCCGATTCTATGCCGCGAGGTTTTGCCAGCCGCGAAACAGGTCCGCTTTACCTTCGCAAGTTGGAGAGGCGATGTCTTCGAGGATTTGAGTCACGGTCGACTCGACCTTGCTTTGATTGGCGATGAAGGTCATGTGCCTTCGCCTTTAATGACCGAGGTCATTTACGAGGAAGAACTCGTCTGCATTGTCGCGGAAGATGCTCCCTACCAGCGTCAACTCACACTCAAACAATATCTCGCGGCTGAGCACATCGGTGTCGATGTCGTGGAAGGTTCGCAGCATATACCTGAGAAGCGTCTAGCAGCGCATGGCCATCGCCGTCGAACCGTGATCACGCTACCATATTTCGGCGCGGCTACGCGGTGCATTCCTGGAACCAAACTGATCCTCACCGCACCCCAACGATTCGCAAGAGCTGAGGCCGAAAATCGCAAAATCAGAGTTCTAAAGGCGCCGAGTGAGATGACCGGCTTCAAGTATCTGATGATCTGGCATCCGAGAGTCAATACCGATGCCGCGCATGCATGGCTTCGGAGCGAGATCAGAAGAATCGGTCAGACGATAAGTACGTGATCCTCACGGCGAAAGGTTGCTGCTTCCGACGGTAGGATTCTCAATGACTTGAGGGCGGAGTCAGATCTTAGCCGAAAATAATAATCAGATTGATTCCTGCCGTTGACTCTCTTGTCGCGCGGCAGAAGAATGGGGTGAAGATGGCGTCCAGGATGGCACAGATCAAGTCTCGGACAGTGTCGGACGCGTTGTGGAGCAGGATCGAGCGGCTGGTTCCAAAGCCCAAACGAGAGCGCGGGCGGAAATACCACTTCCGCCAAACGCGTTTGAACCAAGCCGCTTCCGAAATGCCGAATTTATTGCCTCGAAGAGTGCCTGCGCCCGTTCTCCTTACTTGACCAGCTCCTGTGCGAACGCCTCGATCGTCGTCGGCCCATGGAATTTCTCTGTTCCCGAATTACCGAAGTGGATCCAGCCCGAGTTGAAGCTCTTCACCATTTCGATATAGAGCCCTGTCCGATCAGCTGGCGTACCCATCGCTTCCAAAACGTTCTGCCAAGCAGGTTCAGGCGAAACCGGCCCGATTCCACCGCCTCAATTCAGCACGGAAGACTTGATCGCACATGTGAAGGCCAACAAGGAGCACCAGGCCGTCACGACGATCAACATCGGAATCTACCAGGACGGCACGATTGAGCAGAGTTCTCTTGACATGATGCGCCAATTGCGGCGTGCAATTCGGGAGAAGTAGGGCGATTCATGGTGCCGTTATCAGAGTGAATTTGGCCGCTACTCTTCCTGGGCGGTATGCGAACCGCGGGACAGCTCCAGGTCGAAGGCATCAGCCTGCCCTCCGGCCAAGTAGCAAAGCCCAGAATCCGTTACCCGGGGCGGTTTTGCTATTCCCGACATTTTCATATATAAAATACTCGGTGCGCCCACGAGAGGCAGAGCGGACTCTGCATGAGAACTTTGTAGGTTACGAGAGTCTTTCAACGATCAGCCGTGCGGCGGTCACGGTTAACAGCGGACCGATGCTCCGGGCGGTTAGTTGACACTATCACCATTTATGCCATTTACGTTCACCCTGACCTGGATTCGATAACTTATGAAGACAAAGGCGCCGAAGGTTTCCAGCCGGTACCCGACCCCTGCTCTTGAGAAGGGCTTGGATATCTTGGAGCTGTTTGCCAGCGAGCAGTCGGGGCTGACAAAAAGCGACGTCGCACGCAAGCTGGGCCGCACGATTTCAGAGATCTTTCGGATGCTGTCATGCCTCGAAGAACGTGGCTACATTGCGAGGAGCCCGGAAAGTGAACGTTACCACCTCACCTTGCACCTGTTTAGGCTCGCGCAAGAACACCCGCCGATCAAACGCATGACTATGCAAGCGTTGCCGATCATGCAGCAAGTTGCTCACGAACTCAGTCAGTCTTGTCATCTGGGCGTGCTCAACGGGGGACAGGTCGTGATAATCGCGCAGGTGGATTCCCCCGTGAGTCCGGGCTTTTACGTTAAGGCTGGCGCCGTGGTGGATCTCATGCATGCTGCCACAGGTCACGTCATCCTGGCCCACCAAACTCAAGAAGCTCGTGCGCGCGCCATACAAACCTGGTGCAAACGAAACAAAGCTGAGGTACCGCGCGATCTGAGTTCGCATCTGGCCACCATTAAGGAAAGGGGGTACGAAGAGAAGGAAAGCTACGAAGTGGAAGGAGTGATCAATGTTACTTATCCTGTCCTCGACGAACATGGGTACGGGGTGGCCGCGTTAACCGTCCCTTACATCCGCCGCATAGGCGACAAATCCACCACGGCCATCGTACGCCAGACTTTGAAACGGGCGAGTTCTCAGCTTTCCCATGAGATCGGGGGAGTCTCGCGAGAACGCCCGAAATTGGACACTCAAGCCCGTTGAGTCGCGCCGTCTTCGGCAATCCACAAATACTCGCCTTCGCAGCAATCCGCGAGTTTTATTGACAAAGTGCATGTTTCAGGAATAGAAATAATGATTCTGGGATGGCCGTTGCAGACAATGCCTAACGGGCCGGCCGTCTACTGGCGAGACCCTCGAGTTGTCATCGTCGAGGGCTAGCCGCGAGTTGGCAAGCGCTCCGAAGGAGAGTGGATCCGTTTGAGCGACCCTAAAATCACTAATGTTCGCGTCATCGATCTGCGGTTTCCAACCTCACACCACCAGATTGGCTCCGACGCGGTCAACACAGACCCCGATTACTCGGCGGCATATTGCATTCTGGAAACGGATGTGGGCATCGAAGGATATGGTCTTGCCTTCACCCTGGGACACGGAACAGAACTATGCGTGCTTGCACTTGAGTATCTTGCGCGATTTGTCCAGGGTCGCAACTTATCTTCTATGACAGACGACACAGTCGCCTTTTCCAGACAGCTCACGGAAGACAGTCAATTCCGCTGGCTGGGCCCTGAAAAAGGTGTGATCCACCTGGCGGCTGCAGCCCTCATCAATGCAGTTTGGGACCTTTATGCGCGAACGGAAGGCAAGCCTCTCTGGAGGCTATTGGCAGATCTTGAACCCGAGCAAATTGTTCGTTCAGTTGACTTTAAATATATCGACGATGCGATTACTCCGGACGAAGCCCTCGACCTACTGAGGAGGCGCACGGCATCTCAAGCTGAGCGCTTAGAGCGGCTTGAACAGCATGGGTATCCCGCATACACCACTTCTGCCGGGTGGTTCGGCTTTACAGACGACAAGATTCGGCGCCTCTGCCGTGAAGCTCTCAGCCAAGGATGGACACATTTCAAGTTAAAGGTTGGTGGCAACCCCACCGATGATCTTCGCCGTGCCCGACTGATACGCGGAGAAATCGGCGCACACAACAAGTTAATGATGGATGCCAACCAGAAGTGGGGAGTCATCGAGGCCATTCAGCGCACCAATCAATTGGCTGAAGTGGATCCCTGGTGGATGGAGGAACCCACCAGCCCTGACGACATTTTGGGCCACGCCCGCATTCGCCGGGAGGTGGCTCCCGTTCGTATTGCGACGGGTGAGCATTGCCACAATCGAGTCATGTTCAAGCAATTCATGCAGGCGGGTGCAATGGATGTCTGTCAGATTGACAGTTGCCGGGTTGCGGGGGTGAACGAAAATCTTGCAGTTCTGTTGATGGCCGCTAAATTCAACATTCCGGTTTGCCCTCACGCGGGCGGAGTCGGCTTGTGCGAATGCGTGCAGCACCTTGCGATCTTTGACTATCTGCGAATATCAGGGTCGCTCGAAAACCGGGTCACTGAATTTGTGGATCATCTGCATGAACATTTTGTTGATCCCGTTCGCATAGTCAACGGCCACTACCTGCTGCCTGAAAACCCCGGATACAGCACCGAGATACGTCCGGAGACTTTGCTTGCATACCAGTACCCGAACGGTCCAGTGTGGAATGATCATCAGATTTCAGTTGTAACGTAGGAATCCCGTTTTCCACCCGGTACTTCCCGCAGGGTAATGACACCCATATGCAAGCAGTCGGCTGAATACGCTCCGGATCGCGCCGAGAAACTGCGGACGATTACCTAGCATATTGTTCCGATCCGGAAACTGCCTTTCCCGGTTTGCGGGGAAATCCCGGTCATCCCCTCCCGCTTCGCCACGGTGGTCCAAAACACGCGAATTATCCGTGGATTCAGGCGGGTCGGCGAATACGTTTTCAAAGGCGCACGCTGGCGGACCATCAGAACGTCAAAGCCGAGTCTTTGATAGCGCTCTCGCCAGCACCGCATCGACCGGTCGCGTATCCCGATTTTCTCCGCCGCCTGCCACTCAGTGATCTTCTCGCCATCGCCGGCAAAGATTTCTTCCGGCACCTTGATAGCCCTTTCCAGAGGCCCTTTGGATCGACGTCCATGCTCTGCTGCTCGCCTGCCCTCGCCGCCCGCGTTGGGGACAGACCACGAGTTAACATGGCCGGACTTATCATCATGAACTCGCGTCTTCACTTTAAAAAATGCTTGACAAACGTGATTAGTCGAGCCTATAAGGAGGCGGTTTGATATGCGAACTATCACTTTCATGTATAAAAGTGAAGCTCGCGAATGGTCCTGAGCAGCAAGAGCGACTTTCCAGTGACCGCACCGGTGCGTCGCGGCGCCATGGCAAGAGCGGGCGCAAGTCCCCAAAATGGTTACTCGAAACAGGAAACATTGACGTTCGTCACCACTCGTCTTCAGAGTCCGTGGGCAATCATCTTCGGGAGGTCAACAGTGAACAGCCAAATTCTAAGAATCGACTCCATTCTCGATGGTGGAGATGCCAGACGCTTGAAGAGGCGGCGCGGCTTTGCGTACGCCCTCATCCTCTCTCTCATGGGTCTGGTTGCCAGCACATCACTGTTGGCGCAATACGATTCGGCGCAGATCAACGGGACCGTACATGACCAAACCGGTGCCGTGATACCCAATGCAACAGTCCAGATTCAAAACCGTGACACGGGCCTGGTTCGGAATACCGTCACCAATTCCGCTGGCATCTACGTCCTGAGCCACATACCTCCGGGGGTCTATGCGATTACTGTTAGTTCGCGAGGGTTCACATCGGAGTCTCGCACGGGGGTCGAACTCGTGGTTAGCCAGAGCGCCACGCTCGACTTTTCACTTAAGCCTGGATCGTCAACCGAGACGATTTCAGTTTCCGCACAAATAGTAACGTTGGATACGTCGTCGTCTTCCGTCGGGGCGGACTTGGACACTCAATCCGTCACTGAACTGCCCCTTGCGGGGAGAAACATCAGCAATCTGATGACACTCCAAACAGGCGTGACACCGATCAACAACGACCAGACTGGTGGCCGCACAAATGCCATCGGCAACCTCGTCTCCCCCTCAATTCAGGGCCAGAACAACCGCAGCAACGTATACCTCCTGGATGGCGTGAACAATAATGAAGCAGTTTCCGGCAGTGAGATCATCACACCGGTTCCCGACGATGTTCAGGAAATGAAAGTGTTGACCCACACTGACTCCAGCCAATTTGGCGGAGGCTTGGGTGGAACCATCAATCTCGTCACCAAATCTGGTACCAACCGGTTTCACGGAAGTGCCTGGGAGTTCTGGCGCAGCAGCCGATTCCTCGACGCCACGAGCAATCCGAGTGGAGTCTTGCAGGATTTGCATCAAAACCAGTTTGGCGCGGCCGTCGGCGGGCCGGTGTTGTTGCCCCACTACAACGGCAAGGATCGCACGTTTTTTTATGGAAGCTATGAAGGGTTCCGGCAGTCGATCGGAGCCGTACAACAGCAGTTGGTTCCCACCGCGGCGCAGTTGACCGGCGATTTCAGCGCCTTGCTGACCAACAAGGACATCCAACTCTATAACCCCTTCACTGCCAACCGGGATCCTTTCCCAAACAACCAGATTCCTTCCGACATGATCGACCAGAACATGGTTGGTTTAGCGAAGGCACTATTTCCGACGCCAACCGGCAGTTATCAGGGAGGCGTCTTCAACTATCAAAGCTCGGTTCCGAGTACCCACACCTCTGACCAGTACGACATTCGTGGAGACGAATATCTGACAAGGAAGGATTTGGTTTGGGCACATTTTCTGCGACAGAATAACCCAATCGGATCCTACGGGGGGTTCCCGAATCTTGCGACTGTTACGAGCTTTACTGCGCACAACTTTGGTGCTCAGTGGATCCACACCTTCGGTCCAACTTCCATCCTCACTGTTGGAGTTGGTCAAAATATTGGCACACAATTTCACAACACGACATACAACGGCGACGGCAATGGAATTACCGTTGCGGCCGGCTTCGCGCAGAGCTTTGCGTGCGATTACCCCTATGGTCGCCCAGGATGTTATATCCCCAGCTTAGGCCTTGGGTCTTATATGGGCGGCGGCGAGGGGAGTGAGACCGCAGGAGGCCTCTCGGGAATTTGGGAATACAAGGCAGATTATCAAAAGACATTCGGGCGCCATACCCTCTACGTTGGAGGTAACATCGACACCAACAACCTCGGCAGGACCGCAGGAGGTGGTTCCACGCTTACTTTCGCACCTTTTGAAACATCGAACGGCTCTACCGGCGGGGATGAGTTGGCGTCTCTCCTGCTGAGTGTGCCCGACGGCGCCAGGCGGACCAACACCAACTATTGGGAATCCGGAGGTTGGGAGGATGGTGCCTATGGCCAGGATCAGTGGAAAATTCGCAACAACCTGACCATTAACATTGGCCTGCGTTACGATGTCTCAATAATACCTGTGACACATAACATTTTGGGCGATTACTACGACATTTTCGACTTCGTCCATGGCACAGATATTATTCAGAAATTGCCGCCAGCGTGCACTCCGACACAGTTCGCACCCTGCGTGCCCGGTGGGACTTTGCCGGCCAATGTGGTCGTTTCCAGCCAACCCAAGCTCTTCTTTTCTGATAAGAGCAACATTCAGCCTAGGTTCGGCGTCTCTTACACCTTTCATCCAGGTACGGTTGTGCACGCCGGCTATGGCCGCGCATACGATAACTGGGCGGCTGTCGAACAATCCGCCCAGAATGAGAACGCCTGGCTCCTCGGAAACGGCGCGCTTGTAACGAACCTGAACAACCAGCCCGGGCTGACTCCATCGACCGTCATCACCGCTGAGAATCCTCTGGCAGCTTTCAACGGTGCCTACCCAGCTCCTACTCCGTTCCAATCCATTGGGTGGGCGACCGCTCAGCAGTTTAAGAATGCCTATTCGGATCAATGGACGTTCGGCGTTCAGCAACAGGTCGCCCGCACAGGTGTCTGGACCATCAATTATGTCGGCTCCCTAGGCCGAAAAATAGATTATTGCCCAGTGGCAAACACTGCACAAACCCCTGGGCCTGGTCCTGTCGCACCGCGCACGCCCTTCCCTTACATGCCACAGTCCTTTTTCGATCAGCCGATAGGGCAGCTCGATTACAACGCATTGGAGACCTCATTGCAGGGTAGAAGCCGCGTTGCAGGCCTCAGCTACCTGGTTTCTTACACGTGGTCGAAAGGGCTCAACTACGGAACAGATGGATGGTATGGAATTGGTACTACGAGCATCCAGAATCCCTACAACTTCAAGGCTGATCGAAGTGTGTCCGGCTATGATCTGCCGCATGTGTTTACGGCGGGATGGGTGTGGGCGGTTCCGATCGGAAAGGGTGGTTTCTCGACGGGCAACCGGATATCGGATTACGTGCTGGGCAATTGGCAGATTACCGGAATTGCCACCTTGGAATCCGGCCGCGTTTACACCGTCCAAGACGCCGGCGACATTGCCAACACCGGCAATTTTAACTTCGTCGGCGCGGGTTACGAACGTCCGAATCAAGTAGGCAATCCCAAACCTCAACATCAAACGCCGAGCCAGTGGATTAATCCGGCTGCGTTTGTTGCCCCGGCTCAGTATACGTTCGGGAACACCCCGAGAAACTCCTTGCGTACCGAGCCCTACAAGAACCTCGACGCTTCAATCTTCAGGGAGTTCCCAGTGTCTGAGTCAATTAAGTTGCAACTGCGGCTGGACGCCATCAATGCCTTCAACCATCCCGTTTGGGGAGTTCCGAATAACTGCCAGAATTGCCAGAACTTCGGCGTAGTTACCTCGACTGTGAACAATGCCCGTCAAATGCAATTGTCGGGAAAAATCGTGTTCTAAGTAAGTGACATCGCGCGAATTCGAGGAGCCGGGGTAGCCATCGCAGACCCCGGTATCACTTAGAATTGTTCTTGGACAGTTTGCCACTCCGCTAATGTTTTTCTCGGCGACATAAGGTCTCGAGAATCAAAACGCTAGAGGTGAATCGCATTCTGGTGGAGAGCGGGGTCTTCAAGTGACGCCCCAGAGTCGAGGAACGTCAATTGGCGCACACATTCGCCTTTGCTGTCTATTTCCTAGCCTGATCCTAGCCTCTCTATCTGGCTTTCCATCAAGCTCCCAAGATACGCGCCAGCAAAACGCTGAGTTGTCATTCAACGGAGAGTTACAAAAGGGCATTGCCCTGGCCCAGAAGGGGGACCTCAAGGGAGCCGAAGAGGCCTTTGAGGAAGCGGTGGTTCTCCAACCCCGCGACCCTCGGGCATTGACTGCCCTTGGGCAAGTACAAGAACAGTCGGGAAAGTTGTCCGAATCGATCGAGACGTTCAGCAGGGTGATCGAGCTTGATCCACTCTCCGCGGAAGCTCATGAAAATCTTGCTATAGCACTGGGAGATCGAACCGACCTCGCAGCTGCACTCAAAGAGAGTTCGATGGCAACTCGGTTAGCGCCAAGGGCGGCAAACGCACATTTTCTGCGAGGTCGCCTCTTGAACGATCTAGGAGAACACGAGGCAGCGAGGGACGAGTTTCGCAAGGCGCTGGATATTGATCCGAAGTATTCCGAGGCCCTGTATTACTGGGCCGCAGTGGAAGGCGACGAAGGTAACACAGTAACACAGGGAAATCTACTTAAGCGGTACCTAATATTGCGTCCAGACCAGGCGGCGGCATTTAATCAGCTCGGCCATGTACTCGAACAGGAGCACCGAGAATCGGAGGCAGTTGTAGCTTGGAGGCGGGCCATCGCCCTCAACCCGCAATATTCCGAAGCGATTTACTCCCTCGCACGCGCGCTGAGTCGGACCGATCCAGTTCAATCCAAGCAACTCATGGAGCGCGTTCAAGGGCTGGAACACGACCAGCAAACAATCGATCGAGTAAACCTGCTCGGAAATCAAGCTAACGCGAAGATGTACGAGGCAAACTACAAGGGGGCAATAGACGACCTGACGAATGCGATCGGTCTATGCGGAAGATGCGGACTCCTGGGCGCCCTGGAGAAAAATCTTGGATTGGCATACTGCCATGCGGGTCAACTAGATTCAGGTGAGCGAGAACTGAAGATCGCAGAAACGCTAATACCGGATGATCCGAGTGTCAGTGCCGCCCTGCAAACTCTTGAACGACAGCGGAGGCGAGCTCTGGGTAACTCCCAATAAAGAGGCTCCGTAACCCGAGCAAATTGCTCATCGGGAATTATTGTGATTGACCTAGGCCAACTCGACCGTCGTACTTTCATTGCCAGTGCCGGCAAAGCAACTTTTGCACTCGCATTACCAGTTCTCCGTGCCGAGACGGTGTCCACCCGTGACTGCATCATTGTCAGCCCTAAGGGAGACGATGATGCGCCCGGAAGCCTCGCCCATCCGCTGCGTAGCCTGGACCGCGCCGTCGAATTGAGCCGCGCGGTTGGAAAGTCCACAATCCTACTGCGGGCAGGAACATATGAACTCACTCAGCCGCTTCACATCACGGCTCTAAATACTCCCCTTCGCATTGCCAATTACGCCCAAGAGGAGGCGATTCTCAGTGGTGGCACGCGTCTTCAGCTTGACTGGCGACCTTACCGGGACGGGATCTTCCAAGCCACCGTTCCAGCAGGCACCACCACTGACCAGCTCTTCATCAACAATCGGCGCCAAGTTTTGGCTCGCTATCCCAATTTCGATCCAAATGCCCGGTACCTCAACGGCTTCGCTGCCGATGCCATCAGCCCCAATCGCGTTGAGCGTTGGAAGGATCCTGCGGGCGGGTATATTCACGCCTTACAGAACTCGCTGTGGGGCAGCCTGCACTATCGCATCACCGGTAAGGATGCGGCCAACACCCTCCATTATGAAGGTGGCTGGCAGATCAACAGCGGCAATCAGCCGATGCACAAGGAGTATCTATTCGTCGAAAATATTTTCGAGGAGCTCGACGCACCAGGCGAGTGGTTCCTGAATGAGCAGTCCTCAACACTCTACTTCTATCCACCCACGGACCTCGATCTGGACAAAGCCACAGTGGATGTTGTCCGTCTCACGAATCTGGTTACCATCGGCGACGCTTCGTCGCCTCACATATTCAACCTCGCGCTGGCCGGCCTGACTTTTCGACATACATTGCGCACCTTCATGGAGACACGGGAACCTTTGCTGCGCAGTGACTGGCGCATTCATCGCGGCGGCGCGATCTACGTTGAAGGCGCAGAAGACGTCGTCATCGACAATTGCTCCTTCGATCAGCTCGGTGGCAACGCGATATTCGCGAGCGGCTATAACCGGCGCGTGCACGTCCGCGGCTGCAGGATCGAGGAAGCGGGTGCGAGCGGCGTGTGCTTCGTGGGTCGGCCAGAAGCCGTCCGAAACGCCATCACCTGGCCTCAGAAACTCTCATTCGACACAATCGATCTAGCGCAAGGGCCCTGCAGCGAAGCCTACGCAAAAGACTGCTCTGTTGAAGATACCCTCGTGGTAGCCACTGGCCGCGTTGAAAAGCAGTCTGCCGCCGTTGAGATTTCCATGTCGCAGTCCATCACAGTCAGCCACTGTTCCTTGTATGGCGTGCCCCGCGCCGGCATCAACATCGGCGACGGCACCTGGGGTGGTCACATCATTGAATACTGCGATGTCTTTGATACTGTGCTCGAAACCGCCGACCACGGCGCCTTCAACTCTGGGGGCCGTGACCGCTGGTGGAGACTAGAAGGCACAGACCCCGACAAACTGCTGCTTGAACCGAAATTCCGCGCGCTGCCTACGCTCGATGTCATGCTTCCCAACACCCTCGTCCGCAACCGATGGACTTGTGAGCATGGTTGGGACATCGACCTCGACGATGGCTCAAGTAATTTTCATATTGTTGAAAATCTCTGTCTGTGCGGTGGTATCAAGCTTCGAGAGGGATTTCTTCGCGTTGTTGAGAACAACATCATGGTCCAAAATACACTTCATCCGCATGTCTGGCCCGCGGATAGCGAAGATGTGGTGCGTCGTAATATCGTCTTCGTTCCCTACCGTCCGATACGGCCGGAAGCCTGGGGAAAAGAGATTGATTTCAACCTGCTGCATAATTCTGGCATGCTCAAACCTCAGCCGGCGGCCAGTCTGCAAAAACTCTGTGGCCAGGACGCTCATTCGCTTGAGGCCGATGCATGTTTCCTTGATTCCGAGCATGGCCACTTTACCGTGCACACCGACTCACCCGCCATCAAGCTGGGCTTTAGGAACTTTCCCATGCATGAATATGGTGTACTTTCGCCGAGGCTCCGTGCCCTCGCCCCTACACCCGACATCTTTCGCCTGCTGCAGGTCCAACCCGTCTCCATGGAGAAGGTCGTTCCCTTGTAAATGCGAATAAAGTCGCATGGGATGCTCAAACTTCCCACTTTTGATTGCGACCCAACCCCAAAGCTGAAATGCCCATTTGTTCACTGAAAGGATGAACCGTGAGAGTGAAGGATGAACCGGTACAAGAGTTCGAAAGACAATCGCATCTTGAGGTCTCCAAAGATTCCGCCGTTCCTTTCTCGAGTGGAAGACGCACTCTGCTGGCTGGCATGGTAGCGTCGTGCGCAGGAGTCACCGCTTCGGCCCTCGCACCGAAGAACCTTCTGGTGTCGTCGGCATCCGCCGTACCGTCCAATCCACAACCTGCCGCGGTCCCTTGTGGACGCAGCAAGGTCGTTGCTTCCGACGAGGCTACGGTGGTGGAGACAAGCGCTGGCAAGATCCGTGGATTCAAGCGGAACGGCGTATACACTTTCAAAGGCGTGCCATACGGCGCATCGACCTCCGGATCCGGGCGCTTTATGCCACCTGCCAAACCGGAACCCTGGACCGGAATTCGCAACGCGCTGGCCTATGGCCGGGTTTGTCCACAGGAGTTCACCGCGCACTTCGATACCGACGGACATAACCTGGCGAGCCACGACGAAGACGCATTCCTGCTCCATCGCGGCTCAGCCATCTTTGTGCCTGGCGAAGACTGCTTGCGCGTCAACGTCTGGACTCCGGAGATTAACGGTTCGCGTAAACGCCCGGTCATGGTCTACATGCATGGGGGAGGGTTCTCTGCTGGCAGCGACCACGATCTTCTCTCCTACGAAGGCGAAAGTCTCGCGCGCAATCACGATGTTGTTGTCGTGACTCACAATCATCGTTTGAACGTGTACGGCTTTCTCAATCTTGGAGCGATTGGTGGAGAAGAGTTCGCAATGTCCGCCAACGTTGGGATGCTGGATATCGTGGCCGTTCTGGACTGGGTTCGGGCTAACATCGTTACCTTTGGAGGCGATCCTGACTGTGTGACCATTTTCGGTCAGTCGGGAGGCGGTGGAAAAGTTGCCGCACTGATGGCGATGCCAGCGGCCAAAGGCTTGTTTCATCGCGCCATCATTCAGAGCGGGCCATTTCTGAAGGCGCTCTCTCCTGACTACTCACAGCGGGTAGCTGAATTGATATTGGACGAGCTTGGATTATCCAGATCGCAAGTGAAGGAACTGCAAAAGACTCCCGTGGTCCGTCTCACGGGAGCAGCCGTGGAAGCGATGAAGAAAATGCCCAAGCCTCGGCCTTCCCTTCGCGGGACGTTTGGAGAGAGCAGTTGGGGGCCCACCGTCGACGGCCGCGTCCTTCCATCCCATCCATTCGATCCGGGAGCACCAGCTGTTTCGGCCGATGTACCGTTAATCACGGGTACGGATCTCAACGAGTTTGTCAGCGGAATCGACCGTCCCGATGCTGACAAAATGGCAGTTGAGGAACTGAATCGATTGGTTAGTGAGGCATTTGGCGGGGACAGCGAGGAGATCATCGCCGCTTATCGGCAGGACTATCCCAAAGCAACTGCATTTGGCCTCTACGCCACTATTGCCGCCTCTCAATTTCGCATCCCGGCATTCGCGCAGGCAACCAGGAAAGTCGCCCTGGGCTCGGCGCCGGCGTACGCTTATATCTATGCGTGGCGGACCCCCGTATTGGATAACCGCCCTGGCACATTTCACGCGGCTGAGATCTCGTTCGCCTTCGACAATGCCGAACTTTGCGACCACTACAGCGCCGGCGACCAGGGCGCTTTTGTCCTGTCGAGGCAGATGGGCGGGGCGTGGACGAGTTTCGCACGGACTGGAAATCCCAATCACAGCGGCCTGCCGCATTGGCCCGCATTCACCGCTGACACCCGCGCAACGATGTATTTTGACGCGCCCTGCGAAGTGCGCAACGATCCGGAAGGAAAAGGGCTGAAGATCATTACGAAGTCCTCAATGAAATAGACCAGACAGCGGTCCGGCATAGACGTCACGATTCAAGTGAAGAGAGAGAACCTCATGATCGAAACAATCGAGAGAATGTTGACTGACCTGGAGCGCGGCAAGCTGACTCGCCGCCAATTCGTTGTTTCCCTCGCCACACTGGCCGCTGGCTCGTTAGCAGCCCCGAGCGCGCTCGCAGCTCCACCGGCGCCGGCGGGCTTCCGCGCTATTAGTGTGAACCATATCACCGTGAAGGTTCCCGACCTTCACCGCACGTCCAGGTTCTATCAGGAGTTCTTTGGAATGCCGCTTCGGCAACAGTCGGCAACGACCCACATCCTGGGTGTTGGAAACTCCTTCTTCGGCATTGAGCAAGGCGACAATCAGCCAGCTTCTGTCAATCACTATGACTTCGGGATTGCGAACTTCAACGCCGACGCAATCCGCGCTAGGTTGACTGATCTCAATTTGAAGGCTTCAGGTACTTCTCAGGAATCGTTCAAGTTCAATGATCCGGATGGCTTCCTGGTTCAGGTGAATGGGCCCGATTACGTCGGTCACGTGTAAACCAACACAGGACATGTTTGTCCGCGGTCAACGCCGATAACTTAGCGGCGAATCGCGGGATGAGTTCCTCAACGGAGAGGTCTTTGGTTTCATGGGCGCGATCGAAATGATGGAGGAACCTTGGCGAGTTCACCTCAACTTGGATCGCGACCCGCTTCAACCTATCGAACTAGGAGCGCCTCTATGAAGAAGATGTCTCGCGAACAGAACAACCGGAACACCGAACCGTCTTCCCCAGGGCGTCGCACCTTGGTCAAAGGCATCGCAGCAATGGGAGCGTGGGTCGCAGCTTTCCCTCTCTTGACCAACACGGCTGAAGCTCAGGTTCCGCCGGCTCCCGATAGCGGAATCTCTTCGGGATCGAGCAGAGCCGAGGTCGCGCTTCAAGGCCCCCTGGTCTTCCAGGGCGATAAGATCGACTGGCACGGCTTCGACCGTTATGACTTCGTGATGGATATGCAGACCTTGGCGATCACACCTTTCAAGTCGCCGCCCTCCGAACAGTCCGGCGATCTCGGAAACTCGGATAAAGGACATCTACGGTGTGTTGTTGTTGTGCCCAAACAGGCGGCTCCCGGCAACCCGTGGTCCTGGCGCGGCGTTTACTGGAATCACCAGCCCCAGGCTGAGGTCGAATTGCTCAAACGCGGTTTTTACATCACCTACATTTCGGTCGACCCCAAGCCCAGGTCATCAACGGAATTGACTATGGATGAGCTGATGGATGAGCTTGGAATGTCCAGCAGGGCATTAACGGAGTGGGACGCCTGGTACGCCTACCTTACTGGGCAATACGGTTTGTCGAAGAAACCTGCGTTCATTGGCATGAGCCGGGGCGGGATCTTCGAATATAGGTGGGGCAGCGCCAATCCCGACAAGGTCTCCTGCATCTATGCCGACAATCCGGGGATGGAGCGCGAAGGTTTTGAGAGACTGGTCGACCTGGCGCGGGCCGATGTGCCTATTCTTCAAATCTGCGGCACCATAGATCCGATGCTTGGCCAGTACACTTCCGCCATCGAGGCCATCTATCAGCAGTTTGGCGGACGCATCTCGATGATGGTCAAGGAGGGTTACGCCCATCATCCGCATAGCCTTCGCAACCCCAAGCCCATTGCTGACTTTATTGAGCAGAGCGTACAGGCGGTAAGGGGCCCGGCGCCAGCCTTCGCTGGTGACAAGTTCAAACGGACCTCCTACTACAGCAGCGAGAATTTCTACCGCGATTACCCGGATGAGGACACCTATATCACCTGCCGCGGGCCGCAGTTTTCGCCGTGCTACGACCGCTATGACTTCAGCGTGAAGGGTACGCCGATGACGACCAGCGTGATTGTGCCGACCACCGTGGCTCTGGGTACGCCCTGGGTATACAGGGCGGGTTTTGTGTTTCGTGGCGCGAAGGTGGATCAGGAGCTACTAGCCAAGGGGTTTCACATCGTCACCGGCCCCGTAGGGGTCGACTTCGTGGTGAAAGATTGGGACACGGTGTATGAATACTTGACCGGTCACGGCTTTTCGAAGAAGCCGGCGATGGAAGGTGCGGGCGGCGGGGCCGGCGAAGTCTACGCTTGGGCTATCGAAAATCCTGACAAGGTTTCCTGCGTCTACGCTGAGAATCCGCGCATGCACAGTGCCTTGGCGAAAACGCAACCGCTCGATAATCTCGCGCCCCTGACAAGAGCCAACGTGCCGCTTCTTCACGTTTGCGGCAGCATGGACCCGTGGTTCAAGGACAATACGCTGGAGGTTGAAAGGAGATACAAGAAACTTGGCGGCAAAATCGAGGTCATCGTCAAGAAGGGCGAGGGACACTATCCACTCCCACCGGAGGATCCGGGCCCGGTTGTGGACTTTATCGTCCGTGCAGCTACGCCGGGGAATTGTTGCCCAAATACGCGTCGGTAGAGAATAACCCAGCCAAGATCGGGATCAGCAGCTTTTCGAAACCTATGGATGATCGTATAACCAAACCGCAAGTTGGAATCATAGTGATAGCTGCACTTCTGATCGGGTTGCACTCCAGCACCGCGGCGCAGCAATCTAACGCGGGACCTCAGAGTATCGCACAGAGCGGCGCCAATCCCCTCCCGCTCTATCCCGACTCGGTTAACGTGCTGAAGGCCAATGTGGCCGTGCGAAGCGCGTCCCTGACGGAGAGCGCACCTAAGGGATTCTGGATTCAGAGTTGGAACGATCCGCAACAGACTTTCGCGTGGAAGATTCAAGTCCCGCAGGCCGGCGAGTATTCTGTGGATGTGCTGGTAAGCGGCGCGCCAGGCAGCCAGATCGAGATCGCCGGTCCGCAAGGCAGGATCGGCGTGACCATTCCCGACAGTAACGACCATTGGGGGAACAACTGGAACAAGATTCCCGTTCCTGGCTGGCTAACCTTGCCGCAGGGAACGTCCACTGCTACAGTCCGCAGCCCAAACCCGGCCGGGATCGCCACTAACGGGAACAACTACAAGGGCATGGCGCTGATGTCGCTCGAGCTGATTGCGCGCAGTCAGAAAGTGTCTATCGAAAATCGGATTCGAGATTCCCGTTCCAGCGCCAAATGGCTCGCCGATGCGCAATACGGCCTGATGTTTCAATGGGGCGAGTGGGGTTACCCGGAACACGGAGAAGCCAAGCCATGGCCGAAGATGATCGACGATTTCAACGTGGAGAAGTTCGCTGACATGGTGCAAAGCGCCGGCGCGGGCTACGTGATCTGGTCGGCCACCTGGCGCACATACTATTTCCCGGCACCGATCCAAGCCATCGAGCGAATCATGCCGGGACGGACCTCGAAGCGTGACTTGATTGGCGACCTGGCCGATGCGTTGAATCGGCGCGGCATTAAGCTGTTGATTTACTACCACTGCGGCTACGGCGATAGAGAATGGCAGGTGCGCAATTTCGGCACCAATGATCCCAACCAGATAGGAACTGACGCGCAATTCCGGAAGAACTGGATTGCCATCATTACCGAGGTCGGGGAGCGTTACGGCAGTCGCTTGGCCGGATGGTTCATCGACGAAGGGTGGTACCCCTCACCATTTGAAGAACAGAACCGGGCGCTCAAGGCCGGCTTTCCGGGCAGAATTGTCTCCTTCAACAATTGGATCCGTCCACGGTTAACGGATTTCGAAGACGTCGAATTTGGTGAAGGTTTCAACTGCCTCAACAATGGTGCCGGAAAGCTCTTGCCGGATGGGCCGCCAGTCGGCGGCGATGGCATCTATGTTGAGGGCCTGCACAAAGGCTTGCAGGCTCACGGCATGTTCATACTCGATGGTGCAGGATACGGTCCCGAGTGGGGCATTTGGAGGCCCGACACGACAATCGCTAAGCCGAGTTTCACTTCCGAGCAAATTGTAGACATGGCGAAGGACGCCAAAGCCCATCACGTGGCGCTCAGCTTCAATCTCCTCATGTACGAGGACGGGACCGTATCGCCAGCTTCCCTTGACGCCGTTAAGCTATTCGGCAAGACAGTACATGGAAACTAACTGTGATGCCGAGGCTTTGACCCAAATAGGTTGAATACGCCGAATCTACGTTTGGAATCATCACCGCACAAAACAACCTGCCGCGCAAGGTGCGGTTTGTTCTTCGGCTGTGGTTTTAAGAAGTTGGGATCCTTGTAACCATCCTTCTTCAGCTCGGGTTTCCGCCGTGTTGTTCGAAATATTTGTCTGGAGGACAAGATCATGAGCAACATTACCGAAGTCGGGAACTACGCCTCTCAGACCTTTGCTGAGCTGGAGTCTCCCGCGCGGCGCCTATTTGTGAAAGGGGTAGCTGGCCTTGGCGCGGCCATTGCCTCATCATCTCTCTCATCCATGGCGATGCCCGCTCAGGCTCATCCTCGCGGGCAGGACCCCACTGGCAACGGAGTTTCTCCCGCCCACGACGGCTGGGGACCTTTTACTCCATCGTGCCGCGCGGGCCGCTACCTTCAGCTTGAGTATCCACCCTCAAAAACTGCAGGGGAGTTGCAGCTCGGCGTCAAATACACCCTTTGGATCCCAGATGGTATCCAGACCGTGCGGGCTGTGATCGTCCATCAGCACGGAGCCAGTATTCCGGCGGCTCAGGCCGGAGCAACTTCCGCTTACGATTTGCATTGGCAGGCTCTGGCAAAGAAGTGGGACTGCGTGCTCCTCGGTCCTTCCTATCGCGTGCTCAACGATGCAATCGACCTGACTCCCGGAGGCGCAGAACTGTGGTTCGACCCAAGGCAAGGTTCTGATCGTGTCTTCCTTCGGGCTCTCGACGAATTTGCGGCAAAGTCTGGGCACGCAGAGATTGCTACCGTCCCATGGTGTCTCTGGGGACATTCGGGAGGAGGGATATGGTCCAACGTGATGAGCATTCTCCATCCTGAACGAGTGCTTGCCGCTTTCCTCCGCTCCGGTACCGCGACAATGTTTCGTTCGATGCATGAGTTCGTCCAGCCCACAGCTCCGCCGGCAGCCTATGAGATCCCCACAATGGTTAACTTTGGCGTCGGAGAGAGGGGAAAACGTCCCTGGGACGGCTCGATAGCTACTTTCGAAGAGTATCGAGCCCAGGGAGCTCCCATTGGGCTCGCTCCCGACCCGCGTACAGCCCACTACTGTGGAGATTCCCGATATCTCGCGATCCCGTTTTTTGAAGCTTGCCTACAAATGCGCCTGTCTCAATGGGCCAATATTCTAAAACCCGTTGACCTGAGTTCCGCCTGGCTGGCAGCTCCTTTCAGCGATGCAGCCGTGCCTGCGGCAGAATTCAAGGACGATCCAAAGAAGGCTGCGTGGTTGCCAAACGCAGCGATCGCAAGAATCTGGATGGAATATGTCAGGAGTGGAACCGTAAGCGATGCCGATGCACCACCCGCTCCTGTCAACGCGCGCGTGAAGACTGACACCAATCATGGCATTGAGATCACTTGGGAAGCCGAGGCGGATGTTGCCAGCGGGCTTGGCGGCTTTATCGTGCTTCGGGATGGGCATGGGATAGCGCAGCTTCCGACGCAACCTCCAGAAGCGGTGTTTGGACGCCCACTCTTCCAAGGGCTCTCATATCACGACACGCCCTTCGCATCGTTCCCTCAAATGATGTACGTGGACACATCGGCTGAGGCTGGTGTCAAGCACGTTTACACCGTAGTCGCTCTCAATAGTGCGGGCGTGCCTTCGATACCATCTCCGCCCGCAACCTTCTAATGAATGCGAAAGCGAAACAGTGGCATTGCGCACCGGAGGACGAGACGCGGACCAGCGTGCGCGCAGCGACGCGCTGCGCAACAAGCTGCTGAACGATTATCGGGCGGTACGGGAGGCGGCGAAGGAACGGCAGAGAGCAACAAGTCCCAATCCGCCCCGGAACGAGAAAGGTCAGGTACAACCGGTGAGTGTACAACTACACCCACCGGCTAAGACCCTCGACGGTTCGGTGGATATTTACATTGGGCCGAGGTCACCCGCCGGCCAGGAATCGAACTGGATTCAAACCCCGGAAGGAAAGGTTTGTCTCAGAAATAGGGGCAAGTCCAGCATAACCTCGGGCCGATCTCCCAGAAGGTGCAGACGGTGCTGCTTAATAACTGGCTCACGATGGACCCGAAATCTCGAAAGAGCATCTGCATTTGAGTGCGCACACGGTCATGATGTTTGTTTCAGCAGATGCTCTCGATCGTCCCAATCGCTGAACTCTGACTCCGCGGCTCCGGCCTGGTGCTGGATTCGCATGCAGCGCTGATGGCGGAGCTTTTCAGCGCCGAGGGAGAACAGCAGGGCTTCCAAGCAGACCACTCGAACCGGGAGAATGGACTGATCTTTAATCGCCATGATGCGCCCGACGCCTAGGAACCTCGGGTCTTGAATTATCAGGCCGACGCGGACGACCCGCAGGAGTTGAATCGCATATCTGGGAGGATCGGCACTGGCGGTCGTCACGTAACGGGCATGGCGGTGGAGACCCACTCGCTCAGCAATGATAGATTCGGAGTGGCGAACTCCATACTATGCCAGTTGGCCGCCATCCACAAAGAGCAGAGTTCCGCTGATATAGGCCGCATCTTCCGAAGCGAGAAAGAGTGCCGCTGCAGCAGCATCGTCCGTGGTCCCGAGTCTCCCGAGCGGTATCACGCCGTTTTCTGAAATGTATTTTGCGTGAAAGAATGGGTCTTCGAGAATCGGAGCGGAAAGACGCGTCTTTATTACGCCGGGGCCGACGGCATTCGAATTGATCCCGTATTTGCCGAACTCCCGCGCAATCGTTTTCGCGAGTAGAAACACACCGGACTTCGATGCGTTGTAGTGGGCGAGTTGCGCCTCTCCGTCCCAACTATTCGTCGATGCCATGAACACGAGCTTGCCCCTTCGCTGCTCAACCATGTGCGGTAGCACCGCCTTCGATACCAGAAACGCGCCGCGCAGATTGGTGTTGATCGTCCGGTCCCAGGTCGCTTCGTCAAGTTGTAGAAACGGAACCGGGAGGGCGATTCCCGCAACCTGCATCAGGATGTCGATCCGGCCATGGCAATCGATCACTTGCTGAATGGCTGATGAGACATCGGCTGACTCGCAGACATCGCAGTAGACCTGCTGAACTTTGAAGCCATTTGATTGCATGTCGCATCCAACAGTACCCATTCCCTCCTTATCAATATCAAGTATCACAACGGTTGCACCTTCTTTGCCAAGCCGCTTGGCGATTGCCTTCCCAATTCCGTGGGCTGCACCAACAACGACCCCTACCTGATCTTTGAAGCGCCGGCAATAATGTGTGTTTGGTTCACTCATATGCTCGACCTGTCCTTCTTGAAGAGTATCGATGACGTGCCAACCAATCTATAAAATACCGGCTGGGGTTTTGTTGAACTCTCCAACATCGGAATGGAGAGGCGACAATCTGACCCGTTTCAGGCTTCGAACAATTCACCGAAAAATCTTTTTTGCCCGATTTGAGTCGGCTTGTGGTGAAAGGCAAGGCAAGCGTGGCTGTATTAGTCAATAGACAGATCGGTTAAGTCTTGGAGAATCCAAAACCGTCATTCGAATAATAGTGCTGCCCCAACGGGCTTGCCATCGACCTGCACCGTGTGGATCAGGGGTGTGGAATCTGATGTGCCATTTCTCGCCCGGTTTCCCATGAACGGAAAGACTCGAGCAGTAGCTGCTGAATGCGACGACATTTGTTTCTTCTTCCTGACGCCCTATGCTTCTGATCCTGTGGCGCACAGTAGCTGAGGCTACTCGTGCAATACCGGATCCGGCAACTCCAGCTTCTTCGTGAACCCGCTTGTGCGTAGAGCCAGGATCGCAACACCGATCACGAACCAGATGCCGCCTGCGATCTTGGCGGGAGATCCCAATCCCCACCAGATTGCGCCGCAAAAGAGAAATCCCCCGAAGGGCAATAGCATATCGGAAAGAAATTTTCGCGAATGACGCGGGACCTTTCCAAACCAGAATTGCCAGATCACCGCCAGATTTACGCCCATGAATCCAAGAAAGGCTCCAAAGTTCAGAATCTCCGCCGTAACTTCATAACTCATGAATAGCGAGCCGGTGTAGGCAAGTATGCCGATGAGCCAGATGTTCAAGTTGGGCGTATTGCTTACGGGGTGCAGGTGGGCGAAGAACCGGCGAGGCACCAGGTTGTCTCTTCCCATTCCAAACAGGAGCCGCGCTGCACCGACCTGCGCGGTGAGCGCTGCACCGACCATAGCTATCAGAAGAAGAATCGAGACGGCGCGGAAAAGGAATGCGCCACCAACTCTGCCGGTAACCTCGATAAAGGCAGTGTCGATATTTGTATAGGAGTTGTAATCCGGCCAGACTACTTGCCCCAGATAAACAAGGAGACCACCGAAGAGCCCGGTGAAAGCGCACACCCCAACCGCTGCAACCATTACGTTTCGCCGCGGGTTCTTGACGTCTTCTGCCAACGTGGTCACTGCGTCGAAACCCAGGTAGGTCAGTGCCGCAAACGACGTGGTGGAGGCAATATCCTTCAATTTGAATGTTGCCGGATTGTAGAAAGGTTTGAGCGAAAACAGTGCACCCAGTCCATGCGAGCCGGTTACCCACCTGATCGCCAGGGTTACAAACGTAAAGAGTACGAGAAACATGAATCCGAGGATAATTTTGTTGGTTAATGCGGTCGATCGGATGCCGCGCAGGTTGAGCCATGTGATGCCCCCGGTGAAAATTGCCGCTCCCACGGCAAAAGGCAGTGAAGGTACGGCGCGCGTGATTGAGAGCGTGCCGAACATCACACAAAACAGTGGGGTAACGATATAGTCGAGCAGCATGGCCCACCCCGCCACGAATCCCAGGTAGGGGTGAAGGCCGCGACCGACGTAGGTGTAAGCGGAGCCCGCGGAGGGATACACCGCGGCCATCCTTCCGTAGCTGACCGCCGTGAGCACCATGGCCACCATCGCGATAAGAATCGTGTCGACAGCGTGGCCATGCGAATTTACCTGGGCCAGGCCGAACACCGTGGCGGGCGCGCTGGGCGTAACCGCGACAAGACCATAGAAGACGAGGTCCCACAGCCCAAGCACTCGCCTTAGGTGAGGGGCACTGCCACTAGTGTGAACTTCGGCGGTGGGAATGGACATTCGCAAGCCGCGGAGAGGCAGACCCGGGCGGACTCGAAAGCTGTGAAGCCGTCGAGCCGCATTCAAGCCTCTTGTGTAGAGCATCATACGGCGCGTTCGTCATGTCTATAAGAAACTACCTGACAAATCTTGGATTGCGGACGAATCTGGTATGCAGGGCCACCGGGAATCTCAACATTTTCGATCCCTTTCTCAATAGAAGCGCCAGGCCTTTTTGAAATACCTTTCGATCAGAGATCCGGGAAACCTTAATCTGTGGCCCGGCATGGAGGAGCAGGTCGCCGATGAGAGTAGAAGAACTCGAGACCCCCGCGCTGCTGATCGATCTCGATGCGATGGAGAGCAATCTCTCCAGAGTGTCGGAGTTCTACCGGCGCGGGCCGGTGAAAGCCCGCCCGCACTTCAAAAACCATTGCGTCCTCGCCCTTGCCGAACGCCAGGTGGCTGGCGGCGCCATCGGTATCACCGTGGCCCGGGTACGTCATGCGGAAGCCCTGGTAGACCGCGGCATTCCGAGCATTCTCGTCGCCAACGAGATCGTGGATGACAGGAGCCTCCGCCGCTTGATCGAGCTAAGCCATCGTGCGGAGGTAATCCTCTCGGTTGACGATGCGGAGAATATTGCGCGGATCGCGCGCCTCTCCGGCGACGCCAGGCCAAACCTCAATGTCGTCATCGATCTCGAAGTGGGACTGAGACGGTGCGGCGCTCCCGCGCAGGAGGCGTTGACCCTGGCAAGACAGGCTCGCGACGCGGGGCTCAGGGTCCGAGGCCTGATGGGCTACGAAGGCCACCTGCAGAAAATGCCCGACACCGATGAGACCGGGCGATTGCGCAGCGATGTCGCCGCACTTCTCAACCGCACCCGTCTTCTGCTCGAAGACGATAGGATCCCCGTCGATATTGTCACCCTCGGCGGGACCGGCACTTACAAGGCTTACGTCGAATCTCCGGGCATCACCGAGGTTCAGGTCGGCAGCTACCTTCTGATGGACACGTTCTACAAGCCGTTTGCCCCGGATTTCCAACTCGGACTCACTGTGCTCACACGGGTGATCAGTAGCCGCGCCGGCGATCATCTCGTGCTCGACGCTGGACTGAAGGCCCTCAGCAGCGAGCGCGGAATGCCCACAGTGAAGAGCCTCTCCGGCCTGCGTCTAACGGCCCTGCACGCCGAGCACGCCATTGTCCAATTCGAAGTTCCGGACGTGCGCCTCCGGACCAACGATCTCGTGGAACTCTGGGTGCACTACTCCGACGCAACCGCGCATCTGCATCGATGGCTGTATGGCATCCGCCACGGAGAGGTGGAAGAGATTTTCCCCATCGAGTACTGAACCCCGCAGCGCCTTCTGTTTGAAGCGCTCAATCCCGGCTCGGATTTAGAAAGTCGTACCGTCGGTCGCAGTCACGCTGACACTGCTGATTCCGTAGTCACCGTTGTTGCGCTCGTTGAATCCAAATCCGGGACTGCCGTGGATGTATGTGTTGTCCTTCGCCGAGCCCATGAGCACTCCGTTCTTGTACGTCTTGATTTCATTGCCCACGATCGTCGTCTTCACCACGTCGCCTGTCTTCACCGCGTACTGCTTGCCTTGCGTGTTCACAAGATAAGTGAAGTCGGCGAGGGCGCCGTTCCATCTCACGATGATCAGATAGGCTGTGTCGTCATCTCGCAGCGAATACGAGATCTCGTAACCATCGCAGTTGTGCTTTCCCAGCGAGGATCGAAGGCGCATCGACACTTCCGGGTACAGCTTCACCTTCCTCTTGTCGACCACCAGTTCTACGCTTTGATT
>Ga0207156_10042_pt1 | contig 30133 bp, 26 predicted proteins | sample Alteio_BWMinHeat_24_FD_153514 | JGI IMG/M metagenome (GOLD analysis project Ga0207156, IMG submission 153514) | Enriched cells from forest soil in Barre Woods Harvard Forest LTER site, Petersham, Massachusetts, United States -... | ecosystem: Environmental > Terrestrial > Soil > Temperate forest >...
ATACCAAAGCTCCGGTGCCCTGAGCCTTTTGGCGCATCCGCTGAATGGCGTCCATGACGTCGGCTTGCTGCGCCAGAAAAGCATTGCCCAGGTCCGTGGTCCATTGAACGTCATCGGCCAGCCGCTTGACGACGTCCGGCAGGGCTGCCATCGCCTGGATGCTCGGGTCCCAGGGCTGTTTCGAGACCGCATCGGTTAGCGCCTTGTCCTTGAGGCCGCTATTCCTTCCGAGCCACTGCTGGAGCTGCATGATTTCCAGCGGATAAGTGGAAGCAACCAGCGTCTGGCTGAGCAACGGGTCCGGATAGAGCGCGATAGGCGCCACCAGCGAATCAAGCTGGTCGGGCGGAATCTGCACCGCGTCCTGAGCCGCGGCTACGGTTAGGACCGGCACAGTTCTGGCCATTAGTAGTCCACCCGTGGGCGTTGCCAGCGCTACACATATGACCGTAACCACGCCTTGAATAAGGCGTTTTGAACCTGATCGGTAGATTTCTGTTTTCATGCTGAACCTCACGCTTCGTTCGCTTCCTCGATTTCTTTAGCGAACCTTGTTTCACCGAGCCTCTTTCAGGGATCCGCAACCACGACTCGATGTGCCCCGACATATCTCCCTGGCGTCGATCGACTCGCCACAATTCCAGTCTACCGGCAGTCCACCCGATAAATGACTGGCAGTACTAACAGGTGGGCTGTAAAAAACTGACAGAGCGGCCACGTGTTGCGCGATTCCACTCCACGAGATGTCGCAGTAGACATGCCGTAACTCCAGATCATTGACCATCCCCCTCGACGATCGCGGCTTGCTCATGTAAGGGGCGTACAACGCGGCCAACTCCGATGTGTGCCCAGATGATTGTCGCCGTGGCATGGCGTCGGGATTCAGGTAGTAGGTCGGCGCGCGCTCCCCGTCTACCCGATAGGGACCATTGCTGCTGTACCGGTATGCCAAACAACGCCACTCTCCCAGCCTTGTCACCCATGATTTTCAGGAAGGCATGAATGTCCGCGCCCTCCTGAACGTAGTTGGTCAGGTGAGAAGACGTTTCGCGCGCTCTCTCTTTGTAAACATCTGTGTGCCTCCGCCGGACTTTATCGATTCACGAGTCGCCTCTATTCTCGCCCCGGTCAAAGACCAAGACCGAAGGCCTTCGAGAATGTGTATCGGAACGCGAACTGGGTGCGATAATCGTTCACGCTGAAGCCGTCGCCGAAGTTCGAGCGTCGTCCCCACTGGAACTCAGCGCCCACCATGACGTTGTCTATCGGATAGAAGAGGAGGTTGGTGAGTGCGTATTGGCCGCGATGGTACGCATCCGCCGCCTGCCCATTGGAGTTTGTAATATTCACCATGGAATAACCGATCGCAGTGCTGAAGCGCTTGCTCCACGTGTGATCCAGGAACGCGGAAATGCCGAACACAGGGAGCGCCACGCCTTCGAAGGGCCTGAGCGGGTTCACTATTCTCGGTATCCGGATACCTACGTCAACCGGGGCGTCGTTCATGTAGTTCTCCACGCCTTCGCCATAAACAGCCGCGAGCCTGGCGATGTCGTTCTTGCCCTTGTTGAGGTTGATGCTCGAGGTGGTGCTGACTCCCCAACCCACCGCGCTGCCGCTCAGGTCAAACTTGGGTGGGTTGGTCGTATCCACCCACTTGATCCGCCTCACGACGCCGGATATCTGGGCGTGGCCCCAATCTCGATTGAACCGCACGTTGCCCGTGAAATCGGGCATGTCGAACTTGGGTCTGATACCTTGCAGCTCGATACGGTCGGCGAAAACGCCCTGGTCGCCGCTGGCGCCCGGGCGTTCGACGGCGATCGTCACCGCAGTGTCTCCCTTCAGCGGCATCCAGCGGAACTGTACGTTGCGGAACCAGGGCAACCCGTTTGGTCCCCAGTACTCTATGATGTTCGGAAACGCATCCGTATCGACGAAAGCGCTCCAGGTCTGACCCGCCCCGAAATGCCCCAGCTCGCCGTAGGCGTGGCGCAGACGAAAGGTCGTCTGGCCGGCGTCAACCCCGCTCCCGAACAGTTCGAACTCAAAGACCGTCTTCAGGTTGCCGAGCCGCGTATCTAAGTCCGACTTCACGCCGAGCCGCGATTGGCGGACTCCGAAAAACACTTTGCCGCTAGGCGCGAACTGATCTTCAAAGGCCGCCAATTTCGAGGGTCTAAGCACGTCGAACCAATTTGGATCGTTTTGTCCGAACTGGTAGCCCGCGTCGAGCATCGCAAATCCGTAAACTGTGAATGTGCTCTCACTACCCTTCTTCTCTTGATTGGTGTTGCCGGTGCTGCCGGGTTCCGCGGATCCCGCGGCGGGTGGCGCTACGTCAATCGGCGTGGATGCTGTCGCAGCGTCCCCATGAGTGGACAATGTCGCGGCTGCTGTTTGGGCCTTTTCCATGCCCGCTAGCTGCAATTTCAATTGCTGCACAGTCTGCTCCAGTTGTTGGAGCCGGTCTTTTAGTTGCTGGACTTCCGGTGTTGCTTTCTCGGCGTCGTTCGAGGTCAGGGCGTCATTCGAGCTCCGGCCCTCCTGCGCTTTCCGCGCCTCCAATGTATTCTTCGAGTCTTGCGAGCTCTGGGTGTCCGGTGACTTCCGCGAGTCCTGCGATTGTGCTCTGGTAGATCGCCCCGCAACCCCCAGGAGAGCGATTGAAATCAGAACACCGGCAACTCTGGCGCCTTTGACCAGACGATTTGATTCCATAGGGCCTCCCTTTCGGTCGTGCAATTTCTAGTTCGGGCAGCTTTGTTCAACCGTCAAACCGGAATCCTGCCGCAAGGCGCCAGGCGAATACACGGAGGCTTGTATCGCTGTCTTTTTCCAACTAAGCCTTTCCTCCCCCGGTTGCCCGTTCTTTCGCTGACTTCGCACGCCTGACGCAGAATTAACCAGCGCTCAGTCTACCAACCCGGTAGAGTCGGGATAACTGTCTCTTTTGACAGGTCGCATGGTGAGAATGTGACAGGTGCCTATCACCCCGGAGAAGTGATGGAGCAATGGGTCCGCCAGGCGCCTTTGGTGGCAATGACCGGTGAGGCGGGCCCACCCGCGAGGGATCGTAGAGCTTTACGTCAGTTTGGGGCCTCGACTTATGGAACTCCTCTTCCTCACGACCGATGTGGTCGACTTCCAGCGGGGTTTGCACCGCTTGGCCAGACTGCACATCACGAGATCGAATGTTTTCTTCCTACCACGTTCGTGGTACAGAGCGGTCGTCTGCATGGCGAGCAGGCGCATCGGTCTGGCGATTCATTCTATAGGTGGCTCATCTTGACGTAGCGTTTGAACTCCTGGATTATCCGCCCCCCACTTGGAGCAGGCGTCCAATCAAGAAGCCGATAGCGGCGGCGCCGAGGCCGATTACGACCATTTGGACGCCGCTCTTTATCCAGTTTCCGACCAATGTCCTCGCGGAATACACACCCACGCCGAAGAGTGCGACCCCGCTAAGGGCTATCGCCAGAGCGATAGCCGGCGTGCGTGCGGCGACTGTGAATGGAGCAAGCGGTATCAAATGACCGACGAGGGTTGCCACTGTCACGATAAAAGCGCTCTGCAACAGGCTCTGCTGGGCCACGGGTTTAAGGCGCAGTTCTTCGTCCATCACTGTGCTCACCCATGTTTCCCGATTGGATGTGACCGTGGAAACGACATCTTCGAGAAGTTGCCCCTTAAAGCCCTTAGCCGCATAGATCTCCCTGATCTCCCTGCGCTCTTCATCAGGTTCTGCCTCGATCTCCTTCTGTTCGCGGGCTCGCTCCGCAATATAGAAGTCCCGATCCGAGCCAAAAGAGGTATAGGCAACCGCCCCCATCGAAATCGACTCCGTTATTGCGGCGGCGAGGCCGGTCACGATTAGAACGTGAGTGGATCCGCCCGCTGCTACGACGCCCAGGGCGATGCCAAGCATGTTGACCAGCCCGTCCTGTCCGCCCAGGATTACGTCTCGCAGAGAATTCTTTGTTCCATGGCGGAGCTTAGGCCCGGACCCGTGAGTCCCCGTGCCTCGGTCGATGGATGCAAGCACAGCCCGCGCGAGGGGAGTCGTGTTCGCCTTTTTCATCTGTAACGTTTTCGCTTGGTCCAACCGCTTTCCGTTCATATCGGGATGGCCAAGCTTCGAGTCGACTGCCGCTACGACGTCCCGGAACAACTTGGAAGAAATTACGAATCGCTCCACACTGATTTGTCTGATCGCCATTTCAATCGCCTTTCATTCAATACAATGACCGAAGCCCAACGCCATGTTTGGTGCGATAACCGTTGGCGGACCGGGCCAACGTGCCGGCCGACATCTCAGATCAGTGACCCCTGTCGGCTCCGGCTGTCGAATGCGTTGACCGAAGAACGGTCGACGATCTCGCTGCCCGGCAGCCCTTCGACGAGTTCAGGAAACGTCGGACCCCACATGCTGTCGCGCGCCGTCGCGTTTCGATAATCGTCAGTCTCAATGCTTTTGCATCTCTGGCCAGGGCTACCATGTTATGTTTCAACTCACCAGTCGAATAGTCACGGACGCCCGTCAGGAGGCCTGCCTGATCGACGAGGACGAGCGCCGCGTTTTGGGAAGTCAGGGTTCGTAAGATCCGGTTTGATTTGACATGTGTTCTCTTGGATTATTGCGTGAGGATCTGAGGAGTTGTTTCCCCGAATTGCCGCTGAGACTTTCGGCAGAGGGAACCTTCGTCGGTGCGCCCGGCGCCCCCGGAAGCCTCCCTCTGATCAGATCCCGTTTTCCGCGAGCCTATTGTGTTGGCCAATACACCCGCTCCGACCCTTTCTTGTCCTGCCGCCAAGGCGCCTGTTGCGGCCTCTTCGATGATTGCGGCTACAGCCTTCGGCTGCGACACGTAGATCGCGTGACTACCAGCAGCCTCGGCGACCGTGGAACCCGCACGCTCGGCCATGAATCGCTGGGCCGGTGGTGGGATCATCTTGTCGTCGGTGGCAATCAGGTGCCAGCTCGGCTTGCTCTTCCATGCTGGCTCACTGATCGTGCCGCCGAGCGCCTCGAGGCCCCACGGGACTTGAGAGTCGGCCATGAACGCGGCTTTTCCCGCAGGTGCGTCGGCCGCGAATGAGGCCGCGAACTTTGCCTTGTCCAGGAAGAGGTAGCCCTCCTGCGGCGGCAGGATCGGCGGTGCCGGCGCGTCAAGCGGTGGGTCCTTGATGAGGGTAGACACCGATTCCCCCTTGTCCGGTGCAAACGCCGTGATATAGACAAGCCCGGCGACTTTTGGGTCGTTGCCCGCCTCAGTGATAACGGCCCCGCCGTAGGAGTGCCCGACCAGGATGACCGCGCCATTCTGCGCGGCTATGACGCGCCTGGTTGTGGCAACGTCGTCGGCCAGCGATATCGTCGGATTCTGAACGATTGCAACATTGTAGTCAACCTCCCGAAGGATGTCATACACATCTTCCCAACCGGAGCCGTCCACAAAGCCACCGTGGACAAGAACAACGGTCTTTGCTCCCGGCCTGGTTCTTTCAGACATTGAATTCTCCTTCCATCAGTAGAAATTCGTCACAATGGCAGTAGTTTAGGAAAGTCGGACTAATCGCACATCACGAGATAGGGAGTTTTTTTCCTACCACTCTGGGCGGCGCTCGGGAATACCACTATGGTGGTAAACGCCCGATGCCGAGGGAGTTGTATGGCGATGAGTGCGATACCCAGCGAGGAAAACATGGACCTGAGGCGAGATGTCCTGAAGACGGCCGGACTTCCGATGTGTCTGTATTACGAGCACTCGAGATTCGACCCCAAGCGCGACCCGACGAGTACTGGAGGAGTTGGAACCGGGCCATTCACGCAGTTCGGCCGAGCACTGAATGAGAGTTCACTGTTAAACCGTCGGACCGCAGTCGGCCTCTAGGCCGGCCCTTCTCGCGCCCGGTTGTAGAACATTCTCTGCGTGAGGTTCTCGCTCCAGGACAAACCAATGCGAGCGGACGAACAAAAGCGAGCGAGAAAGAATACTCCAAAATCTCGAGACCGACGACCCCCTACAACACCCGACAAGCCTCGTCGAACTCCAACCGTGGTGACCTTGAGAACAACTTGCTCGCGTCGCCGTATCCAAGATTGACCAGGAAATTTGACTTCCAGCTTGTCCCTTCGAAGAACAGCGAATCGACTTTTCCATTATCGAATCCGGACATCGGTCCACAATCCAGTCCCAGAGAGCGAGCCGCGACGATGAGATACGCTCCCTGCAGCGTCCCGTTGCGAAAAGCTGTCGACTCGATTAAAGGCAGATTTCCGACAAACCACGAACGCGCGTCCATGTGCGGGGCAAGCTCGGGGAGCTTCTCGTAGAACTCCAAATCGTGCGCGACTATCGCAGTCACGGGGGCTGCTCTTGTCTTTTCGACATTTCCCGGCATTAAGCACTCAAGCAGCCTTTCCTTCGCGTCCGGCGACTTTACGAATGCGATTCGGACCGGCGAAGAGTTGGCGCTGGTTGGCCCCCATTTCATTAGGTCATGGAGCCGATGCAAAACTTCATCGGTCACGGGCTTGTCCAGCCATCCGTTATGAGTGCGAGCCTGAAGGAAAATCGTATTCAGTGCTTCTTCATTTAACACTTTCATTTATCGCTCTCTTCTTTAGCAAAGCCGGCGTTTGAGCCTGACTCATCGCAGAGCCGCAAAGGCGCTGCTGGCGGGAGCAGGCGCGGGATGCGCGCTCCCAGGGTCCGATGACGGGGTGGATTATGATAACGCGGCAGCTCCGTGTTCGCCGAGCGAGCCCGCTCGCTGAGGCCGGGCGGTCTGTCTTGCGTCCAGACTGACCGGCCCGGCGCCAAAATAAGTGATGAAAAGCGCGGCTCCCATCATCGAGACGTTCTTCATGAACATGACCTGCTGCATCTGAGCCATCATCGGATCCGGGACCGCCCAAAAATTGTGGAGCAAGACCGTAACTGGAATCAGAAATACAATCAGCAGCCCAGCGCCGGCTTTGGCCTTATACCCTATGGCTACGCTTAGTCCCCCGGCAATGGCGATCGCGCCCGAAATCGGGACGGCAATCGAAGCCAGCGGAACTCCTTGCGCCGCCGCATACTTGATCGTTCCTTGAGAAAAATGGCCTAGACCGCCCAGGATGAAAACCAGGGCAAATAGAACTCTTGCTGGTGGAACGGAGTATTTCATTTTGAACCTACCTCACTTTCAAATTTTTCACTCACTGGTGTAATATAGTAGGATGACATCGAACTAGCAATATCGTATAGTTCAGATTTTATATCAGAGCGTTCAATTCTGGTGAGGAATGTGGAATGGACGTGCTTTCGGATGTGTTGACGACAGTTCACCTACAGAGCGCGATTCACTTATGTCCTGAGCTGAGCGCGCCCTGGGGAATCAGCGTTCACGCTCAAACGGACCGCGCGGTGTTTTATTTTCTGTCACGTGGCAGCGGGTACTTGGAATCAGACGCGATCCATTCGCCCGTGCCGCTGGCGGGCGGCGATCTGGTTATGCTTCCCCATGGAGACGCACATAAATTACGGGACCGGTTGGAGAGCCTAGTCGTGCCGCTGGATAATGTGATGGAGGGCGCCTGCCGCAATGGCCCCGCACCGACGGCCCAGCATGGCGGCGGAGGCGAAAAGTCTTCGGTTGTCGCCGGCTACTTCATATTTCAAGATCGCGCAGCAAATCACCTGCTCTCAACACTGCCATCGCTTATTTACATTCCGTCGGAGGAAGGCTGCACGGTTCCGTGGCTGGACGCGACGCTCAGGTTTCTGGCCTCGGAATCGAACTCCAAGGTCCCGGGTGCGGAAATCGTCTTGAATCGCCTGACGGACGTGTTGTTCATTCAGATCGTGCGCACTCATATTGCGCGATACGAAAAGCTGGGAAAGGACTGCCAGGAGAAGGCCGGGGTGCTACGGGCGCTCATTGATCCCAATATGGGCCGCGCGCTCGAGGCGATTCACGAACATCCCGAACATCCGTGGACTGTCGGTGAGTTAGCATCGCGGGCGGGAATGTCTCGGACCTCGTTTGCGGTCCGTTTCTCGTCCATGGTCGGGATTGGGCCGCTATACTACGTCAGAAAATGGCGAATGCTGAAAGCCGCGGACTTGTTGCGTAGTAAAAAAGCCAGCGTCGACGATGTTGCCGGCACACTGGGTTATGAGTCCGGGGCGGCGTTCCGCAAAGCGTTCCAGCGGGAGATGGGAGTTCCACCTGCGTTGTACCGAAAGAGACTTAGTACTTTCGCGGAGTCGCAAGTAGTTTGAAAGGGGGAATGCATATGACTACCAATTCGTTGACAGCGCTTATTACAGGAGGAACGAGCGGTATTGGAAGGGCGGCGGCCAATAAACTCGCGCAGCTTGGCATCCATGCCATAGTCGTGGGCCGCAGTGCGGATCGCGGAGATAAGACGGTTGCCGAAATCCGCGCAGCAGGTGGCGAAGCGGATTTCATATCGTCTGACCTTCGAGACGCGTCGAGCGCGCGCGAAGTGGCGAAAAAAGCGGTCGAACGCGGGAATGGCCATGTCGATATTCTGATCAACAATGCCGGGGTTTTCCCGTTCGGGCCGACGCATGAGACGACGGAAGAAGTGTTTGACAGCGTGTATTCGCTCAACGTCAAGGTGCCCTACTTCCTCGTCGCGGAACTTGCTCCGCTGATGGCGAAGAGAGGCAAAGGGGCAATCGTCAATGTATCAACGATGGTTGCCGATTATGGAGCGGCCGGCATGAGCCTCTATGGCTCGAGCAAGGCAGCCATCAACCTGCTGACCAAAGCCTGGGCGGCTGAATATGGCCCGAGTGGTGTCCGCGTCAATGCTGTGAGTCCTGGACCTACGCGCACGGAAGGCACGGAGGCAATGGGCGAGGGGCTCGAGCAACTGGCCGCCCGGGCTCCGGCGGGACGGCCGGGTACAGCGGAGGAGATTGCTGAGGCAATCGTCTTCTTGGCGACGGATCGTGCCAGTTTCATTCATGGCGCAAAACTCGCCGTCGACGGAGGGCGCAGTGCTATTTGAGTACTAGGGGCGCCGACAGATGTGATGTGATGTAAACCCAGGGAAAACATCTCGATGTCAACACCGAGCAGGCTTGTCAACCCGCTGCGAGTAGGGCCTTGCGTGGGCGCCCGGCGACCCAAACCGGAGCTCTTCGAAGGTTCGTAGGACAGGTATAGATGTTACTGAACAAGAACAACTAATGGAGGAACCAGTCGAAGCGAGTTTTGTCTCGTGGAGGCTGAGCGGCTCGTTCACCTGGGTAGGTGCGTTTTCGACCCGGCTGGTTTTTTCCCAAATCAAGGTGGTGAAGATCGACAAGCGCCGCCATCAGGATCGGCTTGACTGGAGTGGTTAGCGATGCTGGTAGTCGGTCACGGTGCCATTGATACAGAACGCAAAAGGATGTAAATTAGGCAGAGCCTCAGGCAGGAACATTCTCTTGGTGAAGCCGGAGGAAGAAACGATGCCTGCTGCCAAATACATCGTAGAATTGACGGCGGAAGAGCGCGAGCAACTGCTTGCGATTATTGGACGCGGTAAGACTGCGGCCCGCAGGATCACGCGGGCTCGGATCCTACTTAAAGCTGATGAGCGGCTAACCGATGAGCAAATAGCCGGTGCCTTAACCATTGGCAGTGCTACGGTCGGCCGAGTGCGGCAGCGTTTTGTTGAAGAGGGCTTGGAGAACGCCCTCAAGGAACGGCCGCGGGCGGCTAAGGCGCGAAAGCTGTCGGCAAAGCAAGAAGCGCGTTTGATCGCTGTGGCCTGCAGTACGGCTCCGGAGGGCCGCGCGCGATGGACCTTGCGCTTGCTGGCCAACAAGGTCGTCGAACTCGGCTTTGCTGAATCGTACTCGCACGAGCAGGTGCGGCGCTTGCTAAAAAAACAAAGCTTAAGCCCTGGCAAAAAAGGGAATGGTGCATTCCAGAGGTGAGCGCCGATTTCGTGGCCCATATGGAAGAGGTGTTGGATCTGTACGAGGAGCCTTATGACGCAAAGCGACCAACGGTATGTTTCGATGAGACCAGCACCCAGTTGATCGGCGAGACGCGCACTGCGTTGGCGGCAGCGCCGGGTCGTCCCGAGCGCTTTGACTATGAGTACAAACGCAATGGCACTCGCAACTTGTTCATGTTTTGCGAGCCAAAAGGTGGCTTCCGGCATGTTGAGGTAACCGAACGGCGCACGAACCAGGACTTTGCCCGGCAGATGCGGTGGTTGGCGGAGGAGTGTTACCCGGATGCCGACTGCATACGGGTGGTGATGGATAACCTGAACACTCACAAGGCGGCATCGCTTCACGCCCGACGTGGCGAGGCGCATACTGAAGCGCTTGGAGTTCCACTACACCCCCAAGCACGGAAGTTGGCTTAACATAGCAGAGATTGAATTGAGCGTCTTCAGCCGCCAATGCCTGAACCGGCGAATCCCTGACGAAGCAACGCTCAAGCGCGAGATCAAGGCAGCGCAGGATGAGCGCAACAACGCCAAGGCGACCGTAGTTTGCGGGAGATATATGACGGGTTGACCGCAAAACAAGTGCAGCAGGGTACTACTGAAGAAACAGCGGTATTCGTAACGAACTTTGCCCCGCACTTTGGCAGAGAGGCTGAGGACCCGCCACCGGCCTTGTTTTTTGGATTTCCGGCTCCAAACCCTGCGTTTCCCTTGAAGGATTTCGAGATGGTTAATGACCTTATCTACTGTCTTAACCACTACGGTACGATTCCGCGACAGTTTTGAGGGATCGGCCAGTAAATGAGTGTAGCGGGCAAGATCCCTCCATCATACGGAGAGAGCACTGGATGCCAAGTCATAGGGTTTCTGCAATCAGCCCTGTGGTCCGCGCAAGCGTCAGGTCGATGCGATCATCAACGAAAAATATGGTGAGCTTGTCTCAGAGGTTGCAGACAGAGTAAAGAGCCTGCCCATTCTGGAAACGTATTTCTCGTTTTCTTCATAGCTCTCAGAGGATGGCAATTTGTGACTAACGATCAAGCCGACCTCAACGAGCTGGCAGATTCAGAAAGCGGAAACCCGTGACACGCACCGGCCAACAGACATCTTCCTCAGTCATGACAAGTTCGTTGGCGGCAGCGGGCCCCTGCGGGGTCCCACGCGGGCAGCCCGCGTGGGGTGCTGGGACGGGCGGGGTCATCCGATAACTTATGAGCAGAAGCGAGAAGGGCGGCGTTCGTATTCGCCACCTTTGTTCTTTTGACGTGCTGGGCTTACAGCCCGACGAATTTCTCCTGCACCCTTGGGATCCAGACCTCCTGTGCAGTTGGTTCCATGCTGCGGGCTATCGCGAGCGCCTTTTCGAATGTGATTCGTGCCTCAGCATTCTTCTGCACAGCCTTTTGCGCGTCTCCCAAAGCCATCAGCGCCAGCATGTAGTCGGGCGCGATGGCAATTGCGGCTTGAGCCGCTTCTAAAGCCTGTTCGGGTTGATGCTGCTCGAGCAGGTCTCGGGACTTGACCGCGCGATCGAAAGCTGCAGCGTATGGAATCTCGAAGGTGCCGTCGTAGACAAACACGCCGTTTTCGATGACAGCTGTTGGCGTGAGTTTCTCGAATTCCCGATACGGACTCAGCAGGCTGGATCCCGATTCATAGAAAGTCAAGGGAATGTGGCTGATGAATACCGGTCCCTGGATGGCTGAAGGTGTATCAGTCTTCAGGCCGAACCACATCGAGTCCATTGTGGGCAGCGTCTTGCAGGGGATACCGTAAGCGCGGAAGGGAATTGCCGGTTCGGCTGTGTAAGCAAACCAACACTGCTGAATCCCGCGCTCATCGACATATCGCTTGACAGCTTTCAGTTGCTGCCCCCAGTCGGTGGTGGAATCGGTCAGATATTTGTGGATATTGGCCGGTCCGCCCCAGAGTTCATTGGCATAGGCGATGTAGGAAGTTGGGAACGCTCGCAATGACGAAATGACATGGAAGAGAATGAGGGCGCCAATTGGCCACGCCCAGCGCCGATCCTTGCAGATCAGGCTCCATGCGGCCCCGCCTGCCAGCACGAGTAGGAAGACGAAGACCAGCAGGATATGACGCACGCCGATGTTCAGCTTCGAAGTCATAGAGATGCAGAAGTAGAGCGACGGTGGCAGGGAGAGGAACAGGATCTCGCGCCAACCCCGCAGCTTCCCAGTTGCGATGGCATAAACGATCAGCGGCAGGAAGATCAGCGTGGTCAGTGTCGCCTTGATAATAAACGCCACCGGGAAGTAGAACCACACACCGTGGGCGTAGACCTTCCCGAAAATGTAGCTGGGCCAGGTATTGGCTACCGAGCGGACATCGGCTAGTCCGTAGAGCCACGATTCGGGCAGTAGCTTCCAGCGCGCCATGACGGTGACGGCCTTGCCTTCGACCGGACTCAAGTTTCCCAGCGTGCTCTCTAGCAGCGGATTGATCTGCTGGCCCGCCGGACGAGCCGAATAGCGAAACCCATAGCCGGTCCACATGATTCCAACCGCGATGACTGCGGCAATCACTAAGACACCGGCCAGCCGCAGTGCCTGACGGAGACGGCTTTCGTCGCCCACTTGACGTCGCCGTAACAGCTCGGTGATGGCAAGGAGGATCAGCATCGCCGGCAAAAGCACGGCCGAATGCTTTGTGATGAAGAAGATGCCGGCGGCGAGACCCAGCACCGCGACGCGTCCCCACGACGGCGATTTCATATAGCGGTAGAACGCGTAAATGCTGGCGAGCAGGCAGCAGGCCGCTCCGATATCGGTGGTTACCAGGGCGCCGTGAGCAAGGAAATTCGGTTCGAAGACCATCAGCAAGAGGGCGATGAATCCTGCACCGGTGCCGAACATCTCGCGTGCGCTCAGGAAGGCCAGCAACGCGACCATCAAGGCAAAGATCGAGGCGGCCATTCGGGCGCGGAAGATGATAGTCTCAAAGTCATTCTGGAAGATAAAATCACTTCCGCTGAGATACGCCTCGGTTTTGAAGTAGCGGTTCTGTAGCTGTGGCTCACGAAGAGTCATGTTTTGAAGCGGTAGAGCGGCAGCCATTTTTACTAGCGGAGGGTGCTCAGGATTCAGGCCAAAATCGTGATGCTTGAGCGACATGTATCCGGCGAAGATGTGATCGCCTTCGTCCCAGGTAAGCGACTCTCGCCGGACGGAATACACTAACTGCCCTTCCAAAACCAAAAGCAGCAATATGACACCGGTGATCGTTACCCAAGGACGGTCGAGAAACGATTGCGGTCTGTCTGAAGTCACGGCGATCGACGTCGGACTCGGACACGCTTGTGTGGTCATAAGTTCTCCGCGAGCAGGATGAACAATATACTACTGTCCCAACGTTAGTCGAATAGATTCAGTTGTTTGCAAGAAGTGATTAGTTGCATTTCGTAATCTGATGATGAAAGGGCATCTAAACTCGGGGTTTTCTCGAAAATAGTGACGCTCAGGATCTGTAGAATTCTGTAGAGGCTGCCGTCCAGGCCCAACTGCTTTTTGACAATCGCTACGAGCACGTAAATCCAGATTTTGCGTCTTGAGGGCGTTCTCTGAGGTACCGTGCCAGATAACTGCAAACAAAGCGGCGATGATTCGGCCTTTCCTGATGTCTGGGAGGAGTTCAAATACGAGATGCAGGAGAGAGAGTCCCTCTTGTTCGAGGTTTACAGGGACCACATTGAGGGCCTTTGTGGTGACCTGGCCGAGACTCTGAAGCCAACGGAGGTCAAGCTCCTCTGACTCGTGTCAGATGGCTACTTCGACTGGCTTGATGATGGATTTCCGGATTTGAGCCAGCTCCGGGAAGCTGTATCTCGCGAGCTATACAATCGCGTATGCGGACGCGCAACTGATGAGCCGCTTCATCCCGATGCCCAATCTTATATGATGAAGTCCACCGAGATCGATATGAAAGGGATCGAGACCTGTAGTGAACAAGATCCCTCTGCCAATGTCTCACCTCATCCTTAAAAACCTAGCAGTCCGGAAGCGAGTGTGCCCGGAGAAGTGGAGACCTCCCAACCGCCTATCGCCACCAGACTCTGATGCCGCGTTAGTTAACCGCCGTCCCGTCGTTTGCTCCTTGTTTGATACTCAATTAGAAGTCCAGGCTGAACCCGCAGCGCGTCGCATAGGGTTTCAAGCGTGCTGAGATCAATTCGCCGAGCGGTGCCGTTCCAAATGGGATACATGCTAGCGCGAACCCCGGGCGGAGATGTATATTGCCGGCCATGGCCAACCCTACACGCAGATCTATGTCCAGCTGGTTTTCGCAGTTCAATGGCGCCAGTGTGTAATTCCCGCCGGCCACAAGGAGGAGTTCTACAAATACATCGCCGGCATCGTCAAAGGCGAAGAGCAAAAGCTGATGGTCATCTTTGGCATGCCCGACCATGTCCATTTGCTCGTGGGATTGAGTCCGGAGGTCGTGCTCTCCGACTTTATCAAAAAGGTGAAGGCGGCGTCTTCTAGGCTCTTCAATGACAAACGCTGGGTTGCGCGCAAGTTCAACTGGCAGCGCGGCTATGGAGCCTTTTCATGCTCCGCTCAGACGTACCGACAGTCGAGCGCGGCATCGAGGAGTCAGGAGGCGTATCACGCGACGTACTCCTTCAAAGAGAAATTCATCGCGCTCCTCGAAAAGCACGAGATCGAATACGATCCGAAATACCTCTTTGATTTATGGAGGATGCCGAGGATCGCGGAGAACAATAGGAGTCCGCTACGCGCACCGGATCGCGAAGCGTCGCGATTCTGTCGACAGGCAGCCGCTCCGCGGACCTTGTCCTACGGCGCTAAGAGTCCGCTCAGAACGTCGTCCCATGCACTGAAGTCCCGGGCTATTCTCGGCGGTCCCTCCCGTAAGTGTGGAAAATTCAAACGCCGAGACGCATGTTCGACTCCGGGTTAGAGCTTTGCTCCCTTTTGGACTGCCCGCGGCGCAGCCGTCAGAGGATTTGAATGCCGTCACCCCGGAAAGCCAGAGCCTTTCCGATCGGGCTAGGGAGAAGCCTCGCGGCTTCCCCCTCCCGCAGCACCGTGCGCACTTGGGTCGTACGCGGCGGTTCGGCTGGTTAAACATACCTTGAAATTTGCAGCCTGCCGACGGCCACAGCGACAGGCTCCCCGGGCACGCAGGGCATCAACGCGAATGCCAAGGTCTACCGAATCACCCACACTTGGCCAGAGTCGCCAGTGGGTGTGGCCTGCACGATGGATGTGCCAGGGGCAGGCGTAGGGCTCGTGGCATCGACTGCCAAGCGGCTAGCCGCGTTGGTGATCCTAAAGCCATTGTTCAGCGGTGTTACGATCCACCGCTCAAACGGAGCGCCATCGGCCCTGGTTTGAACGAGCTGTGCGCCGGATGCGTTATTGCCTCGAGGCTCGGAAAGTGCAAGCCCGCTGGCCTTGTTGGTGATTCGGTAGGTGCCATCCGGACCTAGAGTGAACGTCCACTGCTGACTGGCGCCTGTGCTGGCCGTGTTCAGGCCTGTTAGCTGCACGGCTGTTCCGCCTGTGGAGCCGTCCCAGAACAAACCGCTGGCTTGAGTTAAGACCCGATAGGTCCCGCTTGCCAACGGGCAGAATTGGCCGGTCTTCTGCAAACAGTTGAAGCTTGCTGCTATTTGCGGGTCAACCGGCGAGCCGTCTGGTTTACGCACCGTGTCAACAAACGCGTCTGGAGCAACCCCTCCCTTAGTGGGATCCGGAATGGACGGGCAAATGAGCCAGACGGGTCCTCCGTCTCCGCCGGCCGGATCGAGATTGCCTTCCCCCGCGCACGGAGTGCTCGGCGGCGGCGGGAAAAGAGTGGTCTCATTCGGCAAAAGGGCATTCTCTACAAAATGAAGCTCGGCGCCGGTCCTAATGAGAGGCGTGCCATCCAGAGTGAGCCCATTGCGTTGGGCCAAGAAGTCCAGCGCGGCCTTACAATCTGAAGTTTGTTTTGGACCGAATCCCGCGGCGGTGTACCAAAAGTAAGTAATGATCCACATCCCAAGCAGATTGTCGCCGAAGTAACTCAAGGGAGCGCTGCCGTCGATGGCGTTTCGATTGGTGGCAAACCTCCAATCCTGGCGCAGGTTGGGCGTTGCCACGCTTGCCACCGAAAAACAGTCCTTGCCGGGCGTTCCGCCAGGAATGCCGATAGAAGCGCAAGGGGCGGGGAGGAAAACGCCCCCAGGCCCAATCTGCTTGAGCCCCGCGTAGGCCTCGAAGTTGCCCACGATAGCCTGCGTCTGGAGACCGCGGGCGTCGGCGACTCCAGTGAAGAAGGTCTGGTCCGGCAGGAAAGCGATGATGGAAATGAACTGCGTTGGGGACCCCGTGTCGTCCTTGTAGCCGCCGGTTGACGCGAGGATGCGAACGTTATTGCGGGTCGGGTCAGTGTTCGAGTTATCGAGGACCCAGTTTACCTGGTTAGGACCCGCGGGGGCGCCGGACTTGCGGAAGAGTCCGAAGCGCCCGGCCGCCAGTGTGTTGAGCTGTTGCACGCTGATGCCGTTCGCCGTGTAGAAGGCATCGTTGAAGTCGAACGGAGGCGGGTTGATTTTGTCATCCCCGTCGGCGTCATTCCCTTCGGCGTCATCACCTTTGGCGACTTTGCTTTTCGCGCCATCAACTGAGTTATTCTTGGCTTTTGAGCTATTCGTGACTTTTTGTCCTTTCTGCGAAGCAGTCTGTGCGGGCGCCGGCGGCGCCAGGGTTGCACAGACGAAGACCAACGACAGAAGAACGGAAACAAAGATAGCCGGCTGATCATTCCCTCTCGTGCTCTTCACGACTAATTCTCCTTTGGCTAAGCGGGGCATGCGCCCCGGCTCTCGAACCCTGAAGTTCCCAGAAACGGAATACTTCCCGAAACTCTCCTGGCCGCTAGCTCGTTCCTGTCGGAAAGACCCAGGAGATGTTTTCCGCGATCCATTCCGGCGTGGACATTCCAGCACAAGCTGCCCACTCCATAAGGGGTTCGTTCCCGTACCGAATGTTGCCGATATGCTGCGATTTGTCCCGGTCGAGCTGCGGCTCCGGATTCGTGAAGCCCAGGCTCTTGCGGAGCCGCTCGATGTCAGCGGGATTTCCGGTCAGAAGCGTCCAGCCCGGCTTTATTTGATGCATTTCGGCGTACTCCTTGAGCACCGCTGGCGAATCCTCCTCCGGCTTGAGCGTGATCGAAATCATAGAGACGGGCCGCCGGCGGGCTAACAGCTTTTGCACTTGAACCAGATTGGCCATTACGACCGGGCAGATGCCTTCGCATTGCGCATAGAAGAAGTTGATGGTTACGATCTTGTCTTTGACCAGGTCTTCATAGAGCCGCACTTTGCGCTTGTCTTGGGTGAGCAGGGTGATATCTGGAAAATAGCGCCTGCGGATGCGCTCGCGCGCGGACGCGACAGGCGCACTGGCTGGCACGCTTGGGCTGAGCGCGGCGGCCAAAGGCGTCATTGCCGCCAAACCCAACAGCTTCCTTCTGGACAGTAAAGGCATTTTGAGTATCTCCTCTCCGCGGCTCGGGGCCGCGCCGTTTGTGTGCTATGGCGCCAATACGTTGTCGCCGCCGTCCGGGTCGATATCCCAGCGCAGCATCATGGCGTGATCCTCATGAATCAGGTTGTGGCAGTGCATCGGGTAGCGGCCGTGGAAGTCGCGGAACCGGAAAAATAGCTGTACTCGCGAGTTGGGCCGCAGTTGCGAGACGTCTTTCCGCGAATGCTCGATCGCAAGCGAAGGCGGGACGAGGTTGCGCGAAAGAATTTGGTGCTCTTCAAAGTGGACGTGGACCGGATGGGTCCAATTGCCGGTGATGTTGCTGAGGACCCAGTTCTCAGCGGTATTCATCCCCACTCGGAAACGAGGCGTGTTGACGTCGATGAACTGGCCGTTAACGGACCATTGGCCATTCAAGCGGTCGAACTTAAGCGTCCGCGTGATTCTCGGCTCCACGACTTCCGGGAGGTCGTAAAACGTCATCTCTTCGGGCTCTTCACTGTCATCCCTGATAGGCGTGCTATCCACGTCGAAACGCATCAACAGGTTGCCCTGGCCGGCGGGCATGATTTCAGGAATGCCGCATTGCTGCGCGATCACCGGACCCTGACCGTTGATCTGGCTCAAACGGTTCTCCAGAAAGATCGACTTTCCGGCAAAGGGCCTGAAATCAACGATCACATCGACGCGTTCGGCGACGCCGATGCGCGCGCTGGTGACTTTCACGGGTCTTGGCAAGAGGTTGCCGTCATTGGCGATCACCCAGAACTGGTTCACGGCCGCGAGGTTCTTGGGGTCGGTCAGGAAAAACTCATAGAAGCGGGAAGGCCCGGTGTCGACCCAGCGGAAGCGGTAGCGGCGCGGCTTCACCTTAAAGAACGGTTGGATTTGGCCGTTGATCAAGAACTTGTCGCCCAGAATGCCGTCCAGATTGAAGAGGTCGAAGGCCAACAAGCCGGTCTCCGGGTCAAACACTTTGTCCTGGAAAGCCATTGGGATATCAAATTCGGGAAAGCTCGGCAGATGGAAACCGGTGTTTTCGTCACCGGTATCGAACTCGTTGAAGATGCAGCACAAACCGAGCAATCCTTTGTAGGTATTCTGAGAGGTAAAATTCACCCTGTGATCGTGGAACCACAAGGAGCTCAGCGCTTCGTTGATGTCGCCACCCTGGGCCCGGTGGGTTGACAGGACGCCAGCGAGCTGGTTGGGATAGTGCTGATCGTAGAACTGCCCTCTCTCAAAGAAATCACCTGGGAAGCCATCGCTCTCTGAGGGCGTGTGGTGGTTGTGAAGATGCGTGCTCACAGAGGGCTTTCCAAAGCCGTCGTTCTCGCCCTCCGGGGGAAGCGCATTGTGGTTGCGGACCAGGACGGGCACGCCGTACCGGAAGACATACGTCGGGGCCGGGGTGCTCACGTTCCCGTTCGAGTCATCGAAACCCCAGACACCCGTATTATTGCGAGGATCCTGCAGCGGCAGATCGGGTGAAAACCTATGGGCGATTTGCCGCTGGAACACGCTGAAAAACTTCTGGGGAGGGAAGATGGTGAAAGCCTGGTGGGCTCGCGTGCGGCCTTCTCCCGCTGCCGTGTTCGGATTGATCGTTGGAGCGGGGTTGAGTGAGACAACCGGCTGTGCAATCGGCAGAATCGGAAGCGCCACGGTGAAAGGGGTCGTAGGCGGGCTGGCCGCCTGGTTGCCCGGCGCACACAAATTGGGTATGCCCTGCTGAGCGAAGGCCCGAGCACTTAGTCCCTTGATCGGCGCCAGCAGTCCCGCCGCACTGACCAACCCCATTTTGATCAATTCTCGCCGGTCGAATTGCGCCGCGATTAGTTCGCGACGGTTCCTGGCGGCGTTGAGCATCTCCTTATAGCGCGCCTTGGAAACCCTTTCCCCCAGTACGTTGAAATACATAAGTCCCTCTCCTTAGCCCGTGATGTTTGACCGCGTAAGCTTGTCCCCTGATTCGAAAGGCGAACCGCTCCATGCACAGCAGCAGCAGCAGCGGTTCGGGTTCGGAGAACCCACAATCTGTGATCACGAAATAAAGTAATTAGCTCATTGCAACTACGTAATGAACAGCAGGGTGGGCTTGTCGCCCCCGAAGCCGTTGCCGAAGGTCAATCCCCCAAGACCATTGATAGTCACCGGCTCGCCGTGTTGATCGTTAAGCTGGCGGAGGAACGTTTCGGACGGCTCGAACGCGTTTATGTGGCCATCGCCGAAATTACCGACCAGCACGTCATCGCTGAACTCGCCGAAATCACGAGGCACAAGCACCAGCCCCCACGGTGAGTTCAAGGCGCCGTGCGACGCGAACCGCGGCAAGAGCGTTCACGCAGAGGGTCCGTTGGGGTCGAGACAATTCCCCTTGGAGATGACCAGATGTTGGTCTGTCCTCTCGGCCTGACCGGCAAGGCCTGACACAAGCTTGTGTTGAGTGTATCCGCCCGGGACAGCGAACACCGCCGGCAGCCCAAACCGTGCGAAGCGAACCACGCCCGCGATCAGCTTGCGTTAGCGCCTATTCATGAACGGCACTGAAATGCGCTCCTGTCTCGGAACATGAAGCCAAGGCGGCGGTGAGGACCGCGAACGACTCATACTCCGCAAGGTCTCACAAGCGTACCTTCAGATAAAAGAGCGAGGAACGGGCGATTTAGTACCTGTCCGGAGAAGTTTTTCAGCTCCCAGTAGCCCAGCCAGAATCTGATGCGATGGTGTAAGCAGGTTAACCGAGCGCGAAGACAGGTAAAACCAAGCGGCATGGCTGCTCTCGAAGATCCTCCCGGACTAATAGGGCGGCGGTTCGAGGCGCGCGCACGGCTCGGATTTACCTCGATATTTTAATCCGCCGCCTTAGGACTTGGCAGCCTTGCGCGAAAATTACTGCTGCAGTGAACATCCGGATCGTCACGATCGGCACCATGGAGCCGTCCATCTCGCCGACAACTGTCGTTACTCCGCGCTTCGGCAACTTGCTTTCCAGCGCCAAATCCCGCGCCGCAACCAATGCCGCTCCGTGCTTCTGCGTGATCACCCGCACCGCGCTGATCGGCGCCTCTACACCATAATGTTCCTTCACCTTCGCAACGCTTTTCTCGTGTCTCTTCCACCTGCAGCATTATCCAATCTTACCATCCAAGTCGTTAAAACGCGCGACGAAGGCAATTCTGGCATATGTCACCACTTGGTATTGAACCAACTCTTGAGGCACAATTACACAGGAATTACACAGACCCCGAAAGAACACGCGATCGATCAAACCGAATTTCAATACAAATAACTGATTCTATGGTGCCGAGGGCGGGACTCGAACCCGCACGGCCTTTTGGGCCAGAGGATTTTAAGTCCTGTTGGTCTGCGGCACGGCAAGTGAGAATTAAGCACGTCTCGCTTGCAACCATTAACATTTGCTCCGAGTTGCAGCCCGTCAGCGAGGTCACATCACCTACATCGGACCCTGTTAGCTATCGTCCACAAGCACTTATTCTGGACACAAAATGGACACAAGGATTCTCTCGCCTGTGCTGGATGCCCTGGTGGTCGCCGCGGTAGGTTGACGGCTTCGCGGTGGGCGTGTGGCCCTATATAGTTTGGCGCGGCAGACACGTGTTGCGCCAGCGAACGCGGTGCGTGGATGCGAGTACTTGGGGTGCAATTCTTGGACTTCCGGCAAGAATTCGTTCCAAATCAGTCATCAGGGATTTCTTTCTTGCGGGTTGTCGCAAGGCAGATCCGCAGACCTGCATTGAGAGGCCGGCGCAGGGGGCAGGCAATTCTTAGAACATCGTTGATGGAACCGGGATTTGTTGTGACAACAGAGACGGAATTCAATCAAACGAACAAGGGAACTCGAAAAGTCAAATTGACGATCTGAGAACGGCACAGGCAGAATTGCATCACGATGGGAGTACTTGCGGATGCTCAGAGGCTAACCCACGCGGGGGCCTTCACCTGGAAGGTCCGCACTGGCGAGGTTAGCTGGTCAGATGATGTCTTAAGAATTCTAGAATACCCGCGAGAAACCAACCTCACGCTTCAACTGTTTTTCGCCAGAATTCACCCCGAAGACCGGGATCAGGTGCAAGAGCTCTTTGATCGTGCGACGCGCAACGGCATCGGCCTGGATTGCAAGCATCGACTTCTAGCGCCCGACCGCGCCATCAAAGATATCCACACCGTTGTTCAAACCGTGCGCGATAACTCGGGCGATCTCCAGTACATCGTCGTAACGACAGACATCACGGAAAAGAAGCGCGCGGACCAAGAGCGACAGGCCCGTCTCTGGTTTTTGGAAAACATGGACGCGATCAATCGCGCCACTGAAGGGATGCACGATCACGAACAAATGATGGGAGAGCTGCTTGACGCGGCGCTTTCGGTTTTCGGATGCGACCGAGCCTGGATAGCCCATCCCTGCGAGCCGGAAAGCCAGGCATGGCGAACGGTGATGGAACGTACACATCCGGAGTTTTCCGATTCCTTGTTTCCGGGCACTGACTTGCCTATGGACCCGGAAGTCGCTCACATGCACCGCGTCGTTAGCGCCTCGGAGAGCGCAGTGCGGTTCGGCCCAGGAACCGACAATCCCATAGCTGGCGGTATAGCAGAGCGCTTTAGCGTGCGATCGCGGATGTGTCTGGCTGTCTACCCGAAGGTCGACAAGCCGTTCATATTCGGGCTGGACCAATGCACGCGGGAGCGGATCTGGACTGAGCAGGAGCAGAGATTATTTGAAGCTACGGGCAAGCGGCTTGCGGCATTGCTCACGAGCTTATTGGTGTCACGGGAGCTGCAGGAAAGCAACGCTAGGCTTGAAGAAGCGCAACGGGTCGCCCATGTGGGTCACTGGGATTGGAATCTCGAGACAGGTGAGGTCATCTGGTCAGACGAGACGTACCGCATCTTTGGGTTCAAACCGCAAGAACGGCCCATGGACATAGCAACGGTCAGCGCGTTGGTCCACCCTGATGACCGAGAGGCGCTCTACCGCGAAGTGGACGTGGAAGTTGCCGCCGGCGCGCACCCCGTACATGAGCATCGGATAGTTCGTCCGAGTGGAGAAGTGCGCACGGTGCACGCTATCACTTCAAAGCTTTGGAGCGCGATGCCTAGTGACTTGGAACATGGGTCATCCGGAAAGCCCCACAGGCTGTTCGGCACCGTTCAAGACATTACCGAATTGAAGCACTCAGAGGAAGCCCGCCATAGCCTATCGAAGGATCTGCAAGAAAGCAGAAGTTGGCTCGAAGAAGCGCAACGTGTAGCTCACCTGGGCTACTGGGTATGGGATCTTGACACGAATCGTGTGATCTGGTCGGAGGAAACCTACCGCATTTTTGGGTTAGCGCCACAGGGCGGCTCCCTCGACATAGTGGTGGTAGGCGAAATGTTCCATCCCGACGATCGCGAGGCCGTATTTAGGACAGCAGAAGAGGCTATTCGTTCTGGGACGCGCGTCGACTTTGAGCATCGGCTTATCCGCCCTGACGGCGAAGTGCGCATCGTACACAGCTTGGGTGATTTGAAAAAGACTTCAGAGGGGCGGACTCAAATGTTCGGAACGACCCAGGACATCACCGACCGAAAACGCGTAGAGGAAGACCGCCAGACCTTGTCAGGCGCCTTACAGCAAAGCAACGCCAGGCTCGAAGAAGCTCAACGCGTGGCCCACATAGGACATTACGAATTTAACCCTGTCGAGAATCGAGTCACTTGGTCCGCCGAACTTTGCCGTATCTGGGGGCTGCCTCCGGTGCAAGGCCCCATTGAAATGGCGTTGGTTTTCGAGATGATCCACCCGGAGGATCGGGAATATGCTGCCCGGGCAGTGGAGGAGATCACTCGTAGTGGAACCCACTTGAAGGCGGAACATCGTATCGTTCGTCCCGACGGCGAAGTGCGATTTGTTCAAGTCCTGGGAACTGTGAAAAGAGATTCCACGGGGCGCGCGCGTGAACTGTTTGGCACCTGCCAGGACATTACTGATCGAAAACTCGCAGAACAAGCGCTACGGAGGCATCAGTTCTACCTGAGCGAAGGCGAGCGTCTTGCTCACATGGGGAGCTGGGCGTCGAGCGATCTGGGTATCTATTGGTCCGACGAGGTATATAAGATTTTCGGTCTGGACCCGAAGAATGGGCCGCCAACCTTGGACCGTTTTCTGGGCGCCATCCACCCACAGGACCGCGACTCCATGGTTGGAACCCTCACCGCGATGCAGGAGCAGCGCCGCGGGTGCGACGTAACGAACCGGATTGTTCGACCGGACGCGGAGGTGCGGTACGTTCGTTGCGTGGGTGTTCCGGTGATTGAAGGCGGAGTTTTGAAAGGGTTTCACGGCACCTCAATCGACGTCACGGAGCAGGAGTTGCTGACGCGGGAGTTGCGGCGCGAACAAGCATACCTCGCGGAAGCGCAAAGCCTGGCCCACATCGGCAGTTGGGCAGCGAATTTCGCCACCAATCAAAACTTTCATGTATCGGACGAAACGTATCGCATACACGGCTTCAATCCCCGCCAAGGTCCTACTTCACTGGAATGCTTTTGGGCCACTCTCCACCCGCAAGACGAGCCGGTGGTGAGGGCAACTCTTGAAAATGCAATGCGCACGGGAGCGGATTACGACATCCCCGAATTTCGCATTTGTCGCGCCGACGACGGCCAGATCCGATTCCTACGCACCATAGGACATCGCAATCCTGCTGGAGAAATCGGAGAGTACTTCGGCATCACCATGGATATAACCGAGCTAAAGCGCGCCGAGGAAGAACGCGAAAGGCTCCGCCAACTAGAGGCTGATCTCGCGCACATCAACCGCCTCAACCTGATGGGTGAACTGGCCGCCGCGTTGGCGCACGAAATCAAACAGCCCATTGCCGCCTCGATCACCAGCGCCAATGCATGTCTGCGATGGCTCGCCCATGACCCGCCAAACCTCGAAAGAGCCCGCGCCGCTGTGACCAGAATCAAGCAAGACGGAAACCGAGCGGCCGATGTGATCAACAGTTTGCGGTCGTTTTACAAGAAAGGCGCGCCTTCTGAACGTCGAATAATCGACCTAAAAGATATCATTGGAGAAATGACCGTTTTGCTCAGGAACGAGGCGCTCCGCCACTCCGTGACGATCCATGCTGAAGTGGACCCTCGGATACCCAACGTCCTCGCGGACCGCGTCCAACTTCAACAGGTGTTCATGAACCTTATGATGAACGGGATCGAGGCCATGAAAGACACGGGAGGCGATTTGAACATCACTTCGCGGTGGAATTCCGAAGGTGAGCTAATCACTTCGATCAGCGATACCGGCGTCGGATTCCTGACGGAGAACGCCGACCGGATTTTTGACGCGTTCCATACAACCAAACCGCAGGGGACGGGTATGGGGTTGGCAATTACGCGCTCGATCTTGGAGTCTCACGGAGGCCGAGTGTGGGCCACTGCTAATTCGGGGGCGGGCGCAACCTTCCACTTCACTCTGCCCGCTGAAACTGAGGCCCACACATGACATCATCGGCGGCGCCCACCGTATTCATCATCGACGATGATCGAGGAATGCGTGACGCGATTCGCGATCTTGTCGAATCAGTTGGTCTTCGCGCCCGGTCCTTTGCGACCGGCCAGGAGTTTCTGAGCGCGCAACGCACCGGTGACCCGAGTTGTTTAGTTCTGGATGTAAGGCTGCCGGGGATGAGTGGGCTTGATTTTCAGCGCCGGTTGGCCGAGGCCGGCATTCAAATCCCTATCATCTTTATTACCGCGCACGGAGACATTCCCATGTCCGTCAGCGCAGTGAAGTCGGGCGCTGTAGACTTTCTCACCAAACCGTTCAGGGACCAGGATCTGTTGGATGCTATTCAGCAGGCCCTTGTCCTCGATGGCGCCACGAAAGGGGAGCAGGCGCAGGTCCACGATTTGCAACACCGCTACGCCACATTGACCCCGCGAGAGCGTGAGGTTATGACTCGCGTGACCGCCGGGATGCTCAACAAGCAGATCGCCTACGAATTCGGGGCCAGCGAGGCGACCGTAAAAATCCACCGTGGCCAGGTTATGCGGAAGATGCAGGCCGAATCCCTGGCCGACCTGGTCCGGATGGCAGACAAGCTCAAACTCTCTCCTGATGAAGGACCCGGTCTCATTAAGGACTGACCTCCCTTTTTATACCACCTAAGTAGTAGCTCTCGAGACTAAGGCCCAATTGTGCGCCTTTTTGAATAGGGCTATCCTGGCCCCAATGAGTATCCAGCATAACGCAAGAGCGATAGCGATCGTCGACGACGATGAGTCGGTTCAGAGTGCGCTCGCGGATCTGATCGAATCGGAGGGGCTTTCCGTGCTCTGCTTCGGCTCCGCGGAGCAATTCCTAAATGCAGGGGCCCAGCATGAGGCCGCCTGCCTGATCGCCGACATTCGAATGCCGGGCATGTCCGGCTTTGAGCTGCTGGCGAAGCTTAAGGCCGAGCAATGTCGAATACCGATCATCTTCATCACTGCGCATGGCGATGCAGAGATGAGGATCATTGCAATGCGTGAGGGGGCGGTGGAATTTCTGACGAAACCTTTTGACGACGCAGCATTACTGGAGCTTGTTCATGCGACGGTTGACGACTAGCGCGTCAGTCGCGGCTGTAGTCACTCGTTCTGACTGCAAACCTGTTCTAGACGCGGCTTGGGAGGCTGAAATGATGAAACTCAATTGGTTGCGAACCCGACTGCCTATTGCGATCGCGGCCAGCTCGATAGCGCTGTGTGTCACAATCGCGACGGGTTGTTCCAAGGCTAAAGGAAGCCCAAACGCGGCGCCGCCCGAGGTCGAGGTGATACAGGTTGAGCAGAAAGACGTCCCAATCTACAGCGAATGGATCGGGACGCTCGACGGGATGGTGAACGCGGAAATAAAGGCCCAGGTGCAGGGCTACCTGCTAACCAAGAATTACACTGAGGGCTCAATGGTAAAGAAGGGCCAGTTGCTGTTCCAGATCGACCCCAGACCGCTCCAGGCGGCGCTCGATCAGGCCAGGGGCGACTTATCAAAGGCCGAAGACCAGGTGGCTCAGGCAAAGGGCCAACTATCGCAGGCCCGCGCGCAACTGGCGCAGAGCCAGGCAAACCAGGTCAAGACACAGCACGACGTCGAGCGTTACACTCCGCTGGAGAAGGCAGGCGCTATCACCAACCAACAGCTCGACGATGCCATCCAGGCCAATCAAGCCGCCCTTGCGCAGGTCAAGGCGTCTGAGGCCGCCATCGAAACGGCCGTCGCCGGAATCTCGGCAGCCAAATCCGCGGTCGTGGCAGCCAGGGCCGCTGTCGATACCGCGCAGGTAAATCTTGGATTTACCAAAATAACTTCCCTTATCGATGGCGTGGCCGGCATTGCCCAGGTCCAAATCGGCAACCTCGTCAGCCCTGCCGGTGGCGTGCTCACAACGGTCTCTACCGTAGATCCCATCAAAGTCAATTTCACAGCCACCGAACGGGAATACATGGACTATACCCGTAGGAATCCTACCGATCAGCAGCGCAAGGCCGTTGAACAGGCTACCGAGCTGGAGCTCGTCCTCGCCGACCAAACCGTCTATCCGCACAGAGGCAAGTTCTTTGTCGCCGACCGGAACGTTGACGTGAAGACGGGCTCTATAGCGCTCGAGGGCATCTTCCCTAACGCAGGAAACATACTCCGCCCTGGCCAGTATGCGAAGGTTCGCGCGGCCACGACGGTCAGGAAGGACGCGCTTCTGGTGCCTCAACGCGCGGTTACCGAACTGCAGGGCGCATACCAGGTCGCGATCGTCGGCGACGACAATAAGGTCGATATCCGTCCGATCAAGGTGGCCGATCGCGTGGGCGCAATGTGGATCGTCGAGAACGGATTGAAGCCTGGCGAGAAAGTAATCGCTGAAGGCACGCAGAAAGTCAGGCCGGGACAACAGGTCAGCCCGAAGCCCTTTGTACCTTCTGCTACAGAAACGGGGTAGCGCCAAGAGCCACTTTTCTCCGTCCTGACCGCCGGGCGGTTGTCGCCGGCAGGCATCCGAAGAACAGTCTTATTTCGGGTTTCTGTTCTCTTCCGCGCCTGGCGGTCAGACCGGGGTTTTCAAACTCCGGGATTGCCAACTACTCCACGGATTCGCGTTCCGAAGAGGAACTTAAACGATGATATCCAAAGTCTTTATCGATCGGCCGATTGTCGCGATGGTCATCGCCATTGTGACGGTAATCCTGGGGGTCATCTCGATAACCGGGCTTCCGCTGGCACAGTTTCCCCAGATCGTACCACCCCAGATTGTCGCATCTACGACCTACACCGGGGCAGACGCCAACACCATAGAGCAATCGGTCGCAACGCCGATTGAGCAGCAGATGAACGGCGTCAACAACATGCTCTATATGCAATCAACCAATGCGAACGATGGCACCATGCAGTTGACCGTCACGTTTGATATCAACACCAACGTCGACACCGATCAGGTCAATGTAGAAAATCGGTTGACGCAGGCGCAACCCAATCTGCCGGCCGACGTCAATCAGTTTGGAGTCAACCTGCGGCAGTTCACAGGCCTTCCCATTCTGGTGGTCTCGCTGTATTCGCCCAGCAAGACTTACGACTCGCTGTTCCTGGCCAACTACGCGAACATCAATATCAACGACGCCCTATACCGAGTTCCAGGTGTGGGACAGGTGACCCTTTTTGGCGCGACGGATTATGCTATGCGCCTCTGGGTCAAACCGGACCTGTTGGCAAAACTCGGGCTCACAGTTCCCGACATCACCCGCGCCGTCCAGCAACAAAGCACCGTAAACCCCGCGGGCCAGATGGGCGCGGAGCCCGCTCCGAAGGGCAAGGAGAAGACTTACACCGTGCGGGCACAAGGGCGGCTGCAGACCGCCGATGAGTTCGGTGAGATCGTGGTTCGCTCTAACCCGAACGGATCCGTGGTAAGACTGAAAGATATCGCCCGCATCGAGCTCGGAGCGCTCAATTATCAACAGGCGTCTCGCATGAACGGCCAGCCTGGTTGCATCGTGGCGGTTTTTCAATCGCCCGGTTCGAACGCGCTTGCCGTGGCCGCCGGCGTGAAGACAATCATGGCCGATCTGAAAAAACGCTTCCCCTCGGATCTGGACTACCAGATCACGCTCGATACGACACTGCCGGTCACGGAAGGAATACGCGAGATCATAATAACGCTGGCCGAAGCCCTGATCCTGGTGCTCCTGGTCGTATTTCTCTTTCTGCAAAACTGGCGCGCCACCCTGATACCAATGGTTGCCGTGCCCGTGTCCCTGATCGGCACATTCGCGGTATTTCCGCTGCTGGGGTTCTCGATCAACACGCTTTCTCTGTTCGCATTAGTGCTCGCGATCGGGCTTGTGGTGGACGACGCGATCGTCGTGGTAGAGGCGGTGGAACACCATATCGAGGAGGGACTCAACCCACGCGAAGCAACGCTGAAGGCAATGACCGAGGTCTCGAGTCCGGTGATTGCCATTGCCCTGATCCTGTCGGCCGTGTTTCTGCCGGTCGCTTTCATAGGCGGAATACAGGGCCGCCTGAACAACCAGTTTGCCCTAACCATAGCTATTTCGGTGCTGATTTCCGCCTTCAACGCGTTGACGCTTTCGCCGGCGCTGGCCGCGCTCCTCCTGCGGCCAAGGAACCAATCCAGAGGCCTGCTCGCTCGATTCTTCGCCTGGTTCAACAAATGGTTCGGGCGGGCCACAAACGGCTACGTCAGGGTGAGCCAGTCACTCATCCGCAAGGCCGTGGTCGGCATGCTGATCCTTGGAGCTTTCGCGCTGGCGGACGGCGTCCTGGGCAAACAAATCCCGTCGAGCTTTCTTCCCGACGAGGACTACGGCTATCTCTTCCTGAATGTGCAGCTCCCGCCAGCGGCATCGCTCGAGAGAACGGATCAGGTCTGTCAAAAGATCGATGACATTCTCAACAAAACGGATGGCGTCGAGGCCTTCGACACGATCGAAGGCTTCAGTCTGCTGACGAACGTCTCGGCCAGTTACAGCGCCTTCTATTTCGTGGAGCTGAAGCCATGGGACGAGCGCGGCTCGGCGCTCCAGGCAAAAGAGCTGCTGCGTCTGCTCAATGGCAGGTTGGCCGCCGAAGTGCCGGAAGCCATCGCGTTCGGATTCCTGCCCCCTTCGATCCCCGGCCTCGGCAACGCCGGCGGATTCTCATTCTGGCTGCAGGACAGGAGCGGCGGGACCGTCGACTTTCTCGATCAGAATCTACAGAAATTCCTTGCTGCCTGCCGCACGCGTCCGGAGCTCGCCGGAGTTACATCACAGTTTTCGGCCGCCGTCCCACAAATCTATGCCGACGTCGATCGCGATAAGGTTCTCAAGCAGGGGGTCGCCGTGGGTGATGTCTACCAAACGATGCAGGCATACCTCGGCGGGCTGTTGGTCAATCAGTTTAACCGCTTCGGCCGGCAGTGGAGGGTCTTTCTCCAGGCGGAGGGCGAGGAACGCCTGACCGACAAGGATCTCGGCAAATACTATGTGCGAAACAACGACGGAAACATGGTCAGGCTGTCGTCTGTGGTGGCAGCCAAATGGCTCAACGGCCCCGAGTACACGAATCGATTCAATCTCTACCGCGCCGCCCAGGTGA
>Ga0207156_10044_pt1 | contig 30022 bp, 29 predicted proteins | sample Alteio_BWMinHeat_24_FD_153514 | JGI IMG/M metagenome (GOLD analysis project Ga0207156, IMG submission 153514) | Enriched cells from forest soil in Barre Woods Harvard Forest LTER site, Petersham, Massachusetts, United States -... | ecosystem: Environmental > Terrestrial > Soil > Temperate forest >...
GGTAGTTTCTGGAAAACCCAATAACAAACTAGAATCCATTCCGGGCTGGCCGTATATAGACTCCCGACGACTCTGCGATATTGATGCTGAGATGATCCAGAATCTGACTACGACGGCCTTGGCGCACGGTTATTCAACCCAAACCGCGACTCACATCCGTAACGTCATCCGCGCCATCTTCGCGCATGCGAAACTGACCGGATGCTACGCGGGCACAAATCCTGCCACTCTCGTGACGGTACCTGCAGTAACGCGCAGAAAACCGCACACACTTAGTCTTGCACAGTTGAAACCGGTGATCGAGGCGATGCGGTATCCGGAGGAAGAAATTGCTCTCTTCGAGTTACTGACCGAAATGAACCTTGCACAGATTTGTGGACTTCAGTGGAAATACCTGAACCTATCTAATGTTGGAAAGTTGTTGGAGGGCGAGTTTGTGCCTCCGAAAACGATCGCGGTCAGGAAACAAAGTTGTCGAGGCGAGTTTGGGGATGTGATGGCAGTTCGCAGGAGACTTGTCCGCGTTCCAGATCTACTTTGTTCAATTCTGCGGGATCTGAGAACCCGTAAGAAGTTTGTGGCACCCGACGATTTCGTACTGGTGTCGCGAAATGGTACTCCGATCAATGCTGAAAATATCGTGGCACGCCGTCTGAAGTCCATCGGAGGATCCCTCGAGATGCCGTGGCTGTCCTGGTGGGTGTTTCATCGAACGGGTATCAATCTGAGATCAGAATTTGGACGGCGCCTGCCGGAGGAACTTGAAAAGATTCTTCCCCAACGGAAACCCGCGATTCACCACTAACGAAATTGCCATACGGAGATCCGTTGTCGACAACCGGAGTTCGGAGACTATTGGCGAAATGAGATGAGGCGAACATATGCAAAATGAAATGTACACTGTTCCCCAATTCAAAGAGGGAATAAATGCCGCGGTATTCTCGCCGCAGGGGGCCATCATCGAAGATTCGACAGTGCCATTGGTTACGTTTGTCGAAAAGAGGTTTATCCCCGACCATGTCGAGCTCAAGACCCCTGCAGGCCGTGTGCACTATCATGCGATGTTGAAGCATATCCTGAGTCCCGACGTAGTTGATCGACTGTTCGCTCCCTATGCTGGAATTGCGAAGACGCGGTTAAAAGTTGTAACCGATTGGCCATATCTAGATAACATCAGACTTTGCGACCTGAACTCCGACCATGTGCGGAGGCTAACCTCGTCAGCCTTCACACATGGCTATTCTCCTCAAACTGTTAAGCATATTAGGAACGTGATCAGTGCGATCATCTCGCACGCCAGAAGAGAAGGGTTGTTCGGAGGCGCAAGTCCAATAACCGCTGTAAAATTGCCGCCCCTCGTCCACAAGAAGCCGCACGATCTCACTATTATTCAGGCCAAGACGATTCTAAGAGTGTTGAAGTACCCTGAACGTGAAATAGCTCTAGTTTCTATGACGACGGGCATGAGTATTTCGGAGATTTGTGGTTTGAGATGGAAACACATTAATCTGACCGGGGCTTCCATCCGCGTCGATGGCGACTTAATTCCACCTGGGAACATTATTGTCGAAAAACAGTCGAGGAGTGCAGGAGTGATGGATGTAAACATTGGGCGAGTCAGGATGGTTGTGGTTCCCGATCCCTTGATTCGTACACTGGTGAGATTAAAGCGAAGTCGAAGAATCGCTGATCCGGATTGCCTTGTGATGACCACGGAAGAAGGGGATCCAATTGAGCCCGCCAACGCCCTAATGCTGCGATTGAAGCGCGTCGGTCGAGAATTGAAGATGCCTTGGCTTTCGTGGCAGGTCCTCAAACGGGCTCATGACACTTTGTTATTGGAACTTAGACTTCAGCTCGACGACGACTTAGTCCTAAGCGCACGCTAGCCTCTTTTGGGTGGAGCAGCAGGCGCGGCGCCGCGACTCGCCTAGGAGGAGTATCAACCGGAGTTCCGAGGGTCCTTTCACGGGCGGACTGCTCCGAGGCAGCGAGGTAGCTTCCTGTTCCATTGGTAGGGATGAATGCAATCGCCAACCCCCAGATAAGGTGACCTCGATGTGGACCAAAGCAACCAAGGACGGGATCGATCCGCCCGCACAAAACACAAACATGCCGACTTTCACGCCCCAGCGCGTGCAAGCGCCATCCTCGGTGCCTCTATGGTGTCCAATTCGAGGGTGTCCCTTGCTGTAATCCCACCAACTGGAGTGTGGCGCACAGACGAATGAGGCGCCGTCTAGTTACGCTAACATGCCGAGTGGTTCGGATGGCGGAGACGTTCAATTCTGCAGACCCCATGATTTGTATCTAGCCTGGATGCAGGTGACCGACGCGGTCTTGGTCCAATTCGGGCGATTCTTCACCGTCCATCCTCCGAGACCGCGCCCTAGTTTCCTACAACTTCCTATGATTGGCCTGAGTTTTGCACAGTCTTCTTCGGGAAAAGTGACCCCAAGTGTAAATTTCTTCCTTCCAATTTTGAATATATAGTTGTGCAGTCATGGACCACTACGCCGCCGATGTCTATGCCTTCCTCATTAAGCCAAAGGCAGGCGCCTGTTCTACATCGGCGACATTCGCTGGCACGGCCGCGTAAGTTGGGCGGAAATGCATCGTCTCCCGGCGCAAAACCTTCAGTTGTTCCCGTTTTCAGGGGAGATCAAGTGCTAATACAATCGGGAGGAGCCCAAGTGAACCAGACGGTGCCTGAAATCGTTAGGATTGGCGTAGCTGATGCACGCATCAAATGCGTGACTCCACAGCGAGTGGAATATCGTGACGAAGCGGGACGAGAGTGCTTTGTTGAACTCGATAAGTGTGTCAGAATTCCGGTCCAATACTACTACGAGAAAGAAGGCGAGTTTGTCCTGCGGACGTTAGAAGGTAGCGACTCACATTGCGTCGGGCGGCGCGGTTACCACGACGATCCCCCAGAATGGGTCGAGTTTACGAACAAGAGGCGCACCCGATTTGAGTTTAGGTCTTACAAAAAAGCCTACACCACATTGCTACAACCGCTCAGGAAGGCTGGCTGGATAACCCAAATGACACGAGTTATGAATCCTTGAACTCGGCAGATCAGGCTCGATCGCGGCTGTTGGCTTACTGTTTCCCACTTACGCACCCTCGCCGAGAGCTCAGCCTTTTGCTATTCGATCTCAGCCGGCCTCGGCGAATGATTGAACTTAGCAATCTGACTCAGACGGCGTCGCGCACCCTTGCCTAAAACACACTATGCAGTGCCGGTGAGATCGCTTTTCTCGGGAATAGCGCTGCACGGGCCCCCGAAGGGTGCTGCACGTCACGGACAATACGCCTGCAGTTGGAGCATGGTAGGGAATATATGGAAAGCTCTTCCGCAGGAACCGGCTGTCTGACGCCAGATGAGTCCTCGACATCATGTACAGACTGTGGCAAATCATTGGAGGCCAAGAAGGCACCCGTCTTTCAACAGATCGCGACGGGCCATTACGCGAAGTTCGGACGTCGCTTGACCGGCTGGAGACCCTTCGAAAACAGCGCCTTCGAAAACGCAGCGAGAAGCGACGAGCCCCATTGGTTTAAGGACCTTCTCTCCCTTTGGCGGCCGAGCGGCCTGTGCAGCGGTGCAGCGGGGCTCAGGATTGCAATCCGCAACGGCTACCTCAATTTCTATCGGCTCGGCCAATCCATCGCTCGCGTCGCATGCGTGTCAGGCGAGCTCATCGCTGAGGTGCATTACAAATACGTATTGCGTGAGCTGCCTGCATATTCTGGGCCGCTGTATTTACGGCTGACCACACACGGCGTCTTTTGCCGAGATAAGTGGGTCGCGGTCTATGAAGGCCTCTCCACCCTCCTCCAATGGATTGCAGTTGCCGAGGAAGAATACGTCGGCGACGAGAAGCGGATCGTCGATGAACTCGTCGCGAAGAACAATCACGTCGTTGATCTGGAGATGGCGCTCCCCGCCTGGGCTCACAGCAAGGTGGCCGTTCGGATGGATTTAGTGGCCATTGAAAACGGGAAAGTTGTCTTCTGGGAAGTCAAGACAGTCAACGACAGTCGTATCCGTTGCAGGGCCGAGTTCGAGGAAGACAAATCCCCTCACGTGCTCAAGCAGCTATCCAATTATCGTGTCTTCCTTGAGGAGGAATCGCACATTAAGCAAGTAGAGAGTGCATACCTAAATACGGCTAAACTTCTTGTCGCGTTGAGAGCACTAGCTGACGAGATTGGACCCAAGCTGGAGTTGGGGCCCAGCATTGTAGACGCAAGCCAGGCCGACAGGCTCGCCGTGGCCCCCCGGGCGGCTCTAGTGGTGGTTGACCTGCCCGCAGACAACAAGCGGGCTTGGACGAGCTGGAAAGCCAGCCATGAGGGCAAGCTGTTAGGCAAAATCCCGATGCGTGTTTTGGAAAGCCCAGAGCTTCTGGTGTTTGCTGGCGCTCAGTGAGCGAGGTTCGGCTCACCGTCCATAGGGCGACTAACCAGATCGGCGGTAATTGTATCGAAATCGCCACCGGCGACCATCGCATTCTCCTGGATGTCGGTCGACAATTGGACGCACCGAACGATGCCACCGGATTGTTGCCTACAACGGTGGATCTCAAGGCTCCAATGGACGGCGTACTCATATCGCATCCACATCAGGATCATTATGGCCTGTTGGAGGAAACACCCCGCAACTGGCCGGTATTCTGCGGGGAGGCAACCAAGCGGTTGATTCAGCTGACCTCGGGAATTTTCGGCAAACCGATCGATCGGGACTTCAGGCTCTGGAAGAGCGGGTCGCCGTTCGAGGTGGGCCCGTTTCGGATTACGCCGTACCTGACCGATCACAGTGCCTTTGACGCCCATATGTTGCTGATCGAGGCGGAGGGAAAACGCCTCCTCTACTCGGGTGACTTCCGGACGCACGGGCGCAAATCCGCCTTGGTGGACTGCTTCATGGCTGCGCCGCCTTCGGACATCGATGTGCTTTTAATGGAGGGCACCAACCTAGGCAGCGATAAGCTGTGCGTCACAGAGAGCGACCTGGAAACCGATTTCGAGGCCTTGTTTCGCCAAACCAAGGGCCGTGTGTTCGTGACATGGTCAGCCCAGAACGTGGACCGCACCGTCACGCTCTACCGGGCTTGTCTCAGAGCCGGGCGAACCCTCGTGGTTGATCTCTACACGGCCGAAGTGCTGGAGATGCTGAGTGAGTTCGGCAGGCTGCCTCGGCCGGATCTGGCAGGCATCAAGATCGTCGTCACCAGTGCGATGGCGCGGATGTATCGCCGGATGGGCAATGAAGCGTTCGTGGAGCGCATGGTTCCCTTCGGCATCTCGGCGAAGAAGCTTAGTGCAACCCACGAAAAATGGGTGGTGATGGTGCGCCCTTCGCTGATGCGGGACTATGCGAGGAACGGTGTCGAACCGAACGCTGCCGACGCCTGGAGCTGGTCCATGTGGCGTGGCTACTTGAAGAATGATGACGGCAGATTGGTTCATAAATGGTTCGATGATGGCGGATCTCGAGCCGCCCACCTTCACACCAGTGGCCATGCTTCGCCCGTCCATCTGAGGGCCTTCGCCAACAGCATGCAACCGCGGTGGCTGGTGCCGATTCATGGGGTTGCTTGGGACTCTGAAGCCGAAGGGTTTCCCCGTATTCGCCGCCTGATAGACGGCGAATCGATGGCGCTCTAGCTGATGAGTGATGGGACGTTCAGCGAACCTCGCCCTGGGCGGATGAGACTTGCCAAGTGTTACTTCAACGGAATAGCGCCTTCAGCGGATGGAGTTGAAGCAGACTTCGGGGACGAGCATTCGATCCTTTGGTTCCGTTCCGAACCTTTGTGACTGTCGGGCAGCGTGCGAACCGTAACTGCCGTTCGAGCAACGCGTTCGCAAAAAGGAGGATTCCTTAGTTCACCAATAGAGTTCATTTTTGCGCTCCATCTTCCCGAGACGACAGCGCAAACAGCACCACGCCCACCCCAATCAGCGGCTTCCAGTGCGCCCGCGCCGTGGCCCGGTTCCATTGCAGCCCGGCCAGCGGCGACTTCTTCCACAGCATCGGAAACGCCGCCGCCGCCGGCCCAAACGTCAGCCCATAGAGTGCCAGCACGAAGCCCAGGTTACAGACCATGCTCTTGCCCATCTCTTCGGTAGTGGCAATGCCGCCCCAGCTTGAAATGCAGTGCCGCGACCATGCCAATCCCCGACACGATCAGCGTCAGCGCGCCCAGCAGCATCAGATGGCCAAAGTGAGGAATGCGCACCACCCGCGACCGCACCTCAGCATCAACCGCCGCCGGCAGGTTAACTGCATCGTCAACACGGCTAACGAGTTCGATTCAATGATGAACCGAAATATCCGCAGAGTCTGGAAATTCTTGAGGAGGTCAAGATTCCAAATCGCCTCCCCCGTCCAGCGTCGGGGCACCCGTAGGCTTCATCGGCTCAGGTTGGAACCGACCGAAGCCTCAAGGACCACGGGAGCTGCGGTATGTCCGCGAAAAGGAAGCAGCCGCGTTCCTCCCCGTCAGCGTTTCAGCACCCAGAATCTGGAGGGGTAGAGGGTGCCATCTGCTCCTTCTGAAACCATTTCTTCCCGATGCGATCAACGAGGTCCTGGTTCGTGCCATCGCTGGACATTGAAGTCGCTGACGGCTCTCGCGACGCAAACTGTAAACGGGCTGCTTCGAATTTGGGTACATCGTTTTCGAGGAGACTGGCCGGTGTTTTCTCCACGACATCTGAGTCGAGGCGAAAAGAGTCTGAAGCGTGACACCTTTTTCTACGAAACTGCGCATTCATTGTTGAGGACCTGAACTCCGGCATTTTGGCCGTCGGTTCTCCGAATCGTCGTGCTAAATTTCTAACGTCCACATTCGGGGGCCGCTGGCAGGCCGCAGCCTCAAGCTAGGTGAGGAGGTTTCATGAGACGGCAGACCTTTCTGGCTTCATTTCTGTTCCTCGTGCTCTCTTCCACCACTTGGAGCCAGCAACTCTCCACGAGAATCACCAACCCGGATGTCATCGACATGGTGGGCCTCGGCCTCTCGGACGACGTCATCATCGCCAAAATCCGCGCCGCCAGCGCAGGAGGAACTCTGCAGTTCGACACCAGCGTCAACGGCCTCAAGGAACTCAAGGCGGCCAAGGTCTCCGATGAAGTCATCAAGGTGATGATCAATCCTGCCCCGCCTGCCGGCCCCGTCGTCGTAGCGGCCGCGCCGGTATCCAACGACCCAAACCTCCCGCCACCTGAGGTCGGCGTCTACTGGAAGAACGGCTTTGCCTTCACCCGCATCGAGGGACAGATCATCAGTCAGGCCAAGGTCGGCGGCAAGGCGGGCAGCATGTTCACCTACGGCCTGCGAAACGAACACTGGGACGCGTATCTAGACGGCCCGCAATCCAAAAATGTCGTCAGCGACCGTCAGCCCGTCTTCTACATTTACGTCCCTGACGGCGGCAGCCCCTCCGACTACACACTGATCAGCCTCGAAAAGAAAGGCAACCGGAGGGAGTTCCAGATAGGAAGCTTCGGTGGCATCACCGGCGGCAAATCGGGCGTCAAGCGCGACAAGGAGATCGCCTTCACCGCCGAGCACGCTGGAATCAGGATGTACAAGGTCAAACTCGCGGCCGAAATGAAGCCGGGAGAATACGCCTTCTTCATGGGTACCGGCCAGCAGTCAACCATGGCCGGCGGCTCCACAGGAGGAGCCAGATCAGGAGGCGCCGCTTCGGGAAGAGTCTACGACTTCAGGATCCCGGAGTGAGTGGCCCACCCTTCAATTGACCCACAAACGAGGGTGCCCTACCAATTTCATGCGCATATCCCTCCCCGGTAATCTCCCGGTCAATCGCCGACCATGCACGTGAGCTTCCCGAACGATGAAGCGGTATCGTGCGACAATTCCCAGACCATCAATAAATTGAGGCCGGAACGGAAAGCCAAGGTCGTCCAGGCGAAGTTCGTAATACTCCTGCTCGTGCAGCGGAAGTACGGGCATTGCCACAGGGTCATGAAGATTGTTCACCGAACAATCCTCGTTTCCGGTAGAGCTTCAACTGATGGTGCGGGCCGCCAGGTTGATGGTCACGACATCGTCGGGTGTTTTCGTCGTGCCGCCGTCGGATTGCGGATGGAACTCGATGGTCATTGTGGATGCGTTCACAATAACGCGCAAATATCCGTAGTCTGTATCGTCGTAGCTTTCGAGCGTGAGCGTGCTGTCGATCTTGTAGGGTGTACGGACTGTCGATCGCATGGAGCTGAGAGGCGAATGGCCGCCGCAGCCCGCGACCATAAAGGGAATCTGAAAGGTGTTCACGAGGCGGGTGTAGCGCTGATAGTTATGCGCATGGCCGGAGAACACGGCATGTGGCCAGACGCCCGCGGCCGTGCAGGCACTATCGATATCCGCGAGCATCAACGGGCTGGCACCGTGATTGGTGCCTCCGGTAAATGGGGGATGGTGCACGGCGATGATGAGGGCGCCGGCGTAACTCTCGCTCTTGACGCGCTTGAGGGCGGTGGTGAGAAACGTGATCTGCCGCTGGTCGAGGGTGGGATAGGTGCCGCCCTGATCGGAGATGACGCCCGGATCTTCGAGCACATTGCTATAGACGCCCAGAATGCGCACAAACGGGGCGTCGAAGGTGTAGTACACGCCGGGCTGAATCATCGTGGTCCGGCTGAGGCCGCCCGCATCCGGGGAAGGGGCTGGCGCGGAGGCGCAGAAGTTCCGCATATAGGCTTGCGGGGTCGTTGCCGGATCCGTGGGGTAGACGATTCCATCATGGTTGCCGGGGATCCCGAGGATGGGCGCGGGATAATTACGGAACGGTTCAAAAAACTGGTCGTAGTAGTATTCGCCTTCGCCGAAGTAATAGACGGCGTCGCCGAGGTGGTAGCAGAACGAAGGCACGTCCGCCGAATTGGTTTCGGTGAAGTCAGTGACCATCTTGTCGGCCACCAGCGATTGCGTTTTTGGCCCAGTGACGCTGCCAGTGTCTCCCAGGCTGTGAAAGACGATTCGCCCGGCGGTTTGGATAGTCTGCGTGATGGTTGCGCCCCCGGCTTCCATAAATCTGAGCCAGTGTCAGAATCGGTTCCGTTGCCGCGACCGCCGGATGTGGCACGGGCTGCACGCCCGCAACATCCGGTTGGCTTGCGTCGGTTACCGGATCCTTGAACGTGGTGGGATCGGGGGAAGGTTGAGGCTGCCCGAAAACAGGGTCTCCGCTGGCTCGCGTGGGCGAAGTTGGGGTGACGGGGTGTTTCTTGGTTGGTTGGTGGGACGAAGGCTTATGGGGTTTGGCCATCGGTCAGGACCTCCTGCCGGGGAAGTATACCGACTGTCGATGGGACAAGGATGAACGCGGGCTGAAAGAAGGGGTTGGGGGCTTTGCTTCAATCGCCAGAGACTACCTCGCTAAGTAGGTTTCGGGGTTGTTGGCGAATCAGCGGCGATACTTCCGTGGCTGGCCCTCAGTCTGCGGCACCGCCGCTGGCTCGAATGGTCCGTTCTCGGATTTAGTCTGCCCGGCCTCATAACCGCAACTTCGAGGCTCGTAAGATTCGCTATTCCGGCGGCCCTACGCGGTCCTATAGAACACCGTTTCTGTTGAGCATTGCTGGTGCTCATCGGGCAAATCGGCCCTCACGTGAAATAGGGCCTACGTCAAATAACTTTTTTGTAGGCGTCGGCGACCTTTTGAGCCGCCAATTTTGCCACAGAGGTTGCCGTGTCTCCTGCATCGAGCACGTGCCTCAGCGCCGATCTCCTTCGCGCCCCGCTGTGTTCTATGGGGAAGGTGTCAATGCCACCACCAAAAATCGTGTGCGTTTCTTCGAGCCGGTCAATCGCCGAATTCAACTCCGCGACGACCGCGTCGCTTTCCTCGGAAAAGACGACTAATTCGAGATCGATTTTTCGATACTTCATAGATTTCGCCCCTTCTACGATTCTATGGCCCCCGGCCCGTTACAGCACTCCGGCAAGGTGCAATCACGCCCGCAAACGTTGCTAGCCTCCCTCTTGGAGGGAGCAGGAGAGAGCTTGTCTCTTGACATCCCCTCTAATAGAATGCCCCCATTGTCCATTACACACCCAGAACCAAAAAATGGAGTCGTGCTTGGTTCGACGAGTGCATCGGGCTTTTGGGCTTTGGCACCGGTTGAGAGCAGAAGACGCCAACATACAGGAGTCGGCCTGCGTATGATGCTCGCAGAGTCGGTGCATGCAGACGAATGAATCAACAGGTCGCAGATCCGGCTTGTCAAGCCGCCGATTCGGAGGAGATCCATGAATCGTGAATTGGCATTGAAGATCGCGCTGGCGGTGGTGGGATTGCTCTTTATCGCTCTGGTCTACCCCATGATGGTTTTCATCCGACAAGAGCCTGCACTTTCCATGCAGTTCAGCCTGTACGTCACACTCGGCGTTTTTCTGCTCTTAGCCATCCGCAATCCATCGGCGAGTCGCAGCGTGATTGCCTTCACTGCATGGTCGAGTTTCGCTCACGCCGCACTCATGGGCACCCAGGCTTGTCGCAACATGGTCGCACGTGGGGAGCTGATCGGGGTGGCTGTTCTTGTGATCATCGGTGGCGTCCTAATCGCACTCGCGCCCTCGAAGCAGCTTCTGGAGTCGGCGTCACACCCGAGCAAACTCCATTCACTTTGACGGGTAATCGCCGAGGATCAATGCGCTATGGGAACTGGGCCAGCCGCAATCATTGAATTGAGAGCGTCTCAGCCGACAAGTACGTCTGAGCGGCCAAAGAAACGGGATCACGCGCAAAGTGGCGCTGCATTGCCCGATCATTAAGGGCATTGTCGAGCGCCGCCATGATCATGGACTGGGACCAGGTAGCGATGTTCAATCGACCCCGTAGTAGGATTGACCGCGTTGAAAAAGCCCATACGGACCGTAGATCCCGGGGTATCGCCATGTAAGCGACTGGATATTGTCGAATGCCTGCTGCGGAAGCACATCCAGCGCCAGGAATGATGCATGTGGTGTGACCACATCCTCAGTTGGCGCAAGCATAACACTGCGACAATCCGTCGTTGGGAGTGGTGGTATCAGCACCGAGCCCGTAGTAGGGAAACAGCAATCCTTCCACGCCATAGCCCGCATAGTTGCAAAGAAACCTTTCCTTCAACGTGGCGCCGATCAAGATGAGGCACCGACATTGGAGGCGATCCAGTCGAGGCCTTGCCGTAAACCCTTCGCATCGTGGCGACCGTTCACTGCAGGATTGTCGCAACGAAGCCAGATACCACTTACCGGAAACCCGGCGTAGCCACGCCCCTCGGGAATCGCGGATTTTTGGAGCAGTGGCAGCGACCCGCCGCCCGCGCCGATGAAGACAAACCTGGCCTGGACATCCCACTGCTCACCGCTTTTTTCGTCCCTGATTCGCACGTTCCATGGGTTCCCCTCACGGCGCAGATCCTGCACTCGACTGAAAAAGTGAATGCAGAATCCATCCTGATCTCGTAAGGAATCGAGGAAATCTTTTGTAAGCGCGCCATAATCCATGTCAGTGCCGGTCCGCATTCGCGTCGCCGCAACTTGCTCAGCTGGATCGCGCCCTTTCATGACCAGCGGGAACCATTCCTCGAGCTGTTTCTTGTCATCGGAGTGTTCCATCCCGTGATAAAGGGGATGAGCAGTAAGCGCCTCGAAGCGTTTTTTGAGAAACGCAACATTCTCCGATCCACGAACAAAACTGCAGTGAGGTACGGTATGAATAAAGGACTGAGGGTCTTTGATCGCTCCCTTTTTCACCAAATAGGCCCAGAGTTGACGAGACAGATCGAACTCGGTGTTAACCTTCAGAGCATTGGAGATGTCGATGCTGCCGTCACTTTTCTGCGGAGTGTAGTTCAGCTCACAAAGTGCTGCATGGCCGGTGCCAGCATTGTTCCATGCATTCGAGCTTTCCTGCGCCTCGCTGCCCAGGACTTCGTAAATCTCGATCTTCTGGCTGGGATCAAGTTCTTTCAGGACCACTGCCAGCGTTGTGCTCATAATGCCTGCACCGATAAGAACGACATCAGGATGGCTTGTGGATGGAATGGGTGTTGCCATGCTATCTCTCCTGCTGGTCATTTAGCTGCTGCGACGTGGGGCTTAACGATCTTCGCCGGATCGACCACACGGTCGAACTCAGCCTCCGTCATAAAGCCCAGTTGCAACGCGGCGGCCTTCAGCGTGAGATCGTTGTCCAGCGCGTAATGCGCAATCTTCGATGCCTTGTCATAGCCAATGACGGGCGAGAGTGCAGTCACCAGCATCAGGGAGCGGTCCACATATTCCTTGATTCTTTTCAGATTTGGCTTCGTCCCCTCGATCAGGAATTTCCGGAAGTTGGTGCATCCGTCAGTCATGATCGTGAGGGAGTGCGTCACGTTGAAGATGATGAGAGGCTTGTAGACGTTCATCTCCAGGTAGCCGCCCGCGCCGCCGAAGCCTACGGCAACGTCGTTGGCCATCACCTGGACGGCGATCATGGTCAGCGCCTCAGCCTGAGTTGGATTAATTTTGCCCGGCATGATCGACGATCCCGGCTCGTTTGCCGGGATGATCAACTCGGCGAAGCCGGCACGCGGGCCGCAGGACATCAGCCGAATATCATTGGCGATTTTGTAGAGCGAGACCGCGAGAGTGCGAAGTGTGCCTGAGAGCTGTACCAGCGCATCATGGGCGCCCTGCACCGCGAATTTGTTCGACGCGCTGACAAACGGCAGGCTGGTAAGCTTCGCAATTTCGGCAGCGGCGGCCTCGCCGAATCCCGGAGCTGCATTGATACCAGTTCCTACCGCCGTGCCGCCAAGCGCGAGGCTGTACACGCCTTTCAAGGCATCCTCGATGCGCTCGATATTGTCACTAAGCATGCCTGAGTAACCCGACCATTCCTCGCCGAGCGTGAGCGGTGTGGCGTCCTGCATGTGGGTGCGGCCGATCTTCACGATGTCCTTCCACTCGTCGGCCTTCGCTGCGATCGCATCGCGCAGGGCTTTCACTGCCGGTATCAGTCGCTCTTTCACGTTCACTGCTGCCGCTATGTTCATCGCGGTGGGGAAAGAATCGTTGGAGGACTGGGACATGTTGACGTGATCGTTAGGATGAACTGGCGTTTTACTCCCGAGCGGCGTGCCTGCGAGCTGGCAACAGCGGTTCGAAATCACCTCATTCACGTTCATGTTGAATTGGGTGCCGCTGCCGGTCATCCAGACATGCAGAGGAAACATCTCCTCATGTCGGCCTGCGAGAATCTCGTCGCAGGCCTGAACAATGAGTCTGTGCCGCTCGTCATCAAGCTGGCCACCAGCATGATTGGCATTCACGGCGGCTTTCTTCAGAATCGCATACGATGCGATCATTTCGCGCGGGATCAGATCCTGTCCGATGCTGAAATGTTCAAGCGACCGTTGCGTTTGTGCCCCCCACAGCCTGGTGCCTGGCACATCGACTTCACCGAGGCTGTCGGTCTCTTTCCGTACGCCCATTGCGGTCGCGTTGCTGGCTGCACTCGATGCGCTCACTGTCTTCACCTCCTTGAAACTTTTTCGGCATCATTACCCGCTCGGTGAGCACATTCGGTAATGTCCAAAATGTCAGAAGGGGACACGTCACGAGATACGGTTTTTTGCTACCAGCTGAAGGCTGGGCGTGAAGTGCCTCGTTTGTGGTAACCGAAATTCTTTAGGGAACGGTGGCTTGCACACAACGCCGCTATCGTAAGCCGCGGGCCAGCGTCGCCAGCATACTTTCATGGTCTCCGGGTGACGGTCAACTCAGAAGTGAAGTCTTAATTGGCGAAGGAATCGGGCGAACTACTTCTACTCTATCCTCACGGCCTGCACGGGATCGACAGAGGCCGCATGCTGCGCGGGAAGGACCGCGCCAGCGTTGCCACCGCGAAGATTGCCAGCATCTCAACATTTGTGAACAGGCCAGCCTGTATTCCATCTCCGGCCGCACGGGCAATACCCGAGGCGATGTCGCACTGAATGACTCACCAGCCGAAATCATTCGAGCACCTTCGGCCACCGCACCAATGCCAATTCGCGCAAAGCGCGAACTCTCTTCCCGCATCTCTCCTTGAACTCTACTACTTAATTCAGGAATACGCCCTCATTCGGACGATCCAGCGAGAACGTCGGTATCTCAACATTGAACTGCTCACCGCTCTCACGCTCCATTTGGTAAGTCCCGCCCATCATCCCCGACGGCGTGTCAAGGGGCGCACCACTCGTATACTCATAGCTCTCGCCCGGCTTCAGGACCGGTTGGTCCCCAACAACACCCAGTCCCTTGACCTCGGTCAATTCACCACGCGCATTCATGATCATCCAGTGCCGGCTCACCAGACGCACTGTTTCCCGTCCCTGATTCTCGATCATCACTCGATAAACCCAAAAGTACTGCGAGCTGCTTGGAGATGATTTTTCCTCAAGGTAAGCCGGCTCAACGCTTACCACTATTCCTCGTGTGTTTGCCATATATGGTGTCCAATCCGCCATAGAGAGAGCTTAGTGCAAACTCCTGAGCAAAGCCAGAATTGGTGGAACTCCGGTACCCGCATCTGATGAGGGCGACGCTCTTCCGTCTGAAACCTATGGTGACTCGGCGATCGTGCATCAACTGACCGACACCCAAGAAGGATCTTCGATCTCCTGCGAGTCTCAGGGCGTTGAATGATGACACTTCCAAGGCTACCGTGCGGGCCAATTCCATTTTGACGAGTCCTCGACCGTGAGGCGGCTGATTCTGAGGTTGCCGATGGAGAGGTCCTCGATACGGCCTTTTCGGACGGCGAGACTCCCGATGGCGAAGAAGCGGACAGCGGCTGCGCCGACGAGGGCCGCTCCGCTTCGAGCGGGTGGCAAACAGCTTCATCCAAGAGCTAGAATGTACAGATTTCCAGTTCGCCGCGCGCTAACGCTCATAGAGAACGATTTTCCCATGCTGGCGGGAATCAACCGTCGCCTAAAGACCCGGAGGTATTGATGAAAGCATTGATCTTTCGCGAGACCGGTGAACCGAAGAGCGTGTTGAAGGTGGAAGAGATTCCGACTCCGCCTTTGGCCTCTGGCGAAGCGCTCGTCCGAGTGCTGCTGAGCCCGATCAACGCATCCGATCTGCACATGGTGCGCGGGCGCTATGGCTATCAACCGGAGTTGCCGGCCAGCCCGGGCATTGAAGGGGTGGGGATTGTGGAGGCCGTAGGTCCGGGCGTGCAAGGTCCGACTGTTGGAACTCGCGTAGTATTCGTTGACACGTGGAACACCTGGCGGGAGCAGATCGTGTGCCCAGCGGACAAACTCGTGCCCGTTCCTGACGGCCTGGACGATTCGGCCGCCGCCACCTCTTACATCAACCCTTTGACGGCCTGGGCATTGACGAGATCAACTCACAATCTCAAGGAGGGCGACTGGCTTCTGCAGACGGCGGCTGCATCCAGCGTCGGGAAGTTCGTGCTTCAGTTGGCGCAGCAGTATGGATTCAAGACGATCAACGTCATTCGGCGGCGCGAGCAGGAGTCAATCATACGGAACCTCGGGGGCCATGAGGTAATCTGCACATCCGACGAGGATCTCAGGGCACGCCTGCAGGAATTGACCGCGGGTAAGGGCGTTGAACGAGCGATTGACTGCGTTGCCGGCGAACTTGGCGCTGAGGTTGCCCGCAACCTCGCTCCCGGTGGAACGATGCTTGTGTATGGAGCCCTTTCCAGTCATCGGCAGACGGACCCCACGAAATTCATCATGCCGCTCTTTGCTCCGCGTTTGATTTATTCGACGGCGACGGTTCGTGGGTGGTGGCTTCCACGTTGGGTGCCTTCCCAGCCGCTCGCCGCAGTGAGGGCAGCGACGAGCGATCTTCTCACCATGTTGTCGAACGGATTACTCACGCCGCCAGTGATTGTGCGGTATCCACTTAACGACTTCCAAGAGGCAGTACGCCTAGCCGATGGTGAGGCAGGACAAGAAAAGGTCTTGCTGGACTTCTCCGAAAGGGCACCATAACCGGTGGAGCCTCATGGCGGTTACGACAGACAGTGGATTGCCGCGGTTTCAGGGGCTGAACCTTTGAGAAATCTTGCCGACCAACGTCACCATAGGGGACGGAGGCACCGTCACGATTCAGCTCGACCGAAAAAGACAGCGATCGCACGTCTGCCTTGAAATCAGAATTCTTCTTTGGGTCCGCGTTGCCAAACCGAACAATCGCAGGATATGCGCCTGGCTTCGCAAAGATCCCTTTTGCGAGCCGAACAGAGCGGGCATCAACGGTGAAAGGTTCTCCGGCAGCGCCTTTGCGTCGGCTGCCGACTTCAACGGAAAGCTAATAGTAAAGTGACTCTGGCTCGTGGAGTAGTCTCGTTTGCCAAGCGCTGCCAGCCTGAAGTTGACACGCGCGGGTTTGCGTCTCCCAACTCAACCACGGCGATTAGTCGCGGTTCGGCTCGCCAGGCACCTTAGTCATCCACTGCTTTTCCTGATCGACTGCGATCTGGTAACCGACGTAGAGATCGGCCTTTTCATCATCGGTCTTCGTGAGGCCCTTGGTAGTCAGCTGCCCATCGACCGCCTGCTTGATTTCTGCGTCCATGATCTGGTCAGGGTGTGCACCACCCTCGATGCTGATCCACTTATAGGTGTGGTATTTCGAAAAATCCGCGCCGGGCATGGAGTTATACTTCACGTCTTGTGCTACAGCGACTGCCAAGGGAAGTGGCGACGATCAGTATTTTGCCGAAAACGCCATTTGCGGTGCCCAGGTGGCTTTCGCTCTGTAAATGGACATCACAACATGCGGAGGGTAGCAGCCACTCGAAATAGGGGATACTGGTAAAACTTATAGGGCTGGTTCTGGGTCATACCGGAACGGTCCGAGATAGTCGTCAATGGCAAACCCGCGTCGCTGTGCTTACAGACCTGCCTCGAAGCGCATTGGAAAGCAACACCGGGTTTACCTCTCGATTTCCGAGAAGCCTATTGAGAAGATGGACTTTAGCATCTGGGTCGAGAGCGATAACATGCATATACCAGCGCCCGAAATTTGAGCCAGCGTGTGCAGCAAAGCTCTACGAACGATTTCGAACCAAGATATGGGAAGGTCTTTCGAAATCTGCCTCGACGAAAAACGCGTCGGCAAATTGGGCTGTGTGCCCGGCTAGGTACCGCCATTGCATCCTATACGGCGGTTGAGGCTGGCCAAAATCGAATCGAGGCCGGAATGGGAGTGATCTGGAATGTGACCCGTTTTCCTGCCGAATTGCGCTTGGTAGGTTGAGGGGGAAAGCACGCCAAAAGCACAGGTTCAACCATCTGCGTCCTCAGAATTAGCAAATCAAGTCCGTTCGTCAGGTCCGATCTTCAAAGGAAGTGTTGTTGACCGCGGCAAGTCAAGTGTTTCCACCGTACCCGCAAGAGGTGGGACCAACGGACGGTGTGGCATCAGTAGCCTCTGATTCTCTCGAGCACCGACTCAAGTATCTGTCTCATTGCGCGGTTTCGATACGGAACAGCTGCGGAAAAACATGCCAAAGGCTCTAAAGAATCCAGAGACTCCGAAAACTTCAAAGACTCCAGCGCCTCAAATCGATGCCAGTAACTCCTAGCGAAATCGCTGAGTTTTCTGTTAACCAAGCATACACTTTTTGCCGTTTTTTTACCTTTTTCTACTCCCCTCTTGTTTCGCTCATCAAGCCGGCGCGGTTCCGGAAGAAAGGGCGATCTTGATCTGAGGGGGGAGTGTCTAGTTTACGGCCGCCGGGATGATCTGGCATGGGGTGCCGGCCGCTCCGGCTTATTCGCGAACGGGACGATCTCGAAAGCGGTGAACATTACCCAGCCGGGCAGTACACTAAGAGTTGACTTGACCCCATGAGGCGAAAATAATGACGGCACCTGGGATTGATTTGACCTTAATCTGATTTGCCTTCGACTCCTGTTCAAATGGGAACCTAGCAAGACTCTTTACCTTTGAAGGCTTAGCCAAGATGAGCTTCACACGAAAAGGCGACTGTTACTGAGCAATTCCCGGCTGTAACCTGCCCCAATCCGCGGATTTCCTTGTAGCGACAACCGATCCCCCGACACCATTTACAACACGAGTCGCGCTTCTTCTCTTTTCCGTGCAGAATGCATCGCGTTGGGTATGACCTTCCGCCGTGCAGATGGAGGAATCGCCCATGCGCAGCAGCCCGGCCCTCGTCTCGATGGATTCCCCGACGCAATCCACCCAGGCACCTACTGATGAGGTGGTACGTATGCTAGCAGAATTGATTGGAAGAACGAGTGGAACAGAGGCGCTCGACTTCCGCAACGGCAATCCTTCCGAGGAAGTTCTCATGGACGCCGAGATCTACGGCTCCCGCTACCTCCTGGTGCGACTGCCGAAGCCCAGCTCGGGCCAGATTCGACTCAGTCCCCGAGAGCACGAAATCGTGCGCATGGTCGCCAAGGGACACCCTAATAAGGTCATCGCGGATGTGCTTAACATAAGTTCCTGGACAGTCTGCACACATCTGCGACGAATCTTTGCCAAGTTGGGCGTGGGATCGCGCGCGGCGATGGTGGCGCAATTGTTGGAAATGGGTGTACTGGCTTCAGAACATCGCGGGCCATCGTTCGTCAAGTGAGTAGGATTACTCAGGTCGAGGCCGGACCCTCTAAAGACGGTATTCGTTGAGAGCGCCTGGATCTGTAATTTGATCGGGCACTGGCAATTGCGACGCGCCATCCGCGAAAGACCGGGGCTCGGCTTTCATGCTTTGTTCTTCTCTCCGCGCGACTTTCAATGCCGCCTCGCCAACGCGAGCCTGCTCCATCAGGCGCAGCAGGTTCTGACCCAAGACGAGCACTTCCTTTTCCTTTGGCAGGCCTAACAACCTGACCTTGTGTAACTCGACCCCAGGATGAATCCAGGGTCCGTCCGAGCCGAAGATGAGCTTGCGAGGCCCCGCACGCTTGACGGCCTCGATGATGTAGTCGAAGCGCCGAACGGCTGAGGTGTCGGCGTAGACGTTGGGATAACGAGCGACCTGATAGGCGACCTGCTGGTGTGCGCGCCAATCATCGGTATAGCTTCCGAGATGAGCGATGATGAAGTTAACGTTGGGATACTGAGGCGCGAGCATGTCGATGACCTCAGGACGGCTGACCACGTCGACGAAGACAGGCACGCGAAAAGCTTGTGCCGTCTCACAGACTTCGCGGGTGGGCATGGCCTCAGAGCCGTGAATCTTGATACCGCGAAAGCGCCACCAGCGAAGAGCCCGGGCGACCATCTGGAAGATGCGGCCTGCGTCACGTGTGGCGTGGACGAAGACAAATCCGATCAGGCATCCGGGATAGCGGGCGACGATGCGAGCCACCGCGGCATTGGCCTTAGCATAGTCGCTGTTGAATGCGGCCATCACGACGGTCCTGGTGATGCCCGCGGCGCGTGCTCGGCGGAGATAAGGCTCAATGGCGGCGTCGGTATTCCAGGGTGCAGTCATACGATCGCCCTTTCCTGCATGGCAATGGCCATCGATGATCATGCGATCCGTTCCTTTCGTTGCTGGTTGCCAGCAGCGCGCGAAAGACGGGAAGCCAGCGCCAGATACCAGATACAAGTCTCGATCGCTTTATAGAAAATCGGCAGGTTGAGTTTTTCGTTGGGCCCGTGGATGTGGTCGTCGGGCAGCCCGAAACCCATAAGAACAGCCGGAATTCCGAGTACATTCTGAAAGGTATGAACGACAGGGATAGAACCGCCGGAGCGAATCAAGACGGCGGGCACTCCGAAAGATAGCTTGTATGCCTGTCTTGCGGCCTGAACGGCCGGATGCCGGCGAGGGATAAGAGCGGGGTGGATAGGCGACATGGTACGCACAGTCGAACGCGCGGTGCGTGGCGTGACGCGCGCGATGTGGTCGCGAAAGATCTGCGCAATCCTCTCCGGCTGCTGATCGGGCACCAGTCGAAAACTGAGCTTTGCCAATGCGCGGGATGGGATGACGCCTTTCACGCCGTGACCTGTGTGGCCGCCGATGATACCGCTGGTGGAGACATCCGGCCTGATGGTGGTGCGCTCGTAGAGGCTGTAGCCGGATTCTCCCCAGCCCTGCTCAACCCTAGCGGCATGGAGAATCTGCTGATCGGATGGGCCGGACGCGGCCATATAGTTACGTTCTTTCTCACTCCACACGCGCACGTCGTCGTAGAAGCCAGGGATGGCGACGCGGCCGTGACGATCGTGTAGCCCTGCGAGGATATCGCAGAGAGCCAAGACCGGATTGTGAACTGCGCCTCCAAAGGAGCCGGAATGCAGCTCGTGTGGTGGCCCATCGACCTCGAGCTCGGCGCGAAGTCCTCCGCGCTGTGCGTAGCTGATGGCGGGCTGCTCTGCGGAGATCATGCGGGTGTCGGATACAACCGCGGCACTGGCCGTTTTCAGAACCCCGCGGTTACGTTCGACGAATGGGGTCAGGTTGGGACTGCCGATTTCCTCTTCCCCTTCGAAGATGCAGAAAAGGTTCAGGGGCAGGGTCTGGCTGGTCCTTAGATAGGATTCGATGGCCTTCAGATGAGAAAAGAGCTGCCCTTTGTCATCGGCGGCGCCACGCGCATAGAGAGTATTATTCTTGATTGTCGGCGAGAACGGCGGTGTTCGCCAATCGCTGAGAGGCTCTCCGGGCAGTACGTCGTAGTGACCGTAGATGATGAGTGTTGGCCGGCCGGGAGCGTGCCGCCATGCAGCAGTGACGATGGGATGGCACCGGGTGGGAATGATGCGGACGTGATCAAGCCCAATGTTTTTGAGATGCCGTGCCAGCCAGTCGGCGCACCTTCTAACATCGCCGGTCTGCTCTGCCTGTGAACTTACGCTGGGGAAGTGCAGGAACTCCACAAGCTCGGAGACAAACTGTTTTCGGCCGGCCCGAGCGTAGCTGAGAGCGCGAGACGGATCCAAGGCTCACCCCACCGTACTACTCTGAACAAGGCCATGTCTTTCAAGGGTGTGTACGAAAAATAGCCTTGCTGTTATCGGTTGGCGTCCCCCGGGGGCTGAAGCGCACGTGTGTTTTGGGGCACTTGCGGCACGACTGAAGTCGCGCCTGTTAGAAAGCGCAACACGGAAGCCATTTCTTTTTCCGTCGAAGTGCTTCACTCCGTCTTGGCGCGTACTTATCGTCCGCGCCGAGACGGAGTAGCCCCGGGTCAAACTTCATACTCGAATTCCCGTTCTGGTGATCGCTGCGGAGAGGCCCCTGCTTTCTGCCGTCCGTTGGCCCTGATCGGGGTCGGCTGAGATTGATCCCAGGGTAGGACGCGATGGGATCCTGTGCGCTTACTAAGGCCCATGGCCTGCGCACTGGTGAGCCACTCTTCGGATTGCTCCGCGATCTCGAGAAGCAGCGTTTCAAACTGCGCTCGCGTGGTTTGCAGAATATGCGGCTGAGCCAGCCAGCGCAACACTTCGCGACCGGTAACGCCCATGCGCTGACGGGGTGAGGTGACGAGACGCTCGTTGAAGTAGCGGATCAATACTTCTTCCACTACATCCCACGCGTTGTCCGCACCAAACAACCGCTTGACATCGTCGGAGTCGAGAATCTTGAACGCCTCTTCAAGGAGCTGCAATACTTCCACACGCAACACGTTCAGGTGACCGAAAGACAACCATTTGAGGTTGTTGCGCAGATCAAGGCCAGCTCGCCGCACGATGGCGATGGAACCGAAGCTGGGGTCATACGCCCTCTCACGTATGACATCGGAAATGCGCTTGTCGCGCCAGAACAGAGTGACCTGGTGAACGAAGTGGGAGAACAATTTGTGGAAGTCGGTGTTGGCGCGAGAGCCGGTAGGAACGGGCGCGCCGCCGTAACCGAAGATCCGCTTGTAAGCCGAGAGGCGATCCCCCTGGGTATAGCGCAACACGTCGCGACGATCAAACTGATAGAGCGCGAAGGCGCCTGGTCCACCCGAGAGCCGGACCGTACCGGCCTTGAACAGCTCCTGCATCTTCTTGACCACGCGGAAGACGCCGATTTTCTCGTGTTGCCAGAGGTAGTACATGTCGCCGACGGCCATAATTCGTTCGGCGGTAATGGTCTCGTCGTAGGGCTCGACGGCCTGGGGAATCCGTGTGACGCCGAAGTCCTTTGCGGCATCCGGGCCAACGCCGGCCAATTGGCCCAGTCCTTTGTCCGGCGGTGGTGGAATCTTGGAGTCGGCGTCCACCGCGGACGCGAGCATGTCGTCAATCTGCTTGGTGAGAGCGTCGGCGAGCTGCGGGTTGGAAATCAAATCCGCCGACAGCCGGCTCGCCACCTGCTCTCTCAGTGCCGCTATGCGGTCATACAAGCTCTGATAATCTTTTTCCGTTGCCATGGATGACTCTCCTTGCTTCCACAATCACCAGCCTCACGTCTGCAGTGGGTGAGCTATGGAGTTGATAGCGGCCCCCGGCCGGTTTCCGGTGGGAAGTCCGGCGGCTTGATTTGTCCAGCCAATCTGTACGTCTCTGCGAGCTGTCCCGCCAGCAATCGCATGGCGCGCTGCACGCGCGGCGTAAGATAGCCGGGAGGTAGCCGGTGGCGCGGCTGCTGCGGGGGAATGGCGGCATGTACGAAGCGGTGAAGATCGTAAAGGACGTGCTTCGCGGTGCTGATGGCGTCCTTCCCGGAATCCTGCAACTGGCTGGGTAGTTCCTTCGATGCGGCATTTTCCACCCAATCCAAGAGCTCCGCAACAAACAGAGAAGACTCGGCGCCGATGCTGGAGAAGTCGAGCAGGATGGTCTGCCGCTCGGATGCGCCGAGGAAGACGGAATCCATCGCAAAGTACACGTCCTTGACCGACTGCGCGACCACATCGAGCGAACGGGACAGCAGGACCAGCTGGGTGCCAAAGAAGGGTTGAACCGTCGTGCCGCTATGGGCGAAGTAGGCCTTCTCAGTCTTCCAGCTGTTGTGGAGCCCGATCAGGTAGTCGACCACTATTATGTAATTGGTCAGATTCTGTTCGTCGGCGATGGTGGTAATGAATTCGCGCTTGAGGCCGAACCGCTCGCGGAGAAGCCCCAGTTCGCCGCCGGAACTTTCAGGACTGACTGGATAAGGATGGCCCAGGAGCAGGCGGAACAGCTGATCGACACGGGGAATGCGCGGACCGCCCTCGATGCCGAAGTCGTTCACCAATTCTGTGAACAACGATTTGACCATCCCGCGCACGGAATCCAGATCCTGCTGTTCCAGCACCGGCAGCAGCGCATAAAGCCCGTCGAGCAGCGGCAGGCATTGATCCAGGGCAACCTTGGCACGGTTATAGATGCTGGCTTGCGCGCCGGTAATCGCGCCCATGTCGGTCTGTACGGTGTAGGTACGCGGCGTCCAGGTGAACTCCGTGTGTCCTTCGACGTCTTTGAGCGCGAAGGATTGATTCAGCGCCAGGATGAAGGACTTGGGGTCGTTGGTTTTGGCCCTCCAGCTGAGGACGTCACGGATGGCGTTTTCGGCCATTTTGCCGAGCGGCGCCGTCCCCGAGCTACCGCCGGCGGAAGGAGGGCGCGACACAACCTCCGATGGAACTTCTTCCGTGAGTACCGGATATGCCTGGAGATCGATCTCGGACTCCTGTACTGCATTTCCTGTCGCAGCTGCCCTGCTGGCGGCGTTGGGAGGCGCCGGTGCTGCCGGTGCTCCTGCGCCCGTGCCCCCGAAATTATTAGTAATCGCCATTTCCGTCTCCTTTCGATCTCTTGGGTCCGATCCCCTAACTCAGTCTCCGAAGCCCGGTAATTCGGCGAGCTGAACGGCCGTATTCAAGGCCGCGCGCGGGGATGGAAGCGTGGGTTTGCCGACTGTCAGCATGTCTGCCTGAATCTGAGCCTTGGATACCGATGTCTGTTGCGATCCGGCCACAATCGTCACGTTATCGGCGGAGTAGATCCGAATCGAGTAGCGGCCGGTTGCATCCGAGAGGCCCGCAGCCACTACTGTGCCAGCGTTATTCACCACCGTGACCAGTTGCCCCGCAATGGCAGAGCCAGTGTCATCCCTTACAGTCCCATCCAAGACGGCCGGGGCTGTGGTGCTGGTTTGAAACTTCACCCGAATTGGCACGCGCGCTATCTGGCCCCCAAAGACCCTGAGACTCAGGCGACCGCCCACGGGATAGACCGGCTGGACGGGCTGGGTGCCGTATGTGGCCGGCGCCTGGCAGAACAACCAATATGTGCCGGCAGCCAAATTGCGGAAACAGATGGAGGACCCGTCCGCAGTGGTCTGCTGCTGGGCGAATGTCGGATCGCTCTCGCTAAGGAGAAGATACTGCATACCGGGGAAGTTATCTTTGACCTCTTCGAACGGGTCACCGGCCTCCGGGAAAACGATCTCGGAGATGACCTCGATCTCATTGCCCTTCTTCTTGTAAGTGAAGAAGATGTCAGAGCAGCCTTGCCCGGCTCCGACAAAGGCGAAAATCGGGGAACTCGAGGCGAGGGTGTAGTTGCAACTATCGATGGTGACTTCGTCGCGGGCTGAGAAGCTGTACCATCCCGGCGGCAAAGAGAACGTTTTGCATCCACTGCTTCCGGTAAAGCCGCTAGAACGGATGTTCTCTCCCTGCAATACCTCGATTGATACGTTCGATATGAATTGCTTGCCTGGGTCGCAGCAAGAGGTCTCACCTGCCAGGCAGGAGAAGCATCGAACCTGCGCCGTCGCAGGGTTCACGTAGATCCTCATCTTGTTCTGTCGCCCGCCGACAATTGTGGTTTGAAAACCTCCAGTCAGCGCGGGGGCCGGTATGGCAGATTTAGACGGCACGGCGGCGCTCGAGGGAGTGGCTTTCGCGGTCGACCCCGCGGCGTCTCTGGTCTTGTGCACGAATTCGCAGGAACCGGCGTCCATGACATCGTATTGATCGGAAAGCACGCCTTCTGCAATTTCCGATGGAAGGGCGACAAAGACGTCACCGGGGTCTACCTGCGAGAACAGAATTCCGTCCTTGTCGTCAGTCCGAGTGCTGGTCGCGAGGTTGTGTTTCGCATCGATCAACTGGATATCGATGTTTCGCAGGAACTCCGGCTTGATAAGTTCCTCCTTACCGCTTACCGCATCGTTGAGATAGATCTCGAGACGCAGTTGGCCGCCAAAGGGTTCTGCTACGGCCTCTACGGCGTCGGTGCCTGCCAAAGCATTGGCAATGCTGTCCAAGGCTCCCTGCACGCTGGCGCTGCTGTCCCCAGCGGGCTTTCCCCCGAACAGTGTTGAGGCATTGCGGACCAGTTGCGATACACCGGCGTTCGCGGCCGGGTCGCCGAGTATCCGTCCGACTGCCTTCATCAGGTTGTTCCCAGGAGGAGCGGCCGTTATATCCGCTGTGAGCGTCAGTTTGTCCGGAGGAACGTAGTAATTGCCCGCAGCCGTTCCAGAAAGACTCAATTTCTTAACTGTCACATTCTTGGCAGTCCCAGGGTTGGGGTCGGTGAAGTTTCCGGTCGCCAGGGAGGTATCGAGCCGGACGTTGCCTGTGTCCCCAGGGAGCACACCCACCAGTGCCGGGCAACTAAAGTCGAGGGTCGCTGTGCTGGTACCGTCAAATGCCTTATCTTCAACGGTGATGCCGGTGACGGTGAGGGGAACTTGCGTGACGGTCGCCGTCAGATTCGGATCGTCCAACTCGTAGTTGCACGCATCCGGTCCAGCAAGCTTAAGCCCGGTCACTACCACAGGCTTGTTCTGACCTGCGTTGGGGTCGCGAAAAGTTGCGATCGCTTCCGAGGAATCGAGACAAACCTTGTCTGACGGGATGTCTCCCGTCAGTTTCAGGTCCTGCCAGAAGTTCTGTATTGCTACGGTTCCGTCGTAAATCCTGTCGGCTATGCTGGCGGTGACTCTAAGGCGACGACGCCAGATGCTCGCGGTTGTGGTTGGCTGCTCCAGTACGTAATGCTCACACTTGTGTTTTTCAAACCAGTCCTCGGAACCTGGTTTGCGACAGATCGTCACTCCAGATATCTGCACAAGCTTGTCTTTGCCCGCGTCCGAGTTGACAAAGTTTCCGGTCGCATTCGAGTCATCAAAGCAAAAATACTGGTTGTCCGGCCCCTTCAATGTCACGTCGACTTTTTTGAGACATACCAAAGCAGTTTTGTCGTAAACCTTGCTTTCGCCGGTAATTCCTGTCACTGTGAGAGTCTTATCCACGATCGGCGACGGGCAGGCACATATGTTCCAGGACCCTTCACAAGATGCTGCGGACGCCAGATTGCTTTTCTGGTTGCCGTCGTATTTCAACTCATGGTCGACATTGCCGTCGGGCAGCTTCGATGCGTCAAAAGTCCCGTTGAAAGCGCCGGTTGCGTCCGTCGTGAAGGAGATAGTTGTCGCAGGCGATGTTTTTACCGTGAATTGCACGGTTGCGCCTTCGATTCCGCCATTAGTGTCTTTGCGAACCAATCTTCCCTTTATGACCGCTTCTGTAGCTTCGCTGATTGGCGAAACTTCGGCGCCCTGGAACTCCGTCGCGATGGGGTTTCTTTGGGGGTTCTTATCGTCAGCCATAGCGGCCTCCTCTTGCCTGGTTCTTCGCATCCGTTGAAGATACCTGTCCTTTTCGTGGACGGGCGTGATGGTTACTTCGACTGCGGCCTTGCTGCGGCTCGATGCTTAAAGGCGTTTCGCGACGCGCGCAACGCCTGTCAACTGATTCGCTCGTATCCCACGTCGTTTTCCTGCAAAGGTCGGACGACAACCTTCTGCCCGGTATTTTTCACCGAGATGGACGTCGTCGCCCTGTGCTCGGCTAGTTCCTGCCAGCAGGCTGCGAGGGCCTTGCTGGCTTGCTCGAGCGGCTGGCGGCACGGCTCGATTCCCTGCTTTGCCGCGTTTGTCCAAGGCAGCCATGCCCGCCGCTCGTTGCCCAGTCTTGCGAGTTCATTCAACTTCTCGTACGAGACCAGGTCGGAAGCGAACTGCTTCTCGAGACGGAGGAAGCGCTTCTGACAGATGGTCAGTGCACGCCGCGCCTGGTCGAGATCGGGGGGATGGCCCAGCGATTTCTGCGCATTCTGAGCCGCTCTGCGCGCGTCGTGCAGCGTTCCCATCAAGTCGACTACCGCCGTTTCCAGGTCGTCGGCCATCGCTGATTCGTCATTGGTCGGCTTATCGCCAAGGTTGACATGAAGATCATTCAGCGCTTCGTTGAGCTGATGGAGACAAAAGGACAGTCCGCGAAATTTCGCTTCCAATGCCACGGCTATCTCCTGACCAATTCCATATAGAAGTTCTTTGTGATGACACCCGGGCGGGCCATGCGTTTGTTCAAGGCGATGCGCGCCGCGCCGATCAGATATCGCTCCGGGATAATGCCGGGGTCCACGCCGGCCGCCACCCGTCGCGCCGATTCTTCGATCATCTTCTGGTCCTTTTTCTCGAAGCGAATCACTTCGGACAGACTCTTGTTGCCAAGCGAAGGAAACGGCTGATAGCACATCGTGTCGACGGCCAGTGCACAGGCCCGGGGAAAAGTCGCCATTACCTTCTTCGGAATGGTTCCGGCGCTGGGGTTGGGGTAGATACGGGTCCATGCACGCGCGTATTGTTCCGCTTCTGTTTTGAATCCCATGCGGCGCAACATTTCCGCACTGATCAGCAGGCGCAAGTAAGGCGTTGGGTGCGGCCCCCTCCGGTTGAAACTGACCACGGCCCGCGGCGCCCGCCCGATCACGTCCATCAGCGATCCCACAACTTCAGGTCCGCCCAGCAGCAGAGCGCTCATATCGGCGAACATTTCGCGGTTCCAGCGCACCCACACCGAGGAGACGAAACGTCCCAGATCTCCCTTGAGCAAACGCAGACCGAGCTGACGTGGGAGATCCTTGTTCAGTCCCAGATCGCTTTGCAGATTGTGACTCACCTCGTGCATCACCGCGCCCAGCGTCCAGGGATTCACGAGGCGATGGTAGGGCAGCTGCACGAGCGGAAATGGATTGAACTGCTTTCCCAGCTTCCGCAAGGGAACGCCGCGGCGAATGGTGGCCGGAGCAAACCCAGTCTTCATGTAGCAGAACGGCGGCGGAGCAGGAACGGACCTTGCGACACCAAGCCCGGTATAGGCGGCCTGGTAACAGTCCATTGCGATGCGATCGCAACTCAGTAGCCAGTCTCCATATTTCCCTTGCCGCTGGCCGAAGAGCTCGAAATAGAAGTCCCAGATCTTCTCGATGCCCTGCACCCAGCGGTGCGCCTTGTCCTTGCGCGTCACCACTGTCTGCAGCCGGAGCGAAGTTGGTTTTTCGCTGGCGATGGCAATCGAGTCGTGAACTTGTTCCGACATCTTCAACAAGCCGCGTCTCAGCTTCGTTATAAGCTGATTGACGACCTGGATGTGGCCCTCAGAAGGTGCCGCCGGCCCGGAGCCAAATTCCTCGCGTTTAAAGGGGCGCAGCGCGGCGGCATGACGGGTTACATTGATTGACTGGGCCCTTAACCAAGGGGGCAATACCTGGTCTGCTCCCGTTGCGGTGTGAGCCCGCTTACGCAAGAGCGGCCCCTTCCGCATAGTTGCTCCTGGCGGATTTTGTGCCAGCGTGCCCATGGTACTCGCCTCGTGAAACAGGTTCTTACCGGAGTACTTGTCCACAGCAGCGGCAGTATGCCGGCCCCGAAGCCGGACACGCTGTACACGTGCACTGGCCGCCGACGATCCGCCCAGGGCGCACTCCAGTTGTTCCGACCGACGTGGTTGTCGTGGTTCCGGGAGCTACCCCGCGTGCAACACCGGGCCTGCCATAAGCCGCGCGCGGAACTGCGGCAGCGGGCCGCCCGTAGCGGCGCACGCCGGGTCGATAGCCATAGCGCCAGTGAGGCCGGGCCATTCCCCGTCCCATGCGCCCATGGAATCTTCGCTCAAGGTGATTGTGGCGACGAAGCGCCTGGGCACGATGCTGCGGTGTACCCAGCACCCGGCGTGTCTGCCTCGCCAGAGTTCGAACGGCGCCTCGTGGAGTTATGTGACCTCCACGCGCCACGCGATGGGCAATGTTACCGACAGTCCGCCGAGCGATGCCTGGCACGGCCTTAAGCAGGTGCCGGGTGTGCGGATTCCGATGGAGCACCTTCGCGACTTTACCTACGCCGCGCGTCAGATGCGGCGTCGCCCTGGTAAGCGCCTTGGCTATTTTGGGAAGGGCTTTTCTCGCCATGGGAGCTACCGCTTTGGCCACCACGGGAAGCAGCTTGCTGGCTGCCATGCCGACCAGAGGCAAGAAATGCTCGGCAGCTTCGTCCTCGGTCTCCGCTTCTGCTGCCAACTCACCCAGATGTTCCATCATCGCGTCTGGATAAATCTTGCGGATGGGGCTGATCTCTTCCTCGTCCTCGTATTCTTCCTCGCTCTCGTACTCGTCCTCGCTCTCGCCGAGCAGACTGCCGGCGATGTTGCCGAGAGCACCGAGCCAGCCTTCACCTTCAAGGACGGCCTCGTCTTCTGACTCGTCTTCCGATTCGTCCTCCGACTCGTCCTCAAACTCTTCTTCGAATTCGGCTTCAAGTTCCGGCAGGGCTTCCAGTTCATTTTCTGACTCGTATGCCATGATGAATCCTCCTGCGTGATTGGTCGAAGTTATCTGGGCAAGATCTGATTAGCGCAGAGAGCTGCGGCGGCGGCGCGTTGCCATGCGGCGGCGCACCCGGCGCGGACGCTTGTAGGCGCTGCTGACTTTTGCATTGCGCCGGATCGCGGTGACCGCTGCCTTGGGGTTGCCAAGTACGCTCCGGATCTGTCTTGCGGCGGTGCGCCCCGCGCGGCGGCGTGTGATCTTGAGGCCTTTGGCGGCCTGGCGCTTGAGGCTCTTGACCGTGCGGCGCATAATGGTGGGCACTGCCCGAACCCCTGCACGCGTGCTGCGGCGCCGCCGGAGAATGCGGGTCAGTATGGCTGTGCCGCGCGTCAGGTGCGGCAGAATACGACGCAACGCTCTTCGATCTCGCGGCGAAATCACAGTCATCACAGCGG
>Ga0207156_10045_pt1 | contig 29907 bp, 30 predicted proteins | sample Alteio_BWMinHeat_24_FD_153514 | JGI IMG/M metagenome (GOLD analysis project Ga0207156, IMG submission 153514) | Enriched cells from forest soil in Barre Woods Harvard Forest LTER site, Petersham, Massachusetts, United States -... | ecosystem: Environmental > Terrestrial > Soil > Temperate forest >...
TAAGATTTTTGACTCCATGCCCGTCTAGAGAAATCGCTTTGACTGTCCAATGGTTCAATGAGGCAAATAGGTTGCTAATTTCCGCAGCCTTTTCAGAAAAGGAGTCTTTCCCTCGAAAAAAGAACATAAGAAAGCATTTCTTCGATAAATCTTGAAGAAGCTCTTTTCGTTTATTGAGATCGGCATCTCTCTTTGCGAGAACGCCATAATTCGTCGTTGGGTTGAGAAGAAAATCGCCCAGAGCTGGCTTCTGCAAAAGAACCTTTCCCCAAACGTCAGAGAACTGAGTACTTTGATTGACCCATCGGTTTTGCTCCCGCATATAGTTTTCGACGTTCTCAGAGGTAGGGACTAGCAGCGCTAAAGAAAGGAGCTTTCTGAGTTGTCTTTTTTCAAATTCCAGAACTTCTTCTGCCTCATCGAGAGATGTTGGCTTTTCCTTAGCTTCTTCGATCCCTTGTTCCTGGAAATAATACCAACCTTCTAACTTCTGGTCATACCAAGACGTTGCTTGAAGAGCGCTCAAACAGCAGAGGAAGCAAGTTACCTTAAATCCCATTTCGGCTCTCCTCTTGTTTCCGGACAACTCTATCGGTATTTATCTTCCCTTCTGTTTGGCCTGTAGATTGCAAATTGTCGATAGTAGATCGAACTTTTTTCAACAACTCTTCTTTGTCAATCGAGACGTTCTCGATCGCATCAGAAAGGTCGATCTTGGTAAAATCGATCTGCTGTAGCTCCGTTAAAGAAAATCCTCGGCATTCAGGACTGTCTGCTTTGCCCCATTTGATGGACAATTGCTCTCTTCCTTGTTCATGAAGAATCCTTGCCAATTTCGTCGAAAAACAACAGAAAACTTGGGTTGTCTGAGTTTGTAGATTTTCTTTTCTACTTCCTACATGATGGCATTGACCATTGTGACGCCGCTCAGCCAGTGATTGTTCTTCTACATTACAGCGAGCCAAATAGGTGGAAATCGCTAACCCTTCCATTTTCTTGCAGCAATCATAGAGAGCTCCCTGAATAAAGCTGCACTGGCACTGCATTTTTTCACCTCGAAAAATCTCAACGTCTTTTCCAAATCCTCTTCCAGAATTTTCCAGTTCCTTTTTGACGTCAGAAAAGATAGAAAGGGTCGATACTGCTGTTGCTATTTCATTGTTTTTGTCATAGGAGGAATCAAAAGAGCCATTGAGACCCCAGATTTCATCTTCACCGAACAAATGGGTCTCTTCATGGAAAGCTGCTTTCTTGCCCAAATCATAGGTCTTTTCCCAAAGATCACATTCTCCAAACCGGTTTTCTTTTAAACACCCTTTCTTTATGAGAGTACCTCCTTGGGCTCTGAGCTCTGCACAAGGAGAATGAGCATTGGGCTCACAGGAAAAGAACAGCTGTCGCCCCCAATTGTCTCTAAAAATAGACTGCCCCTCGATTCTTCTCATTTCAGAACCTTCAACGATTTGCGAATAGAGAAGTCTGCAATTAGGATTACTTTCTATCTCAACCAATGTTTCAGGAAAATCAGTCTGCCAAAAATCCTCTTCATTGGGCGGCTGGATAACAACTTCTTCAGTAGTGTAACTTTGGCAGTTGGATGAATTATCTTTATGCTTCCATTGAGCAGCTACAGCATAGTTCTTGAGACCAGTAACTTTAGAAATATTCATACGAAAATATTCTAAAGTTGCGTCCTTTGAAAACTCCTTCTTCATTCGTTTCAATTCATCTTCGGCACTCGATTTCCAAAAAAAATGCTCTGATAATTGAAAATGTCCTCTACACCGCTTGACCTGACTTTTAATAGTAGGCGCTATCTTTACGATCCTTTTCTGAATAAAAGACATTTGGTAGGTTCCAGCTTCTTGGCACCTTATAGGTTTTTTCTCTTCGGAAATCTCCTTTGACTGAGTGGATATAATCCCTATGTTCTTCTCTGGATGTTCTAAAACTACCCGACTTGTCTGAAGAAAGTTTTCTGTCCCTTCAAGTTTCTTCTTTTTTGCTGCAGATCCAACAAAGCCTTTTATCTCGTTAGCATTCACGTGATTGGCATCAAATTCTTTCTTCTTATCTTCTTCTGAAAGCACGTCATTCTTTTCAAAAGCCAAATCCCAACCACTTTCAAGAAGCTGTTTCAGTTGTTCATTTCCCCACTCTTGATCCTTCTTCACCTGTTGCTTTCCATGCTTTTTCAAGCTTTCCTCTGAACAAAGCCAAACCATAGGAAAATAAGTCAAAAAAACCAGAAGCAAAAAAAATTTCATTGTTTTGCTTATCTAGGAGGCTTCGAATTAAGGTAAATTTTGCTTGCTAATTCAATTTCCTTAACAGTAGGAGAATGATCGACAGTAAAAATAACCAAAGATGAAGGTAGCTTTTTCAGCTCTTCTCTCCATGGAAATCTAATCGTTAACTTACTATCTTTTCTCCGAGCTTCAAAAAAGCCTACGCCGTTCGGTTGTTCATCGCTGTTCCCAGCCACAAGGCAAGTTGCCATGCCAGATTCTGAAGCAAAAAACATGGAATCCCTTCTGTCTGAATCAGACTTAGTGGTAATATAAACAGCTTCTCCAGGTGTCAAATTCTCCATGCCAAAGAGGTAAGCCGTTGGTTTGTTGCACACATAGTGCATAGAGACTTTTAATCCATCTACAATCGTAGGCTCATTTGGATAGGGAAGATAAAAAACCGCATTTGTAGTTTTGCTCTCTGAATCCAGCAAGAGAATCTGAGAAGGTTCTCCTTGTTCAAAGCCACCGAGTATCAAAGATTCGCAAGTTCCAGGCTTATTATCTTTACGAACTATTGTTCCATTGCCCAAATGCACCCCTTCAAATACAACAAGAATTTGTCCCATCGCATTTCGGGTGGCTATCTTAAAATGTTTCCCTTTAGGAATCCCATCAATGCGCAGATGATACGTAGGGATCTTTTGGTCTTTATTAGATATATCGACTCCTTTTTCAAGAGCCATGAAATACTCCGCAGACGGTCGATCGTCCTTTCCATTCAACATTTGAAGAAATTCGGAACAGTTCTCTGGCATAGTAATAGAGTTGCCTAGAAGACAAGAGGCATAGGAAGAACTTGCAAGGACCATAGTTGTTATCAGCATGTAAAAAAATCTCATTTCCAATCCTTTATCAAATAGCGTCTTTTAAAGTTGTCGTTCTTGATTGCTCAATAGGCAATGAGGTATTGAAATAAGCCTCTCTTGCTACTTTGATCTCTTCAACTGTAGGTGAATGGCCGATAGTAAAAATCACTAAAGGATCAGGCAAATTTGCCGACTCTCTAACCCAAGGAAAGGTAATAGCTAACGTACCACTTGCTCTGCGAAGCTCAAAATAGCCTTCACCAGTGGGCTTCTCATCTTTCGGCCACAATACAAGAGACGCTACTTTACCTGATTCCGAGGCAATGAAAGTTGAATCCATGCTTACTCCACCTCCTGCAGCTGTTATATAGGCTCTTTCGCCAGGCGTCAGATTTTCTATAGCAAAGAGATACCCAGGGGGGCAGTTGCTTACATAGTGCATATTGACTTTTAGCCCATTCATAGTCGCAGGTTCATCTGGGTAAGGAAGATAAAAAACCGCATTTGTAGTTCCTGCCTTGGGATCTAGCAAAAGGAACTGGGAGGGCTCTCCTTTTCCAAAGCCTCCGATCGTAATTGGTATGCAAGTTCCTATTCCTTCGTATTTACCAATTATTTTCCCATCACCTAAATGTAATCCTTCGAAAACAACAACAACTTTCCCCAATGCGTTACGATTAGCAATTTTAAATTTTTGACCGTTTGGGATTCCGTCCACACGCAAATGATACGTTGGAATTCGTCTACCTTTATTGTATATATCCGTTCCTTGCTCCATAGTCATGGAACATGCTTCAGAAGGACGATCTTCTTCTCCATGCAACATTTGAAGAAAGCCAGAACAATCTTCAACCGTGCTGATTGGGGGGTTTAAAGAGTCCGATGCATATGAATGACTCGCAAGAGTCATGGTCGTTATCAATACGTAAAAAAATCTCATTTTCGCTCCTTTATGGAATAATACCATCTAAAGTTGTTGCCTTAATCGCTGGTTTGACCATGTCTAAACAGCAATGTTTTTTTGTCCAGATCAGATAAACAAAGTCCTCTCCGCCATATGGAAAACTTTTCCCAGCTCCCCAAAAAAGATCGCTCTTCCCGAGCGGCTGGCAAGGTGCTTTTGTATTAGCAATAGGCTGAACAAGTTGGGTCTTGTAGATCGTCTTTTTTATCCTTGGCATGATCGTCTTGTCGCAAAAATCGTCCTCTCTAAATCCAAATCTCATACCCACTGAATGGAGTTTGCCCAAAAGCCTGTGAACTAAGAGATAGCTGGCCTGGATTGCTCCTACATGGTGAGGAACGTAGCCAACAAAAGGATAAAGAGATCCCATACAGCCAGCGCACCAAAAAAGCTGATCGATCGGAGATCCAGCAGAGGAGGCTAAACAATCTGGAACGCAAGCAGCTTGAGCCAATGGATTCGAAAACAAGAAAACTTCCGGATTCAAGACAGATGCCCATTGATCGTCATCCCAAAATGGGTCAAATTCCGACAGATAGGAAACGGCCACATCAGATGAATCGAGGCAAGAGAAGTCTGTCAACAATCCTAGCCAATGCAAAATTGGGAAATTGTAGTAGTGGACGTTATAGAAACTGGATCGACCCGATTCGCCGACATGCGCTATAGATCCTCTTTTTCTGACATCCGCTTGCGAAATTGAAACTCCACCCCATGCCGTCAGCTTATAAGGAGTTGTTGTAACGTCAATCAGGGCTGTCGGCTCCCAAAAAGTCAGAGGAATTCCTAATTTAGGAGGAGTCCCTGCGCAGCTGCAAAAAGGCGTGACCTTGTAATCCACAAGGTCTTTATGAGCTGGTGTGACATTGACCCCAGAAACGTGAATAGGGAAAATGCATCCCCAGCAAATATCCGTGATCGGGTTGACGAACTTTCCCCCGTCCGCGAAACTGAATGAGGTCCAAAGGAGAAAAATGCCAAGTAGGTACCTTTTCTTTTCCGAGTTTGTCCAACGTTGGACACATTTCTTGTAAACAGACTCTAGCATCTCTAGCATACGTGATGATCGTTTATTCTGATTAATCTGATATGCTATTAGTGCGTTTTTGTCAAATTGTCTATGGAGGATAGTAGAAAATTTGTCCAACGTTGGACATCTAAGGCGAAATAATAGGCCAGAAATCGTTCTTCTTAGAAAATGAAAAGGATGCGAAATCATCTCTCGCCAATCTGCATATAAAAAATGATAAGAAGTTTTTGAATATGTGGCAGTGGTTTTGGAAAAACATAGGCATAGGGCGCTATGGGAATAGTAAACAAAATATTGAACATTTAGAGAAAGTTCAGTACATTAAATTCATGAACTCTCGAGAGAACTACCAATCTTTAGCGGATAAGTACAAAAGCGGCGTTCAGCTAGTCAAGAAACTTGGAACATACGGCATGATTCTTCAGGTTTCTACAATTCTTGTTATCAATAGCTGGAAGCACCTCCAAATTGACTATTACATGATAGCTGCACCGATTCTTTTTTCCTTGTCTATTTATTTCTTTGTCAAAGATTTCTTCACCTTGCGCAGAATTGAAGAGAATATGGCTCAAATGATTTTAGACGGAGTGGAGTTAGAAACAAAGAATGCTCCTCTCGGGAAGTTTTTTCATGGGCTCCTTCAATCCTTCAATTTTACAAGCATCCTAATACAACGATCTCTCATTAACGCGCTGGCCTTAGGCTGCCTAGGTTATTTGATATTTCAGTTTATCAGCGACGTAATTTTCCCTGATGTTACGATTAGTCGATTGTACCTTAGTTTATTCGTCTGGATACCTAGCGTTTCAGCATGTAAACTGTACTATGATTCGCTTAAAGTTCTCGACGAAGCTAAAGACAAAGTCTTCGCTAAATAATGATAAAATAGAGCATTGCTGTGACAAGCATCCTTTTAAGGAAGCTCTAGTCTGGTATGTTTTTAGAATTTCCTTTCTAAAAACTGTTTGACACTATATGGCAATCAAAGATAGGGAGACAGTAATTGTGGCTATGTGTCCACTCAGAACAAATAAGAGAACATATGTTTATTACAATTGTTTTTATCTCTTTTTTATTTTTTATATATTCCGTATCAATCAGAAAAATTATTATTCAGAGAAATCTATTTAATAAAGCAACCCAACGAGCCAAACAAACAGGAAAACGTTTGTTAGTAATAGGTTGCCCCAGAGCTGGATTGTCTAATAGGTTGGTTAGAACGTACACCCATGGAGATATTTGTTTAGATATTGATGGATGTTCTCTGTGTGTAAAATATGATATAAATCAAAATCTGCAAGATTTTGCAAATGATTCATTTGTGCTGTATGAATCTGGTGTCTTTAGTTTCTCAAACAATTTTATCGAATTAATAAAAAATGTAAATAGAATAACTGGAGGCGATTTTTATATGTACGGAAGTAATAGCAGTTCTTTTTTTAGGATAATTGGGAGAAGAATCTATCAAAAATGGATCCAACAGCCCGTTCTTTTAGCGGTAGATAAATATGAACCTGGCGATTCGGATATCGAGTTTTACGATTATAACCATGGAGTAAAAAGAAAGATAGACATGAGCATACGTTTTAGAACAAACGCCGATTTAATCTAAGTCGAAGTCGTAAACTGGATCGAAATGATCACCGCGTTTACTATGTTCAATTGTGACTTTACTGTCCGAGCCTGCTCCTATACTCCTATTGTATGAGGAAGAAAGTCCCTCCCTTTCCACGATAATTTCTATCTTATAAATTTGACTCATAGCATATATTTCAGCTACAGAACCAAATGTTCCTGATTGAGCGATCTCAGCAAAATAATCATTAACGAGGTTTTTGTATCCAATTGAGCTAATTTTAGAATTGAAATAACTAAGCGCTAATCCTATTTTCGAATTATTTTCTGAAGTTTCTTTTTTCTTTGATTCAATTTCTTCTGAATGAACTGCGAGACCTTCTTTAACTAACATTTCCCCAAGGTCGATATTCGGACTTGGCACACCCATTGGAAATTTTTTGCCCAAACTTTCAAATCCTATGCTTGATAAAGCTTCTCTATCATTTGTAATCGATGTCAAATTATTAAGTTCTGCAGTTAGCCGTCTTTGCTTTGCTTGTAGACTAGATTCTATGGATTCAAAAACAAGTGTTTGTAGTTGAGGATCCTTACTGTAGTTTCCAGTCATCCATTTTACTACGTTTGAGCGCATTTCTTGAGGCGTAATTTTCTGTCCCTGTTGAAGCAGTCCTTCGGCAACTGAAGCAAATAAACAGTTCCCATTGCCAGCAACCTTGCCTCTTAATCTCCATTTTGAGGTTGGAGTTTCTTTTTTTTCTTCTGCTTTTACATCAGCCATGTTCTCTGATTTAGTGACAGGTGCCGACTTTTTCTCTTCGACTTTATTAACTGGTAAAACATCGACAGTTTTTGATAAGAGTGGTTTATCTCGAAATCCATTATAGATTTTATGAGCCAAATATGTGCCATAAGTGCCTAAAACAGTTAAACCAACGTGCTCTCCAAAAAACCAAGCACTCAAGCCACTAGCAGTTAAGACGAAGGCTCCCTCAATCGCTTTAGGGACAAAACTGACACAAGAATTACTTATCTCACTAATTGATGTCATAATATATGATATTATAACAAATAATAGTTAAGATTGGAATAATAAATTTGTTAATTTGTTAATTTAAATAAACGTAAGAATTTAAAAAAATTAATCTTATGCTATAACTTTTTTTAACAGACGGCCTATGAAAGAGGAGCTAAGTAAGTTGAGCCACCCCTAGTTTAAACGGGTCATACAGATTTGTCCAACGTTGGACAAATTCTCATCTGCACAGAGAGGGAATTCTACAATTTGTCTACAGCTCAAACTGCATTATCACAAATTTCACAAGATTTTACAAAATCGAACATTTTTTCTCTTATTTTCTCTTTGGTTTCTGGAGAAGATTTGTTGTCATATTTTACTGAAATTTGGACGATTGCAAAACCATCTAGCTCCTGAATAATTTTCATCACAAGAAGCTCATTTTTCCCTGGGATTTTTACAGTCGTAGCACCTGGATTTGAGTTCGGAAAACAAGCAAGTGTGTCTGTTGTCAAAAAGGCGACCTTTACTCCGTTTTCTTCTGCCAAGTAGTGAAGGCACTTTTCGTTTTTGACTTTACATTCTGCTTCTAATCTTTTTAAGAGTTGAATCATACTGTTACTCTTACTCGGTATTTGCATGATCGTGATAATTTCACTCCACATATAAGGACTTTCTCCTTCTGGAATAAACTCGTAGAATTTTTCTTTTTCAACCGCAACGCTATTTATTGCAACAAAATTGGGCGGGATTTTGATAAGGAATTTCTTCTTTGAAATGGCGTCTTTCTTAATACTCAAAACTATCTCAGAACCTATCTTTTGGTCTGCTGGAATTTCTTCTGCATGAATGGATACAATCGCCAGGCTAACAAGTATAAAGAAAATTATTTTGTACATTTTTAGTCTCATTTAATTTGTTGGTAATTCATATTTTGAAAGAAGTTCTCTGGCGATTATATTACTAGAGCCTTTTTCTTTAAAAGCTCTCAATGCTGCTTCCAAGTGAATATTCCCTGTTATTTTATCATATTTTTCTCCATCTAGAAGCACTGTGGTTGGAACTGCTTGAATCCCATACTTATGATAGGCTTCGGGATCAACATAAATGGGCGCATTTATCCCAGCATTTCTAAGCTCTTTGATCTTTTGAGCAAAAATTTGAAAAGAATTTCCTGGAAGCCCTCGCAATACGAATACCCCGCCTATCTTTTCCAATGACTTTGACCATTCCTTCCAGCTCTCTAACGGAACAGAAAAGGACATAAAAGTCATAAGATTATAGCTTGATGAATGAGCGCCTATCGGTGGAGCTACGCACTTCTTGCATTTTATGGGGGAATCAGGAGGCGCCTGAGTATAAAGGTCCTTAAGGAAGGTTAAAGCTTCTTCATCAACTTGTTTTCCGGCTTGTTCCGAAAACCGTTTTACTTCTTCTGAGATGGATGGAGTCAAAGTCAGCAAAAAATAAGAAATGACCCAGCTCATGAATCCTCTTGTAATGCGAGCTCCTCGATGAGGAGGTATTTCCCTTTTTGAACGACTTTAGCTGGTACGTTTTCGATTTGAAAACGAGTGGTATAGATCCCTCTTTGATCGAAATAAATTGGACGCTTTTCCTTTTCTTCTATTTCACTAGGTTTACCTTTGATCAGAATCCATTTAAACTTACCAGTTTGTTGCCGAGCCCACTCAAGATGAGTTTCCTTGCTCCCATCTAGAAATAAAAGACCGCTCGAGAGCTTTATTTTCTCTAAAGGATTAACTGTTGTCCCCGCCTTGGCGATGATTGTTCCTGTAGTATCTTCAATGTTCTTCTCAACTTTGAATGAGAGATCTAAAAGAAATCTACGAGATCTCTTGGCAGGCGTCAATCCATCCACCGGAGCTGGGCTTTTGGCTTGTTCAAGGAAGATCGTCTTGCTCTGAGCTACTTTCTGAATTAAATCTTTTCCTGTAAGATTTCGTTGCAGGAATTCTAAAAAATTATCTTCTTCAATTAAAAAGGGTTGTCCCATAGTGCCAAAATCTTTTCCGAAAACCGAGCCACAGGATCCGATTACTATCAGAAGAATAATGATTTTGTCCGGCATCCATTTTTTCATTTAGGCTCTTTAAACACCCTCCATCAAAGATGATGAAGGGTGTTTGGGGGGTTATCTATTGGTATTTTCCATTAAGGAACATGGAACTTTTTCGTTTGTCCTTAGATTAACAAGGAACATTTCAAGCTCTTGGTTTGCCATTTGCTTGGGCACAAAGACCACGCCATTGAAGCTTGAGTGAGGCTGAATTGTTTGCTCTTTAATCGCCTTGGCAAAATAATCAGCATCAAGCGCTGCATTTGCTTCTTTGGATTTGATCCCATCATAGACAGCTGGGACTAGGAGTGGCCAAATAAGCAAGCCAGGAACTCCCCAGCCAACAACTCTTCCGGCTGTTGATGTATGAACTCTGTTAGCAACTTCATTAATGGGTGGCAATGGAATGCTGAAATTGCCTGGATTGAGGTACATTGGATCGGAAGAATGATTGCGAATGGTCATTTGAACGGGAATATATCCTTCCGAGAGGAGATCTCTTCCTAGATAGGTCTTTGAGTCTTGCTGATCAAAGATCTTCCAAGTGACGAGAACCTTTGAATTTTGGTGTGATTGAACAGCTGTTTGAACAGGAAGCGTGCTCAACATAGCCGCTTCATAGCTAGCGCATCCTACTAACAGCATTAAGGGTGCGAGCAGTAGTCTTTTATTTTTTAGCATGGGAATCTCCATTTGGATTGTTTATTTTTAAGAGTGCATTGATTGCTTCTCTAATCTTTTGTCCGTTACTAAGGCGATGCTTGAATTCCGATTTATGGGTCAGTAACCAATCGAGCGCATTTTCAATAGAAAGGCCATGCCTTTTCAGCTCTTGTACAGCTTGAAATTCATTGGCTTTTGTGGAATAAAGAGCCGCAGAGAACGGATCTAACTTTAACTGGTTCACGGAGAAAAATCCGGAGCCTTTGTGATAGATGAACACCTCTGAATATTTCCCTTCTTCCATGCGGAGGGAAGAAAGAGCCATTTCCTTCAAGTCGTTCATAGGAATGAGATTTTCTTTTTTCAGGGTATTCATCGAGTCATTGTCTTTGCCAAGCATAAGAAGCCAATTGGAGTTCTGAAAGGCAGCGCGGGCGCCATGAGATCTTTCGAAGTCTTTTAAGCTTTGTGTGCCGACTACGAGAGCGCCGTTGTATTTTCTGAGTCTTCTGGCAAGACTTTCGATAAACCCTTCCATTTGGGGACTTTTAAGTAGATCCCAAGCTTCATCGATGCAGATCAAGCATCGTTTGTTTCGATCTCCCATGAAAATCTGATTAGAAATAGTAAGAGTGAAAATCTGCAAAATGACAGATTGCAAATCGGCCATGTTTTTCAATTCTTCCGTCTCGATGACAACAAGATCATTTTGAAAATCGACGGGATTCGACCCATAGAAATAGTTGGCATACGCGCCTTGTTTGGTGAATTTTTTTAAACCTTCTTGGAGACTTTCCGCAGCACCGATCATCAACTCTGAGCGAAATGTAGTGTTTTTGATCAGATCGATGACATCATCAATAGTTGCTTTATCACCCTTCCTATCCCAAGTTGCTTTCACAAGAGCGTTCAAGATGTCTGCCCGTTCTTTATCGATTTTTTGCGATGGCATCGCCATAGTTGCAACGATGGATGAAACCATTTCGAGAGCGGCATTCTGAGCTTCTATGTCCCCTTTTGCTTTAATGAAATTGAAAGGATTCAGATTGAACTGACTTTGATCAGAAAAAGCTAAATATTGTCCTTCTAAAAGATGGCAAAGTTTCTCAAAGCTTCTTCCTAGGTCAAGAACAAAGACTCGACTTCCCTGCCCTAGCTGGCTCATAATCATTTCCTGCATAAACACTGACTTACCAGAGCCGGAAGGCCCTACGACTACGGTATTGAGATTACCTTCAACAGCAAATGGATCCCAGGTTGCAAGTTGCCCTCGTCTTCCCGTCAGGATCATTCCTTGGTTAGAATTTCCCCACCATTCACCTACGCAGGGGATAAAATTGCCGGTTTCTTGAGTAAGAGTCGTCCTCATACAACGAATTCGTTTTAACCCTTTGACATAAGGTGAATCTTCGCCCCATGCCATGGGCAAAGAAGAAAGAAAATCGGGAAGATGGAGAAAATGATTCTCTTTGAGCTTAAAGCCATATTTTTGAAAAAGAGCCATCAAGATGGATTCTGATTTCACAAAATGGGCCTTATCGGCCCACAAGCCACAGCTCAGCCTCGTCTCAACAAATTTCTCCCCTTCAAGAAGCTGTTTCTGAACAAAAAAGTTTTCTTCTCGTTCACGGGGCATATTCGGAAACATTCGAACTAAAGCGGGAAATTTCGCTTGATGTTCCAACATCTTAGCTTTACCCTGGAACTTTGTTTCAGTCTTTTGCTGCGAAGGGAAATGGATCCCATAATGCATATAGAAGGGAGATGAAATCCGGTAGGATTGGTTCAGAAAATCTCCAATCATTTCTCCCATATAACCAAGACTCCATCGATCTGGAAAATCCACAGTTTCATAAGTGCGCATCATTGAATCTGAGTTGGCTCCATGAAAAATAAGGCCATCTTTTCTGATCTCTAGAGCTGATCCCGGAACACCAACTTGTCTTGATATCCAGGTATTCTTGTTCCAAGAACGCCTCACCTGCAAAGAAGTATCGAGATCGAAATTGATGATTCCCGAAAGGACTTCGATAAGCTGCGTTGGCTCAATTTCAAACGATTGGCTGAAACGGGAAAAGGTCTCCAGAGCTTTCTTCTTTTTTTCTACTAAGCTATCCAGGAAAAAGGGGATATTCTTCTCAGATGGTTTTGGCTGGCTATAAGAGAAGAAAAAGCGAAAAATTCTTGGGGGAACATCGCCTTGAAGAGATTCTTCCTTAAAGAATGCCAGTTTCTTATCTGCGATTTTGCTAAAAATTCCGCCTCGTTTGTGTCTTGGTTGAGCCCATAAATCCAAAAATTTTCCCACTCGATAATCTGCAAACATGCAGGCTTGAATATCTGCACCCTCTTCGCCAATTTCTCTAATAAGAGCGCTTAATTCTTTTTGCGCTTCTTCAGAACCTCCCAAAATAGGGATAGCTTCAATAACAAAGCCAAAACTGGTTTTGTTCTCGTAGATCTTCCTTTCGGAATCGTAAAGTCTATAAGGCAGAATATCAGCAAGATAGTCCGGATCAAGAAAATCAGAAACGATCTCTTTTTCCCCGACTAATTGATCTATTTCCGTACTCTCTCCTAAAAAGTCTGCGATTTTCTGACCAATTCGGCTGAAAAAATTCATCCTTCCCCCCGTTCTTCCATGAAAACGAGTTCGCCAGAATCTTCTTTGATCAAATGAAGTTTTTTGCTGCGATTAGAAACAGTCTCTTGCTCCTGCTGTTGTCTTAAGAGAAGCGCGGTGCCTAGATCCGTAATAAAGAGATCTTCCCCCTCTTCTCTTTCAACGATCATATCTAGAACCTCATTGACCGGTGCACATCCAATCCCTCTTCCCGGAGGACAATCAAAGTTTGATTTATAAACACCACAAGAGGCCAAACTTAAGAAAACAAAAAAACCAATGAATTTCATGACGCCTTTCTCCTTAAGAATGAAATCTCTCTTTCTAAAAACTCTCGAGTTGGATACTCCTCGCGGATTTTCCCATTGATCTCGACCATAGGAATGGTTTTGATCACATCCTTTTGTTTGAGAAATAGGAATGCGTTTTTGAAAGCGTCCGTCTTCTCCAAAAAGTCCATTTCAGCCAGATTCGGCAATGGATGCCCTAATACTTCCATAACAGCTTGCATGATGATGCACCCATGCTTGTGTTTTTTTTCTCTGATGTGCGTCAGAACCGCTTCCAAAAACAGAGGTTTTTGATCTTCTTTCAGATGTTCTAGACAGACCATGGCTTGTAGAGTCAAAAGATCGGCAGGATCGGGGTGGAAAGCCCAGAAAACTTCTCCATTATTTATGTATTTATTCTTAATGGGTTGAAAATCTTCCTGAAAAAAGTCAAAGCATTTGGCACAGCTCATAGAGAAATACTCAACAATCTTGATATGCGAATCGGGATTGCCGTAAGTAATGAGATATTTTGGATCTAATTTTTCGAAGGCCCAGCCTGCGCATACGCCCAGAGAACAAAGGTAAGCTAAAATAAACCTATCCATTTTTTTGACTCCTTAATTTCGATTCCCTTTCTCGATCGAATTTTTTCTTCAGGTCTTTTTCCCCGATTTTCACAGTTTTTGTGAAAACGATATCTACAACCCTTCCAGCAGCTATTTGAATGGCTGGCTGTAATTGTTCAGCTCTTTTGATGTAGTAGTCTGCGAGTTTATTCAGCGCGGTGCTGCCACCTTGCAAAGCGCTGCTTCGCAAAAGATCTACATTGAGAATCGTTTGATCTTTCGTTGTCTCGGCAAGTTTCTCGATCACCTGATTATTCAATGTTGCCTCTACAGTCTGTCCTATACCTTGAAGGAATGCGGCGAACGCCGCTCTGGTGATGATTTGGCCAGACCTATCAACAACGACGCCTCTCAAGCCTTCCCTGCCATCTTCACCTGAGACGTAGGCGCTAACCTCTGTCTCTACAAAAGATCCGTTGCGCTCAACCAATGTCAATCGCTCAGCTCGAACATAAACTCGCTCGCTTGAAATGTCTCCGATTGCGTTACCAATGATAATACTCCCCTTCAAAGGAACTCTCACATTTCTGGGAAGTTTGCCATTATCCAGCGGTCGCAATAGAATCATGTTTGGGCCTGTTGGTTTTTGAACAGCTACACTACAATCGGCGCCCGAAACGAGCACTGCCTTTACAACAGTACCAGCTGGAATCTCGAATAAGACGTTTTTATCTTCTTTCTTATCAGTCGCTTCCCAGATCTTCAGAGGAGGTTCCCTATCTTGGAATTCCTCAACGGGAATACCTTGCTCAACTAGAGTTGGATAAAAAGTTTTAGTTTCAAGATCCTCTTGAAGAACTCTAACTTTTCCTCTCAGCTCTGCAGTTTCCTGGGCAAGAATATCTTTTTCTCCTTCGATCAAGGATTTTTCTTCCCTAAGATTTAAGATGGATTTTTCCAGAGATTGCATCCGATCGCTTAAGACATCATTAAAATTTTCCAATGATGATAAACGGATATCCTCTGGCTTGATTTCTTTAGAAATGGTGTCAAATTGCCTAGATTTGGGAACATTTTTAGGTGATTGTTCGTCGTCTCTATTTAAAAACAGAATGACAACAACGCCAATCAGAATGAAACCACCAACGATTAGGCTATAGAGCCTTTTTTGTTTGGCGGCGATCTTGTCCGAGGTTTTCTGCGATTCCATGCTTAATTCCTATCTTTCGGATATGCGATGATGCAAAGAGCTTCTTGTTTGGAACCCAACTCTTGTACATTTAAAAAGACCCAGGAATGGTTTTCTTTTTTTAATGAATCAGCCGTGATCACAACAGCTTGTTTGCTATCATTTTTAATTCTGTAGACGATAAGCGCATCAAGAGGGCCTTCAAAGGCTTTTAAGGTTTCCGCTTGCAATGGTTTTGGCAACTCCAATGTCTCTTTTTTTCCAATTGTTCTTTGTCCATAACCAAAAGGAATCTTGCCCTCCAAAATCTTGTTGAGCAGCTCTACGGTTGCTGCACTTTGAAATGTCTCCACATCAACCACAGCCCCATCCCATTCATCCACTTCCTTTAAAACCACCTGTTCTGACGAACAATCCTGGGAAGAAACTAAAAGATCTTGGACAAAGCCTGAACTTGTCACAACAGTGAGCGTGATCGGCTTCGAGATGTCTTGCAGTACATTGATAAATGCATTCCCCGTTCCTGCATCCAGGGTCACAGAAAATACGGCTCCATCTCCAACAATCTTCTCTACCGCTCCTCCTTCTACGCAAATGCGGTTATGAGAGGTACTCGAAAAAACAATCGAAATCGGATTTCTTTCATTGATTCTTTTTTCAACAACAGCTTCTAAGGATATAGCGGCTAACAGAGGTATGAGCAGAAGTGATTTTTTCATCTTAAATTGGTTCCTTTTTGAGCGATGTGAGTTGTAATTTCCCATTTTGGCAATGGAATTGAAGGCTAAATTTCTTGCGCTCTCTCTGAGCGCAGAAAGGAGTCTCTCCTCCTTTGCCAACTAGGACGAGAAATTCGCCTTCTATCACGAACATTTCCTTGTCCATTTCTACATAGCTTCTTTCTGTCCGGAAAAAGAACGATTGCTGACCTTTCAAAATGCTTTCCTTTTCCTGGATCAAAGTCTTGCGGATCTCCTGGTAAAAAGAGGGATGGACATATTCCAAGATGATCTGATTTTTCTTTTCGACATCAGAAGGCGTCCGATTGAGCAACAAATCGGATAAAAAGAATCCCATCTTTTCTAAATAGCCACTCGACACTCTATTATCCTCGATCCAGAAGGAGGGACCAGTCGTTGGAATAACCACAATCTTCTCATTCTTGAAAAATAACAGGATGGAAAGAAGGATAACGGCAATAGAAAGAACAGCAGAAAAAAAGAGAAAGCAATTTCGTTGGGCAACCAGTTTTTCTGTGCCCTTCTTTAGGATCGAATTATCCATGTTCTATTTCACCCAAAGATGTTTATTTGAAGGAGGCAAATTCACCTTGAGCATTCGGTTAAATCGCCTTGTTGGAAGAGACCAGTACAAAAAGCGGATCCCGTGAAATTTCGGGAACCGCTTAAGCATTCTTTTCACTAAAAAAACAGAGGCAATTCCGATCAAAGGAACGACGAACAAGCTGTCGAAAAACGATCCAACAAAAAAAGGCGCTAAGTACCCTATTAGATCGCCAATTGAAAAAGATAAAATCCGAACAGGCTCGTCCAAATGTTTCAAGATCGAATTGCTCACGCCCTATACCCCACCAATGATTTCAACCATTTTGGGTACATAGTTCACAGCCAAGCCAAGACCACCCCAAAGAAGAAGGGGTTTAATTGACCCTGCCGCATACGCTTGAAAAAGTCCAGCTCCACCACCAAAAACAAGGGCTGTTTTCTTGACCCATGGACTGAAAATTGTATTCATGACATTCGTTGTCATAGCCTCAATCTCCTGAACTTCATTGCCAGCGCAATATCCTTGTGTATGCAAAACCATTCCTAAAGCAAGAACAGACCAAAACATCACACGCGTTTTGTCCAACGTTGGACACATTTTCTCGCTTGCTACAACCTCTTCACACAACATATTTTTCTCCTTTTTCGTTAATATGACGCATCTTGCGCATTTAAAAAGTTCGTTTAATTTCTTTATACTAATATGCTGACGATGCTTTTTTGTCAAATCGTCGGTGAAGTGCAGGAGAATTTGTCCAACGTTGGACACTTTCAAAATGAGAAAAAATAAAGAGTAATCAGACTTTAGAAATGATTAATCGCATAATTGGAAATGGAGGTTGACGAGCGCAAGTCGACGGTCATTTGCCGCGACGTTATACTGTACATCGGAAGTCAATTGCAGATATTGCTTGACGTCGTAAAAAAGATCCCACCTTTAGAGGGGAATAGATCAAACAAACGAATCGAGTAATGATGATTTGGATACAGGTATGGAAAGACCTGAATTTTTTATAAATTTTTCCACGGTGCTTTTGAACCAATTTGGTGCTCTAGGTGAGACAACAATGCTCTCAATCAATTTTTTTAAATCGACAATAACCGGAATTCCTGTTGGTTTGTCCCGTATGCCGATAAATTCAGGCTTCCAATGGATTAATCGGAATTCTCGTTCATGAACAAATGCCCACCGTTTATGGATCACAGAAAAAAAGGCATTCCCTTCGGCCGTCTCCTGATCCGAATAATAATAGAGAACTGGGGCACCATAAATGTCGAGATAATCTGTGATAGAATCGCGCAATCGTTCGAATGACGTAACAATCGCAAGAGAATATAAGGAATCACCATAGATCTTCCATTGCGAATCAGACTCATCTTTGTTCATATGCCAACAATTTACGAAAAATGTGCCACGAAGATTTAGAGCGCTTTGTTTTTGCATTTTCATATAATTCTCTAAAATGTCTCCAAAACAACTTCTGGCAGTTTGTTGATGAATTTGCACCTTAATATTTTCTTCGTCTGTAGTCCCATCTGCTTGAGTAGCGACGCAGGTTTTTTGAACGCGAATAAGGCGATCGGGATCAAAATTATACTTGGAAGGAAGTCCTTCCCAAGGGTCATCATGAACTAGTTGTTCTAAGGACGGGAAAAAGAGACTTTTTTCCTGAATAAGATCTATGAATTTAGGAAAGTTTAGATAACGCCAAAGGACTTGGGTCGGTGATGGCTCTTGAAACATTTCAAGTGTTTTGTATGGCATAGCTTTTTATTTCCTAGGTAAAAGAATTTAACTTATTTCTAAGATTTATCATAAATTTTCCTTCTGTGTGGATCTATTAGATACTTTCACACGATAGACAACCACTATTTCTCCAACGCTATATCCAAATAAGGATAATAAAATGCTTGCAATTTCCTTTGGCAACTCAATTGGGTATATTCTGAATAGAGCAAATCCTATAGCACCACAAATCATCGCGAGGAGGGCAGCAATAAAATTCCCTCGTTTTCTGAATAGAGCCATTAAAACCGGCACAAATAGGCAACTGACTGAAAGTTCATAACTTTGAATTAATAAGTCGACAATGTTGTCAAAATAGAATGCAAAAAATATGGCTCCAGTGGAAATCAAACAGGTAATCCCTTTGACTATCCGCATTGGATCTTTGTTCTGAAGAAAAGATAGATCAAAATCGCTCGATAGATTTGAACTTATTGCATTGATAAGAGAGGTAGCAGTAGAAATGATTGCAGCAAGAACAGCACACCCTACTAAAGCAGTCATCCAAGGGTTTGTTGTTTTTGCAATCGCTGCCATTAATACGCTGCCACCTTGAGGCACTTCAATCCCGATGACATTTGCCATAGAACCAAAAAAAACAGGCACTATGCAAACGATCATTGTACAAACTCCTGCCAAAAGAGAAGCTTTTGAAACAATGCGAGGTGAAGCTCCAGCAAAACAACGTTGTCCCATATCTTGTTCGATAACCATAAAAAGGAGGGGCATTAAAAGCCATCCACATAATTTTGAAGACACATTTGTGAAGTGTTTTAGTTGTGGCATTTCCATGAGAGAGGTAGATGGGTCTGAGAAAAGAACAAACCCAAAGCATAAAAGAAATATACTAGAGAAAAAGGCGGCTTGAACCATATCTGTAGAGATAACAGCTCTTAATCCTCCTTGCGTAGTATAAATGATTACAATGGACCAAAATGCGATAAATAAATATGGATTATTCAATCCTAAGCCTACTAAAAACTTATTTGAAGCTATAATCTGTGCCACAAGAATCATAAATAAAGAAATCACCGATAAGATGGAGGCAAACTTTCTTAACATAATTGAGCCGTAAACAACCTCAAAAATTTGAGCCACCGTAGAAACCTGAAAGCCTGCTAACTTACGGCCTATGCCGCACCCAAGAAGAATTAACCCAAGAGCTGCTCCAAGAGGATAAAGAAGAACAGGCCATCCAAATTGATAAGCTTCGTCTGCAGCTCCAAGGATTACGCCTCCTCCTACTTGTGTAGCAAGAAAAGTCATCATCAAAGGAAAAAGTTTAACGCTTTTACCTGCTAAAAAGTAGTCTTTTTCCCCATTTAAATTTTTGGAAGCACGTCGACCCACAAGCCAATAAAAAAACTGAAGGCAAAAAAGCAAAGAAAGAAATATTGATGCATTCATACTAATACAATCCATTTAAAAAAGATTTTTGTAATATTTTATTAGCCATTATTTCTAATGGATCTATAATCACCTTATTAGGCAAAGATAAATGAGCAGCGAAGAGGGATAATTCTGTACATCCCAATATCACTGTATTTGCAACCTGTTTTTGAAGCAGATTTTCTAGTTTTTCAAGAATGACTGATCGATCAATCCCCTTAAGAATCTGATCGATAATCCGGTCAATTTCCTGTTGTGTTTGAGAATCAGGATAACTGCATGGCAAAAATTGCTTATGCAACCCAAGTTTCGCGGATGTAGAGGTACAAAAAACAAGTGGTTCATCGAACAGCAAAACTTCTTCTGCTAACGTACGAGGTAAATGAACCAAATCGCTTAATTCATCTTTCTCGTCTAAAAATGCATGTAACGTGTTGCAAGCGATTGCTAAAACAGAAGCGCCATTTTTGCGTAATTGATTTAAACATCCACTCAGTTCATTTCGCACTTTTGCGGCATCCACATCGGGGCAAAGCATTTCCGAAAAAGGAAAGCTAATCAAAAATACTTTGGGGAAATCCGCATCTCTGTAGCACCCATATATTGTCCCAGAAAGAGAAAGAACACGTTCGAGCAGAAATGCTCCCGCTAAAGGACCCGCTCCACCTATAATTCCTATCGATTTTGGTTTCATAAAAAATCCTAAATATTTTTACGAATACGTAAAAGGTTGTTATAAATAAATTTATTGAATGTAAATGCCTAATTCTGAAAATGATAGGTGCGCACAAAAATTCATGCGAACAGACTCAAATCAGAAAGACAAATTTAAAAAATTAAATGATAAAATTAATGAGCTGGATGCTCGTGATGCAGGGAAGAATGATGGATGGAAAGAACCAGGATTGACAAAGCATTAACATAAAAATTGGACGTCGTTAGACATGACCACATTTTATAATCAAATTGTTTATTCATATCATTCTCCTAAATGATTTAACTTAGGTAAAAATACTCTAAGTGATTTTATTGTACATAGCCAATGAATTTATAGTAAAGTGAAGAATTCTTTTTCAATTTAATTAATTACAAAAAGGAACCAACAAATCTTCCGTTCCCAATTGAAGAGGAAAGTCTGTTTTCCAATGTTTCTTTCTGTTTTTCTTAGAGCTTATTACAATCTTCTTTCCCTTCATCATCTGAAAGCTCATATGTATAGATTTCCTGGACAGCATCATAACTTTCAAATTCATTGGGGTACAGAACAACAAGCTGAAACTCCAGCTCAGCTACAGTGCCTCCAAAGGCTTTAGCTATTTCAAAAGCTTTTTTCGCTTCTTGATGCTTAGATTTCGCTACGTCGCCAAGGCTGTCAAATATCTGTCCTCTAGCATTTTTAGGGAAATGAATAATACTCCGTCCATGGCCTGAACGCTCTATCTCGTATTTGAGTTTTGGTCTTTTTATCATTTTCACAATATCTAATCTCCCATTACCAAAAATTTATTATAACACATTCCAACTTAATATCTTTAAAATTAAATCACGCTCATCATTCATAATAGTAATATCTGATCGCAACTTATCGATGTTACCTTTCAAATAAGATTGCTGTTCTACTTGTCCAACGTTGGACACATTTTACGACAGTTGACTTAGAGTAAAATTTGATTTATAACTTGTGTCCAACGCACAAAGGGTACTCTATGCACATTATCACACTTTGCTCATTCAAAGGAGGGACAGCCAAGACGTCTACTGCCTTAAGCCTTGGAGCTTGTCTTGCAAAAATTCATAAAAAAAAAGTGCTACTAGTCGATTTTGATAGTCAGGCCAATCTGTCGATTGGATTAGGCATAGGGCCAGACTCCGAACAAACCATGGTGCCAGTACTGCAAGGAACTGCTAAAATTCAAGATATAATCATAGAAACCAACATCAAAGGCCTTTTTCTAGTTCCTGCAAATGCCTATTTAGATGGGATTGAAACCACTGCTGCCTTGGTAAGAGATCTTAATGCCCATTTAAGATTACGCGATGCTCTAAAATCTGTGGAGGCAGATTTTGATTTCTGTTTCATAGATACGCCTCCTTCGCTCGGTTGGTTGACTCAATCGGCATTCTTTGCATCTCAACACAATCTGATCTGTGCTATACCAGAAGCCTATAGCGTCATTGGCTTAAGAAGATTGAAAGAATTTCAAGACTATATCCAAAAATATCATTCCATCAATGTGCTAGGAGTGATTCTGTCTTTATGGGATAAAAGAGGGGCTGTTAACCAAACATTGCTACAGGACATCGATGCATCCTTTCCCAACAAGCTTCTTCAATCAAAAATCCGACGCGATGTTTCTGTTTCACACGCTGTTCTGCAAGGAAAAGCTGTCATAGAATTTGCTCCAGAATGCAGAGCATCGGAGGATTATCAGCAGCTCACCAAGGAGCTTCTCGGAATCATCGATCCACTCTCGTCTGATAAATCAAAGCTAGAGACGCTAAGTAAAGAAAAAAGAAAAGTGACGGTTTAACCATGGCTAAAACATTAATTACAAATCCTGTATTTCAAAAAAATTTGGAAACCAAACCAGGATTTAACTTGGTTTCTCAAGCAAATCCATTTAATTCTATTTTCGAAATTCAACCTCTCGATGACAAAACGCTTCATGCTATTGATCGTTTGATGTTTGAAATTGTTAGACCTGAAAATGCGAATGAAGAACAGGTCCGTGATGATCTGGCGCAACTCAAAACAATTACACTGGAAGTAAAAGCTATTGAAAAACAAGGTGTCTTGCTGATTGGAGAGCGTCTTTTTAAAGCTCGTGCAATTCTTGTGAAATATGGCAGAGGAATCGAGTCTTTTACTGCTTGGCTTAATATCACCTTCAAGCATCGTAGCACAGCCTATAACGTCCTATCCTACTATGAGCTGTACAAAACGCTTCCTAATCCAGAGCTACAAAAAAAGCTAAAGGAAATGCCTCATAAAGCTGCTTATGTGCTTGCTTCCAGAAAAGGAGAAATTGGGCAAAAAGTGGAAATCGTAGAAAAATGCCACGAGATGCGCGCCGACGACATCATTGCCATCATCCAAGATAAATTCCCTGTGCCGATTAAAGATGAAAAAAAAGCATCAATCCCGGATGCTCTCCTCGATACGATTAGAGCCAACCTAAGAAAACTGCTCAACAGAAAACGTTCACTTAAAGAAGGTCATTTTACTGCCATAAACGAATGTAAAAATCTTTTAGATGCTCTTCTCCAATCTTCTCCGGAAGTAGAGGCAGTCATCGAAGTGCAAAAAAATTGATTTCAAAGGAAAGATGCTGTGCTTGGCATCTTTCCTTTTTATCATAAGCATAAACGACGCTCAATTAACCCAACGTATCTGGCATACGATTCAATTTTTATTGAGAAATGGAGTTTGTCCAGCGTTGGACAGTTGACTTACTGCTTAAATATGATTTATAAGTGAATTCTACCTTGCAAAGGCACAAATGAAAGTATTGGATCCTCCAAATTCAAAAGAATCTGAAATGATGGTTCTCGGTTGCATGCTCACCGATTCAAATGCCATGAGCATTGCAGCGATCTCTCTTGAGGAACCATATTTTTATTATGCTCAACATAAAATCATTTTCAGAGCCTTAAAATCTGCTCATCGCGCTGATAAAGCCGGTGACATTTATCTGATCAGTGAAGAACTGAAAAATCAACAGAAGCTTGATGAGGTTGGAGGCATTGCTTATCTGACTACTCTTGCGCAATTCGCTGGTACATCAGCTTATATCGAAGAGTACCTCTCTATTCTCAAGACTAAGATGAAGCTTAGAAAGCTTCTAGATACAGCGAAAGCTCTTGAAACTTCTGCTCTAAAGAGTGACATTGATGCCGATATTTTGGTTAGGCAATACCGAGAATCTCTCGATAAGCTTGTTGAGCTTGATGAAGGCATCTTAATCCCCTCTCCTTACACCTACAAAAACCTCCTGACTGATCTGTCCCAAACAAGAGAAGGGCTGAAGACTGGATATCCCTCGCTTGATAAAATCATCGAGATCCCTCAAGGAGCTATCACCCTTGTAGCAGGAAGACCTTCCCACGGTAAAACGATTACCCAGCTTAACTTGCTGATCAAAATGATCAAGCTTTATCCACAGCTTCATTTTTACTTTTTTTCTTATGAGGAACCGAAAAGTCAAATTCTACTGAAAATCCTCAATATTCTCGCTGAAGATGTGATTGACGAATCCCATAACCTTTCGAATATAGAAGGATATCTTCGCGGTGGGCATAAAACTCGCTCAAAACTCGATGCTGCTGCCATCGAATTGCAATCCTTAACTGAGAGCGGCAGATTGATTATTTCTGATCATTCGTATTATGTTGATGATCTCTGTCTAGTAGTCTCTAAGATAAAGAAAAGGTTTGGAGATAGATTGGGTGCCGTCTTCATCGATTATATCCAGAAAATCAAAATCAAGTACAAATACCCAACAAGACAGTTGGAGCTACAAAAAATCTCATCAGAAATCTTAGAGACGGCCAAATCGCAAAATTTACCCATTGTTCTTGGTGCTCAGCTAGGCCGAGGAACTGGGAAAAAAGAAGTTCTTAGATTGGATAATTTAAGAGAGGCTGGCGATATTGAGAATGATGCGAAACTGGTCCTTGGTATCTGGAATCAAGCTAAAGATGAAGCTGACAGCAGAGATGAAATGCAAAAAGGAAGAATTGTTGATCTTGAATTCGTTGTTCTTAAAAACAGAAATGGCCCCTCTAATCAATCGATCTTTTTGGAATTTGATAAGCCACTGTCTATGCTGAAAGAAAAAATTAAAGAAGATCTCTTTTCTAGGAAGGATTTGAAGTCATGAGTAAAGATATCAAAAAGCAAGCTCCTGAATCCACCATCTTTGAGCAGTGGGACACCGCTTATGAGCTCCAAGTTGTTGACAAGAAATCTCGCCAAATAATTCGAACTATTGAAAACGTGACAGAAAAATCTTTATCGGAAAGATTATCTGATGCTCATGAGCTTCAAATTGTTAACAAAAAAACCGGGAAAGTCATACAAACCATTCAAAATGATAAAGGGAAACCATTCTCTTTTCTAGGCGTTCCTTTAACCATTAAGAAACATGAAGAAAAAGAGTGGGAAGAGATTATCGACCCCTTAAAAGATTTCAGTCCTCAGCAGATTTTAAATCTGAAAAATATCGTTAATGATCTTGGCCCTTCGCTTGAAAAAACAGTTCTTTCTAACGCCATTCAAAAAATCATTAAACAATCCTCTAACGAAGATACTTTTGCTATGCCCTCACATGCGGTTATGTTTACGTTATTGGCCATGTTTGCGGGTAAACCAGATAAAATTCCTAGAAAACTTTTAGCTAAATCTAACACAGAATGGTCTGATGAAGAAAGAATAGAAGCCGATAAATTCTTAAGTTCTATTCTCAAAAAAGAAAGTGTAGTTTCTTACCGAAGTGGCAAGGAAGAAATAGAAGAAAAATATATCGCTATAGTGAGTGATAATCCCAAAGTCGAGGCACAAGCAGATATTACTACGACCTTCTTTAAAGAAGATCTTCGTTTTCGTGAAGAAAGTTTGGCCATATACATTAAACGAACTTTTGGTCCAGAAGGATTACGCCATCTTCTCGGACTTCTAATTGGCTTAGAAGAAAATTCTAGAAAAGGTCATTTTGAATGGAGCGTAAATAATCATCTAGAGCGTTTAGGCTATAAGAAAAAGAAAAACGGGACTTATGATACGGAACTTAAAGAATCAGCCAGCGAGATTATCAAAGTCTTTACTAGCCTTTTTATTACTGCTCGAAGGAAAGAAGGGAAAAAGGAATTTATCCAAGGGGAACGTTTATTTAGTATCGAGGGATATAAGAAAGAAACGTTTGATAAAATCATTATCGATGAACGAATTACAATAAGAGCCACAGATTTTTGGTTCAAAAATGCCTTTGAACCCAAAGATGGTCATTCAGGAAAATATACAAAACTATTAAAAAAGAGTGCTCGAGAAAATCATAGGGAACATGCCCTTACAATTTTTCTAGCGCCTCTTTTGGCCGTTTTCTGGCGAATGAATCCTGAACAAAAAATTTCCGTCAGGCATTTAATGGAATGGTGCGATTTAGACATGGGGAAATATCGCTTCAGAGATTTGAAGAAGATGGAATCAGAACTTAACTATATGAAAGAAGAAGGTTATTTAGGCGATTGGACAAACAATGGCGAGAACATTGTCCTTTCTAATTGCCCAGATCCATTTAACATTCCACTAACATTGACTCCACCCAGATGGCTAGATGACGAACTACAACGAATCCATGCCAAGAAAGATCTTCCAAAACAACTGGGTAGTCAAGAACCCACATTAATTACCCTTGAAGAACTGAAGAAGATTTTTGAAGCATCAGAATTGTCAGCTAGACAATTTAGCAGTAAACTAGGTCTAACAAATGCAACGCTGAGTTATGTTCTTAATGGAAAACGACCCATCACAAAAGATTTTTCCGAAAAAATCTTAAAGTTTAGTGAAAAACTTACAGAAGATCATACACCCCTACCCTCAAGCGAAAACTAAAAGAACTTCCCAGGTACTCCGTCAGTACCTCTTAGCTCAGTGTTAACAAGTGTTAACTGGACCGACACCTCTTAGTCACTGAATAATGGCTCTCCGCTCTATAGTGTTAACAAAATCTACCTCTCTCAGTACCTTAGCTCAGTGTTAACAAGTGTTAACTGGACCGACACCTCTTAGTCACTGAATAATGGCTCTCCGCTCTATAGTGTTAACAAAATCTACCTCTCTCAGTACCTTAGCTCAGTGTTAACAAGTGTTAACTGGACCGACACCTCTTAGTCACTGAATAATGGCTCTCCGCTCTATAGTGTTAACAAAATCTACCTCTCTCAGTACCTTAGCTCAGTGTTAACAAGTGTTAACTGGACCGACACCTCTTAGTCACTGAATAATGGCTCTCCGCTCTATAGTGTTAACAAAATCTACCTCTCTCAGTACCTTAGCTCAGTGTTAACAAGTGTTAACTGGACCGACACCTCTTAGTCACTGAATAATGGCTCTCCGTTCTATAGTGTTAACAAAACCTACCTCTCTCAGCACCTCTTAGCTCTGTGTTAACAAGTGTTAACTGGACCGACACCTCTCAGTCACTGAATAATGGCTCTCCGCTCTATAGTGTTAACAAAACCTACCTCTCTCAGCACCCCTTAGCTCTGTGTTAACAAGTGTTAACTGGACCGACACCTCTTAGTCACCGAATAATGGCTCTCCGCTCTATAGTGTTAACAAAACCTACCTCTCTCAGCACCTCTTAGCTCTGTGTTAACAAGTGTTAACTGGACCGACACCTCTCAGTCACTGAATAATGGCTCTCCGCTCTATAGTGTTAACAAAACCTACCTCTCTCAGCACCCCTTAGCTCTGTGTTAACAAGTGTTAACTGGACCGACACCTCTTAGTCACCGAATAATGGCTCTCCGCTCTATAGTGTTAACAAAACCTACCTCTCTCAGCACCTCTTAGCTCTGTGTTAACAAGTGTTAACTGGACCGACACCTCTCAGTCACTGAATAATGGCTCTCCGCTCTATAGTGTTAACAAAATCCACCTCTCTCAGCACCTCTTAGCTCTGTGTTAACAAGTGTTAACTGGACCGACACCTCTCAGTCACTGAATAATGACTCTCCGCCCCATAGTGTTAACAAAATCCACCTCTCTCAGTCACTAAACCGACCCTCCTTAGTCACTAAATCGACACCTCTCAGTCACCAGCTATATTTTAAAATATTAAATGTTAGTAAGTTATATCCGTGTTAACAGCTCTAATTAGAATCTAATGAGATTCTAAATGTTAACGCCCCCTCTCGCTTACGCTTCGGAGGCTTTTTTAAGGAAGGCTTTTGTTGTTCAGCTTGGGCGCACAATAGTCGCGATTATCGCAACTTCAGAATCAATCTCTTTTTGCGGATCAAAAAGCGTGGATGAATATTTCGGAAATCTGCACTGCCTTTATTCAGGTGAAAGCTTTTCACGATACCTCGGGGGAATACTTCTGCTATTCACGTCATGTTAAATAGAGTAGCCATAGAACACCAACCGCCAAATCTTATTTTTAATTTTCCAGACAATGTCTGGACAATCTGTTTCCCGTATTCAGCCTGCTTTCATTCAGTATTTCTCTACGGACTCGGTTTCCAGTGCTCCAATACAACATAACCAATCAACTCACGCACTGCGTTGACAGTCGAGCGCTTTGGAAACTAACAAGAGAGTTGGTGCTATCGAAGGACTCGGATAGGCTATACATATTTAGTAGAAGGATGGCTTGTTGGCATTTACTCTCTATCATTGCTATTGGCGGCATCCATAACTTTCTTTCCCGCTTCTTTAAGTGATCCATCTCCATTCACATAGGAATATAGACTTGTAGTAGTAATCCCAAGTCGCTTAGCTATTTCGTGTGCTTGATTTTTTTGATCAGCCATGGCTGCCATCGCCATTTTGATCGTTGGCGCATCCATCTTGCGGCGCCTTCCTCCTTTTCTTCCTCGAGCTCGTGCAGAGGCCAATCCCGCTTTTGTTCTTTCGGAAATTAATTCCCTTTCGAATTCAGCTAAGGTAGCGAAGATTCCAAAGATCATTTTTCCATTTGGAGTAGTTACATCGATCTGAGCACCCTGACCGGCCAAAACTTTGAACCCGATCTTTTGCTTTATGAATCCATCAACGAGATTGATGAGATGCCTCAAGCTTCTTCCAAGGCGATCCAGTTTCCAGATAACGAGAACATCCCCTTCTCTCAATGCTTTCAGGCATTCCTTTAGCCCAGGACGATCATCGTGCCTTCCTGATGCTTGATCCTGATAAATTCTTTCTGGCGCAACCCCAGCCTGGATAAGTGCATCCATTTGCAAATCCAAAAGCTGACTGCCATCTCCTTTTGACACGCGCATGTACCCAATTAACATTTTCGACTCCTCAATCACAAGAAAATCTAAATAATGAACCTATATTCTTGCTTTGATTTTTGCAACGGGTTTTCTTGTGAATTTATGAAAAATTTAAAAGTTTCTGGAGATCGCAAGAAAAACGCTCGTTTTTTTGGTGACCTTCAACGGGTCAGAAAGACGCGATCTAATTCTGAATCTTAGATAAATTGATCATGTTTTGCGTATCATTGGTTCAGATAGGTTCCAAATTTTTTTTGTGATTTCCGATCACATACGGAAAAAATGCGAGAAAGATTTCTCAGTTGCGATTTGCGTGGAATTGAATTTACTCCACAAAAAATTCCCAACTCTTTAGAATTTATTACGCATATCGGACCAAATACCACTGAAGATAAAATACATATGGACTTACTGATTCTTTTTATATGCATTTGATTCCCTATCTGCACATTTCTAAACTTCCTTGCGAATCCTCATTTATCATTCCAATAATCACACTATTCCAACTTCAACGAAATTCATTAGTAAAAATTTGGGTGAAAGTTTTTTTGACAAGGTGTAAGATTCAATTTTTGAAAATAAGTGAGGATTGTCTTGGTTTTCTAAAGATAATCCCGACTACAAAAAATGTGATAATAGCATGAAGACGAAAGATCAAAAAACCCCGAAAGAAATCTCGAGTGTTGCAACACTATCTGAAGACACCCTTAAAAAAGGCCTTCCATCCGGGTGGACCAGAACTACCATGGTTATACGAGAGGACTTTTTGGAAAAGCTCAAAGACGTTGCATATTGGGAACGCGCCAATGTGAAGGATCTTTTTGATGAGATTTTGGAAAAATTTATCTCGTCTAGAGAAATTAAACCTAGACCTAAAGAAAGGAAGAAGATCTTAGGATAGGTTTAGGTTTCTCCGGTCGCAGAATTTTCTTCTCGTTTTCTCCATATTAGAATGAACAGAAAAATGGATAAAATCCCATTTATCCCAGAAATCGGAATGTATCCGATTTTCCAAATATCCTCAGAGCAAGAAGGTCTACTTATTTTGCTCTCTAATAGCAAGTCTTTATAAGAAGTAATACTTTCCACCTGAAAATGATTCTTACACCGATCTTTTACGATCTTTAATTGAACCAAAGTATGATATCCAGCCACTAGCGAACTAGCAACCAATAGGACCATACAAAACTTTCGGCACAAAGCATTTAAGTGTGAGAAGATTCCAACAATGGTGATGGCCAATAATAAACCATACAGTCCTCTCTGAATTAAGCATAGGAAACAAGGAATTTTCCCGAATATAAATTCCGCGCATAGAGAAGCGCAAATCGCTAATCCAGATGTTCCTGCAATCATTAAAAAATTT
>Ga0207156_10046_pt1 | contig 29723 bp, 19 predicted proteins | sample Alteio_BWMinHeat_24_FD_153514 | JGI IMG/M metagenome (GOLD analysis project Ga0207156, IMG submission 153514) | Enriched cells from forest soil in Barre Woods Harvard Forest LTER site, Petersham, Massachusetts, United States -... | ecosystem: Environmental > Terrestrial > Soil > Temperate forest >...
GATCCGATCCGCATGGCGGTTTTGAAGGACTGGCTCGCCGGCAGCGCAATGGATCACAACCATACCCAACCTTAGAAGGCTGAGCAGGGAGGACAAACCATGCAAATCAAACTAACGAGCGTATTCGTGGACGATCAAGACAAGGCTCTGAAGTTGTACACAGAAGCTCTGGGCTTTGTGAAGAAGATGGATTTCTCGGCGGGGAAATACAGGTGGCTCACCGTGGTCTCCGCAGAAGAACCGGAAGGCGTGCAACTGGTGCTGGAGGCCAACAACAATCCGGCCGCAAAGACTTATCAGCAAGAGATTTTTCGGCAAGGGATACCCGCGGCTAATTTCTTCGTCGCTGACGTTCAAAAGGAGTACGAGAGGCTAAAGGAACACGGCGTGACCTTCACCAAGGAGCCAACCAAAACTACGGGATCGACCATCGCGGTGCTTGACGATACGTGCGGAAATCTCATTCAGATTACACACCTGGATTGGTAACACGACCCGTGAGGGAGGGGGCTCGCGATGCAAGCTGTAACGGACAATGTTTTCAGGGCCCTCGCCGACCCGACGCGTCGGGGGATCTTCGAGCGCCTGGCCCGCGACGGAGAGCAGACGGTTCACGCCTTGACGGGTCGAGCCGGCGTTTCACAACCGGCCGTCTCCAAGCACCTGACGGTGCTGAAGAGGGCAAAGCTGGTACGGCATCGCCGCGAGGGGCGCGAGACCCACTACAGTGCACAGCCGCAAGCCCTGGCGCCCCTGGTCGACTGGATGAGCGTCTACGGCGCCTTCTGGCGCGACCGATTTGATCAACTCGAAAACCTGCTGAAAAGGATGGACAAATGACCGAGACCGCCACGACACATACTCTCGTCATTGAACGGGAAATGCCGCATCCTCCAGAAAAAATCTGGCGAGCCCTCACAGAAGGCCAGTTGATCGAGGAGTGGCTGTTGAAGAATGATTTCAAGCCGGTAGTGGGCCACCGGTTCCAGTTCCGTCGCTCGCCTATGCCGAATTGGGACGGAATCATCGAGTGTGAAGTCCTGGAGGTCGAACCCAATTCACGGCTCTCTTATGGCTGGGGTTCCATGGGTCTGGAGACTGTCGTTGCCTGGACGTTGACGCCGACCGAGGGCGGCACGCATGTCCGCATGGAGCAATCCGGCTTCCCGTCGGAAGAAGGCGCCAACTTCAAGGGTGCAAAATACGGCTGGCGGAATTTCATCGACAACCTGGAACGTCTCGTTGGGAGGTTGAACAGACCATGAAAACTAAATCTGTTGTTTATTGGACGATGACCATACTCGTTGCGTTTCCGATCGGAAGCGGCGGTGTGTCGCAGGTGATGCAATATCTGGGTAACCCGCATGGCGTTGTGCCGGTGCTTGGCTACCCGATGTACTTCTTCGCGATCCTTGGAGTTTGGAAGGTCCTGGGGGCCATTGCCATCCTGGTGCCGCGCTTTCCGCGACTCAAGGAATGGGCGTATGCGGGCATCTTCTTCGACCTGACAGGGGCGGCCGCATCCTGCGCGGCGGTGGGCGGCTACGGCGCTTATGGTTTTCACGTCATCGCCCCGCTCATCATCACTGGATTCACGGTGGCTTCATGGGCGCTGAGGCCGGAAAGCCGTAAGATCGGTGTCCTCTTTCCTGTGAAAGAACGGCAGGCTGATGTAAACACGAGTGCAGCGAACGTTGCCTAAGGACAAAAGGGATCTCCTCACAAGCCCGTTTTCGTAACAGGCACGACTTTGTCCAGTCCCAGGTCTGAAAATCCAGACCTGGGGCACCTGTGATCTTTCGGAGTGGTCAGAGATTGGTCACCCGGATCTTATGCCTTGGCAGCATTCAAAGCCACCGGGGGCGCGAATCAGAGTTTTCAGAGCCTTTTCGTTGACCTTGTCGCCTTCGTGGAAGTCGATGGCGCGACGTACATTGCCCTCGAGACTGGAATTGAAGAGACCTGCGGGGTCATCCAAGAAGGCGCCTTTGGCGAATGTCAACTTGACGACACTCTTGTAGGTCTCTCCGGTACAGATGATCCCGTCGTGGGACCACACGGGCGTGCCCTCGGGTTTAGAAGGTTTCTTCCACTTACGCTCCTCGACGACTTCGGGGTCGGCTTGCTTGATCACAGCGCGGAGGCGGCAAAGCATCTCTCCGCGCCAGTCAGTGAACTCCTGGATTTTCGCATCGATCAGTTCCGATGCAGATGCGACTGCCTGAAAACGATTCTTTTTCATGATGAGTGTCCGCTTTGCTCCTGAGCTTCTCTTTCGAGGCGTTTGACTATTCATATAATAAGAAGCCCGAGGCATCTGATAAACGCGATTGCAAAGCGTGCCTCAGGGGCTAAAAACCCCGGTCTTATTGGCAGTTGGCGGCATGGCTGAAGCCGTGCCCTTTCAAAAAACAAGGAATATGAGGCAGGACCAGGCGATGACCTATCCCGATTACGGTTCGATCATCATCCGCGGCGCGCGGGAGAACAATCTCAAGAACGTCTCGCTCGATATTCCCAAGCGCCGGATCACCGTGTTTACCGGGGTGTCGGGCTCGGGCAAGTCCTCGCTGGTGTTCAACACCATCGCGGCGGAAAGCCAAAGGCTGATCAACGAAACCTATCCGGCCTTCGTGCAACAATTCATGCCGCATTACGGCCAGCCGGACGCCGATGAGCTCAAGAACATTTCGGCGGCCATCATCGTTGACCAGCAAAGGATGGGCGGCAACCTGCGCTCGACCGTGGCCACGGCGACCGACACGGCACAGATGCTGCGCGTACTGTTTTCAAGGCTTGCCGAGCCGCGTCTGCCCGCACCAGGTTACTACTCCTACAACGACCCGCGCGGCATGTGCGCGGAGTGCGAAGGGGTCGGCCAGGTGGGGGCCATCAATATGGCCGCAGTGGTGGATGAGACGAAGTCGCTCAACCAGGGGGCGCTGATTCCAAAAGTTTTCGAAGTAAAAGGCTGGTGGTGGGACATCTATGCCCGGTCCGGCATGTTCGATCTCGACAAGCCCATCCGCAAATACTCGAAGGAAGAACGCGCCAACCTCTTCGATCTCGCTGACGGGCGAAAGGTCAAGGTTGACAAGATCAACCTCACCTATCTGGGCGTGGTTCCCAAGCTCAGGCAGATGATGGGCGACAAGGACCCGGAGACGCTGCAACCGCACGTCCGGGCCGAATATGACCGCATCTTCACGCGCAAGATCTGCCTCGCCTGCAAGGGCGCGCGGATCAAGACTGAGGCGCTGGCGAGCAAAATCTCCGGCAGGAATATCGCGGAATTGTCGGGGATGCAGGTGAGCGACCTGGCCACGCTGGTGCGCAACCTGAAGGCGCCGCAGGCCGGGCCGATGGTGGCGGCCCTGGCGGCGCGGCTCGAAAACCTCGTGACCATCGGGCTGGGCTATCTGAGCCTTGACCGGGAGAGCTCGAGCCTGTCGGGGGGAGAGAGCCAGCGGGTCAAGATGGTGCGCCATCTCGGCTCGTCGCTGACCGATATCACCTATGTCTTCGACGAGCCCTCGGTGGGGCTGCATCCCCACGATGTGGGGCGGATGGCCGGGTTGATGCTGCAGCTGCGCGACAAGGGCAACACCGTGCTGATCGTCGAGCACAAGCCGGACATGATCGCTATCGGGGACCACGTGGTGGACATGGGTCCGTTTGCCGGCAGCAAGGGCGGGGAAGTGGTCTACGAAGGTGATTTCGCGGGGCTCCTGACTTCCGGTACGCTCACGGGCAACCACATGAAAAAGCACCAGCCGGTTAAGGACAAGGTGCGCAAACCGAGTGGGGAAATCAAAATCAAACACGCCGGGCTCAACAATCTCAGGGATGTGTCGGTCAGTCTCCCCAAGGGCGTACTGACAGCGGTTTCGGGCGTGGCCGGCTCAGGCAAGTCCTCGCTGATCGTGGGCTGCCTGCCCCAAGCGTATCCGGAAACCATCGTTGTTGATCAGAATTTGGCGCGCGGCTCGCGGCGGTCGAACACGGCGACTTATACCGGCATTCTCGACAACGTGCGCAAAGCTTTTGCCAAGGCCAACGGGGTGGATGCGGCGCTGTTCTCGGCCAATTCCAAGGGGGCGTGCCCGGATTGCAGCGGGCTGGGCGTCATCTATACCGACCTCGGCCATCTCGACCCCATGGCCACCACCTGCGAGACCTGCGAGGGAAAGCGCTTCCTGCCTGAAGTGCTGCAGCACCGGCTGCGCGACAAATCGATCAGCGACGTATACGAGATGAGCATCGCCGACGCGTTGGACTTTTTCATTGAGCCGGCCATCGCCAAAATCCTGCAAGGTATCGACGATGTGGGCCTCGGTTATCTGACCCTGGGCCAGCCGCTCTCCACTCTGTCGGGCGGTGAACGCCAGCGGCTCAAGCTAGCCGCCGAACTGGGCAAAAAGGGCAATATCTATGTGCTCGACGAGCCCACGACGAGCCTGCACATGAACGATGTGGACACCCTGATCGGGCTGTTCGACCGACTCGTCGACTCGGGCTCCACGGTTATCGTCATCGAGCACAACCTAGACGTAATCGCACGGGCGGACTGGGTCATTGATCTGGGGCCGGGCGCGGGGCACGAGGGCGGCACGGTGCAGTTCGAGGGCGTGCCGGCCGATCTCGCGAAGAACAGGAATACCTTGACCGGACGATATTTGTCCGATCGCCGGGGCACACGCTGACGCGGCAGGGAATCGGGTTTGGATGCGGCGAAGGCCGCCATCGGAACCGCCCAATAAAAATCCCCACGTCTCGCGCATCGCAGGGACTTCAGAAAGATAACTTGAGGGCCAATTGCACCAGGCGAGGATTGTTCACAGTGGAATTCACGGATCCGAATCCAAGGGCGCTCACATCGTTCACCGGCGAACCGAACTGTGCATGATTGAAGAGATTGAAGAACTCGGCGCGGAAATTCAAGCCCATCCCTTCACGAGGCAGCGCGAACTGCTTGATGACGGAGAAGTCGGTGTTGACGAAATCAGGCCCGGTGGCGGGGACGCGCGACGCGTTCCCCAACTGGCCGACGGGGGGCGCAACATAGCACGATGCGTTGATCCATTCCAGCTTGCCGTGGTCCGCATTGGATTGGTTGCAACCGGCGACCCGGTCAGGCCGGTTCCAATTGTTTCCATTGCCACCGTTCTGGAAGAACGAGCCCGACTGGTTATTGCTGTCAATTAAGGGAACGGGAAATCCCGAAGAGATTCTTTGGATCAGAGTTAGCTGGAAGTTGCCAAGCAGGGCGTTGGTCACACCGTTCCAACTGTTGCCGAACTGTTTTCCGCGGCCGAAGGGCAAGTCGTAAATGACACTGCCCGTGAAGCTGTTATCGAGATTGATCTGGGACAAGCCCCAATCCAGTTGCTGCCAATTGGGAAGCGGAAAGAAGGGAGCGCTCAACAAGGAACCCAGGCCATCGGATAACCCGTTGTCGTAGGTATGAGAGTAGGTGTAAGCAAAGAGGGCGTAGAGGCCATATCTCGAGGTCTTGGTCTCTGCCTTTATTTGAAGGGAGTCATAATTTGCCTTGCCCACATCGCCGAACAGGGAAATGGTGTCGAACGTGCCATAGGGCGGCACGTAGGGCGAACCGTCAGGGTTGCAGCCGAGCGTGTAGTTAGCTACCGCGCCACAGGCGGAGGGGCTACTGGTGTTGAGGTCGTTGCCGGCAACCAGGATGTGTGTGCCGCGGGAACCGGCATAGCCGGCCGTCAGCACAAGATTGCCGACCAGTTGGCGCTCGACGTTCACGTTGAATTGCTGGACCCGGCCCAGCTTGAAGTCGGTGGGCTGCGTATAGAACGAGCCTGTGAATGTAGAGGCGGTCGGGGGCGAAGTAATGGGCAGAAATCCGCTGGAGAGGCTGATGCCCGATGGCTTTTGTCCGAGCACGGTGGCGCAGTAGGAGGTGGCAAAGGCGCAGCCGGCGGAAGCGAAGGCGTCGGACTCGCCAAGGAACGGAGGGTTTTGCCACAGACCCTGGGCCCCCTGGCTCCATGCGGAGTCGTGGTAGAAGGCGTAACCGGCGCGGAGCACTGTCTTCTCGCTGCCCATGATCTTCCAGGCGCCGCCGACGCGGGGTTCGAGGGCTGTCCAATCCATCTTCACGCCCGCCGACGCACTCACGCCGTTTTGATTGGCAATGAGAAGCTGCCCGGTTGCGGGAACGTAGTTCGCGAGGCGTCCGTCCGCTTCGGTGATGGGCGTGGTCATATCCCATGCCAGGCCGAGATTGAGGACGAGAGACGATGTGACCCTCCAGTCATCCTCGATGAAAGGACGGTAGATTTTCCAGCGGCGGCCGGTAACGGGGCCATTGAACGTCTGGTCGTGAATGGCAAGGCCCGTGATACCGAGCAGATAATCGGCTTCCGCATTGCCGCCGATGTTGGCGCTGCTCAGGCCCGTGAAATTACCGCCGTTGCCGACAATCCAGAAGCCGTCCTGGAAGGCTTCGGTGCCCACGTTCATTTGATTGGCGCGGAAGTCCAGTCCCAGCCTGAATTCATGCTTGTGGTGAATCAGGTCGAGGGAGTCTTTGAAAGAATAGATATTTGTTCCGCCCTGAAACGGAGAGTAGCCGCGATCGCCGATGGCCCAGTAGCCGCCGGCGACGATCGTGGAGACCAGTCCGCAGCTGTATGCGCCGGGAAGGCAGGTGGTACTGGGGCATCCTAGGTTGGCGAACGGAATGCCGCCGGGGACGAGATTGGCGGAGGCGCAGGTCCCCGTGCCTTGCGAAGTGATGTAGTCGAAGATGCGGTTGTAACCGAAACTAGCCTGGTTGACCATGGTGGCGGAGAACACATGGGTTTCGCCGATAGCGACATTGCGGGCGTGATTGATGATGTGCTGATTGCTGCCGAAAGCGTTCGCTTCCGCAAATCCGGGTGAGCCGCCCGGCACGTATGAGAAGGCCTGGTCGTAACTGAAACGGCCGAAAAGATTGTCCTTGGCTGAAAGCGTGTAGTCCAGGCGGGCATCGAACTTCGTATTGTCCAAGGTGCGCACGGGCTGATTGACATAGTTGTAGCCGGCGCTGGAGTTGCTGGCGTTAGGAGTCGGGTACAGGTTCATCATGGATTGCCCGATGTTATTGATCAGGCCTGTTGGAATCTTGTTACAGGGAATGCCCCGGGCCTGGCTTCCATCGGGGTTCGAAGGAATCGGATTGCCCAGGCTATCGCATTGGAAATAGACATTGGGAAAGTCGGTCGGGCTTGTGGACGCGCCGATCATGTTCGGGTTAACGATCGCGAGGCCGGAAACGGCGTTGCCAAACGCGTCGCTGGAGAAGTCGCCCGTGCGCATGGCCAGCGAGGGCAGCAGACCCGTAAACGCAATGCCGTGGCGTTGATATTTTTGTTCGCCATCGACAAAGAAAAAGAGCTTGTTCTTGCGAATGGGGCCTCCGACGGAGCCTCCAAACTGGTTCAGGTTGAACTTTTCCGCCGAGGTGGCAAAATAACTCTTGGCATCAAGATCGGTATTGCGCACGAATTCAAAGAGAGACCCGTGAAATTCGTTGGCCCCGGATTTTGTAGTGACCAGCACGGTGGGTCCGGCTCGTGTACCGTATTCGGCGGAGTAGGTATAGGTCAGAACCTTGAATTCCTGAATGTCATCGATGGATGAGAAAATGCCGATACCGCCGGCAGTCAGTTCGTTGTTGTCGACGCCATCGAGAAGCCAGTCCGTGCTGTTGGGACGTGAGCCACCGACAGATAGAGAGAAGGAACCACGTGCGGCCACCTCGCTGCTGGCGGCGGAGGTGAAAAAGCTGTTGGGGTTGGTCTCTGCTGTAGCGCCGGCGGTGAGCGTCGCGAGTTGAACGAAATCGCGGCCATTCAATGGCAGTTGCGACACCTCCTGCGAGGTGATGACCTGGCCGAGAGATGGATTGGTAGTCTCGACAGCTACGACCTCACCGGTAACTGCCACCGAAGTGACCACGGTAGCGGGGACGAGCGAAAAATCGAGTTCGCGGGCTTCATCAATCTGAAGATGCAAATCTCTAGTTTCAGCGCTTTGAAAGCCCGTCGCATCGACGCGCACGGTGTAGATACCGACCGGGAGCAACGGGATCAGAAAGTGTCCGGCAGTGTCAGTTTTCGCGTCTCGAACGAGGCCGGTTCCCTGCGAGGTAGCCGCGACGGCAGCGCCAGGGATGCCCGCTCCGGATTTATCGAGGACATTGCCGGAGAAACTTCCAGTGGCCTGGCCATGCGTGACTGGACAGAACACGAGCGCGAGAACGCAGAGGACTCCGAGAAGTAATACTTTGGGGCGTCCTGTGTCGGCTGACTCTTCCGCCGATCTCAAACACCTTGCGCCTACCATCGTGCATTTCATAGTCAAACCCCTTTCGATAAATCGCCTGAGGTGGCTCTCGCATCGACTGCACCGCGCTGGTTACTTGACTGTAGAAATTGCCCGGTCGAAAGTCAACACAAGTTTTGACCGGGCCACGGATACGACGGCGCGTCCAAGAGTCTGGGGCTGGCTTGATTCGGGAGTTTCCGGTCTCTTCTCGAACCGAGAATGCGCCCTGCTGGCGATGACCGGAGTCGAGTGGTTCCTGCTGCCCGACTTCTTCACAACAGGCCGGAGTCGGCGAACAAGAATCCCACGAGGTATCGAGATAGAGCCAACGTTGGCCGCTGAACCAGCGGGTGGGCAGGCTGGGGACGCGAAGATGAGTGTGCCCGCCCATGCACATCATATCGGTTCCGCTCCATTCCAGAAAGGTCCGAGAGGCGGGGCCGACCTGCGCGGGATGCGTGACACGGCGGAGACAGACCGGGCAGAGCTGCCGCATGTCCGTATCGGCGCCAAACACCCAAAGTTTCCTGCAAAATCAAAAAGAAATCCGGTGTTGACAAAAAAAGCGACGAGGTATCTGACGATCACGAGGAGTGTTCGGCGAGAGTCGACACTAACATTGTCTCAGGAGGGACGTGTCAAGGCGGCTACGGCACGATCGTGGTTTTCTTGCGTGTACCAAATGGGACTATAGTCTTCAAGCAATTCAAAGAGTTCCTGCAATACCGCCGCTGGGGTTATCGGCCTTAGTCGACGATTATCGTTGTTTGTCTGACCGCCTCCACTTATTACTTCCAGATGACTATGGTTCATGTACTTCCTCCGAATGATTTGCTTTTGCCGAGATACTCTCTCGGACATGAGTCCGCGTAGCACCGATAATCTGTCGCTCTCGCAGATCTTCAATGATGGCTTTTCATCACAAAACTCGGTTAACGTACCAGATACAGGCTGATCGGGTCGTTCGCAACTCATTTTTCACCGCCATTTCTTTTGTTCGAGCCGTTGAAGTATTGGATCGCGCATGATGTGAAGAACTACAACGCTGTGGTAGCCTTGTGAGCACTGGGGGAAGCTTCTAGAATCGGTGTCAGGTCAACCGATGCTTGACGCACACAATCAGCTACAGGTGTGCTCTGGGGATTAACCATTTCCTTTTCGAGATTGAAACATGTGGCAGCCTGAAGGAATTCTGAATTTCTTCTGAAGTTCTTTATTGGCATGCCGCATCTTATCGGTGCCCGGATCGCGCGATGCATATATTGATCATCGAAGATGAGCGAAAACTGGCAGATGCAATTGGAGAGGGTCTGAGAGGAAACGGGTATGAAGTGGCGCTCGCTCACACAGGAGAATCGGGGATCAGGCATCTCTACGACAATTCGGTCGACATGATTGTCCTCGATGTCATGCTACCGCGTGTCGGCGGTCTAGAAGTCTTACGAGAGATCCGCAGAAACGGCTTCAAGATTCCCGTACTCATCTTGACATCCAGGGGATCTGTTGAAGATCGTGTCCGCGGGCTCGACTCAGGTGCCGATGACTACCTGGTTAAACCATTCGCATTTCCAGAGCTACTCGCGCGATTGCGGGCGTTGCATCGTAGATCGAATCCCGAATCGCCCTCGACGCTTCAAATCGCGGATCTCAAAATGGATACTCGAGGGCATATGGTGGTTCGGAATGACATCCAGATTGACCTGACCGGACGGGAATTCGAATTGCTCGAATATCTCCTTGTGAATCGCGGTACCGTCGTTTCTCGTGAAATGGTTGCCCGCGATGTGTGGAAGACAACGGTCCGGTATACATCCCTCGATAATGTGATTGACGTGCATATCGCACGAATCCGCCGCAAAATCGACGATCCATTTCCAACTAAGCTCTTGCACACGGTCCGCGGCGTCGGTTTCATATTGAGAACCGCTGAGTAGAATTAGGGTGAGCTTTCGGCCCACTAACATCCGAAGCCGCCTGACGCTTTGGTACATCGGTATCTTCAGTCTGGTAATCGTTCTTTATGTTTGTGCAACCTGCTCGATTCAATACTGGGAACTCAATGACCAACTCTACCGCGCCGAGTTCAGGACATGGGGACGGTTGAGGGCCTGCTATATTTTTCATCGGATGGTAAGCTTCTGCTTAACGAGGACTACCACAGTCATCCCCAGTCAAGACTCTTGCTTGAGCGGTTCATGGAAGTTCTTGATCCGAACGGTAATGTACTGTTCCGCAATGAGAAGTTGAAGGGGCTTGCTCTCGGCGGTCCTCCATTACCTCAAGAATCGATGGTCAGGCATTTCGCTCAACGGGGCCAACTCGCCGACGGGACTCGCTGGCGTGAATCAAATCAGATGCATGACGATCCAGGAATTCCAATCCCTCCGTCATGCGTTCGGAGGTTTGTACGAAGCATGATCTCTTCTAAGTTTCGGCCTAATGCTGTTTCGGTTTGCGAGTAGAGCAAGAACAGCTTGTGGATGGAGGGGCCGCTCAATGAATTCAAATCCAAGAAAGTCGATCTGCGCGTGAATTGAGTGACGCACCGGGGACGCGGTGAACAGAATGATTCTGCACTCGGGGTCTAACCTCCGAATTCGTATCGCCGCCTCCACTCCATCAATCCCTCCCATGTGCACATCGCTCAGGACAATTTGCGGACGAAAGTCTTTTGCGTCCTCGACCGCCGACTCACCGCTGTAGAGTGCTTTGGCTTCGAATCCATAGTTATTGAGGATTGCCGCCAGCGTATCTGCAACGATCTGTTCATCGTCCACTACAGCTACCTTGGGCTTGGGCATGGATTCGGGCATGTGTTCTCCGTTGGTTAAGAGTTTTCGACACTTTGCGGGTCACGAGGGAAGGGGGAAGCTGGTTAGATCACACCACGAATCAGCCCGTTACAATCTGAAGTTCTTCTGAACTTTGTGATATCGGCGGGACGATCGCACACTATCGAGGCCATTTGCCCGCAACGGGCCTGCAGAGGTGGGTCATCCCGCGCTGTGCGGCGGAGAGTCTGGGCTGGCCCAATTCAGGAGTGCTCTGCTCGCGACGACCGGAGTTGAGTCGCGTGACTCCAGCTTCCCGGCTTGTTCACAACAGGCCGGAATCGGCGAAGAGGAACTCCCACGAAGTGTCGAGATAGAGCCAGCGTTGGCCGCTGAACCAGCTGGTGGGCAGGCTGGGGACGTGAAGAAGAGTGTGGCCGCCCATGCACATCATTTCGGTTCCGTTCCAGCCCAGAAAGGTACGAGAGGCCAGGCCGACCTGCGCGGGATGCGAGACACGGCGGAGACAGACCGGGCAGCGCTGTCGCTGATCGGATAATGCCCAACGGAATCCGAACAGGCAGATGGAGAAGCACCAGACCAGCTGAAAGAACTCGGCGAGCGGTGAATAAGTAGAGGCGCGCCAATAGGAAAGATCGAGCGACGCGAAATTCGCGATGGATGCGATGAGCGCGAACTTTGCGCCGAGGAAGGTCCAGCGAATGAAAGTTATTTTCCGCGACGGACGGTGAGCACTATAGTTCGACTCGCCCAGGGTAACCGAGGTGACGGCCGGCAAAGCCAGCAGAGCCAGGAGGAGCGCGAATCGATAGAGGCCCCACGGACCTTGAAGACGGTTGGCGAAGGAGACGCCGCAGAGGTCGAGATCGTTGGCGTCGGCGTCGTGCGAAGTAATGGGAACGCGGTCACCCAGCATCTCGGATTCACCCTGTGGGGTCAAATGCGCCAGGAGGTATCCCAGGGCGCCCTCGGGCGTGTCAGAGGCGAGCTGTGCATCGGGTTCGAGGATCCACGCATCCGGCTGTCCGGGTAAACGCCAGGAGCCATAGGGCAGGACGCCGCCGATTTTCCCCGTGCGATTGCCGAAACGAATCAGACCGCCTACGATGTGCGGATCGGCGCCGAAGTCACGTGTCCATGTTTCGTGGCTGAGGATGACGGAGGGAACATTGCGATCATCTTCGCTGGCCGCGGAGGTGAACTGGATTTGCAAGCCAAGCAGCGAAAAGAGATTGAGGCTGGCATGGGTCACCCTCCAACGAGCGACGAGCGTGGATGACAGCGAGGCGTTTTCCCGGGCAGTGCGATAAAACGCGAATTGATCCAAATAGCGTTGGTGCGTGCCTTTCCAGCGGCGGAACAGATCCACGGAGATCGATGGCGTCAGGTTATCGCCTGACCGCGCGTCCTGGATAAGGATCAGGCCGGGGCTCACCTGATAGCGGGATGAGTCGGCCTCGGCGTGTACGCCGGGCAGAAGGCGCGCAAGGATGACGCAGACGGCCAGCACAGCAAAGAGGCACAACAAATACTGTGCCGCCGAGCCATCCAAGCTGGGGCGCGGCACGCCGGGCATGTGAGCGGGCCGGGAGCCGTCCAGCCAGGATTGGCGGAGCACGCAGAACGCATCAGGAAAAGAACCGAGGCAGAAGGCGGTGATTTCCCGCTGCGCCGGCCAGGAGAATGAACCGGTGGTGCTGCACGAGCGGCGGACATGCCAGAGCTCCGCATGCCACTCACGATGCCACTCGGTCCGCTGATCCGCAGGAACGAGCCAAGCCGCGGAGCGCAGAATGGTCTCATCCAGTGCGTGGAAAATTTGATCGGCTGAAGGCTTCATCGGGAGCTAGCCTCCTCGGTGGAGATCAGACGCTCGAGCAGGGGGTAACGTTTGCGTGAGGCTTCGAGAGTGGACTTTCCCAGGGCAGTGAGATTGTAGTATTTGCGCGGCGGCCGCTGCTCTGCATCGGCGATCGACTGCTTCTCCCATTGTGAGCGGATCAACTTGTCGCGCTCGAGGCGGCGCATGGCCGGGTACACGGTTCCGCTGGGAAGGCCGGTCATTTCCATGATGCTGAAACCGTACCCGACCCCGGCGCTGATGGCCTGAAGAATCATGGCGGCGGTGTGGGAGAGTTTGGCGTCTGCGGCCATGGCGCTCATTCTATCTATGTAGCAATCTACTTGACAATCCCTGATTATCGAATATGCTGAATGCTACATAGGGTAGGCGGTCGTGGAGAACCAGAGACCAATGCTCGAAGTCCGGCATCTCTTCCGCAGTTTTCGAGGAATTCCCGCGGTCGAGGATGTGAGCTTCAGAATTGCGCCGGGCGAAATAGTCGGTTTTCTCGGCCCGAACGGAGCCGGCAAGTCAACCACCGTAAAGATCATCACCGGCCTGCTGCGCGCGAATGAGGGGAAAGTCCTGTTCGAAGGTCGCGACATTCGCGACGACATGGTGGCGTTTCGCAAGGTACTCGGATATGTGCCGGAGGAGGCCCATCTCTACTCGTACCTGTCGGGGCTGGAATATTTGCAACTGGTGGGACGGTTGCGAGGACTGGGCGAGCGGTTGATTGAGGCCAAGGCGACCGGGCTGCTCGAACTGCTTCATCTGAAATCCTGGCAGCACACGCCGATTTCTTCATACTCGAAGGGGATGCGGCAGAGGGTCCTGATTGCGGCGGCTCTGTTACACGATCCAAAGCTGCTGATATTCGATGAGCCATTGTCGGGGTTGGATGTAGCGTCGGGGCGGCTCTTCAAAGATCTGTTGGAGATGCTGGCGGCGCAGGGAAAAGCGGTGTTGTATATCTCGCACGTGCTCGAGACCGTGGAGCAGGTCTGCAACCGGGTAATTGTGATTGCCGGGGGCAAGGTGCTGGCCGACGCGCCGCCTTCAGAACTGACTACCCTCATGAGCCTGCCAAATCTGGAAAGTGTGTTTGCGCAACTGGTGCAACAGCAGGATACGCGCGCGGCTGCCGAGAGAATTGTCGAGATCATGCAGATTGCCCATGTCTGATTCATTCCAGCGCCTGATTACGATGTCCGATACGCGCCCGCTCTCTTTGAGCGAACAGGCAGAACTGGGCCCCGTGCGACAGCCGGAGAGAAGCCAGGTTTCGCTGCTGATCCGGCATTTTCTGGAGCGATTCTTCAATCATGAGACCGCCTCACCCGATGGGGACGCCAAGGCGCGGCTGATTTTAATCGCGTTTGCGACTGGCCTGCCGCCGTTCATAGTGGCGATCTACTTGTGGCCGGTGTACCATCCGTTATGGCCGCCCGGTGCCGGCCCGCCTCCCTACTGGGCGCAGGTGAATCATCACTTTTTCTTTGTGCTGTATTCGTTTGTGGCGATGGGCATTGTTACGGTGTTTGAGTGGGACCTTTTCTTTCCCGACCTGCTGGACGTGTTCGTTCTGGGGACGTTGCCATTGGCGGGGCACCGAGTATTTCTGGCCCGGGTGGGAGCCATCGCGGTGCTCATCTTCGGGTTCCTGTTCGATGCCAATTTTCTGGCTCCGGTGGTGCTGCCCGCGGCGACGGATCCTCCGCACCTGGTGAGCTTTGTCTCTGCGCATATCGTGGCCGTGGCGGGGAGCGGGCTGTTTGCGGCGGCATTCATCCTGGCACTGCAGGGCGTGCTTCTGTCGATTCTCGGCGAGCGGCTGTTTCGACGAATTTCGCTGGCACTGCAGGGGCTGGCGGTGACGGGCCTGGTGGTCCTGTTCCTGCTCTTTCCAGTTCTGTCGGGCGTTACGCCAGGACTGCTCCAGGCGGACGGGGCTGCAGCGCGGTGGTTTCCGCCGTTCTGGTTTTTAGGCATGTATCAGAGGCTGCTGGAGGGCCCATCGGCTCTGCCGGTTTTCGCGGAGTTGGCGAAGATTGGATGGCTTGCGACGCTGGCGGTTGGAGCGGCTGCGCTGGCATTCTATCCGCTGGCTTATCTGCGCAGGGTGCGTCAACTGGTGGAGGGGGCAAGCACGCGGTCAACGCGCAATCGCATGGCGGCACCACTGTTCGGACTGCTCCATGTCACGTTGGTGCGGCCGACGATCCGTCGAGCCATATTTCACTTTATAGGCCAGACGCTGCTGCGGGTTCCGCGCTATCGGATCTACCTGGTGCTCTACGGCGGTGTGGGACTGTCGGTGGTCGTGGCGACGGTTCTACGATTCACGATCGAGAGGCAACATCTGCATGCGGAAATCTCGGCAGATGGAATCCGTGTGGCAATCGGGATTGTGGCGTTCTGGGTGATTGCCGGATTGCGGACGGCGTTTGTTTCGTCGGGCAATCAGCGCGGAAGCTGGGCCCTACGCATTGTTCATGGAAAGCCGCCGCACTTCGGAGCAGCGATGGAGCAGCTGCTCGCCGCCAAAGTGTGGGTCATGTTATGCGGAGCGGTGGTAACGACGGCTGCGATTGGCGCATTTCGGCTGGTGGCGCCGACGGAACTGCTGGGCCGGTCCGCAACCGCCGCTCAGTTGCTGGTTGCAGCCGGGATGTGCGTACTGCTGACCGATGCGTTCTTCCTAAACGTGACGATGGTGCCTTTCACCGGCGAGCCGCAAAGAGAGCAATCAAACCTGGCATTCACGATGTTGCGATACTTTACTTTCTTCCCGGTGGTGACGGCGGTTTCGCTGGCTTCAGAATACTGGATTGAAAACAACGCAGAACATTTCGGTATCGTGGCAGTATCGATCGTTGTCGCGCATCTGTGGTTTCGCAAGAGGCATCGGGACGTGGTGCGGCTCGATAGCAGCCAATTGGAGCTGGAGGAGGGTGAAGAGGAGTTTCCGATGAGGCTCGGGCTGCGCTACTAATGGCCGATGAAGATCAGATCACGGCAACGCGTGCAATGTGGTGTTAAACAAGTAAGGATCCTGAAAGTCGGTTTGGTCGCCTGACTTCTTGTTCGGAATTGGTTGCAGACGCGCCGAGAGAGGCTTATTCCATTTCGTTGCGAGAGAGGCGACATCGGCGTACATACGGTCCATTTGCTCCAGGCTTACATCGCCGGGAAGAGGAACGGTGTCGAGTCCGGTACCGCAGACCGCGGAGTAGGCGAGCAGAGAGTCAATATTGTAAGTGGACTCAGCCCATCGCTGGGCCAATAGTTTGTCTTCCATGACCGGCACCATCAAACCGGAGTAGCCGATTTGCTTCACCGGCACAGCCTTGACGGCGGCCGTGATGATGCGCGCCGCAGTGAGCGTTCCGCTGGAACCAAACCTGGCACCTGTGAAGTCCTCGATCGCGGCGCCGATGGAAACATCGCCGAGCGGCGCAGGGGTCGGATCGACTCCGACGTAGCTCCACCCGGTTTCAGCGCTCACCTTGTCTCCGACTCTGTCCGCCACTCTGGCATGTTTCGTGAGTGCCGCGGTGAGGTCAGCCGTCGCCGCTTCCGCGTTTCCCTTGTCTCGTGTGAAGATGTCGGCGACCACATTCGCGCCTTCAAAACCGATGGCAAATTGCCGTCCTGCACCCGTGTGGTATGAGCCGGGGAAGAAGGGCGACATTGGCTTGAGCATCGCGGTCGCGGTGAAATTGAAGGTTCCCTGGCTCCGGGGGCTATGCTCGCTCACATACTTCACCAGTTCTGACGTGCGATGGATCGTCTTCCAATGAATACCCGCCTCGTCGGCAATGATGGTGCTGGCCTCGATATTCGGCAGCGTGGAGAGTGCGCGCTCCAGCAGGTGCATCGTAGAGAAATCGTCGCTGTCATGCATCATTGCCGGTCCTACATTGGGGATGAAGTTCTCTTTGACGGAAAGCTGGTCAAGCCTGGCGAGGAAGGTAAGTGCCTGGTCCTCGGTCATTCCAGCGACGAGTTCGGCGAGCGGCTGGGTGGTTAGACGAAGGCTTTCCACCTCGTAGCCGGCAGTTTCGAATTCGCTCTTCACCTTTCTCAGGACAACGAGCGCCTCCGCAATCTGCTTCTCGGATGTCGCCCTGTCGAGGCGCACAAATCCGGTGATGGCCCTGACCTTTGGATTGGAGCCGGCGGTTGAGGTGGAAGCAGTCTGTGCAGCCAGTTGAAGCGACAAACTCAAGATGACGGCGACGGCGATTCGGGGCATGTCGAACCTCCAGATCCTGATTGGCGGGAAACCAAGTGTAGCAGACGGAGGATTCCCGGCTGGCCGCAGATTGGGTACCGGCGCGATAAACTTGTGGGTGCTTCCATGAGCCGATCAAGCTTGTCACGACGTCACTTTCTTCTTTCCAGTCTCAGGGCCGGCGGAACGACAATGCTGGCGCCGAGCCTTGCGTCTGGCATGGGCTCGAGCGGCGATGATGAAGTTAGCACGGTGGGCGCTCGCGAACAGTGGCTTGCCTGGCTGGAGCGCGTATCAAACCCGGTACTGGAAGCCCTGAGCAGACGCGAACTGCGGCGGAGAATGCCGGTTGAAGCGTCGCCGGGACTTCGCGAAGAACGCGCGGTTGGAACACACCTGGAGGCGTTTGCGAGACTGCTCGCCGGACTTGCGCCGTGGCTCGAACTGCAGCCTTCGTATGAAGAAAGCCCGCTCGAGACAAAGCTGCGGGAGCGATACCGCTCGTGGTCTCAGCAGGCAATTGCGTCGGCGCTCGATCCCTCGTCTCCGGATTTCATGCGATTCGGCGAGTCAGGGCAGACGCTTGTGGACTCCTCGTTTTTGGGGCTGGCTCTGTTACGGGCCCCAAAGCAATTGCTGAACACGATGGAGCCGGGCACGCGTACGAACCTGATCGAGGCGCTGGAAAAAGAACGCAAAGTGCAGGCGCCCCTCAACAACTGGTTGCTCTTTGCGGCACTGAACGAGGCGGTTCTTCGCCGTTTGGGAGTGTTCTGGGATAGGATGCGCATCGACTATGCGCTTCGAGAACATCAATCATGGTATCTGGGTGATGGCACTTACGGGGACGGGCCTCAGTATCATGCCGATTTCTACAACAGCTTTGTGATTCACCCTTATCTTTTGGTGCTGATGGATGAAGTACACGATGACGGGTCATGGACAGATATGACTCCATCCGTCGTTGAAAGGGCCCGCCGATATGCGGTCATTCAGGAACGAAGCATTTCGTCCACAGGAGAATTTCCCGTCATTGGTCGCTCGATCACGTATAGGGGCGGCGCCTTTCATCTTCTCGCGGACATCGCCCGTCGCAAGCTGCTGCCGTCGGACATTTCGCCATCGGGAGTGCGATGCGCTCTGACCGCGGTGCAGCAACGCACGTTGAACGCGGCGGGCACATTCTCACCGGAAGGATGGCTGCAGATTGGCCTCGCTGGGCATCAACCGTCGCTGGGGGAAAGATATATTTCTACCGGCAGCCTGTATCTGTGTTCTGCTGCGTGGCTCCCACTGGGTCTGGATGCATCCGATCCGTTCTGGTCCGGGGCCGCGGCGAATTGGACGCAGAAGAGCGTTTGGTCAGGGCATGACGCGCTGCCTGATCACGCGCTCGATACGCACTCCTCCTCGACGTAAATCTCAATTGGGCTCTGTTTCGATTCTTCACAATTCATCGTCGGGACCTCTCGTTTTGGCGTGAGCTGGTGTGGCTTTAGTCATCGGAGTTTGGATCCCCGTATATGATCCCACGGCCATTGGTGCCGAAGTAAACGCGTCCGTAAATGCGCGGGTCACCGGTGATGGTGGAGTTAGTGAGCGCGTATTGGTGCTGATTGTCGTTGATCCGCCTCCAGGTAGATCCGGCGTCGTCGGATCGGTAAATTCCCCAAACACCAGATACCTCTGCGCTGCTGTAGAGCGCGGGGTATTTGTGGAAAGGCGCGGGTTTGCCGAAGCCAATGGTGCTGGCTGCGTCAACGTCCGACAGCTTGAAAAAGGAGTTGCCGTTATCTGCCGAATGCCAGATGCCGTATTCGGTTGTTGTGCTTCCGCCCGCGAGCCAGATGTCTCCCTGGTGCCCCGGCGTTGCCTTGAACTGCGCTGATGTACCTGCAGGGGGCAGGTTGCTAGCGCCGGTAGCGGCAAATGTCTGTCCGCCATCGATGCTGCTATAAAACGTGCCGTTCGCGAAGGCATAGAACTTCAGCGGATTGACGCGGTCGGAACGCACGCTCGCGCCCGCCGGTGCACCGGCGGATGCAGTCCAAGTTGTTCCGATGTCGGCAGAGACGAACACGCCGGAGCCCGAACTCCAGACGACGCGGTTGCCATCGGCGGCGGCGGCCACTGTCCCGCCCGACGCGCCGGACGGCAGGGTAGCGCCGGGTGCCCACGTCTGTCCACCATCTGCGGAGAAGCCGATGTTCATCCCGTTGGTTCCGCCGGTTCCCACGCGAACGATGAAGCTGGGGTTCAGTTCCGCATAATCGAGGCTGGTGCCCGTCGTGAAAACCGGGTTCGCATCCATCACGCTCGGAACCGCCAGGTCGTTGTGTGTGTAGCCGCCGTTGTCGCTGACGGCACTGATGAGATGAGCGGTGCCGGATGGAGGACTGATGAGGTCTTGCACCGCGGTTTCTTCAATCCCCACCGCGGCCACGGATACGTTGACCGAACCGCCGCTGTCCCAGGCCGTCAGGTTGTTCGCGCCGTACATGGTTGCGCCTGTCCCGTAGAGCATATGGTTGGAATCGAAGGGATCGATGTCGAGCGATTCGACCATCCAGCCCAGCTTGGGCGTTGGCTGGGGACATAATGAATTGCTGGGGCCTGTTTCAGTGCAGGTTGCGGGTGTCGCGCCGAACGTGAGCCACGGGGCGACGGACGCGTAGCTCAGTGCGTAGGTCGGGACCATGACATTCGGCCATGGGTTAGCAAAGTTTGCGTTCCAGATCAGGTTCCAGGTATTTCCGCCATCCAGGCTGCGGAAAAATTGCGTGTCCGGCCACCATTGGTTGAGCGTGGCCACAACGATCGTGTTGGGGTTCGACCCATCCAAGCTCAACCCGCCAAACCCGTAGCCTCCGTTGAGGGGCGACGGAGGCGGCGTGATATTCGTCCAGGCCGCGGAACCCGTGTCGTATTTCCATACACCGCCAGCCGACCCATCATAGGGTCCGGCGTTGTTGTTGTAGCTGAGGTAGAGAATTCCAGTGGACGCCAGTTTGCCATGGTGTGGCATCACTCCGGTTGGTTGCCCGACTACCGGCGACCACGTTTGCCCGCCATCCGTGCTGTGCCACAGGCTGTTCGCCGGGTCGGCCACACCGACATAAATGTTCTGCGAGACCTTCATGTGGCCAACACTGATGGTTGTGCGAGGATCAAACGTTTCCCAAACAACCCCGATCGGGTCGTTATCGTATGTGTCCGAGGGGCCGCTTGAAGGCTTATGGTAGGGGCCGGTATCGGGGAAACTGGCGACCTGAGACCATGTCTCGCCAGAATCCATGCTTCGCCAAAGCCCGTGTCCGCTCCGTGTGCCCAGGTAAAGAATGCGATTGTTGTTTGGGTCGATGGCCAGCCGCTCGCCCATCCCGCGCCCAGGCATGTTGCTTCCGACTTTGAAGGGCAAGTCAAACCGTTGGAACGTGCGGCCCTGGTTGGAGGAACGGAGGATCGCACCGTTCTGGCTCGCCCATTCATTTGTGTACGTTCCCACCGCGAGGTAAACCCGTTGCGGGTCGCGGGGATCAATGGCAATGCTTTCCACACCGCTGAGGTTCCAGTCGGGGAAGCCAATCCAGTCGAGCAAGGGAATCCAGCGGCCAGATTCCGGATCGAACCGGTACGCGCCCCCGATGTCCGTCCGGGCGAACACAAGGCCGGGTGCACTTGTGCTGAAAACGATCCCGGGTATGAAACCGCCGCCCCCGCCGATGACGACGTTATTGAACCGGTACGCACCGGACTGCGGCCCCTGCGCTCTTAGCATAGATTGGCTGAACGGAGCCAGGAGCGTGGCAGCTATCCCAAGCACCAGGATCGAACCGCTCAAGCCATGAAACGAAAGAGCTAATATACTCCTGCTCGACATAACGCCTCCTTCTTATGCAGGCGGATTCTCGCGACACGCAGGCATGCCTGTCAAGAGAGAACAAGCGGGATTCGTCAGTTATTCACGAGTACCATCCCGTTGGGACTATACCTCGTGGTAAAGCCGGTAGTGCTCATTTGTAATCGCCGGGAATGGCTTGAAGCGTACTTTGCCGGCGTCGGATGCCGCTTCCCATTCACTGGACTCCGATCCGGCCTGCTGACTCGCCATCAACTGCGCCCGCGTCAGTGTCTTCGTTCCTGGTTCGACCGCAAACAGTGTTACCGGGCCGTGGAGCAGAGCAACCGTGTTTTGATGTTGCGGGTCGATCGGCATCAGGCGCAGCGGCATATCGAGCGAGAATTCGATGCGATCGCCGTCCTTCCAGTCGCGTTCGATCTCCGCCCAGCTTCCCGGCTGTACCGTCGCATTCGCCGCTTTGCCATTCACGCGAACCGCTGTTGCCGCTCCAGCCCATGCGGGTACGCGCAGCGCAACGAGGAATCTCTCCGGCAGGTCCAGTTTCAAGTGTAGGGATGTTTCGTTGGAATTCGGATAGCTCGTCTGCTGGGTTATTGAAACCTGTGCGCTACCCTGCTTCCAGGTCACCCGCGATGGCACGAAGAGATTCACATACACGCCCCGCGGCGAACGGAAGTACGAGCTGATCCCGTAATCCGCGGTGAGCTGCGGGAAGGTGCCAGAGCAGCATGGCCACTTGTCGCCGTAGTCGACCTTCTGGCCGTCCATGTTGTAGTCGGAATAATAGAAACTCACGCCGTCTCGCCGAATCGGCCGCGCTCCCAGAATCGTGTTGTACAGCACCGCCTCCATGCTGTCGCCATGCGTGCTGTCGCCGGTTACCCGCATCATGTACCGGACGATCTTGAAGTGTCCATAGGCGCCACACGGTGTTTCAAAGGTCGCATGGGTCGAGTGAAGCGAGTTCACAAGCTCGTCGGTGCCGGGTTTTGTGAACCCTTCCTGCGGCCCCCAACCTCCGGTCGCATAGCTCTGCTCCAGCACAAATCTGAATCCGTTCTTTGCGGCCCGCAGGTGCATCTCGCTGCCGTCCGTCAAATAGGCCTGCATTGCTGAACTCAGCGCATTTACGTGGCTGTACGCATGCAGGCCGGGCAACACGTTCCGGTTTTCCGCGAGCGGTCCGAAGTACGAATCGTCCTGGAGAAAGCGCTTTGCCAGTTGCCGGTACCGATCGCCCGCCCCGCGGTGATACCCAAGGTAGAAGTTTTCCGGCAGCGTATAGGTCTCGTCCCAGGTAAACGAAATGTTCTTGTGCGGCCGCGCCATCATCTCATCGCGGCTCAAAGCCTTCTCCGGAAGCCACGGCAACACCGCATCCGTTGCCTTGTTCAACACAGCAAGCGCGTTCGGATCTCCGGCAAACTGATGGGCGTCGATCAGCCCGCAGTTCGTCTTGTCGAATGTGTACGCCGGAATGCAGTACCCTTCGTAGAACTTCGTCGTCACGGTGGGTGCGAATCCCTTCACCAGCCCGTGCACCTTGGCCTGCGTTGTCTTGTCCCCCGTGACTGCGTAGGCCCGCGCGAGCCCTGACAAATACTGCCCAAAACTGTGGCCGGGGATATACCCGGTCATGTTCTTCGGAGGGTCGAAGTCATTTGACGGCGAATACCAGCCGCCCATATCCTCTCCGGGCGCCGGCAGCCCTGCCGCCTGGCGGAACGGCTTCAGCAGATCGTCATCCGGCAAACTCAAAAACAGCGAGACATTGTTGTGGAACTGCTCGAGCATCGGCCCCTCCAGCAGTTGCACGTCGCCATACTCAAACTGTGAGAGCTTTGTTTGTGAACGACTGCTCGTGCCTGCACCCATTGCCGGCGAGTTATTGCGCAGGACTGCCATTCCCGCCGCCAGTGCCGCACTACTCTTCAGGAAATCTCGCCGCGTCTTGCACATGTCTGTATACCTCTCTGTCTGTTCTCAAAAACCATGGAAGCGTCCCGGGCTTTCCCTGGTTCCGAAAAAGAAGCGAGAAAGCGTTTTCTAGTCCTTGACGCCGGATTATGGTACCACCTTTGCGGAACAGGGAGGCGGCCGGTTCTCGTGGCGATCGACCTCGCGTCCGCTGCCGTGCAATCCCGGCTGTTCTCAGCGACCCACAATCTCCACGATCGACTTGTCGGAGGCGCTCCAAGCTGAAGCGCCATCGTGTTTGAACTGATGAGTCGCTTCGTTCCAGTGAAGCGTAGTGATGGAACTGACACCCTTTTCATACGCGTAGGTGTTGCCGTCATCTGAGAACAGCGTAAAGGTGGCGTCTGCTCCCGGATAGACGCGCACCGACGCAATCTCTTGCTTCTCCTGTGCACTCAACACAGCAGATCCAAGCGGAATGATGCTGCCTGCGCGGACAAACAGCGGTATCGTATCGATCGGAGCGTCGGCCGTGATGGTCTGGCCGCCTTTGAGTCGTTCGCTTGTCCAGTAGTTATACCAATCACACCCGGCGGGCAAGTAAACCGGGCGGTGTGTGGCTCCCTGTTCGGAGACGGGAGCTACCAGCAGAGCGGGACCAAACATATATTCGTCCGGGATGTTGGCGACGGTGGGATCATTCGGGAAGTCCATGAAGAGCGCGCGTGTGAAGGGAGCGCCGGTCTGGTAACTCCCGTATGCCAGGGAGTAAGTGTACGGCAACAATTGATATCGCAGGCGCAGATACTTTTCGAGGATGGGCTCGGCTTGTTTGCCATACGCCCAGACCTCGTTATGTTTCCGTTCTCCGTGCGCCCGCATGACGGGCTGAAAGGCTCCCCATTCAAACCAGCGCACAAATAATTCGGGATAGTCCTCGTAGTTATCGACTGTATCGCGTGCATCCGACGGATCGACCAGGGGTGTGTGCGCCGCCTTGTAGTTCGCCGCTATTTGCGGTGAGAAAAAGCCGGCGATGTCGGTATCCCAATAAGGCATCCCTGTAGCCGTGAAGTTCAACCCGGCGGGGATGGAACGCTTCAGCATGTCCCAGGTCGAAAGGATGTCGCTCGACCAGAAGACCGTGCCATTCCGCTGCGCTCCGAGGTAGGCCGCGCGGGCAAGAATCATGACTCGTTTGCTATCTCCGAAATCGCGCCTGAATCCCTCATAGACAGATGCGGTATGGAACAAGGGATAGACGTTGTAATAGCGAGTTCCCGAGCCTACGAAAAAGAAGTCTTTCGCCGGATCGATATCGGGCTCAGTTTCGTCGAGCCAGAGGTAATCGAAGTTATACGGCTTGATATAGCGATCTCGAATGGCTTCCCACCACCACTTTGCGGCTTCCGGATTGGTGGTGTCGATATTCGGGCCGATGACATCTTTGAACTCGCCAGAGTCCGGGGTTCCATCCGCGGTATGGATAAGCCACCCCTTCTCCCGCAGCATGTCGTAGTACCGGGTTCCAGCAGAGAAGTGCGGCCAGACGCTGAGCAGGGTTCCTATGCCCATGGAATGCAGCTGCTGGTTCATGGCCGCTGGATCAGGCCACCGGACGGGGTCGAGATCCAACTCGCCCTGCCTGGTCATGTTGAGAAAATCCACGACCACAACATCCAGGGGCAACTGGCGGTCGCGATACCCCTTTGCAACCGCCATGATCTGATCCTGAGTCGGGTAGATCGCCTTGCTCTGGATATACCCGTAGGTCGCCCTCGGTAACAGATGGGTGACGCCGGTGAGCTGGCGATAGCCTTTGTAGATATCGTCACTGGTGTCGCCCTGGATCACAAAGAAGGAAACACGATCTCCGATCTCAGACGACCAGACGTTGCGCTGATTGAATCCGAGATCAACGGTGGTTTTTGAAGGGTTATCCCATACCAGGCCATATCCGCGGCTGGAGATCATGAATGGAACACAGACGTTCTCTCCACCTATGGCCGAATAATCGTGCCAGCAATTAACGCGATGGTCCCGGAGGTCGAGGGAACCCTGCTGCTGTTGACCAAGCCCGTAGTAGTGCTCGTCTGCCGGCGAGTCAAAGATTGCGGAGACGCGGGAGCCGGCGTCGTTCGGTTTACCCGCGTTCGTCGCTTCCGCTTCGGAGCGATTGGGAACCATAGACCAGTTCCGCATTGTCAGAAGCGCTTTGCCCAAAGCCGTTGTCAAGGAAACTGTGTCGTCGTTGCGTCGACTCCCGGAGCCGTCGCCGAAGTAGTGGTCTCGCAGGGATTGATTCAGCTCATCGAGCGGCATGGAATGCGGTAAACGCGACGGCGGTATGTGATCGGCCGACACATGGACGACCAGCCGAGGGGAGCGAAAGACGTCGTTCCCGTCGGCGTCCTGCTCATGAGTCCAGCCTGCCATCGATGGTGTTCCTACAAGCCCATATCCTGCGGCTGAGACCGCAGAGTCCTTGTTCTTACTGAACGTAATCCGGAGGATATTCGGCGCGTATGGCTCAAGCACAATGGTTCTGCCATCACGGTCAAGGACAAAGTGGGTGTCCTGGGCGAGAGCAGCCACGCTTCCGATGGCGGAGAGCCAGAACATGAACGCAATTGCGATTGGGGCGAAGGCGGCCTCCATCGTGTCGGAGGTCTTCCGGAGTTTCTGGCGGGTGCGGGGCAGGAGATTGCTCTTTAGCGGATGTCGCATGCCGTTTCTCCCAGGTATCGCATGTTGCCGGTACAAACTTCACGATTGGACCACAGCCTGCTCGATGTTAATGCTGTTGGGCTCGTCTGCATAGCGGGGAAGATTCATATAACGTTTTCCCGCCCCTGGGTAAGTTCCCGGATAATACTGATTATAAATGGTTTGGCTTCCTATGATCGTATCCGAATGCTTAATGAAACGACGGTAGCGAATTCATCCGATTGACATGGACGCGGTTGCTGATATTTACTTCCGGCGTAGGCCGCCACAGGTTGATAACAAATTGTTTTGGCAAGATGCGGAGCCCCGCGGAAACGGCATGGCCGGCATTGATTTACCGCGGTTAGGATGCGATTTTTTCCCCGACTGAACGCTGGAAGTGAAGGGATCCGTCTCGGACTCAACGAAGTTGCCTGAATCGCAGCTCGCAGCCCTTCGTAGCTACGATGAGCCCCGTTTTCAGGCTTCTTTGACAACCCCTTCCGTCGATCGGTTTGCAGGACTGGTGAAGCACCATTCAGGGATGAGAAGGCTCAAGCGTCTCAACTCAACTTCGGGCGCCGAAACCCGGCGAGCTGTCGCATACTGCGAGGAATCGCGCAATTACGAGCCTTGAGGATGTGTCACCTCGTTCCGGCTAATTTTTCCACTCCAGGTCTCAGGGCTCGAATCGAACTGGCAAACAGCTTGTGACAACAAGGGATAGGCAAGAACCGAATTGGATCGCAAAAGTAAACGTTTTACGGTTTTTAAAACGAATCGGTCGGAAACCGTGAGTACGACGTCGGGTCGCGCGCCGGCGGGTATTGATTTGCTTCGGCGCACGAGAATTCGCGGAGCCAGTCGCAACTTCAGGTAAGTCGATGATCACAATTTGAACGTTCGCGGCAAGGAGACACATCATGGCCAGTGCAAGAAACCTGAAAAGGTTCTTCCCGTTGTTCCTGTTCCTGTTGGTACTCAAGGGATTCCCGGCCTTCGCCCAGTTCTCGAGCGGCATCGAAGGAACCGCTCGCGACACCTCAGGGGCCGCACTCGCAGGAGCCAGAGTCACGATCACAGATAGCCGGATCGGCGTCTCCAAGGCCACCACGACCAATGACGCCGGATATTTCCGCATCGAAAGCATTGCCGCTTCTACCTATACGGTCGAGGTGCAGATGGCGGGCTTTCAAACCTGGAAACAGGATGGTCTCGCTCTCCAGGTCGGGGAAGTCCGCACGCTTACCCCGGCGCTCAAGGTAGGGGCCGCCTCAGTGAACATCGAGGTCTCCGCTTCGGAAACCGCCGTCGACCTGGTCACCCCGACTACCGGATCGGTGATCGCCGACGTTACATTGCAGCAGACTCCGCTTCCGGACCAAAATATCTACGGGCTGGCCGCCCTGACTCCGGGTATGACCGGGAGCGCAGTCACCGCGGGCGATAATTACACGAACGAGTACGCCATCAACATCAACGCCGCCGGACTCCGCCAGGAGCAGAACGGATATATGATCGATGGCGCCTACACCAATACACCCTCCCGCGGGGGCGGCACTTCGATTTCGCCCAATCCGGAAATCGTGCAATCGATGAACGTAAAGACCAACAATTTCGACGCCCAGAAGGGAAGAAACGCTGGCGCAACCGTTGAAGTCTTTACCAACTCCGGAACCAACGATTTCCACGGTACGATCGACTACTACTTCCGCAACAACGACACCGCCTGGCCTACCGTGTTCCAGGCCACGGGAGTTCCGACGTTCAGCCGCAACGAGATAAGCGGCACCTTTGGCGGACCCGCGATCAAGAACAAACTATTCCTGTACGGCGCCATTGACGTGCTCCGCTCCAGTTCCGCGCAGGCCTATACCGTCACCGCGGAAAGTCAGGACTTCGATAACTGGGTTGAGGCAAACTTGCCCACGACATTGGCGGCATCCATCCTGAAAGCGGCGCCGCCTCAGTCCTTCCCGAAAACGAATTTCCAGACTGTGGCCCAGGTTGAGAGTTCAACGCCGGGATACTACGCGCCACCTGCCGGGATTCCGGCCGATTTGAACGCGGTTGGCACCGCGAACATCAGCGTCACAACGCCAAACAATGGATACCAGTGGAGCGTCCGCGGCGACTACTACGTTGGCCCGAACGACCGCATCTATGGGGATGCGATCCGTACCTCGCGCACTTCCGAGGGCATTCAGGCGCGCCCGGCGACGAATATCCCGTACTACGACATATCCGACTTCGGCAACGTGGACTGGACGCATACGTTCTCTCCGCGGATATTGAATGACTTGAGCATCAACATGATCCGTCCACAGGGCGCGAACGGATCGGTTCCATCGGAAGCGATCCCCTACATCAACGTCACGGGCCTGCAGGGATTCGGAACCTGGGGAGCCGGCAACTTCATTCAGACAACTGTGGGCTGGCGGGACGTGATGACAGCAACCATCAAGTCGCACACGCTCAAATTCGGATACGACGGCTACAACATCCGCGAAAACGATGTGCAGGACAGCGCATTCACTCGCCCCACCTACAACTTCGACAATATCCTCGACTTTGTCCAGGACAAGGCCACGTCGGAGGCGGGCACCCATGTGGATCTCACAACCCATGGGCAGGCGCCTTACGTGCGCCGCTACCGCGAGTTGTACACGGGGTTCTTCATCCAGGATGACTGGAAGGTCACGCCCCGGTTCACGTTGAACGCGGGTATTCGATACGACTCGATGGGGAACCTGTTTGCCATCATTAGCCCCAAACTGACGCTGTTGCAACTCGCGCAAGGCGATCGCCAACAGCAGATTGCGGGAGCCGTAGCGGTTGCGGCTCCCAATGGGCGATCCAATGTTCTCGACCACATTGTGTATGGCCTCACGCCGCGACTCGGATTTGCCTGGGATTTATTCGGCAAGGGAAAGACTGCGTTGCGCGGAGGCTTTGGCATGTTCGCCGATCAGCCTCCCTATCTTCACATGACCGATATCACCGCCGGCAACCTGCCGTACTTCTACTCGCCGTCCATCAACGTGCGCCAGGGTAATCCCACTCCCCTATTCCAGATGTGCGATCCCCCCACGGGCTACTATCAGGTTTGCCCGATCGTCGACACATCGAATGTCACCTTCGACTCCCATGGAGGCATCGTCATCAACGGGGTTCCGCAGCGCTCGGGTCTAGGCGGGTTCGATCCGAACTACAAGATGACCCAGGCGGAAGCGTGGACTTTGAGCGTTCAACAGCAACTGCCCGACAATCTCATCGTCGAAATCAACTATTCCGGCACTGAGGCGCACCACCTCCCGATCTATCAGAACACCAACCGGTTTGCCGGCGATCTGATCGTCAACAAGGGCAATCCCCAGTACCTTAACCCGAGTTTCGGCGACATTGAGTACGGTACATCGAACGGCAATTCCAGCGGAAACGTCGGGTCGGTAATCGTTACACGCCGGTTGTCTCGTGGGTTGTCGTTGCGCGGCATCTACTCCTACGCGAAAGCATTGGATGTGTACAGCACTGCGCAATCCATCTCTGGCGGGCAGTCCACCGCAAACACAAACATCATTCAGCCAGATGACTTCAAAGCACAACGGGGCCGTGCGGACTACGACATCCGCCAGCAGTTCTCGGCAGACGGCATCTGGATCATCCCCGCGCACTATGACTCGGCTGCCTTGAGAAATATTCTTGGCGGCTGGCAGATCGGGGGCGTGTGGCTCATGCAGACCGGACTGCCATTCACGGTGTTCACCAGCGCAGCGTTCCACCCGATCTTTGATGCAAGTGGCAATGTCGTCGGGAATACCGGCGGCGATTACAACGCCGACGGCTATAACTACGATGTTCCGAATGTGCCGTCGTTCGGCCGGCATCTCTCAGGCAGAAATAAGGACGAATTCCTGCACGGAATATTTGGACCGCCCTCTACTGCCGCCGCTCAGTTCCCGACACCAGCTCTCGGAAGTGAGGGAAACCTGGGGCGCAACACGTACGACCAACCCGGAT
>Ga0207156_10047_pt1 | contig 29641 bp, 26 predicted proteins | sample Alteio_BWMinHeat_24_FD_153514 | JGI IMG/M metagenome (GOLD analysis project Ga0207156, IMG submission 153514) | Enriched cells from forest soil in Barre Woods Harvard Forest LTER site, Petersham, Massachusetts, United States -... | ecosystem: Environmental > Terrestrial > Soil > Temperate forest >...
GGTTTTGTCAAGAGGTGTGGAAAAGCCAGGAAAAAGGCTAAAAATGTTGAATAAACAGGGGAATATCCCTGTTTTGGGCCCCTAGGAGATTAACGCGAAATTACTGTTCAAAAATTTTTTCTAGCCGCACGTGACGCTGGTGAAACCTCCAAACAGAAAACGCACTTCTGGCTGAAAATTTGTCTTCCGATGGCAACAGCGACCGTGGTAGGTTTCTTTATCCCATCGCTCCCTTTGCCAGTGCTTCTAACGGCTATTGCCGGCACAGTTACAGTCTCAACTCCAACCATCCGACGCTTTAGGAAGCAAAACTTCTACTTATCTTTGGCAGACAGCGTGAGGCGGCAGCGGGATATTCTGAAACAACAACGACTTTAAAGCGCCTTCGGGGCGTTAAGCAGAACTTGAGCTCCGAGAAGAACTCCTAATTTACCGTGAGTAAACGAGAGGCCCCCTTGAAGATAAGCGACATAAGGAGGGCGCAGAGGGGCGTCACAGGATAATTCGAGGCTTCCTCCTTGCACAAAGGTTCCCCCGGCCATCACGACTTCGTGCTCATAGCCGGTCATAGGGGCCGGAATCGGAACAGTTTTGTGATTGAGCGGCCCCGCGGCCTGTATCCCTTTGGCGAATGCGAGCAATTTCTCTCGTGATCCAAATTTTATCCCTTGAATAATGTCGGTTCTTGATTGTTTCGGCGCCGGCGAGACTTCATATCCCAATTGATGAAACAACTGTGAAGCGAAGAGAGCGGTTTTCATCGCTTCACCAACCAGTTGAGGGGCGAGATACAATCCGAGAAAAAATGAACGGTGAAGTCCAAGCGTTGGGCCAATCTCTTTGCCGAGTCCTGGAGCAGTCATCTCAATCGCCGCTTGCCGAATGCACTCCGATCGCCCCACTAAATAAGCGCCTGTTAACGCCATGCCGCCGCCGGGATTCTTGATTAACGAGCCGGCCGCTAAGTCGGCCCCAATATCGCATGGCTCACGTTCCTTCACAAACTCCCCGTAACAGTTATCGACGACGGCTAAAAGTTTTGGAGACTGCGCCTTTAATCGCTTGATGCAAGTTTCAATGTCGCCGAGCGGAATTGCATCTTTCCACGCGTATCCGCGGGAGCGCTGAATAAAAACGACACGGGTTTCGGGCTTGCAAACCGGTTTTCCGGCTAACACGTCGGCAAGCTCCACGCCGCGAACGCCGATTTTCCATTCAGGCAGCGAACCGGTGGAAGAACGTAATCCGAAAATCGGATGAAGCGTGTCATAAGGAACCGAGGGAATCGTGATTACTTCATCACCGGGCCGCAGCAAACCAAAGAGCGCGCACGCGAGCGCATGCGTTCCCGAAACAAGCTGTGGCCGAACGATCGCCTCTTCGCCGCCGAAAATTTTAGCGAATAAACGCTCAAGCGCTTCGCGGCCGGAATCATGATATCCATATCCGTGCGAACCCTGAAGATGGTGCTCCCCGATTTCCGCGTCGCGAAATCCGGCTAAAACTTTCAAGCTGTTTTCCGCTGCACGTTTTTCAATCGCCGAAATTTCCGGCTCAATCGCCTTTTCGGCGAGAACCGCTTCTTTTAAAAGCGAATCGCCTATTCCCCACCGATCCAATCTTACACCAATCCTTCAGCGGCGCGCAGTTCGGCGTTCTCAAGTTTCTCGGCAATCTCTTCGGAAACGACTTCTTTGTCGTAGGTTCGATAAAAAGGCCAGTAAAAGAGCGAAATGATGATAATCTGAACGATCGATAAAACGCCGGTGCGCCACGATCCGCTCATCTCCACTTTATGGAGAAGCACTCTCAATTGCTCTATCGAATGCGGAAGAAAAACGCCCGGCGTTGTGCCGACAATCGCAAGAATCGGCGAAGGCAAATAAAAAATTCCCGGGATGTAATAAACAAATTTCGGAACCCATCCCATCGACATCGCATAATACGAAGAGGCGACCACAAAAAGGGGCGAGACCAAAAACGGAATCACTAAATACGTGTTAAAAACCAGCGGCATCAAATAAATCAAACTTTCGTTCACATTGAAAAAAACGGGAAGAAGGCTCGCCCCTCCGAGAATCCGAAGCCGTTTGGATTTTGAACGAATCATTAAAAGTGGGAGGATGCACGTCGCTCCGGCCCCTCCGATGAACGCGTAATTAATCATCGTTAAATTGACCAGATGATGCGGTGAATGCCCGGTCGTGACCGCTTGCATGTTGTCAAAAGCCAGTTGAGCATAAACGGCGGTGATGAAACTTCCGATGATGGCGGACCCTTGCAAGCCGCAAAACCAGAGGCCGTTGATGAGCCCGACGACGATGAGCGCAGAGACCAGCGTGTCGGCGGTAGAAATGTGCCGGCCAATCATGACGCGAATCATTTCATGAATCTCAATGTGATGATAGCGCAGAAAACCGATCATAAGAAAACCTAAAAAAAGCGCCGCCGCTTCAGCGCCGAAGGTGATGCGCGGCCATTTTTTTCGAAGATAAATCACCGTGCCGCCTAACGTCACGGCCAAAAAAAAACCGACGAATGGACCGCTGGTAAAGGTGTCCCTCAACACATTAATCAGCATTCTTCCATTGAGCGGCCAGTTTGGCAAAAGCGAAAGATAAACCGCTAAAGCGGCCGGTCCGGCGAAACTTCGAACTCCGGAAAACTTGGAATAGAAATAAGCGATGAGAATCGCAGAACTTGGGCCCATGACGCCAAGGGAAGCGAGATAGACATCCATCAATCGCAAACTGATGTCACTCTCACTTGAAAAAAAGAAAAAGAGCGGAACCATCGCGATTGTCGTCGGAATCAAGCTCCACATCACGCCGAAGCGAAGACCGGCCAGAAGCGGGTGTTCCCGAATACGTTCGGCCGCCGTAACAAAGCGTTTGGCGATATTAGCCATCTTCGCCTCCCGCGGCTCGAACAAAGGCGACCGGCATGAGATTAGTCTCTTGTATTCCTTCGGAAAACTTCTCGATTAAGATCAAATTTTGATTAGATTTCGTACCGACCGGAGCGACCAATCGGCCGCCCACTTTCAACTGCGAAATCAAAGCGGGAGGAATGGTTCTAAAACACGCCGACACAATAATCGCGTCAAAAGGAGCCTGTTGGGGCCACCCCTCATGCCCGTCTCCCACTCTAAAATTCACATTCGCTAAACGAAGTGGAAGAAGATTGCTACGCGCTTGCTCACTGAGCGCGGCTCGAAATTCAACGGTGAAAATTTCTTTGGCACACAAGGCCAAAACGGCGGTTTCATAGCCGGAACCGGTGCCGATCTCGAGAACTCGAGAGTCTCGCGTCATGTGAAGTTCCTGGCACATGTACGCCACGATATAAGGCTGGGAAATCGTTTGATTGGCGCCAATCGGGAGGGGTTGATCGGTATAAGCCAACGGGAGGGCACCGGCAGGGATAAATTTTTCCCGGGGAATTTTGCGCATCGCCAGAAGAATGTTTTCATCGGTAATTCCGCGAGGGAGAAGCTGAAGTTCAACCATTTTTTCACGTTCCATCCCGGAACTTTCCATGGGAGGAACCTTTTTCAAGCGAATTTTCGGAGGGTTTCGATTACTTTAGCCGGGGAAAAAGGTTTGGTGATATAATCTTTGGCGCCGGCGCCCATCGCTTCAATAACCAAAGCCTGCTGACCCATCGCGGTGCACATCACGATGATCGCCTTCGGATCGGCGGCGATAATGCTTTTCACGGCGACAATCCCATCCATTTCCGGCATGACAATATCCATGGTTACCAAATCAGGCTTGTGCTCTTTATATTTTTCGACCGCTTGCTTTCCGTTTTCAGCCTCGGCGATCACATCAAAACCATGTTTGGATAAGATATCTTTCAACATCAAACGCATGAACATCGCGTCATCGACAACCAAAACTTTTGGAGGCATAACGATTGATTTGTTAAAGGATGCGATTTTCCTCTCCGCAGAGGAGCCGCGCCATGTTGGTTCGATGTTTATAAAAAATTAAAATGGCCGCCAGGGCGGAAAATTCTACATAAAGAATCGGGGCGTGAAAATAAAACATCGAGAACGGAAGTAAAAGCGCCGCGACGAGGGAGCCCAAGGAAGCGAATCGTGTGATGGCGACAACGATAAGCCAAAAGGCAAACGCGGCTACCGTCGCTTTCCACGAAAGAAACAAGAAAACTCCGAGCGAGGCGGCCACCCCTTTGCCACCCTTAAGTCCAAGAAAGATTGAAAAATTGTGGCCTAAAATAGCCGCCAGTCCAATCAAAACAAAATCAAGAGGTGCGGCGCCTGTCGGAAGAAGGTGCGCCGCCAGGGCCAAAGCCAGAATACTTTTTAAGCTGTCGCAGACCAAAACGAGAAAGCCGCATCCAAAACCAAGGCTTCGCATCGCATTGGCGGCCCCAATGTTCCCACTCCCCTGGCCTCGGAGATTCACCCCTTTCAGGCGGCCCATCAAAAGTCCGAAAGGAATGGAACCCAAAAGATAGGCAACGACAATAAGAAGAATGATCATCGCCGCTTTGAGATGGCCCTTTCAGCCACAAGACGAATGGGGGTTCCCGCCAAATCAAAGGTCTCTCGGAATTTCCCTTCCAAATAACGGAGATAAAAATCGGGGACGGTTCCTTTTCCCCCTGTTTTTAAGAGAAAGGTCGGGGGGGAATCGGCAATTTGGCTCACTCCTTTGAAGCGCACTTCTTTTCCTTTGGAGGAGGGCGGAGGGGAAAGAAAAACCGCTTCCGCCAAGAGCTTTTTTAGCATGTCCTTGCGAAGGCGCTGCTTCCACGCGGCGTAAGCGGAAAAAGCCGCCGGAAAAATTTTATCGACATCAAATTCCGTCAGCGCTGAAACGGGAAGAATCGGCGCGTAATTGACAAAACGAAATTCTTTTTGAACCGCCTGCACAAATCGAGCCGGTCCATCCGGCGACAAGCCCCGAAGGGAAACCTTGTCCCATTTGTTGGCCACAATCACGAGCGCTTTTCCCGACTCATGAATTTCTCCCGCCAGATGCTTATCTTGAACCAAAATGCCTTCGGAGGCGTCGATGACAAAAAGCGCCACATGCGAACGCCGAAGCGCTTTAACCGTTCGTGTCCTTGAAAAATACTCGATCGATTCGGTCGCCTTGGAACGCTTTCTTAATCCCGCCGTATCCACCAGTGTCACCGGTTTCCCATCGGCGGTCACATGCACATCGATCGCGTCACGGGTTGTCCCCGGTTCATCGTGGACAATCACCCGGGATTCTCCTAACAGCGCGTTAAAAAGTGAACTCTTTCCGACATTGGGACGCCCCAAGAGACAAATCTGCAAATCAGTTTCCGCCTCGGCTTCATCGCCAGGCAAGTGGCTGCCGATGCGATCCAGCAAATCCCCGACGCCGCGTCCATGCAGGGCTGAAACAAGCGCCGGCTCACCGAACCCCAAACCATACAGTTCAGCGGCCATCGCTTCGGTCTTCGACGTATCGGCTTTGTTGGCCACCAGAATGATCTCTTTTTTCTTGAGAAGCGGCCGGAGTTCGCGAAGCGCCTCCTCGTCGGCATGGGTCCATCCTTCTTTCAAGTCCATCACCAAAACGACGAGGTCGGCGGTTCGAATCGCCTCAAACGATTGTTTTTGAATCCGCTCATTCAAGGTCTGCTCGGATTTCAAAATTCCCCCGGTGTCGACCAGCGTAAACCGCTTCCCGCTCCAGGCACAGCTTACTTCAATCCGATCGCGCGTGACCCCCGAAGTTTCTTCGACAATGCTTCGCTGATAGCCGAGAAGACGATTGAACAATGTGGATTTACCGACATTGGGCCGCCCCACTAAAACTACTTTATTCATGCGCTTCTCCTAATATAGGGACACACCCCATATTTCTTTTGTCCAATATTTACGCCTTTTGGAACAAACCCTCTTACAAACCGCATAAACATTAAGCAAAAATAATTAGGGGTGTGTCCCTATATTATTCCACGGAAATAAAGATGTAATTTTCCAAATATTTTTTGGCGACTCGAAGAACTTCGGCGGAGGTCACTTTTTCAAGCGATTGAATATAAGCCTCATCATACATCATTCCCCTTCCCGCTATTTCGGAAGATGAAAGGAAATTGGCTTGAGCCGCGTTGGTTTCGAGGCTCAAAATAAATTGCCCGATGAGGCGGCGTTTCGTAATCAATATCTCATCTTCCGTAAGCGGCTCCCGGCGGATCCGTTCCACTTCTTTCAGAAGATGCCCGCGGCTCTCCAGCAAATTGTCGGGACTGGTGGCCACATAAATAATGAAATGGCTCGGACCTTCCCGAGCCGAGTAGGAAGACCCGAGTTCATAAGAGAGCGCATGTTTTTCGCGGATGCTAAGCCAAATTCGGGAGCTCATGCTGGCGCCCAAAATCGAATTGATGACATCCATCGCCGGATAGTCGGGGCTTTTTAATTCGGGCGCTGAAAATCCAAGAAAAAGCCAAGCGACATTACTGCTTGATTGAAGCTGAATCTGTTTGTCGTCATCCAAAATCGGCTGGTAATAAATATTTTTCGATCGCTTCGCTCGCTCTTTTAAATCGAAAAAATACTTGTTGACCAGTTTGATGACTTGATCGGTGTTGACATCCCCTACAATCGAAAGAACCATGTTGTTGGGAACATAATATTGACCGAAATAATCAAGGAGATCTTGCGATTTTAAATTTTTAACGGTGCCGGCCAGGCCGATGACCGGAGACTTATAAGGGTGAAAGCTGTAAAATTCCTGTAGAAAAAGATTGTATAGAAATTGATAAGATTCCTGACTCTCCCGGCGAATTTCATTCAGATCGTTTTCTTTGGCCTCATTGAAGATTGGATTGTTAATCGAGTGGATGTGCAAAAGCGCGCTGACAATTTCGAGCGCAAAGGGAAATTCTTCTTTTGTCACATTCAAATCAAAAAACGAAGCATCCGAACCCGCGGAAGCGCCGATCACCCCGCCTTTCGATTCGATGGCGGTCGCGGCGTCATGATAGGATTTAATCGGAATTTCCAAGAGATAATTTTGAAGAAGATTGGTAATCCCCTTTTGGCTGTCTTCTTCGGTTAATTGTCCTGCGCCCAAGGAGAGATAAATTCCGACATTGTTAATGTCGTGCCGTTCCCGCACCAAAAGCGTTAACCCATTCGAAAGAACCACGCGGGTTGTGGGCGCCAGATGAAGTTCTAGTTCCGGTTCAGCCGACAGCGCGCCCGTCACCAAGAGCACAATCAATCCGAAAAATGCAAGTTTTCTCATTCGTCTTTTTTATCTTTCGTTTTTTTGGACGTAGGCAAAAAGATAACTTCCGCGTAATTGTCTTGAAAATATTTTTTAGCCACCCGTTCTATGTCCGCGGCGGTCACTTCTTTGATGTGCGAAAGATACGATTTGGCAAAATCACCCGAACCCATCGCCACGTAAAATCCGATCGTTGAAACTTTACCGTTATTGGTTTCATTGCCAAGTGTATAGACGCCGTCCAATAAGGTTTTCGCTCGATCAATTTCTTCTTGATTGATATCGCCCGCTTTTATCTTATCGATAATTTGAAGAATAGCGCGCCTGAGCGCCTCCAAATCATCTTTTTTCGCGATCCCGCCGATTTGAAAGGTGCTTGGATAACGCTGAGTCAAAAAATCGGCGTTGACATTAGTCACCAGGTGCAATCGATCACGAAGCTCACGCGTCAAAAGACTGGATCGGCCGTATCCGAACATGAAAGTCAAAACATCCATCGGATAAATATCTTCCGGCGTGTCGAGCCCGGTCACCAGATAGCCTAACAGAAACAAACATTGATCCACCTGCTGGTTCATTTCTCGTACAACAGGCTGTGTTCGGGCGGGCTCCTTTGGAAACGTTGGAGTCACGTAGGGGGTGTCCGGCATATCGCCGATGAGCGATTGTACTTGTGCTTCTATTTTTTTTGTATCGACGTCCCCGACCACAATCAAATAACTGTTCGATGGAACATAATACTTATTTTTCCAATTGATGATGTCCTGACGGGTAATCCGTTTTACTGATTCGGGGCTTCCGGCCACCGGGGTGCGGTAAGGATGAACCGAATAAATCATGCTTTGGAAAACATCCGAAAGCTGACGCTCGGGATTGGCGAAATCGAGACTCACTTCATCCAAAACCACTTTCCGTTCATTTTCCATCGGACCCGGCTCAAAGGTGGCGTTTCGATACGCGTCCAAAAGATAGTCGACCGCTTTATCCGCATAGGCCGATGGAACATTCACAATGAACTCGGTATAATCCCGATACGTTGAACCGTTGATGTCCCCACCGTAATTTTCCATTTCCGATTTCATTTGTGTCGAGGTTCGCCGCTTCGTTCCCTTGAAAAACAAGTGTTCATAGAGGTGAGAAATTCCGTTGAGGTTCGACGGTTCGTTTATCGAGCCGACGCTGACGAAAAGATGAACGGAGCAAGAGGGGTGGCTGTGAATCTCTTTCGTGACCAGGGTAAAACCATTCGGATATTTCGTGGTGACCCAATTGAGATCTTCAGAAAACCCGCTCCGGAGCAAAAGGACGGTAAAAAAAAGAAAGACCGCCAGTTTTTTCAATAAAGAATATTTCACGAATACTATTTCGCTAAGAGATCGTCATTCCTTTTCCAGCCACAAGGATTCGCCTTTTTCAACGAGAACAGACCTAGACGCGGCCCCATCGTCTAGAGGCCTAGGACGTCGGGTTCTCAGCTCGAAGACACCGGTTCGACTCCGGTTGGGGCTACCAGTTAGAAATTTTTGTTGCGAATGAATCATAATCGTCGAAGACGATTTACGTTACGGCGAGATTGATTCGCATTATCATTTTATTGCGGCCAAGAATTGCTCGATAGTAAGTCCTGCCTTAGCGATAAGACTCCGCAACGTTCCGCGAGCTACTTCGCGATGGTTAGGGATCGAAAGCGTGGCGATGTTATTTTCCTTGGTCATGATGACATGGCTGCCTCTTTGACGAGCCACTTGCCATCCGAGTCTTTCAAAAGTTCGAATAACTTCACGATGTTTGAGTAGAGGAATGGAAGGCATTAAACAGCGATTGCGATTTCGCGGGTTTCAACGGTAAGCGGCATACCCTTCTCGGCCCGAACTTCCAGGCACTCTTTAATGGCGTCCTGAACATTTTCTAAAGCTTCCTGTTTGGTGTGCCCTTGGCTGACACAGCCCGGAATAGAAGGGCATTCAGCAATAACCATGCCATCCTCATCCCGAGATAAAGTGACGATGAACTTCATAAATGACTTTTTTGAGTTTAACGGTTTCATGATATAATTATATCACTTCTCTCAGGTCAAAACAAGCCCTTTTACGCAACAATTTCAGGGTGTTTTCAGCCATGCTTGGGCGGCGTGAAGCGCTTTGGCGACGGCTTGATGACCGGTGCCGCCGGGGGATTCGCGGCGTTTTGCGCTCTCTTCAATCGAAAGAGTTTTCAGTAAATGGCCGTTGGCTTTCGGAATGATGGCTCGGAATTCTTCCATCTTCAAATCGCGAAGTGCTTTTTTCTTTTCACTGCAGTAGCGGACCACTTGTCCCGCCAAGTCATGCGCTTCACCGAACGTGTGTCCGGCCCTCACCAATTCATCGGCCAAATCGGTCGCCAACGCAAAATCTTCTTTCCAGACTTTTTCAAGCGCCTCCGAATTGATCGACAAACCTTCCACAATCTTGGTCATCATGTAAATCGATTCTTTCAGCGTTTTTACAGCGTCAAAAAGCGGCTCCTTGTCCTCCTGAAGATCGCGGTTGTATCCCATCGGAAGACCTTTCAGCAGTACGAAGAGCGAAGTTAAGTGCCCAAGTGCCCTGGCGGTTTTGCCGCGAAGAAGTTCAAGCGGATCGGGATTCTTTTTTTGCGGCATCAAGCTGGAGCCGGTACATAGGGCATCAGGAAGCTCTATATAGGAAAGCCCTTCCCCGCTCCACAAAATCAAATCTTCGCAAAATCTCGATAGATGGGTTAGAATCAGTGTCTCGGCAAAATAAAATGAAAGCAAGAAGTCGCGGTCGCTCACCGCGTCCAGCGCATTGAAGAACGTCTCCGAGAAACCCAGCGTTTTTGCCGAGATAACCGGATCGATGGGCCAACTGGTGCCGGAAACGGCGCCGGCGCCAAGGGCCGAAACGTCGGTGAGCTCGAGCGCAAATTGCAATGCTTCGTGTTCGCGTTTTCCCGCGGAAAAATGTGCCAGACAATAAAATGGAAACAAAATCGGCTGGGCTTTGCGGAAATGCGTGTATCCCGGAATCACCGCATTCGGGAAGCGATTCGCTAAATCAATAAGCGCTTTGAGATAGTCATGATGGCCTTTTACAATTTCGACAAGTTCATTTTTAAGATGAAGACGCAAATCGGTGACCACGGTGTCGTTTCTCGAGCGCCCAATCCGAATTAAACTGGCTTCTTGGCCGATCCGTTTTTCGAGTTCTTCTTCAATAAATGAATGAATATCTTCGTGATCGCCGGAGAGCGGAATTTTTCCAATTGCCAAATCGGCTTTGATTTCATTGAGAGCCGCGATCATTTTTTGTCCGACTGTTTTTGAAAGGATTTCCTTTTCGGAGAGCATCTCCACATGAGCGGAGAGAACCGCCAAATCGGATTCCCAAAGTTTTTGATCAAACGAAAACGATTCGGTGAATGAGACCGCTATCGGATCTTGTTTCCCCTTAAACCGTCCGCCCCACAGTTTTTTGGAAGTCATGGTTATGGAACCGGCAGTTGGCGATTTTTTTGAACTTGATGAAATGTTTTGGTCGAGAGGCCGAAAAGTTCGATGAACCCTTTGGCGGCCTCTTGATTGAAGAGATCTTCCTCGGCATACGTAGCAAGTTGATATGAATAGAGCGAAAAGGGAGACTCGCGCGAAACGACTGTCGCATGACCTTTGTATAAACGCATTGTAATTGTGCCGGTCACCGTCTTTTGAACCGTTTGATTGAACGCGTCGATCGCGTCCCGTAACGGCGAATACCAGAGGCCGTTGTATACCAGTTCCGCATATTTTTGATCGAGAATTTGTTTGAAGTGAGTCACTTCGCGCGGCTGTGTCAGCGCTTCGAGGTCCCGATGCGCTTCGGTCAGCACAAGGCCGGCGGGCGACTCATAAATTTCGCGTGACTTAATCCCGATCAATCTGTTTTCGACGTGATCAATCCGGCCGATGCCGTGTTCCCCAATCAGCGGATTCAACAGTTCAATCATTTCGTCGAAAGGCATCGCTTTACCATCAATCCGAATCGGTTTTCCCTTTTCAAATTCGATTTTGAGATAGCGCGGCTCTTGGGGCGATTTCTGCGGCGAGCGGGTCCACTGATAAATTTCTTCCGGAGGTTCTTTGGTAATATCTTCGAGAACACCGCACTCAATACTGCGTCCCCAAATGTTTTCATCAATACTGTAGGGACTTTTTAGATTGACCGGCAGCGGAATTTTGTTTTCATCCGCATATTTAATCGCCGTTTCGCGCGTGAACTTCCATTCCCGCGCCGGGGCGATAATTTTCATTTTGGGACTGAGAGCCGCAATCGAAACCTCGATACGAACTTGATCATTCCCCTTTCCGGTACAGCCATGCGCAATCGCTTCCGCGCCTTCGCGCTCGGCGATGTCGACCATCACCTTCGAGATAAGCGGACGGGAAAGCGCGGTCGCCAGCGGATAGCGATTTTCGTAAAGGGTGTTCGCTTGAAGCGCCGGCAAAATGTAGTGGTTTGCAAACTCTTCTTTGACCGGAACGACATAAGCGTTCACCGCGCCAAGATTCAATGCTTTTTGTTTGATCTTGTCGAGATCTTTTACACCGCCCAAATCGACCGTTACGGTGACGATTTGCGCTTTGTAAGTATCCTGAAGCCATTTAATCGCCACCGAAGTGTCGAGTCCGCCGGAGTAGGCCAATACAATCTTCATCGCAGGTTACAATTAGCAAAAAACAATCGCTTTCCTTCCGAAAAGCGAAGGACTCGCTTATCTAAATTCGAACCATTACCTCATGATTGGGCCGTTTGAAGGCAAGAACCCGCAGATTGATCCGAGCGCGTTTGTTCATCGTTCCGCTGAAATTTACGGGGCCGTGAAAATCGGCAAAAATTCGGCGATCTTTCAATATTGCGTAATGCGCGGAGACGTGAACCGGATTGAAATCGGAGACTCTACCAATGTTCAAGAACTTTCCGTGCTCCATGTGAGCGACGGCTTTCCCTGCCTCTTGAAGGATTGGGTCACCGTCGGACACAACGCCAATATCCACGGCGCCACCGTGGAAAAAGGGGCTTTGATTGGGATTGGCTCCGTCCTTTTGGATGGCGTCGTGATCGGCGAAGAAGCATGGGTAGCGGCCGGAGCGGTCGTTATCCCGGGAACCAAGGTGCCGCCGCGCACAATCGCCGCGGGGACTCCGGCGAAAATCCTCCGGGAACTAAAACAAGAAGAAGTCGACGAAGTCTACCGCCGCGCGAAACGCTACATCGAGCGCTTAGGCCCCTTTTACAAGTCAACTCAAAAATGATCCGAGATACTTTTCAATGAGAAGTGGCAAGATTTTACGCGGGGTTTTGATTGGGGCTCTCCTCTTGTTGGTTGTTTTGGGGCGAGGCGCGGTCGTCTTCTTTACCGATTGGTGGTGGTACCGGGAGATTCAAAATACGGTTTACTTCTTTAAATCGATAGAATTGAAGCTTTTGATGTTTGCCGCGATTTTCGTTCTGATGGCGGCCCCTTCCATCGTGACACTGATGATTGCGAAGCGATTGGCGCCGTTAAGAATCCGGGTTCTCGACGGAAACCTCCTGGAATTTCCAGAGCATTTCGTTCGGCCTTATCTTTTTCCGCTTCTTTACGGCATTATCGTGTTCGTCTCTCTTTTGACCGCCAGCCAAGCCTTCACCAATTGGACCGTCATACTTCCCCTATTCTCGCATCCGCTCTTCAATATCGCCGATCCGATTTTTCATCGCGACATCTCGTTTTATCTTTTTTATCTTCCGATTTTGGAAACGCTTTACCAATTACTTCTCGTCAGTTTTTTTCTCGCCATCATCATCGCGGCCGTCGCTTACGGCATCCAAAAAGTTTTGAACCTGGGTCCGGAGGGAATTCGCATGGCGCCGGTCGTCTCGATCCATCTCTCCATTCTGCTTGCCATTTTCGCCTTCGTGAAAGCGTTTGGCTACCGGCTCGGAATGTTCGGGCTTTTACTCGGCCAGCAAGGATCCGTTTATGGAATCGGATACGCGGACGATCATGCGCGGCTTCCTCTTCTCACGATCCTGGCCGCCGTTTCGGCCTTCGTCGGCCTTCTTCTTCTCATTAATATCAAGCTTCACGATTGGAAGCCGGTCATCGGCGGCGGCCTCCTTTGGCTTCTTCTTTCGTTTACGCTTTTTTTCTATCCGCGAATCATCCAGCAATTTCAAGTCATCCCAAGCGAACTGGACAAGGAACGTCCTTATTTAGTCAACAATATTGAGTTCACCCGGAAAGCGTATGCGATCGACACGATGAAAGAAACAAAAATCGAGCCGTCGGGAGCGTTAAGCAAAGAAGAATTCGAAACCCATTCCCCCACCTTGGAAAACATCCGGCTTTGGGATCGCGATCCACTGATTAAATCACTCGCCCAACTTCAAGAAATCCGGCCGTATTATAATTTCATGTCGGTTGATGTCGATCGGTATTGGATGGGAGAAGGACATCTTCGCCAAGTGATGATTTCTCCGCGAGAACTTGATTACGGACGCTTGCAAAATCCAACGTGGGCCAATGAACATCTCATTTTCACGCATGGATACGGGTTTGTAGCCGCGGCGGTCAATCAGGTCACGTCCGAGGGGCTTCCCGACTTTTTCGTCAAGAACATTCCGCCCGCCGGGGCGCCGGAACTTCATGTCGAGAACCCTGAACTCTATTTCGGAGAAGGCAGCAATGATTATTCGATCGTCAACTCGCGGCAAGAAGAGTTCAATTATCCTTCAGGCGATATAAACAAATACACCCATTATCATGGCAGCGGCGGGGTACAGATTAATTCCACCTGGAAACGGCTTTTATACGCCTACCGGTTTTCGACGAAGATTTTCTTTTCAAGCGACATCGATCAAAATTCCCGAATCCTTTATTACCGCGGAATCGCCGAACGTTTGAACAAAGCTTTTCCCCTTTTGATTTACGATCAAGATCCGTACCTGGTCGTGGATAAAGGACGCTTGTATTGGATCTGCGACGCCTACACGGTAAACGATCATTATCCCTACGCTCATCCGGTTACGTTTCATCTGGATCGATACAATTACATTCGCAATTCGGTCAAGGTGATCGTCGATGCGTACAACGGAACAACGACGTACTACAGCGCCGACCCTTCGGATCCGATGCTGCAGCTTTACCAAGCTAATTTCCCCGGCTTGTTTCATTCGCTTAGCGAAATGCCGCCGGGATTGCGTCAACACATTCGGGTCCCCGAAGACTTCTTCATGGCGCAAGCGGCCGTTTACGCTCTGTATCACATGACAAATCCGGATGTTTTTTATAACCGCGAAGATCTTTGGCAATTCCCGCATCCGACAGGCGACGAAGAAATTCGACCTTATTACGTGATTATGCAAGTGCCCGGCGACACGAATCCGGAATTTCTCTTGATGCTTCCGTTTACGCCGGGCAAAAAAGACAACTTGGCCGCCTGGGTGGCGGCGCGCTGCGACGAGGACCACTACGGCGAACGATTGGTCTTCGAATTTCCGAAAGAAAGTTTGGTTTACGGCCCTTCGCAAATCCAGGCGCGAATCAATCAAGACCCAAAATTTTCGCAGCTTCGAACGTTATGGGGGCAAGAAGGCTCCCGGATTAACTTGGGACATCTCCAGGTGATTCCAGTCGGAAATTCAATTCTTTACGTGGAGCCGCTTTACTTGAAAGCGGAGAAACGCGAATTGCCGGAATTAAAATTGGTGCTTTTAGCTTATGGGGATAAGATTGTCATGGAAGAGACCTTGGAAAAAGGATTGGCCGCTCTCTTCACTTCCACTGAGAAAACAACGGCTTCCTCGAGAAAAACGGGGACGGTACCGGTAAAGCCGATGCTCGATCAATCGACTCAAGAAGAACTGCAGCAAGCCTTGGCGCGTTACCATGACGCGATGGACGCAGAGCGCCGCGGCGACTGGACCGGCTACGGCCAGCAAATCGAAGCCTTAGGCGAAATCCTCCAATCGCTAAGCAAGAAAAACTCCCCGCCAAAATAGAGGGACACACCCTATATTGTTTTCAGTTAGTATCCATGGGGTCCGCATGAGAGTATTCTTCAGAAGCCATAAACATTGAGCGGAACTAATATGGGGTGTGTCCCTAGATTTTTTTAGCGGGCGAGGAGATAGACACGGACCATGCGGCGACCGAATTGAATGGCTTCGCGATAGGTTGGGTAGAATAAATCGATTCGATTTCCTTTGATAGCGCTGCCGGTGTCCGCCGCGATGGCGTAACCGTAACCTTCAACATAAAGGCGGGAACCGAGCGGAATGACTCGTGGGTCGACCGCTACAACCCCGTAAACGGCTCGCATCCCCGTGGCGGTAATGCCGTTGGCGTGAGGTCCGCAGCTGATAGGGCTTGGTTCATAAGCGGTAGCTTCCATATCCATGGCTGGATAATCGGCTAATTCGCCGCGGGAAGCCAGTTGAAATTGATGGGAATAAAGCCATCCGGAACGGCTTCCCAACCGGGTCGATTTGGCGGGACTTGGCTTGGAAACGGTTTCTCCGGTTAAAATCCCGCTCATGAAACCGGTAAATTTCTCGGCAAATGAGGCTTTTTCGCCCCCTTGACTTGAGGCGAAGACCGGCGCGCCAAGCGTTAAGAGCATCGCTACGACAAGATCTATTAATATTAAATTTACAAGTCTTGGCATCGAGGAGATCTCCTCTCGTGATTCAGAAGGATGTGAAATGGCAATATAGGTGTGGTTATTAGACGTTTTCATGGGTATTCCTCCTTGGACCCCTCCGGGCCCCCAACTAGAATACACTAAGCATACCATGCGGGTATTAAAAACCCATGAAAATTAAGTTAACAAACTATGAACACTGTATTAGCCCATTTTGTGGTTTTTGGGTCACGGGAGGATTAGGATTGTTGCCGAATTGTTAACATAATAGGTTATGAAATCTCTCACAAAATACTTAACCTTTAATACGAAAAAGAGGCGGGAACTCCTCAACATCACCGAGGAGGCTCTCGCGTTCCTCAAAGAATCTAAAATCAAGGAAGGTTTTCTCTTGGTTTCCGCCATGCACATCACCGCCGGCATTTTCGTGAATGACCATGAACCCGGCCTTTGGAAAGACATTGACGAAATGTTGGAGAGGCTGGCTCCTTCCGTAAAAGACTATCACCACCATCACACCGGTGAAGACAACGGAGAAGCGCACTTACGAAATTTATTGATCGGCTCCCAAGTCATCATTCCTGTCACCAATGGAAAATTTGATTTCGGCCCATGGCAGCAGCTTTTTTATGCGGAGTTCGACGGACAGCGCCCAAAACGGGTTCTTCTAAAAATTATCGGCGATTAAACCAACGCCATTTTTGGTTCGCGTTCAGGTTTCTTAATCGTATTGACTTCCACGTCAGGCCCAAAAACTTCAAGACACTTCGTTCGGAAGGCGCCGATGTCCTTAATAAAATAATGTTTTGGAAGCGACAGAACCGAAGTTTTTCCGCCGCTTCGAATCGTTAAAAACACCGGAATCATCCCCTCTTCCTTTTCAAGTAAATCTTTCAGTTGAGGCAAAACCGATGCGGATGATGGATGAACCACCACATGGCACTCCAATGAAAACTTCTCATCCGAAACAAGCGTTGATTCCGCTGATTTTTTTCCTTGAACGGTCGCCAGATACTGTTCCAATGGACGAAGTTCATCAGCCATAATCTTGGCTTCCAAAACCGGTTCTTCATCTTCGTTTCCTTCCAATTCTTTAACGGTCACTTTACCCTTTAAGGCGACCGGCGCATTTTCGACAATGTGCGGATTGCATTGATCGTAAACTTTTGAAAATACGATCGCTTCCACTGATCCGAATGGATCCTCAACGGTTATAAAAGCCATCGGCAAATTGTTTTTCGTGACGATTCGTTTGATTTGCGTAATGATTCCAGCCGACACCACCACTTTCTCATTGTGTTTCGAAAGTTCGTTGATCGCAATGACGCCGGCTTCATTTAAAGCCTCTTTGTACTCGCTCATCGGATGATCCGAGATGTAAAGGCCGAGCATCTCCCGCTCGAGAGCCAAAAGCGTTCTCTTCGGAAACTCATCCGCCTCAATCGATTTCGGAGGCGGAGGTTCCACGCCACTTTTCGCGCCAAAAAACGAAGTCTGTCCGCTCGCTTTTTCTTTTTGGCTCATCACCGCATAGGCGATGGCGTCATCCAAGTTCGCCATCAACTTGGCTCTGTTCCATCCGAGTGAATCCATCGCACCCGACTTGACCAAACTTTCAAGAACCTTTCGGTTGGCGGCCCGCAAATCAATCCGTTTACAAAAATCGTAAAGTGATTCGAAGCGTCCTCCCGTTTGGCGTTCCTCAATGACGCCCAAGATCGCTTTGTCCCCTACATTCTTGATCGCACCCAGACCGAAACGGATCCGATCTCCCACCACCGTGAAATGGACCGAACTTTCGTTCACGTCCGGAGGAAGAACCGGAATCCCCATCCGCCGGCACTCATTCACAAAAAGATTGACTTTATCGGCTCTGTCTCCGACACTTGTCAATGTGGCGGCCATGAATTCAACCGGATAATTGGCTTTCAAGTAGGCGGTCCAATAGCTGACCAACCCATAACCGGCCGAATGCGACTTGTTAAATCCGTACAAGGCGAATTTATCCATCGTATCCCAAATCGATTGCGCAAGTTTAGCGTCGAAGTTGCGATTTTTCGCTTCCCCTAAAAATTTCGCCTTATACGTCGTCATCAAATCAACTTTTTTCTTTCCCATCGCTTCGCGCAGTCCGTCGGCTTCAATCATGGAGAAACCGGCCATCGTCACGGCGGTTTGCATCACCTGTTCCTGATAAAGAAAGATCCCGTAGGTTTCCTTTAAGATCGGCTCGAGCACCGGATGTGGATATTTGATTTTTGTTTTTCCGTGGCGGGCTTTGATAAACTCGCCCACCATGCCGCTTTGCAAAGGACCGGGGCGATTGAGCGCCACGGTGGCAATGACGTCGGTGAAGCTGTCGGGTTTGTACTCTTTCAAGATTTGCTGGGCCAACGTACTTTCAAGCTGGAAGATGCCGACCGTATTGGCATCGGACATTAGGCGGTACGCTTTCTTGTTGTCAAGCGGAATCTCGTCCAGTTTCACTTCAACGCCTTTCGATTCTTTGATCAGTCTCAACGCGTTGTCGATGAGGCTTAGCGTGCGCAGTCCCAAAAAGTCCATTTTCAGGAGGCCGATTTTTTCCAAAGCGCCCATCTCGTACTGGCAAACAACCGCTTCCCCTTGCATCTTTTGGACCGCGACGTGATCGGTCAGCAAATCTTTCGCGATCACGACACCGGCGGCGTGAATCGAGGCGTTTCGCGGCAGGCCTTCAATTTTTTCGGCCGTCTCGATCAGTGGTTTAACAAACGCTTTTTCCCCCATCAACGCTTGAATTTCGGGAAGCATTTTCGCTTCCGCTACCGTCGCTTGCGCTGGAATCAGTTTGGCGACTCGATCGACGTCCGAAATCGGAATTCCTTGAACGCGTCCCGCGTCGCGAACCGCCGCGCGCGCACGCATCGTGCCGAACGTGACGATTTGCGCCACGCGGGATTCACCGTATTTTTCCACGACGTAACGAATCATCTCATCGCGATGCAAATCGCAAAAATCAGTGTCGATATCAGGCATTTTCTTTCGTCCCGGATTGAGGAAGCGCTCAAAAAGCAGATTGTATTTGAGCGGATCGATTTCGGTGATCCCGAGAAGATAGGCCACAATGCTCCCCGCCACCGAACCACGGCCCGGGCCGACCGGAATTTTTCTCTCTTTCGCATAGCGGATGAAATCCCAAACAATCAAGAAATAATTTTCAAATCCCATCGAGGTGATCACCGAAAGCTCATAATCAAGCCGCTTCATCACGGTCTCATTGGCCGAAGGGTAGCGGCGGTTCATCCCCTCCAGGCACAACGAACGCAAATACGATTTGCCTTCCACGCCGTCCGGGACCGGATAGACTGGAAGATGGAACTGTTCTCCAAGCGAAAGCTTAATGTTGCATCGTTCCGCAATCGCCAGCGTATTGTCAATGGCATTCGGAAATTCCCGAAACCGCGGCTCCAACTCATCAACACTTTTCAAGTAAAATTCTTCGGTTTCAAAGCGCAATCGATTTTTCTCTTCCACTTTTTTTCCGGTTTGAATGCAAAGAAGAACGTCGTGCGCCTCCGCATGGCTTCGCTTGGTGTAGTGGACGTCGTTGGTGGCGACAAATGGAATGTTCAAACTCTTGGCGACTTCAAGAAGACCACGATTCACCTGATGCTGTAAAGGAAGATCATGATCCATCACTTCCAAGAAAAAATTGTCGCGGCCGAAAATGTCGCGATACTCGCCCGCGCTTTTTTTCGCTTTTTCCAAATCGTTTTTTAGGATGTTCCCCGGCACTTCACCCGCCAAGCAAGCGCTTAAGCCAATCAATCCTTTCGAATGTTGGCTGAGCAATTCTTTGTCAATGCGCGGCTTATAATAGAAGCCTTCGAGATTGGCGAGGCTCACCAATTTCAGAAGATTCCGGTAACCTTCATCATTTTGAGCGAGGACAACGAGGTGATAGGGGTTATCGTCAACCTTCGCGGTTCGCCCGTGTCGGCTGTGCGGAGCCACGTACATTTCGCATCCGATGATTGGATTGATGCCGCGCTCTCTCGCTTTTTGATAGAACTCAATGGCGCCATAAAGGACGCCGTGATCGGTCAGCGCCATCGCCGGCATCCCCATTTTTACCGCGTCATCAAGGATTTCGTCGAGGCGGCAGGCTCCATCCAATAAACTGTAACACGAATGAAGGTGGAGATGGACAAAATTTTTCATCATTCGTTAAGGGATAAGTGCCTGAATTCTCTTTTCGAAGACCGGCTCGTCGCGATAGCCGGTGAACATGTCAACCACTTTTCCGTTTTTATCAATGATAAAGGTCGTGGGGATTCCCTGAATCCCACCGTACGCTTTTTGGATGTCGGCATTTCCCAAAAGAACCGGATAATTCATTTTGTATTCATCGACAAATGGCTTCACCACTTTGGCCCCCTCTTCATCCAAAGCGACGCCGATAATGACAAGTCCTTTGTCTTGATATCGATTATAGAGATCGATAAAATGCGGAATTTCACTTCGGCACGGCGGGCACCACGTCGCCCAAAAATCGAGGATAATCACCTTTCCTTTATATTGCGAAAGAGTGACCGTTTTTCCGTTCAAGTCGGTGAGCGAAAAATCGGGCGCCGGATTGTTGACTTGGCTTCCCGGACCTGTCTGCTGGCCGCGCATGCATCCCAAAAAAGTTGTGGCGAGGATAAGTGAGATTAAAACGATACGAAATTTCATGATGCCGCTTTATTCTGGAATTTCGACGCTTCCCCTCTCCTCAATTTGACGCCTTCGGCTAACAAATTTCGGTTCGGTCAGCCCTTACGGATGCTGACCGTCCTCCAAAAGTTGCTTCAAAAGTTCCGCTAAATGCAGTGGTTTTCGGTTCATTGCTTGGTCGATCTGCTCTCGGCAACTAAAACCGTTTGCCAAAATTAAAGTTTCTTGCGACGTGCTTCGAATTTCAGGGAATAGCGCTTGTTCCGCGATTTGCATCGAAATCTTATAGTGATCTTTCTCGAATCCGAAAGCGCCGGCCATACCGCAACACCCGGCATCCAGTATCTTGTAGCTGGCGCCGGTTTTTGCGAGAACCGCCTCTTCGCTTTTCATCGTCATGATCGATTTTTCATGACAGTGCCCTTGTACAAGGATTGAAGGGGGATTCTTAAATCGAGGAATTTTAGCGTTTTCTTTTTCGAGAAATTCACTCAAGGTGAAAAACTGGCGGCTTAGTTGCTGGGCGCGGGCGTCGTCGGGGAAAAGGGTGCGCAACTCATCCCTGAAAACAGCCACACAGCTTGGCTCCAATCCGACAAACGAAACGCCGTCACGAATCCAAGGGGCCATTCCGTTCAGAATGTCGGTGAGCCACTTTTTGGCCAAACCGAGCATCCCGAAATCATAAAGCGGCCGGCCGCAGCAATATTGCCGCTCGGGAATTATCACGTTAAACCCTAATTTTTCCAAGACTTCTACTGCGGCAAGACCGATTTCCGGATGGAAATAGTTGGTAAACGTATCGGGCCACAAAACCACCGAGACAGATTTCACCGAATTCCTATCCCTATTAGCCAAATCTCCACTGGACGTGTCCCCAAGGAGAACTCGTAAAGACTGGGGCGGGAATCGGGGAATTTTTCTCAGAGGAGAGATTCCCGCTAATTGTTTGGCGAGTTTAGTTTGCATGAGGAGGTTCGCAAGCCATGGAGCTTTCGAAGCAAAACGGGCCCAAAGCGGAATCAGGCCCATCGTGTAAGCGGTTAGCGGACGTAGCTTCCCTTTGTAATAATGAGCTAGAAACTCTGCCTTGTAAGTCGCCATGTCGACGCCGACCGGGCATTCGCTCTTACAGCCTTTGCAGGCTAAACAAAGATCGAGCGCTTCTTTAACCTCTTCGTTTTTCCATCCGCCTTTCAAGACTTCACCATTCAGCATCTCGAAAAGAAGCCGCGCGCGTCCGCGGGTTGAATGCTTTTCTTCCCGTGTCACGCGATAACTTGGGCACATCGTGCCACCGGTAAATCGGCGGCACTCCCCGACCCCCACGCAACGCTCTGTGGCTCGCGCAAAACTTCTCTCATCATCCGGATATTGAAACGAATCGCGGTCAAGTTTTGGAGGTGTACTTTCGGAAGCCGCTTCAGTATTGGCTAAAAGAAATTGGGGTGTGTCCCTGTATTTCAGGTTTTGGTCGATGCGAAAAGGATCGATGATTTTGTGAGGATTCATTTTGCCCTGCGGATCCCAAATCGCTTTGAACTCTTTAAATCCATCGACCAATTCGTTCCCAAACATTTTCGGCAAAAATTCCGCGCGCGATTGGCCGTCCCCATGTTCGCCGGAAAGCGAGCCACCGTAGCTCACCACCAAATCGGCCGCGTCCGACACAAAGGATCGAAACTTTGAAATTCCGTCCTTTGTTTTCAAATCAAAATTAATTCGAGTATGGAGACACCCTTCACCGAAATGACCGTAAAAGGCTCCATAATAATGATAGCGCTCGTAAAGTTTGCGCAGCTCGCGAAGATAAGCCCCAAGGCGCTCCGGAGGAACGGCCGAATCTTCCCACCCTTCCCAGGTTTCATCTTCTCCGGGAATTCTGGATGTGGCGGCCAATGCCGATTCGCGAATTTTCCAAGCTTCTTTCGACTCGTCATCCCCTTCGCAAAATTTCGCCGAAACATTTTTCAAGCGGCTTATCAATCGACGCGCTTTCTCATCCGATTCATTTTTAGTTTCTCCGCCAAACTCGACAAAAAGCCACCCCTTCCCTTCGGGAAGAAGACGAAGCGACGGAAGCCGAAAGCCCGTTTTCCTCATTCCGCGGACGACCAACTCGTCAATCGCTTCAAGGCCAATCGGACCGTCTTTGAGAAGATCGGAAATCTGGTCCGCCGCCTCCGCGATATCAGGATATCCAAGAATGACGAGAGTCCGTTTCGGAGGGCTCGTGACCAGTTTCACTTTCGCTTCCAAAATAAAGACACAAGTCGATTCGCTTCCTGTCAGCGCCCGCGCGACGTGAAACCCGTTCTCAGGAAGAAGATCGGGAAGATTGTATCCCGAAACCCGGCGCGGGATATTCGGAAACTTGCTTCGAATGAGCGGCTCATACTTGATTCTCAAAGCCTCTAATTTTTTATAGATTTCCCCGGCGCGGGAATTTTCTTCGAGCGCTTTCGCATTTGTTTCACGGACCGTTAGAACCAATCCGTCATACGTTAAAACGGTCATCGATAAAAGATTTTGGGCGGTCGTTCCCGACATCACCGAATGAACGCCGCAAGAATTATTTCCGATCATTCCACCGAGAGTGCAATGATTGTGAGTCGCCGGATCGGGACCAAATGTCAACCCGAATTTTTCCGCTTCATGACGCAAATCGTCCAAAATGACCCCCGATTCGACGCGCGCGAAACGTTGCTCAGGATTGATTTCAAGAATTTTTGTAAGATATTTTGAAGTATCGATGAGGACTGCTTCATTGCAGCCCTGTCCGGCTAAACTGGTTCCGCCGCCGCGCGCCACAATCGGCGCACCGACTTCGCGGCACAACCGGAACGTTTCCAGAATGTCTTCGGTGGTTCGCGGAATAACAACTCCAAGCGGCACTTGTCGATAATTGGAAGCATCGGTGGAATAGACAGCGCGGCTTCCATCATCAAATCGAACTTCTCCATCAAGAACCTTTTTTAATTTCTCTGCCAGCGCTTTCCGGCTCTTTTCATTCATCGAGCTTTAAACTGAATCAGATCATTTAGTGATACATTGCCGCCGCACAAAACGAGAACGACGTGGCTTTCTTTGTGAAATTCGGATTTCAATTCAAAGGCCGCCGCCAATGTGCAGGAAGCGGCCGGTTCAGTTAAAACTTTCGCCCTTTCAAGTAAAAGTTCAAGCGCCTCGACAGCCGCTTTATCCGAAACGACGACAACCTTTTCCAAGTTGCGTTTGCCAATCGACAGCGTTTTCTCGGAAACCGCAGGAGCGCCAAGGGTTTTGGCAATCGTAGTAATTTTTTCGAGGGTTACAATTTTGCCGGCGGCAAGCGCTCGCGCCATCGAATCGGCGCCTTTGGTTTCAACGCCCCAAATTCTGACGGTCGACTTCAAACTTTTTAAGGCTGTCGATATTCCACCGATTAATCCCCCACCGCCGACGCTGACGACACAATCGGTCACGGTCGGCAAATCCTCGAAAATCTCCAAGCCAATCGTTCCCTGTCCGGCCATCACATCAAAATCATCGAAAGGATGAACGAGCGCCCATCCTTCTTTCTCAAATTTTTCCACCTGCGAGAAAGCTTCCGAGATCGTCGCGGTCAAGCGGATTTCGGCGCCATAATTCCTCGTCGCTTCGAGCGAATTTTTCGGCGTATCTTCCGGCATCAAAATGAGCGCTTCCAAACCGAGCGCTTTGGCGGCATACGCCACCGCTTGCGCGTGATTGCCACCGCTCACCGCCACGACACGGCGAGTTCCTTTCATCTGGAGAAGCTTGTTGAAGGCGCCGCGCACTTTGAATGAGCCGGTCTTTTGGAAAAGCTCAAGTTTCAGATAAACCTGGGCGCCCAAGAGGCAGCTTAATGCCTCACTCGGCACCAGCGGAGTGCGCTTGATCCAAGGAGCGATTCGTTTTTGCGCTTCTTGGATTTTTTCGAGCGTTAACACCTGTTAGGCGATATTAGCGCCAGTCGCGAGTTTCGCATCCATCGTGATTTTCGTATTTAAGAGCCGTGAAATCGGGCAGCCGGCTTTCGCGTTTTCCGCCGCGGTCTTAAAAGCGTCGGGTGTTGCGCCCGGAATCTTCGCCGTCACATCCAGATGAATTCCGGTGATGGTCCATCCCGCTTCCAATTTCTCAAAGTTCAAGATCGCTTTGGTTTCAATCGATTCCGCTGTCATTCCGGCATTCCCAAGCTGCCCTGAAAGTGCCATCGAGAAACAGCCGGCATGGGCCGCCGCAATCAATTCTTCCGGATTGGTTCCCGCTCCATTTTCAAAGCGCGTGCTAAATCCATATTGCGCTTGTTTAAGAACCCCGCTTTCGGTTGAAACCGTTCCCTTTCCACTCTTCAAATCACCTTTCCAAACTGCTGATGCATTGCGTTTCATGTCTTCCTCCTTAGTTTAATTGGGATTTAATTGGGACAGGTACAATTATTGCTTCTCAATAATTGTACCTGTCCCAATTAAATCCTCTCGCAGTTAAACCATACCCAGGGCGGCGTGCTTTATGCGGAGAATCAAAGAAGATGCTGACGAAGCAACTCATCTCTGAAATCAGCTTAACCGGAATTTTGTTGGATGCCCTTGGCGGCTTGTATTTATCCTATGATCTTCTGGGCGGGAAACGCGGACCGCTTCGCATTTTGACGCGGGCGGTCACCTATTCGTTTCTCTTCGGATTTGGCTATCGCATAACACTTGGTCCCATTTTCGGCATCGTGGCCGGCATCGGCCTTGGAACCTCGCTGGCGCTTGAATCCGCGGTCATTGCCAGCGAACTGACGATTCCCTTCGTCCGATCGCTTTTTTTCGGGCTTTATCGCGGAGTCGCGATTGGAATCGGAGGAGCGCTCACATTTAATTGGCCCTTCGGGATAACGTTCGGCGCCCTTGGGTTCGTCGGCCTATTTTTACTCTATATCACCGGGATCGCTCCGGTTAAACTTTATTCCGCCATCGGAAAACCAAAGATCACGCTTGAAGGATTCAGATTCTCATTAGCCCGAGCCTTGGTTATGACCGCGGCCGCCATTCTTGCCGGGATTCTTCATCCCATCCAAATCGATGCCGTCAGGTTTGGACTTGAAGTCGGATTCGCGGTCGGAATGGTAAGCCTTTTCATGAGCACTGTGAGCCCCTTTGTCGAATGGTGGGTCGATAATCTCCCCGAGAAAAAACTTGGAGCCTTCGGCGCCGGCCTTGTGGTGATTGGTTTCCTTCTCCAAACATTCCAATACTTGGCGTCTCTCCTCCACCTAAACCTCAAATAGATGGATATATCAGCAGATCTCATTGGATTAAGCCCGGATGCCAAGCTGCTTTTGCGCCGGTCGCCTGAGGAAAACTCCGGCCATCTTCGGAAAATTCTGGCCGCCATGGTGGTTCGATCTTCGAATGATCGTGTAAAAGAGCGTCTGATTGATGAGTTAGTGCCGCTTCAAGCGTATATGATTAACGCTTGCCGGAATTTTGGAGTTCATATCGCGCTTCTTGGGCGCAACGAAAAAATCAGTGATTTACGGATTCATGAAACAGCGTTGGCGCTTCCCGGGGATAGGACACAGAGGGGACGGTTGACCGATACAATTCGCGGATTTTATTATGCCGAGCAACGACTCATGGTCATTGGCGAAGAGCAAATCGGCCTTCCTGATCGGTTGGTCAGCGTGCATGAATTTGCGCATGCGTATGATCATACCTTTTCCGAAAAACATTATCAAAGCCACTATTTATCGACGCAATTATGGAGCCGTTTCAGCGGCAGCCGAAGATCGCCCATCAGCGATTACGCCGCAACGGCCCCCGAAGAATACTTTGCGGAATGTGTCGAAGGGTACTTTTTCCCCAAAGGAGCGGCCTGGCTTAAGCAAAACGATCCCGAAATGTACGAGTTCCTCGGCAGTCTTTTCTTGTAACCACGGCTCCATCCAAATATTAACAATTCAGTAACATATTTTCCTTGACAATATTGGGAGATATCTTTTATAATGTGATTCATGGCATTCGAGCTTGATTTACCAATCGTTCCCGGTGGGTTTGGCGTTCATACGACCGCAGGCGCTATTTTTGGAACACTATCCGGCCGTCTTGGTCGATGGTCGGTAGCGGTTGCCACTTCAGGTTTTCCTGATGTAGTCGAAGCCTATGTTCGAGATTTGCGTGATACTTCGACAATAACCTTAACACCTGTAGCTAAACTTGATAAAATCCTCCAACAATGGGATCGTATTCGTGCAAAACTTGCCCCACAAACGGATTTGGAACAATTTCGGCAAGATTCCCGTGACGCCATAAAAACTTTTTATATACTTCAGGATGGCGCTGAACATTCGCTAGCGGCCATGTCAAAGGCAGGCACTATTAATTTAGCATGGGAAATTTTAAATCAAAAGCATACACTTAAAGGTGTCAATTGTTTACGAGTCATTGTGGAAACGCTTTGCCGGGAACAGGGCCGTGATCCGGATCAGTTTATTCAATCAATTCCCGATGAAAATAGATTCCTATCCGAGGATCCCAGTCCTATTGCTACCTGTCTGGATGACAGGAAACTATCCGAATTTATAACGAAATTAGCGACAGCTTTCAAATCGCTCGCACCGTCTGTCACACAAGAATTAAGATTATCGTCCGGTAGTCTTACCACCAGTCTTTTTGGTAATAATAACCTTACTCTTCCCGCAACCGGTGACGTTCTCATTACTGGAAGCTTTGTTTTTGGCACCCTCCAATTGATAGGGGACATGGTAAAATTAGAAAAAGATAAACCAACTGTACCGCCTTGGGTCAAGTACCATCCCTTCGATACTGGAATCTCTGAAGAAAAACCGGCTGCTAAAGCAGTAGGGGCGGATAAAGTCATTTCAACTCTCGTTATTACAGATGAGAGGGTACAAGCGATTCGTGAAGCGAAGTTAGCGGAAAAACTGAAGCAACAGGAAGCGGAGGCCGAGGCAGCACGACTTGCAGAACAAGCTGCAATAAAAAAAGCAAAAATAGCGCAGCGACATGAAGAAAACCGTTCGGAAGGAGCAAGAAAACGTGCCGAACAGCAACAAAGAGCCGCTCAAGCAAACCAAACCACAGATGTAACTAAAGAAGTTAAGGGTAACGGTCCTTCCAACGGCAATTCCCACAAGAAGCCGGATGGATCAAAAAGAGAAAAAAGAAAAGAGGCTGAGCAAGCCCGCCTAACAGGGTCGATTCCTCAAACGATTGATGGTTTGGAACTCGACATCTTTAGAGTGGCAGACAAAGACGCTGACCTTAGAACCCTTGCGTTAAAATTTGTCAAAGAGAATGGTGATCTTCATTCAATTTCTCGGGAAGCTGACGCTATCATTGTAGCAGCGGATGCTTTGCGGATCCATCGAACCGAAAATGAATTACTGACGGCGATAGGTTCTAGGTTACAAGAAATATCCAGCGACTTTGGACCCGATCAAATATGGGCGTTAAACATTGATCCTTATACCATCCCCGATCTTTTAGAAGCAAACAATCTGGGTAAAATGGAGCGTGATACATTATTCGCCGCTCTTACTCCCGAGCAAATTCAACAAAACGGCCATTTTTTAGGCAACCATTACCCTATTTTGCTGGGCTTGAGTCGAGCCTTAATCGCGCAAAGAAATGCTGATGAAGCGAACAAGTTATCCAAGGTGGAACCTGCTGCAAGACTGATCCATCAGCTCTTTAATCCAAAATAAAGAAGACCCACTTTAATTCAGGTAAGACATCAGATTATGCAAACCCGTTCGACATGTTGCTCGAAACACCCGATAGTTACCTAATATGTATCCGGGTCGGACCCCCTCCGATTGGTGGAGCCGGGCGGGATCGAACCGCCGACCTCTTGGGTGCGATCCAAGCGCTCTCCCATCTGAGCTACGGCCCCTTAAGGGATTTAATTGGGACAGGTACAATTAATTGTTAACAATTAATTGTACCTGTCCCAATTAAATCCCTACTAGACGCCGAGTTTAAAGAGCATGTGGTACATGAAGCGGCAGACGCCGTCCATGAGATGTGGAAGCGGAATTTTGGAACTCTTTTTGCCGGCGAAAACCGATAAGACGGCTTCTTCGGCTTTTCGATCCTCGTCTTCTTCAATCTGCTTCAGTTGGTCCAAAAGCGTTTTTTGTTGTTCCTTGGGAAGCGCCTTCATCGATTTCTGAAGATGAGCATGCACCTTCAGAACTTCCCCTTTTTCCACCCATACACCATCGCTGGCCGCACAACCGTAAACCCAGACTCCGGATGGAACATCATATTGATAACGCTTCATCGGATTTTGACACTGAGGGCACTTGGGGTCGGCTTTTCCCGTTTTCGTATCGGTGATGGTTCCGCTGTCCAACTGATCTTGAAATTCACTCATTAACTCGGAATCAGGAAGCTCATCGATGTCGCCCAATTCATTGCCGTTAAACCAAAGTCCAAGACACGCTGGACACTGATCCAATGTGTCTTTAGCAATCGTGACCGGAATCAACTCTTTGTCCTCGCAAAAAGGACACCGCAAACCCATACCACTGGAATGAATGCCACAACTTATAAAAAAATCCCTTCAGCCCCGATTTTGATGATTTGGAGCGGGTTTTTCCACACTAGCCACAGGTTATCCACAGAATTTCGAGCAAATTGAGCCGAAAAATCATCAAAATGGCAGGAGCGCCTGTGGAAAAGTCTAAAAATGTCATTATTGACTATAAAAAAGAAAAAAATTCATAAGCAAGAAGAAGGACACGTTTTTACCTCCCAAAAAGCCAATCTTTTTGCCGTTTGGCACCATTCCAATCAACCCGATGCGCCGGTCGTTCTTTTTCATCATGGATTTAACGGCAACAAAATCGAAGCTCATCGTATTTTCGTTAAACTGGCGAGACGATTGGCCGCTGAGGGAATCGATTCGTTTAGGTTTGACTTTTTCGGATCCGGAGATTCCGAAGGCGACTTGAAAGAGGTGACGCTCTCGAGCTGGATGGCAAATTCTCTCGACGCCGCCGCTTATCTCAAATCCAAAG
>Ga0207156_10048_pt1 | contig 29484 bp, 31 predicted proteins | sample Alteio_BWMinHeat_24_FD_153514 | JGI IMG/M metagenome (GOLD analysis project Ga0207156, IMG submission 153514) | Enriched cells from forest soil in Barre Woods Harvard Forest LTER site, Petersham, Massachusetts, United States -... | ecosystem: Environmental > Terrestrial > Soil > Temperate forest >...
GGTCCGGGTGATAGCGCACACCAAACTCACGTTCGACCATCTCGGCAATGCGCGGAGTAGTCCAAAGAGTGGTTCGGTAGCCCTGTGCCATCGGTCCCTTGAGCAGAAGGCGGACAAGCCGCTTTCTCTGCACCGCAACCAGCTTCAATGGACGCCCAGGAGAAAAGCGCACCTGCAATGCGTCCACCCCGCCGCGTCGGCGAGCATCTCGCCAGCGCATCACCGAACTCGGATTGCATCCGATCTGTCGTCCAACTTCGTTCAGAGAGAGTCCATCATCCAACAATGCCAAAGCGCGCCGGCGTCGATCCTCAAGAAGATCGGCGCTCCCCTTCAATCTGGGCATTCGGATTAAATCCCTCAGCATCCATTATTGCATTATTTATGCAGGAATAAATAATGCTCCGGTTGATCGGCGACAATTAGAACTCTCGAGGGAAATAGTAGTTGATGCCGGACATCCGGTGGTAAATTCCATCGCTTTCGCTACGGACAATTACGAGAGAACTCCAGTTTTCCCTGGCTGAGTTTTCCGGAGGCAGGTCACGGCAACCATGGTCACCTTTCCAGATCCCGCCACGTCAAACGCAGCGTGCGGTTCTCCCGCACAGCGCTTTCCTGTTTGCTTCGTGCCAGGGTTTATGAGACCTATTACGCTGGGAGCACTTTCTGCGCCGCCCAATGACGAACCTTATAGCCGTTGAACAGCTTCAGGTCCTCGTACAGGTTGCGCCTACTCCACCTTTTCCAGCTTGCCGGGATCGCGCTCTCCGGTCAGGATCGCCCCATGTGACGCCGGATCTTCTTTTCTACCCAGTCTTGGATGAAGCTCCGTGAGCGGTGACGACGGGCATGATCGTATTTGGCTTTATCGGTGATCACCACGACTCGGCGGCCGGTGCCGATACTGTTGCGTCGCAGCCTTTTCATGAAGGCAAAAAAGTGGCGCGATTGAACTTACCTGCTTCACGGCAAAACAGAAACTCCCGTCTCGCAGTCGCACCGCGCCAAAACATCCCACGCAGCGCCGTGCGGGAGCATGCAGCAAGATCGGGTCCTTGGTTTCGGGCGGAATCCACATCTGGCATCGGGAGCCGTGTCGCTGAAAGTGCACCTCGTCGGTAGCTGAGAGATCCACAGTCCAATCCTCCATCAGCGCCTGGAGTTTTTTTAATGCGCCTGCTGTCGTCCCGGATCGGACTGGGCAATTTGGGGACGTGGCTTGCGTAGCCGAAAACCCAGTTGCCGAAACAAGCGCTGGCTCGGTCCGGTCCCTTCGGACGCGTTTTGCTGCACCTCCACCGACAGCACCCTTGGGAAAGAGCGCTTGTGAACTGCTCCGGCTTCCTTCCTGGATGGTCAACCTGATTTTGGATTTTCTTCAATTGAGGGTCTTGCCGTTCTCAGCGACAAGACACTGCATATCCCTCCCGCAATGGAATTCATCACACCTCAAGAATCTGCTAATCTTCGGCGGATGTTCAGAAAACTAGGTTTTCCGATGATCGGTGACAACTTCATTCACATCGGTGTTGCAAACCATTCAACTAAGTCATCTTTCGGATCGTTGAGAGGGCGCGATTTGTATCCCAGGGACCGAAGATAGTCTTGAGCCGCTTCGAAGGAGATACCAAGTTCTCTCATTCGCGGCTTGTTCTGTTCATACCAGATTTGACGAATAACGTTTGCCTTCAGAAGGCGTTCACAACCGATTAATGCCCAAGTGTCTGCACCCTCGATATCTACCTTCAGCGCCTGAACTGGCTTGTCCGATCCAACGACTTCATCGACTCGAACCACTTCGACTTCAATCGACCGATCTGTCTTCTTTAACGTCATACCTCCCCAGCCCGTTTGATCAGCCGGGCCTACATCGAACTGGATTCTCCCCTTCGATGCGCCCGCTGCCAACGGCATAACAATAATCCGCTCTTCAAGCCCACTCTGGCTGATGTTTCTTCGAAGTAGGTCGACGTTTCGTGGAGAAGCTTCAAATGCGATACATTCATTTTGCGGATTACATGCACACCAAAGTAAGGAGAAATAGCCAATATTTGCGCCGATATCTATAAGTCTGCCACCCTGTCGGCCAAGTTCAACTAATCGACGGGTCAAGTGAGGCTCATATAAGCCAGTAAATGCAATGGAGTCGGAAACACCGTCGCCGGGAATCAAGTCCATTTTTACCCCTGAAACGTATTTCAATGGCGCTGCCGTGTATAATTGCAGCCAATCCTGTCTTTTGCTGCGATAATAGCGATAGTATAGAGACATCTGGACACGTTCCGGGACCACTCGTAGAAGTAAAGGGCGATTCATGCCAGGATCCTTTTTGGGTTGTGACATCATATCCAAGCCGATTTTACCTGTTTTTTCTGTTGGTTGATAGAGGGTCTCCCTTATAACGCCGAACTACCAAACCAATGCCGATCATGAATCACCCATAGGTGAGCCAGTCATCTTGGACTGACGCCCCTTGTGCTTGTCTGTCTGCTTTAGGTTGGCGATCCTACCAACAGTCGCTCGCGGATCATGACGCTCTCAAACTCGGCCGCCGCACCCATAATCGTCGGAAAAGTTTTGACATCGCAGAGTCATCACTACTGGTAGAAGTTCGAGCATGGGCGCTTCAATCAGCTTCATCAGCGCATCGCGGAACGGTTCAGGATGCCGAGTCGGCCCGAGGAATCACAACCCGAGCACCGGGTTGGCCGGAGGCAGTCGCCCACCCCCGGCTCAGTTTGACGCGGCGGGAGCTGGAAACGTGACCATGGTTGCCGGACTGCGGTCCATCGTGAAAACGATGGAATTACCACCTGCGCCTGCAGTGCGCTCGCCTGCTCCCGACCGTACCTGGGAGAGCGCGGAAGTGCAATTCCTCCGCGCCACTCGACTGTGGCAATATAGCTCGCCGGGTGTAGACATGGTGTTCGACTTCCGGATGGGCCGCGAGGGCGAGGGTCCGAAGCAGTTCCTGGGCGGATTCGAGTGGCTGCTCCAAGCAGACGGCTACAAAAGGTACAACGAGGTCAGTGGTCCGAAGACAGTTCACGCCTGCTGTCTGGCGCCTGAGTTTTCGATAGACATGAGTAAATTGGAGGCCGTTGGCATCTGCTACCCAGAATCGCGGTCTTCGATGGTTTCGTCTGGCGATTCGTCCGCCAATTGGAACAAGACTCATTGTTTATCGCGTATGATTAATCAGCGAGGAAAAACGTCTAACGGTGAGACGCAGATTCACCTTTTTTACTCCTAAGAACTTGTTGAAATTGGTACCTAGGGTGTCGCGGTGAAGGGGAGTTCGTCTAACAGACATAGGTGGAGACGAGCGAACTCAAGACGGGATGTTCAGTTATGTTTCGTTGGAGCAGCGGGTACCTGCGGATCATCCGCTTCGAGCGGTCCGCAAGTTGAAGGATGCGGTGCTGGGGACGCTGAGCCCGGAGTTCGTGGCCCGGCGGTTGTTCGCCGAGGTGAAGAAGCAGGCGAAGGAGTTCATGTCCGACGAGCACTTCACCGTAGACGGCACGCTGATCCAGGGCCAGGGCCTTGCAGAAGAGTTTTCGCGGCATTCGCGCTCGGCGTGTGTAACCATCGCCGCGGCGAATCAGCAACACTGTGGGCGCCGACAAGGCGTATGACGGTAAGGATTTCGTGCGCACAGTACGGGAGCTGAATGTGACCCCGCACATCACGAAGAACGAGAAAAACCGCAGCAGCAACCTGGACCAGAGAACCACGTGGCAGCCTGGGTATGCGATCAGTCTGAGCCGCCGCTGGTTGATCGAAAACGGCTTTGGGTGGTTGAAGCAAACTGGTCCGCTCCGACAGGTCAAGTTGCGCGGACTGGGGAAGGTGGACTGGCTATTCGTGTTCAGTTGCGCTGCGCATAACCTGATCCGGCTTCTCAAACTCATCAATCAATCACCAGGAATGCGCAGGGAACCCACCGGGACAGCATCCCCGAAGCCGCGAAACCCGATGACCACTGCCGAAATCCACGATTCGAACAGATTTCAACTTGGAAAAACGCAAACCTCCATTGAGTTCGCTACAGCACAGCGAATTTCAACGAGGTCCTATAATAAGTCTGAGCATGTCTTGAACCCGGACAAGTAGGAGTCCATGCATGAAGGTTATTGCTTTCCTGAATAAGCCCACCTACTGGTTTCGCCCATCGCGCGTGTTTTCTCGTTTATTCCACCGACACGGCAGGGGCTTGGAAGACGTGACAGTTGCTTGGGGAACAACGTTGACTTGCAACACGTCGGAGGACATTGGTCGGGCAATATGGAATCAGGGAATTTACGATTTGGTGGTGTCTGAGGCTATTTGTCGCCTCCTTCGCGTGGGTGGCACAGGTGTCGATGTGGGTGCAAATGTGGGCCACATGACGGGATTGATGGCAAAACAAGCAGGTCCGAGTGGTCGGGTCATCTCGTTTGAGCCGAGTTCACGAATTCGCACGATTTTGAGCCGCAATGTTGTTCGATGGGCCAATGACCGACGATTCGCACCCATTTCGATCGTTGCCAGCGCTGCATCAGACCACCACGGTAGGCATCCCCTCTATTACCCTACAGGCGTGTTTTTATCAAATAACGGGACTGCTTCGTTGGACCAGTCGTGGGGAGGTGGCCAGGCGGTCGAGTCTGAAGAAATTGAAACAACGACTCTCGACGATGCATTATCGGCGGAGAAAGGGGTGATAGATGTTTTGAAGATCGATGTTGAAGGTCATGAAATGGGAGTGCTGAGTGGCGCAAGTAATCTTTTGGGGACGAAGCAGATTATGCATATCATCTTCGAAGATATGGGTCAGTATCCTAGCCCCGTTCATCGGCGTCTCGAAGATTCGGGTTACAGGGTGTATCGTCTTGCGCGAAGTTTTCTTCGGATCGAAGCCGTCGAACCAAGCGATATGTCCGTATACGCCATTGATGTTATGCCTAACTATCTGGCTACCACTAAACCCCGAGCAATTGAGCAGGCGTTTTCTCGCTGGGGATGGAGCGCACTGAGGCCAACATTCCCGCAACAGTGATTGTGCCAAAAATCAGCTTTTCTATTTAAACACTGAACAACTCAAAGTTCGAGGTCAGGATGATCGACCCCTTTTCATAGCGTTCCCGACCGGAATGAATAGTTAACGCCGATCACTCGCGACTCAGCTGCACGCGACCTCCATCCGAAGTAGGCCAATGCAATCGCCCCTACTCCGAAGACCGCCGATAGCTCGACATGCAAAGCCGTCTGCCGTGCCTGCGGTGCAGCAGGGCGATCCACTACATCAACAGGAATTAGCGATACCGCTGGCTCCGTGCTCTCAACGCTTTGTTTCTTTGTCTGCCCTGAACCGGGGGTTCATGAAGGCGTGCCGTGAGCGTTACGCCAACCCCAGGTTCTATATAGGAAGACTTTGAACCTTGATTTTGCAGGGCAGCCAGCCGAGTTTTCTGCGCGGCCTTCCAGCGGTCGGGCAGCCAGTTCGGTAAGTCCCCGATGCGCATCACCGGCAAGTTAACCAGCAACTGGGTGAGATAGAGTTGCGGGTCCACGTCGTTGCGGCGGCAGGTCGAAGTGAGAGTGGCCAGGATGGCCGCGGTACGACCGCCGCGCGCGTTGCCCACGAAGAGGCTGTTCTTCCTGTTTAACACTACACGCTTCATCTCGCGCTCGGAGACATTGTTATCAATGGGCACGGCGCCGTCTGAGAGGAACACATTCAGCTCCTCCCAGTGGCCCAAGGCGTAATGGACCGCCTCGGCCATAGGATGCTTGGGCAGTAGCTGCTTCTTGCAGTCGAAAAACTTCTCGTGCAACTCGGCCAACACCGGCGCTGACTGCTCTTGGCGCAGTCTCAGGCGCTCTTCGATGGAAGCGTTCCGGCCCTGCTTCTCGACGGCATAAAGCGCGCGCACCATCACGATCGCCTCCTGGGCGATCTCGGGAGCCGCCTTTTCCGCGTCGATGACCTTCCTCCTCAGATGCGCCCAGCATCCGGCGCGCACGATGGCGTTGCCGGCCACCACGCCGTCGTACCCGCCATAGGCATCGGCCAGAAGCACTTGGTTGTAATCCTTCAGAAAGTACTTCGGCCCGTCGCGCCCGCGGTTCAGTGTGAAGTCAAAGACGTTGTAGGGATGTGCCTCGTCGCCCACATAGACCCACATGCGCGCTTTGGCGCAATGACCGGTTCTCAGCATGGGCATGATGGTGTCGTCGGTAGCCACCACGTGCGAGGCCCGCACCTCGTCGCCCATCAACTCATAGAGCGGCTCGGCCAGGTCGCCCACGTCGCCGCACCAGACCGACTGCGTAGCCCGCGAGATCTCGAACCCTTGCCGCGCGAAGATGTCTTCCAACCGATAGAGAGGGAGGTAATCGTTGAACTTGCTGGTTACGATGTAACTCAGCAACCCCGGTCCGGCCAACCCCTTGTCGATGGCTGCCTCGGGCTTGGCCGCCGTCTCGATGCGCGGGTTCTCGCCGTTGCTCTCGCAGGCCGCGCAGGCGTACTTCTTGCGCACATGATGGATACGCTCGAAGTGGCCTGGGAAATATTCGATTTGCCAGCTCTCCTCTGCGCCGATCTCTTTGCGCTCCAAGCCGCAGCATGGGCACCCACGTTCCTCCGTGCTCAGTTCGTGCACCTGCGTGGTGACGGGCAGGTTTTCGAAGTCTTCAACCCGGCGCCGTCCTTTACGCCGCTTCACCCGCCGCAGTTCCTCTTCCGGTTCGGGGTGGAGGGGAAGATCGGCGGGGTTAACTGGCTTGCGGTCCATCACCTCAGCGAAGCTGAGGAGCAACTGCGCCAGCTCTCCCTCGGACTGGAGACGATCCGCGCGCGGGCCGTAATACCCCTTCTTCAAGCGGCCGAGTTCTACCTGCAGACGCAGATTCTCGATATACAGATCGTCGGCGCGCTGCTGCTGCTCCACGATGCGTTGCTGCTGCTGGTCACGCTCCAACAGCAGCGCGCACACCATCGCTTGCAGTGCTTCCTTATCTTCAGGTAAGTTGGGCGACGCGGTGGCAGGCACAAGTAAGTTATGCCATAAGTTGCTGCGGATAACCTATATCGCGACCTTCTCCCTGTTGCCTCCGCTGGTTCGCTCGAGGTCCTCGGTGCGCTCGCGCGCTGCGGTGACTCGCTCGTAGCGCGGCACGCGTTTCAACTTCGTCATGTCGATCCCGTCCAGGATCATCGCCAACTCACTGGCACGCAACTCCACACAGCGCCCCCCTTCCTTCAAGCGGGGCAGTTTGAAAACGCCAACTTCGAGCCGCTTGTACCACAGTTAAGAATGCACGGGCTCCGATTACAGCCACACGTCTTGTGCGCGTAACGCATCCCTTCCATCCGCTCAGCGGGCAGCAACTCCCCTGCGTAGGTGAGCGTTACAACCGCTATGGGAAGACGCTGCTGCTGCAGAGCGACGATGGAGTGATCTACGCAGTTCGGCCGCAGTGGACGGATGTTGTAGCGCCCGATCCCGAGATCGTTCTGGGCGGGGGTAGAACGTTGTTCCGCGCGGCGGACCTGCTGGAACTCGCCCAGCTGATTGATCGTCTCAGCGGCCACGATGGGGCGAGGCGGTGAAGAATGGCGCGTAAGGTGAATTTCGCCGCATGCGTAAGGGAAACTATGCCGCATGTACGTGATTGCGACGTGGCAATTAGCAGATCGTGTAGGCATGAATCAAGGTATGCAATACCATACCGTCTTGACGTGTACTGTATATGCGGCATAATTAAAGAAACGATCGGCAAGCCGATTCTGGGAGATCGCGGTGCCCGCCCAAAGCGACAGCAAGCATCCCAAGGTCCAGGCCCTGCTCGAAGAGGGCGCGCTGAATCCGGCGCCGGAGAAGGTCCAGGATCCGAAGTTCCACTATGGCGAGTTCTTCGATGTGCGCGACATCGTGCAGGTCAAGTACGAGATGCTGCGCCGTGTTTCGGTGGAGAAGGCGTCGGTCGCCAGTGCGACCCAGGAATACGGCGTGTCAAGGCCCACGTACTATCAGACCAAGGCCAGCTTCCAGGACGCGGGAATCGCCGGCCTGTTACCTGGGAAGCGGGGTCCGCGCGGCCCGCACAAACTGCAGGGCGAAGTACTGGCGTTTATCCACGAGCACGTGGTTGCTGGCCAGCCCATTCGCGCCCGCCAGATGGCCAAGCTGATCCAGAAGAAATTCGATCTCGATGTCCACCCGAGGACGATCGAGCGGGCAGTCGCAGTAAAAAAAACCGCACACTGACGCCAGATGGTGGCGAGAGTTGGGAGCGGCTGACCGGCGTCGTGCCGCAATACGAAGCTCTGCGCAATGCCGCATTCGGTCAGGCTCTGCCGCCCGAGGCCCGCTCGGGGCTGTTGCTATTTCTCCGTCGCGGCATGTTGGGATGGGCGCGGGTGATGGCTACGGCTGGACCGAGCCCGCCGCCTCAGCCGCGGCGTGAGACATCGTTGAGCTTCCCCACTGCGGAAGAATCCAAAACCGTCATTCATATCTTCGCAGCCCTAGCCATGAACGCGGGGCATCGAGGAGCGACAATATGAGCGATTCCATGAAAGTGCAGCCCCATCATCTTGAGCGGGGTGCGTACCTGTATATTCGGCAGTCCTCAATGCGACAGGTCATCGAGAACGTGGAGAGCACGAAGCGTCAATACGCGCTGCGCAACCGCGCCATCGCGCTTGGCTGGCGTGAAGATCGAATCGTCGTTGTGGACAGCGACCAGGGCGAATCGGGCGCTTCGGCGGTCTGGCGTGAGGGCTTCCAGCACCTGGTTGCCGAAGTGAGCATGGGCCGCGCCGGCATCGTCATGGGACTGGAGGTCTCGCGCTTGGCGCGCAACAACGCGGACTGGCATCGCTTGCTGGAGATCTGTGCGCTGGCCGATACGCTGATCCTCGATGAGGATGGCGTCTACGATCCGAGTTTTATTAACGATCGGTTGTTGTTGGGCTTGAAAAGACATGATTCACAAAGCACCTCTTGTTTAACATTCCTGGATTCTCAGCAAATATAGCTGGGCTTAAGGGTATCTCGTTCCGCTTTTTTGTTTCGCTTACGATCTGACGCCAATTGGTCACGCCGGCAGATATAGCCCACAGTCTGGTGGGTGAAAGGGCGCCCGAATGCCGACCGGTAGCCCGCATCGTTGAGGTAATTGGCGATGTCCTGGTACGAGCATTTCTCTGCCATTTCGTGAATCTTCACGACCGCTTCAGGAGGAGTTTTTAATGAACTGTCCCCCGGTGCCGGGCGCTTGACTGTAAAGCTGGTCAGCACGCCCGAGCGCCATCGAACCTGTACCCCGATTTTCCCGGTGTTGCTCACTCCATCGAGTTGTACTGATGCTATCGCCATGCGAAGTAGACGCTTCCGTTCCTGATTCGTAGTGGTCTCGGCCCTCCATACATGGGGCAGATTTTGGGAGAGTCTCTTTATTGTTTGGCGTTCTTGGGGCGTGATATTCCATTGGGATTCTTGTTCTGCCTGGATAAAGGCTTTCTCCAGGTGATTTACTCTTTCCAGTTTCTCGTTCCACCGCCGCTCCAGCTCCGACGCCACCAGACGATTGTCCGGGTCGACGGCATCGTATTGGCGCTGCGCTAAACGCGCCTCATAACGGGCTTGCTCAAGTTGCAGTTCGCGCTGGCGACGTTGGGCTGCCATATCGTGTTCCAGTTGTTCAAGAACTCGAAATCCTACCTCGACTCCTAAAGGAGAGACGGCTTCCAGGAAGGCTTCTGCGATCGCGGCGTCCACTGGGCGCGAGGTCATGCTCTGGCAGATCTTATCCGTATCTCCATTGTGATAGCTCGCCGGACAGATGTAAGAAGGAGATCGCTTTTCACGCAAGACGCGGTTTTGCACTCCCATCTTGTTGCCGCAGATCCCGCAGTAGACTATGCCCTGCAACAGAGAGATCCCTTCCCTGGCCACGCCAATGGCTTCCTCGTGACTCCAGTTCTGGCGCAACCGCTCACGGTTCTTCACGTACTCCTCCCAACTGAGATAGGCCGGATGATGAAGTTCGATCTTTACTGGCCATTTTGCCATGGGAAGCTGACGTGCAATAGCCTTGCCCGTCTTGGCAGAACGGTGGTCTCCAGAGTATTCCCAGCGGCCGAACACATAGGCGCCGGCATAGGCCGGATTGTGCAGGATGCGAACAACAGCACTCAAGCTGGGCGTCTTCCAGATCAATGAGCCGTATCCGTCTCGAGCAGTTATTCGTGTGGGCAGGTCCAATCCCTGTTGCTTCAGATCGCGCACTACGCTCCGAGCCACTCCATGACAGCGAAAAGAGTCGAACACACAAGCCAACCGCTCTCGCACCTGAGCGTCTGGATCCAGTTCCCAATCTCCAGCGGCACTGCGTACATAGCCTGTGGGTAGCGGGAACTGCAGGTTTCCCTTGCGGGCCTTGTTCCAGCGCCCTTCGTACAACCGCGTGCGCAGAGTAAACAGTTCTGCTTCCGAAAGAGTCCCTTTTACTCCGAGCAGCAAACGATCGTTTGGTTCACGTGGGCTGTAAACTGCGCCTTCGTCCCCGATTAAGGTGCTGGTCAATCCGCAGATTTCAATCAGCCGATACCAGTCGCTATTATTACGCGCCAATCGCGATGCTTCCAGCATAAGTACAATCCCAACTTTTCCCAGACCTACTTCCGTTACCAAGCGCTGAAAGCCGGTTCGATGAGCCGCAGTGCTGCCCGATCGACCCTGATCCTCGTCAATGACCTCAACGTGACTTGCGGGCCAGCCTAACTGTACGGCTCGCTCCCGCAAATGATACTGCCGTTCGGTACTCTCCCGGTTCTCCAGCACCTGCCACGGGGTAGATTGTCGTACATAGACGTACGCCATGCGTTCATAGTGCAGCGTTTGGATTTTCACCGTGTTCATAAGACACCTTTCCGGAAACGATAATCTGCGCGTGACGGCAGCTAACCTCGACCCACAATGCTTGAGGCGAAGATCGAGATTCCTCGGATTGGGGGCCAAGAGTTTCCAAAGATAGTTGCCTTGGGGAAACGCCGCGGCCTGAGCGGGGCGGCGTTTGCGAGGCCTTTAAGAATTTTGATTTGTTACAACAGGAATCTCGGCCTTGAAAGAGATCGGAGCTATCTACCTCGCGCACCAGGCGAAATACCAGATGGGCAAAGAACCCGGTATCTCGGAGCAGCTCGCCAAGAAAATGGCGCTGATTAACCGAAGTGCTGATTGCACCGTCGTCAGCCGCTATCTGCTGTGCCTCGACATGGGGGAAGTCGAGCACCCTCAAGAATAGGTCCGTTCCCTGGACCGCGAATAACTCCTCGCCGATCCAGGTCACCGGATCGTTAATAGCAAACCAGATGATTGCAGGTCCGACAGTCCATCTCATGACTCTTCGTGCCTATCCAAGAATCGAACCAGGTCAAGCAGCGCCGCTGCTGAAAGTAAAACGGCACCCTCAGTGTGCCATTTAACAGAGACGCCGGTGTCCGGCTGAGGAAGGTTGGTCCAATCCCAGGGCAAAGCCCGCAAGTCCCCACTGTGAAATCGAATCAGTACCCAGGGGTCAGGCCGCCAGAACACCCGTCGTATCCGCCCCGACTGACCACAATAGGCACTATTTTCCGAGACTACGGTGACCGTGCATCCGCAATATGCAACATATGGCGCTGTCTGTTCTGTGTTTAAAGGGGACTTTCTCCGAAGCTGAACTTCACGTGTTGAAAGCCAGGCTGCGCGGTGGAATCCTGAACAAAGTGCGGCGCGGCGAGTATCGTTGTCCGCTGCCCACTGGCTTGGTTTACGACGAGGCCGGCAACGTGACGCCTGATCCCGACGCGCAGATCCGGGACACGATCACTCACTTCTTCGAGACGTTCACGCGCGTCGGCTCGGCGTGCCAGACCGTGAAGGTATTTCGCAAGGAGGGCCTCAATTTCCCCTCCCGACGCGTCGGTGGCGACACCGTGTTTCAGCCGCTGACCATGTCGACTGCCATGCGGGTGCTAACAAGCCCCCGATACGCAGGCGCCTATGTCTACGGACGTCGCCGATATCGGCGAGCCGCTGACGGACAGCAGAAGGTTCAGGAAAAGCACGACTCCAGCGACTGGCTCGCCTGCATCCCAAACGCTCACCCTGGCTACATCAGCTGGGAGCAATACCAGCAGAATCTGAAGCTGCTCGCGTCAAATGGCCGAGGATACGAAATGGCGAGAGGGTCGCCGCCGCGAGAAGGCGCGGCGCTGTTGCAGGGACGCGCAGTGTGCGGCCAATGCGGCAGCCATTTCCGCGTCCGATACCGCTCGACCCGCGGTAAACAAGAGGCTTGGTACATCTGCGACCGCGCCTATCGCAAACTTGGTGACCCGGACTGCCAATCGATCGCCGGGCGACCGGTAGATGAGGCCATCGGAGCTCTCGTGGCTGAAAGGATGACGCCTGCCGCTGTCGAGTTGGCGCTCGAGATCCGGCGAGAGATCGAGGCCCGCCAGCAAGAGGCTGACCAGCTACGCTGCCGCGCCACCGAACGTGCGCAATTCGAAGCCGATCTGGCGCAACGCCGATTCATGCTGGTCGATCCGAATAATCGCTTGGTGGCCGACACCCTGGAGGCGGAATGGAACGACAAGTTGCGCCTGCTGGCCCAGACTCGGGAGGAACGAGAACGAGCCCGGCAACAGGACCAAGTCCTGCTGGACGAGGCTATCCGCCAGCGGCTCGTCACGATGACGACAGACTTCAAGAAACTCTGGAATGATCCAACCACACCGAACCGCGAACGCAAACGACTACTCGCATATGTTATCGAGGATGCCACACTGATCAGACAGCCGCTGGAAGGCATTACCAGAATCCAGATCCGCTTCAGAGGTGGCAAGACCGAAACGCTGACAGTTCCGAACCCCAAATCGTCCGCACAGCAGGTAAAGACACCGCGACTTGTTATCCAGCTCGTCGAAATGCTCCTCGACAATCACATCTATTCCGAAATCGCCGACATCCTCAATAAGCAGGGGCTTCGTCCCGGCGGATCGGCCAGGCCTGGGCGCAGCAACGCTCGCTTCACCGCTCTGCGGGTGAAATACATCGTCCATCAATACGTGCTTCGCTCTCGCTACGACCGGCTTCGGGACCGCGGTATGCTGACCATAGCCGAAGCGGCAACTCGTCTCAGCGTCCATGAAGCGACCGTTGTAACCTGGGCGGAGTGTGGCATCATCGCAAGGCATGCCTACAATGCGCACGCTTACCTTTACGAGTTGCCAGAGACGAACTTGCCGGCCAAGCACAGCAGTCGATGGGACCGGATCTCAGATCGAGCAGCGACCTTCAAGATATGCAATAAATCAAAACCTGAGGATCCAATCAAAAGAGGTGTAGTGTGAAGCCAGATAGTTGTACACAGAACAAATCCGTCTCGGTCCCACATCAGAAGTTTTAGTCTGTCACCGCTGCGCGACCGGAAAACAAACAGACCGTTTCCCAAAGGATCCTCGCCCATCACTGTCCTCACCCGTTCTGCCAATCGATCGAAGCCGCACCGCATATCGGTCGGCTCAGCCGCCAGCCAGATGCGGCATCCTTGCGCCCCGTCCAGCGTGCGCAAACTCGGAAGGCCGATCACCCTTCCGCCTCCAATACCGCCAGCAATGTACGTAGATGGTCCGCGTCGAACCCAGGTTCCACTACAAGACTGCAGCCGCGAACAAGACGAATCTCAATCGTCCTGCCTCGTCCGGGTGTTGTCCCTGGATGATGCGGCTCCTTATGCGGCGCCACTTGCACTTCCACGAACTTAGCCTTTTCCGCCTCGCGCAAACGCTTCTTCCATGCGAACAGTTGCGACGATGTCATGCCCCGTTCATGGCAAAATGCCGATACGCTCTGACCGCTCGCCTGTTGCTCGGACACCAAACTTCGCCATTTTGCCCACAACTCCGCCCCGCGTTCTCTCATGTCTACAAAGTGACTCATACCCGCGCAGCGCACAAGATGGGGTTTAGATGTCGCTCACCGATTCGACGCTTCGTTGATTGCCCGCGAGCAACCAGCAACCTGCTCGGAGACAACGACCTCATCCGGGTGCTTAATGCAATGATGTAGCTAATGCTCTCCATCGTATCCGTTGCGAATCCTGCGAACCACTTCCTTCCTAGCGGAGTGTGCCGGTCGGGTCGAGGCGACGGGTCAGCCAAGCTGGGGCGAGTCGGAAATACGGGTGCTGCCGTCAACGATGCCCTCGGGCTTGACCTCGGTGCAGACGCTGACAGTCGGATGGGGATCATTCTTAAGGAGAAATTAAGAATTGCCCACATAACAAAGGGACGCTTGACAATTGTGCTCATACTTTTGCTCTTTCGTGTTTACCGACATAGCGACTTACTCTGGGGGTAACTTGTTACGTCCTAGTTGGGACTGACACAATTGACGACAACGTAGTCTCGCGCGTCGATTTTTCTCTTCGCGCTTTGTCCGCAATTAGTAAGGCCGTCCGCACCGCAGTTATGCCGGATGCACATCTCCCTTCACCTTTTCTCTTACACATCCGACTAATCGCTGCTCGCTGGATCGCTCAAGGCTACTGCTTCTGACGTGCGCACCTTTCCCGACAACTCACGACCCAAGTGACATGACGTCTGTAACGACGCAGTCGAACTGACGACTTGACGGAGGGCGAGCAGTACAGTAGATTATCTTTACGTCATCACAAATGAAACCACTCAATCCGAGCAAGTAGAGGAATCCTGTGTCGATACCGCAGAAAACAATCTGGATCATCTTGTGTCTCTTTGTTACAACATTGTCACATGGTCAACAGACGGACGAGACTTCCCAACCCGAGTACATATCCAAAACAGAAATGAATGAATTCACACGCGTCCACGGGGGCGAGGATCGCACAATTCCGCTTCCGTTGACAGTAAATGCGAAAGGTCAAAAGGATGCCTCGGCGCTTCAGGGACTGATCGAATACCTGAATGCAGTCAACCTTACCCAGTGGAGTGGTATGCAAGCCAAAGCCACGTACATCGATGCAAATGGAACCAGCAGTCCAGCCGCCCTCACTATCGGAAAGTGGAATCAGGGTCGCATCAACATTGAGACTGCAAGTGGAACGAGGAGTACGCGGATAGACGGCGATATTGGTGGGACGGTCGAGACAAATGGACGAAGGTTTTCTCTCCCCATGGCGACCGCAGAACTCGGACTTGTTGTCTTCCCACGGCTGTTTTCATCAGAGTTTGGCGTTTCCGCTGCGGCGATTGTCGACCGAGGGCAAATAGAGATCGATGGGGAGTTACTTCATCGAATCACCATCGAAGAGTCTGTGCTCACAAATGGAATGCTTATCGATAACCAATCTTCCAACGTTACCGATCTTTATTTCGAGCCCGTAAAGCACCTTCTTAGGATGAGCACTTCGTTAGTGCAGTTAGACTCTGCAGACCGCGAACGCTACCTGGTTGTGAATCGGTATTGCGATTATCAAACCACCGGGACAATGCTAATGCCGCACACCATTCGGCAAACGCTCAATGGGCAATTCCAATGGACTTTGCAGCTAGCTGAAATTGACCTGCAGCCGCAAATCGACTCTTCCTATTTCCGTTTCTAAAAGGATGCCAGTGATGAAACACTTTGTTGCCATCGTGTGTCTCGTTTGTGCTTTGATGGTCTCGAAATCGACCCTGGCGCAAAATTACCTCTACGCCACGGGTAATCCGACATTTTCGAGTCAGATCCCCGTCGAGAACGGCTTCATCAACGTCAATAACGGCGAAGTCCACATCGAGATTCCCCTGTCGACACACTCCCAACGTGGCAGCCTTCGATTGAACGAACGCCTCATTTATGACAGCCGCATCTGGAAAATCGCTTACAACAGCGGCTACAAGTGGCAGCCAACAAACGTGCCGAATTCGATGGGAGGTTGGGTCTTCTCGTCTGGAACGGCTACCGGGACATACTCTTACAGCACGCTGGGAGGACAGGTATGGTGCTACCCTTCAAATCCATCCATGGGCTACTACAACTACACGCAGTACGTCGATTTCATGTGGACCGATCCACAGGGCACGAGTCACAGCTTCTATTATCCAACGGTGCAGTATAGTTCTCCAAGCAACCCTCCTTGCAACGCTATGCCGCAGAGCCAACCCTCAGCAGGTGGATGGGCTTCGGACGGGAGTGGATACTACATTCAACTCACAAACTATACAAATGTGGTGATCTACGACAGACAGGGTAACATCTACCATCCAACCTACGTGGGCACAAATCCGCCAGCAAACAGTCCGTTAATCGTTGATCCCAATGGCAATTACTTTTCCCAGGATGCGAGTGGGAACCTCATCGATACCTTGGGTCGCACACCGGTTCTAACAAGTACATCCGGAAATCATATATACTATGACGTTCTTGGTTATGGGGGAATTCGCTCGCGCTATACGGTAACTACCGAGACAATCAATTTCAATACGGCGTTCAGTCAATCCGGCGTAACAGAGACAAGCGGAAGCTTTACGGCTATTCAGAGCCTACAACTGCCTGACGGCAGCAGCTACTCCTTCACGTACGATTCAGGCACGGCTGCAGGCAACTATGGGGAATTGACAAGCATTACGCTACCCACAGGCGCTATAATCCAGTACACCTATCAGAATTTTCTAGATTCCTTTCAAAACCAAAATAGATGGTTGCTCACACGGGTGAAGGACGGAGGAACAACGAGGTTTACTCCCGCCACAATCAGTAATTGTACAAGCAGTTCTGGGTGTCAAGAGAAAGTTACCGTCACCAGCCCCGCTAGCAATGATACGGTGTACACTTTCACGCTCGACAAAAGTGCGTTGGCTAATGCAGGATCTTGGGCAACAACTATTGACGCATGGCAGGGAGCAGCCGGCACTGGAACGAAATTGATTTCACAGAGTACAAGTTACAGTTATGTGCAATATCAGGAAATCAAGTTCATAGATTCCAATAATACCATCACCAATAACTATATTTATTATCAAGCGCCAAGCGCTGTGATCACTACGACGGCCTTGTCCGACGTTACACTCACGAAAAAGGTGGAGACCGATCTTGTTGCGCTCGGAGCATATCCGAGTGCCTATAAAGCGTGGGATTATTACTCGGGCACTGCGCCTTCGTCGCCAACACTCGAAACAGATTACACGTATAATTATGCCGTAAACTTTGCTCAGTTTCCAACGCAGATCGTCGTTAAGGACGGAGCGGGCAACCATGTCTCTGAGACGGACTACGGATACGACGAGACTACGGGCACCGGTCACGCAGCGCTCCAACCGACCTCAGGATTGACGCAGCATAACTCAGTATCTGGCAACCGCGGAAATGTGACCACGATCGCTCAGTGGATTGGCTCGTCTGGTGCCACACTCAGTAAAGAGGGGACATATGATGACGCGGGGACAGTACTGACAAGCATGGATCCGAACGGCGTGACGAGTTACGGGCATGATGCTACCGATGCGTTCACCACCAGTACAACCCTCCCGACTCCATCCAGCGGTATTGCGCTTATTTATAGCGGAACCGTGGACTATAGCACTGGCCTTTCCACCGGCCAGACGGATCCGAATGGAACCCAAAATACACCGCAGGGCTATGATGCATTCGGCCGGCCAACGGGCTTCGTGGTGTCGAATGCGGGGACCACGTACGCTAAGAGTAGCTTCAATAACACGTCGACACAAAGCAGCGATTATGAGTACCAAAATGCCTCGGTTTACGCGGACGCAGAAACCCTTTACGACGGGTATGGCCGAGTGAGTCGAGTTGCGAATGCGAATGGGCAGGCTTCCAATCCCTGGTATCAGGTAGATTCTTGCTATGACACCAGTGGACGAGTTAATTTTCAGTCGTATCCGTATCAGGCAAACGGCTTTGCCTCTCCCAAAATCTGCTCAGGTTCTGGGGATACGTATGGGTACGACGCGTTGAGCAGGATCAAAACTATTGGCCACAGCGATGGCACAACAATTCAGTATAATTACACCGGCCGAGCAACCAAGATGACAGATGAGAATGGCGTGACCCGGATTTCTCAAACCGATGGATTGGGTCGCACCACAATCGTATGCGAGATTTCCTCGAACAGCAGCATGCCCGGTTCGGGTTCACCGGTGAATTGTGGAACTGATATCGCAGGAACCGGGTTTACGACGACATATGCCTATGATCTGGTGAATCACAAGACCACCATGACACAAGGCACACAGATGCGGATCTTCCAAACCGATTGGGCAGATCGACCTGTTTTCGCTCAGGAGCCCGAATCAGGCCAAACAACATACAGCTACGCTTATAATTCGACGGGGTTGGTCGTCACGCGGCATCGACCGAAGGCGAACCAACCGAATCCTGCAGTTTTGGCCACAACCACGACACAATATGACTCTTTGGGGCGATTAATCACTGTCAACTACGATGATGGCACCGACACGAAGAACTTCCTATACGACAAGTCCATCGGCTGGTCCAATTTCTCTCAGACCAATCTAAAAGGCCGACTCGCTGGAACGGCGATGACGGCATCCGGCGCAGCAACCGGCTCCTCGTATGACGCTGTGGGACGTGTAACGGGCATGCAGCAATGCATCGCTTCGGCCTGCGGAAGTGGGGGGTACAACCTTACCTACACCTACGATTGGACTGGGAACCTGAAAACTTCGACCGACGGTGCTGGTGTTACCAGCACATACACGGTGTCGCCAGCCAGCGAGTTGCTTTCTCTAACGAGTTCGCTAAACAATTCGACCAACCCGCCAAACATCGTCTCCAACGTTCAAAACGGGCCCCATGGTCCCACCAGTTACGCGCTTGGAAACGGCCTTTCCGCGGTGCTGTCTTACGATGCACTTGGCCGCAACTCAGGTGGCTGGATCTGCAACGGTAGTACATCGCCTTATTGCACCGGTGGGACACAGGTCTATGGTTTTACGACAGGGTGGACTGGGATTCGCAACACGACAGAATGTGATACTGTGCTCAGCCAGTGCATGAATTTTGGATACGATGAATTCAACCGTCTGACTTCCCGAACGGTGACTTCCGGCACAGCACAGAATTTCTCATATGTCTACGACCGCTACGGAAACCGTTGGCAGCAGAACGTGACCGCAGGGAGTGGCCCCTCCCCGCAGTTGAGCTTCGATACGTCAACCAACAAGCTGACGGGCAGCGGGTACGCCTATGACGCGGCCGGCAATATGACCAATGACAGCTTTCACGCGTACAGTTACGACGCAGAGGGTAATATCGTCGCAGTCGATCCTGGAACAACTGCGGTGGCATACAATACATATGACGCTTTAAACCATCTTGTACAAAATGTCATTCCCCAATACAGTTTCGCTGGTCAAACTGTCTTCAACAAGGACGGGTACCGAGTGAGCTACCCCGGTTCCAATGACGGGGTATACTTCTGGGGAGCCAAGCGGGTCGGTTTCTACTACAACGGCCAAGTGACCTTTCAGCATCAGGATTGGCTGGGAACTGAGCGAATGCGCACCACATACAATGGCGGCCTAGCGGGCGCATTTACCTCCCTGCCCTTTGGGGATGCCTGGACTACTGTATCTGGTCACAACTACGACGCTTATCACTTTGCCGGCATGGACGAGGACACTGCATCAAGCGGTCTGGATTTTTTAGGGCAATACAGGGAATACAATCCCACGCAGGGCCGCTGGTTAAGCCCTGACCCTTATAGCGGTAGCTATGACTTTACAAACCCGCAGAGCCTGAACCGCTATGCCTACGTATCGAACAATCCTCTTTCTTTGACGGATCCCAGCGGACTTGTCGCTAATGGAAACACTACTGGAGACGGAGGAGGAGGATGTGATCTTACGTGTGCCATTTTGACTGTAGGCATCGGTGCCCTGATAGGGGAGTTAGAAGATCTATTTGGAGGTAGACCAAGCTTCCACGGGAGCCTTCATCCGCGGCCCAACTCCACCGGAGATCCGAATTGGGACGGTAACTTTGGGGAGAGGCTTGGAATCAGCACAAAGGTGCCCCGAATGAATCTGGGCATAGCGGAGGCTTTGGGATTACCTGATGCCGGATGCGAGTTCGGAGCGTGCGGAGCAGGGGCTTCCAACTTCAGTCCCGGTTCAATAGGAGCGTCTTTTTCTAAGATCACAATCGACCCCCGACTGTTGTATATCGCGGATGCTTTGAACTGGGCATTTACCGGGAAACATTCAAAACCGTCTCCCGCGATTCACGGGAATTGGTGTGGCCCGGGTGGCGCAGGTTTTCCAGTTGACGCTCACGACTCGAACTGTATGTTTCACGATTACTGCTATCAAGCGAACAATTTGAGCGCGTCAGACAATTTGTTCATTCAGCCGCCTGGTAAACGCGCTCTCCTGCACGGGTGCAATCAAGCGCTGTGCAATGCGGAGTCGAAACTTGGTGGACGGATCGCCACTGAGATTAACGGCTATTTCTCAATTATTCCGAGTGCCGACAATGGGTGTACGCAGTGACGCGTTCCCTGGCTGGTCTAGAAGTGTTGCCGTTCTTGACCGTTCCCGCGCAGCTTGGGAGGTTCTTGTGATCACAACCAAGTATTGCGCGGGTAATATCGCTTTGCTAGTGGTAGGAGCCGCAGTCGCCGTTGTTGACGGATGGGTAGCTGCGATGACAGCGGGTTTTGGGGCCGATCCGGTGCACGACTTGAGAAGCGGGGTAATGATGGCTGTTTTGGTGGCATCTCTTGTGCTTCTTCCAGCATGCATGATTACAATCAGGTGGCCAGGTCTAGGGGCGAATGTCTGCTGGGGTGTCGCGGCCGTTTGCTGCCTATCTGTTTGGGCCTCCCCACTCGTTATACTCTTCGTGATATTCGCGGTGATCGACGGATTAATCGCCGTCAAAATTGCTTCGCGCAGCGAGAGAACGCCTCCGCTGAGGGTGACTCCTACGTAACCCGGTTAGGTCGAGGTCATTCCACGACCCGCATCGCGACGAATGTATCCGTCTGAGCAAGGCACCCTGTTGTACGGCATGGTTTCATGGTGCACTTGAGTTATGAGCGAAGTGGGAGTGGTGCGGAGGCGGCGTAGCCGAGCCGAGGCCGAGGCTCTGGTTGCGGAGTTCGAAGCCGCGCATAGTATGCAGCGATGTTCCGAACAGTCCTACCTGAGGTCACATAGGCCGAACACGACGTCGTCGTAGTCCTACTCGGCGAGTAGCCAAGTGGCTGCGCCGCAGGCATGAATGATTGATTTCACTTGCGAGTCAGCGCCTGGATGCGGTCCGCATTCGCTCAGTTCCCAGCCAATCCTGATGCTGAAAGGTCACTTGCCCGTTGTAGTAGAAACCGACCCGCTTGGCTCATGCCGAGCAGCCTTGGGATGAGTGGGAAAAGCGCAGAGTTGAACAATTGCGGCATGATGTAAGGGCGGCACTCTTTGAGCAGCCTCCGCCAACGCTTCCTCGGCCGAGACGATCTGGTCAAGCAGATCTTGCCGGACAAAGCGGCCGATGTCGCAAACTGGACCGCCCAGCTTCCGCCAGCTATCAGAACCAATGCATTTTAGCTAGCAGGAAATCGGGCTACGCCACGAACAGGGGCCAGGTCTTGGGATGGGTTCTAAAACTACCGGATATTTGAAGAACAGCCCAAATGGGGGAGTGTGTCAGGGCTGCCGAAGCCACCGCGCCAGCGGCCGCGGCCTTAACATCCGGACAGGATAGGCCAAAATCTTTCGGGTTTCGGGGCAGGCAGTATCATCGTATCCGTATGAGCATCGCACCCTGTTGTTCGGCTGGGTTTAATGTTGCACTTGAGTTATGAGCGAAGTGGTAGTGCGGAGGCGGCGGAGCCGGACCGAGGCCGAGGTTCTGGTTGCGGAGTTTGAAGCGAGTGGACTGAAGCGGGAAGCGTTTTGCCGGCAGCGCGGCCTGGCTATTGGAACGCTGGATAAATATCGTCAGCGGGTACATGGTGGGCGGCGATTGGTCGCCGGGCCGATGGTTCCTGTTGAAGTGGTTCGGTCGCGGGCGCAGGAGGCAAGCAGCGATGTCGATGGACATAGCGCATTCGTGGTTGAGTCGCGAAGCGGGCGTCGGATCGAAGTGCGTCGTGGATTCGATGTGGAGACATTGGAACGTCTGTTGACCGTATTGGACAGGGCGTAGTCAGTGTTCGGGTTCGGGCCTGCTACGCGCATCTACGTGGCCACCGGCGCCACCGATATGCGCAAGGGTTTCAACGGTCTTTACGGTCTGGTGCGCGAGCGGCTGGAATGCGATCCCACGAGCGGCCATGTTTTCCTGTTCACGAATTCGCGGCGCAACCGCCTGAAGCTGGTTGTATATGACGGAAGCGGGCTATGGGTGTGTGCGAAAAAGTTAGACGGAGGAAGATTTCGTTGGCCCGAGAGAGACAGCGCGGTGAAGAAAATCGTGTTGACTCACGAAGAGCTGGCGTTGCTGTTGGGTGGGATTGATCTGACTCAGACGCGGCCGCGGCAATGGTATCGCAAGGCGCCGGAGGAAGAACCAACAGAGTCACTCACAACCGCATAAACACTGGATATTTCGCTCGTTTTCTGGATCGTTCTCTGGTATTCAAGAAGCATCGTGAGCACGCCCCCTGAGCCGACTCTCCCGCCGCACTCGGAAGCCTTTCTGGCGGAGATCAACGCCCAACTGAAACAGCAATTGAATGCGACCACCAAGGAACTGGAGTATGCGCGGCTGAAGATCCAGCTTCTGGAAGAGCGTCTTCGTTTGCGGCGGATCGAAAAGTACGGACCGGGCAGTGAGAAGCTAAGTAGCCTGCAACTGGAGTTGCTGGAACAAGAGCCCGGGGTCAGCAATCAGGAAGTGGCTGCCGAGAGCGAGCGTGAGGCTCCCCCTCCGGTTTCGGAAGCAAAAAAGAAACGCAAGCACCCCGGCCGTCAGACGCTTCCTGCCGACCTGCCGCGTGTAGAGCGGGTAATAGCCTGCACGCCGGAACAGTGTGTATGCGGCAACTGCAGCGCCGAAACCAAGGTGATCGGCTACGAGGTCAGCGAAGTGCTGGACGTAGAACCGGCGCGCTATTTTGTGCAGGTAACCAAACGCGAAAAGCGGGCGTGCAAGGCGTGCCCGGAGCAGGGCGTGGCGGCTGCGCCACTTCCCGTACGGATCATCGACAAGAGCCTGGTCTCCGATGGTGTAATCATCGACACGGTGGTGAACAAGTACGCTGACCACAGCCCTCTATACCGACAAAGTGTAGCTTTGCTTCGCGACGCAGGCATCGACATCAGCCGGGCCACGATGTGCGGCTGGGTGATGACCATCGGAGAGATGTTGATGCCGGTAGTTGGAGCGATGCGCAGCCAGGTGCTGGCCGGTACCTACATCCAGGCCGATGAAACACCGGTTGATGTGCAGATGCACGACGGCAGCGGCACCAATCATCAAGGCTACTTGTGGCAATATGGAACGCCCGGTGGAATGACGATTTTCGATTTTCGCATGAGCCGCAAACGTGAAGGCCCACTGAATTTCCTTGGAAACTTCGAAGGACTACTGCAAACGGACGCATACGCGGCCTACGACGGCGTGGGCGGTCCGAAGATGGTGCACGCGGCCTGCTGGAGCCACGCCAGAAGATATTTTGTGAATGCGGTAAAGCTCAACAAGCAGGATGCCGCCTCGATCCGCGCAGTGGAACTGATGAACAAGTTATTCGCGATCGATGCCCAGGTGCGCGACGGCAACATGGACCATGCCGCCCGCCATGCTCTGCGCCACGAGAAGGCTCCGCCGCTTCTCGCCGAGATCCGCACTCACATCCTGGAGATGAGTAAGACGGTGCTGCCCAAAAGTGCTGCCGGCCAGGCCTGCAGCTACACGATGGCTATCTGGAAAAGGCTCATCCGCTTCCTCGATTATCCGGAACTGGAGCTCAGTAACAACCTCGCGGAAAATTCCATGCGCGGCGTGGCCTTGGGTCGAAAAAACTGGATCCACATCGGAAGTGAGCAGGCCGGGCCGCGCGTAGCCGCGATCCTCTCGGTAATCGAAAGCTGCCGCCGCCTCAAAATCCCAGTTCGCAACTACCTCGCCGACATCCTGCCCGGCCTTGCAAACGCATCCATCCAGCGCATCGCAAACATAACCCCTGCTGCCTGGGCCGCAAAACATCCGTAGTTGTCATCATGCGTTTGCTCTAACGCGTACCATCCAGCGTCGATGGCGGATTGCGTGATCGAGTTCGAGTCCTCGGCTGGAAGCAAGATGCGCATTCTGTGGAAGAATAGCTCTGCACCCGATTGGGCAAGCCTGCTTCGCGCCTTCCGGGAAGCGGAATGATGATCCATGTCACGGCGCAGATGCGGGTGCTGGTGGCGATCGAGCCGGTCGATGGACGAAAGCGGATAGATTCATTGGTTCGCGTCTGCCAGGCCCAGCTCGGTGAAGACCCTTTTTCTGGCTGTGTTTTCTTCTTTCGTAACCGAAGCGCGAAGTCGATTTTGATCTTGGCATATGATGGCCAGGGATATTGGGTTGCGCAAAAGCGGCTTTCCAAGCGACGGTTCACATGGTGGCCGGCGTCGACCTCGGCGGCCCAAACAGCTGGAGGCTTACCAAGCTCAGTTGCTGATGGTGGCTGGGGATGTGTCGCGAGTCCGTGCTGCCGGGATGTGGCGGCGAGTCAGCGTGCTGATATCGCGACACCCTGGCACGAACTGCAGCGTAAACTGCCTGCCGAAACTCCGATCCAGAAACCGACTCAGGCGGTGCCTCTATCGTGAATGCGCTGCGACCACTGCAAGCTTTCCCGCACTCCCAGTTGACGTGAGCAGTCTAAACGCGCCCGCGGCCTCACAAGCCGGTTGAACCAACGGAGAGCCAATATCGGTCTCGCTTAAGACTTTGCCATCAGCAAGCGAGAGCTCCGTAATTCGCGGAGAGGGCGTCGTGCCCACGCTAAGCAGGTTGCCTTGTGGATCCAAGGCCGGATGCTGGGTCTGAACGACGGTCGCCAGTCGCATTTTCAGTGCCGATGTAGTGGAAGAGATGAATGACTCGAGTACCGCATGTTCCGGAAGCTGCGGAACAACCGCTTTTACTACCCCTTGTTCGCCGAGTTCTACGATTGGGAGCCCGGATGTCTCTAAGGGTACGAGGAGAAGATGATCTCCTAAAGGAAAGAACTTTGACATCGCAATCAGCAGCGTCGGATTGTACTTCCTTTGTCCACCCTCCTCTGACGTTTTCGAGGCCTGCAAAGCCAAGTAATCACTGCTGCCCAGGTCCAATTGCCGGATCGCCGTACCGTCTGGCCGAACGAGATCAAGTGCCATGCGATGATTGAGCCGATCCTCCGAGATTACGACCACATTTCCGGACCTAAACACACCGAAAGTAAGAGGATCAAGTCCCTGTTCGAGCACCGTAGTCCGAATGAGGCTTCCATTTTGATCAAACGTTAATACAAGCGGGTAGGGCGATCTCCTTCCTTCGATCGCGGAATCGGGGGTGCCTTCGACTAACACATACACTTGGCCATTACCGACATAAACCGATTTCGGCAAAGAGATGTCTCTGTACCCTTGCACCGACCGCCACGAAAAGCTTGTCACGCTCCCGTCCGGATGGATTCCAAGGAGTGCAAGCCTCTCTTTGGGTGTTGCGCCCGCATTGTTCGGCGCGTATCCATCGATGAATGTGTATATACTCCCGTCCTCACTGCAGTCGAAACGTCCTGCAATTGTGGGCTTGGCATTCAAGTCCGCAATGATCTTGGGCCGTGAGAACTCGATAGATGCGCTCGCAACACTTGTTTGGCCGTCGTGATTCGCTGGCCGGTCTTGAGCTATAACCGCAGGCGATACAACACATAAATAAACAAGAATGAGATACCGCAACCCGTTCCTCATCGCAACCCTCCTTCAGCAAGGCCCAAGGAACGCCGAAAAGTAAGGCGCGCGACCACTTTCGGCGGTTCCGGTGGCGAGATTTGATCCACAGCGAGAAGGGCCCCGGAGCAGGTCGTGGTATAAACCGGGGCGCTCGGCACCACCTGCTGCAGGAGTGCAACGCTCTCGTGATGAACTATGTAGCAATTGTCGTAACATGGATAACCCTTGTAATCAGAGTAGTCGACTCCAATGCCGTGGCCTTGGCAAGTCGACGTACATTGGGGGTACATGGCGGTCGCGCAGCAATATGGACCGTTCGGATCGGCGGACGCGTTGTCATACTGGGTCTGAGTAAACACGCCGCAGGAAGCGAGGCACATGTTACCGGCGTCGTCATAGCAGGCATAGCAGTTTTGCGCATCGGCAAGCTTCGAATGCAGTGCAAACACTGTTATGACGATGAAGAGCGCGAATCTGCTCCGCATAGTTTCCTCCTTGGCCTAAACGGTTCCCGTGATTGAATGAGAAATACTCGTGAGCACGAGGGCTTTCCGCCTCACAACTGCTTGGCTACATAGATGATTACGTATTTTCTTGGCACGGTCTTCAGTCGTAGGCTGGGGAGGATATTTGTCAGTTTCTCGCAGGCCTCAGGTGAGTCAATCTGTGGGCCTCTGTGAAACTCTTTGGCTAACGAGAGTACCGCAGTTCTTTAGGACTGTCAAGAGGCTCGAAGCTCCGTGTCGTTAGCACATGATATGTCCGGTGGTATTAGCAAAATGAAATGTCCGCTTCTCGGGCGGCAAGGTTGTCTTCATGCAGTGGAGTGTCAAGACGTAACCGAGGGCCGCAGTGGAGCGGGCGATGAAGGTACAGGAAGTGATCTTGCGAGCGATGGCGAAGAAGATCACCTCGTGGCAGGCAGCCGAGATTCTTGCCATCACAGACCGTAACAGCAGCGAATGCTGAACGTTATGGTGGGTAGGGACAGGTCTTACGGTTGAAGCCGCTTGTGCCTGTCCCCCCTCGCAGAACCCGCCGTGCGAATTTATCGCAACGGGCTCCACAGGTTGCGCTCATGGAGTGCGATTCATACCGTCGTATGAAGAGCCGATATTGCATAAGGTAGTTCGAACCAGGGTTGACTATGCAGATAGGGCCAGTAGAGCCGGTGCCGTTGACTGCGTCGCCTCAACGTTCGAGCCCATTGTCGTTCTACTTCACGCCGGACCCGGTCTAGCGTTGGCTTACAGTGGTACAGACCGAAATACTGGTAGAAGCCGCGCAGCATCATCGTCAGTTGCTTTTGCTGATCCTGCCGCTTCCAATGCCTGTGCTGCTTCAGCCACTCCTTGGATTTGGCCAAGGACTTTCGGCGGCTTTTAATGCACGGAACCCGCACCAAGGCAAACTTGCTCCTCGATCGGTGCCGCACACATGCTTAAAACCAAGGAAGTCGAACGTATCCGGCTTATCGCCGGTCTTCACCAGGTCTCCTCGGACAAAGCGTCCGAATCGCATTATCCGCGTTTTCTCCTCCGCCAACTCCAAACCGAATTCTCCGAATCGATCCGTCAGGTTCTTTTGGAACTCTTCTGCATCGCGCCGGTATTGGAAATTCACCACGAGTCGAGTCGCCCGGGGGAATTGCACCCCCAGGCGCTCACAGATTCCGGACTTGAACGTCTCCGCTCATCCGGCTCTTATCGTCCAGTCGCCGCTCGACGCAACAGTGGCCAATGAGCAAATAGCCGTGGGTCTCTTGAAGCTGTCTTGCTGACCCAATGCTCTGCTCTTTGCCGATGTCGCTTTAAGCGTTTGTATTTCGCCATCGCCCAATACGCTAAGCATTGGTCCAAATAGCGAAGTGTCGGATAAAGTGCTGATTTGTAGTAGCGACCGTAGTATGTAATCCAACCCCGAATGACGGGGTTGAACATACGTGCCAGGTCGTCTATCCACCGATCAATACGACAACGCAACTGCCACCGGCGAATTTCCTCTCGAATTGCTTTCGTTGCAGCATTGCTTACACCCGGACTGAAGTTGACGAAGAACTTTCCAAAACGATTCTTCGATCTTCTGGCGCGAAAGCTATAGCCAAGGAAATCGAATGATTCATTCTTTGAGTTTCCCCGCCGATCATCATCCTTGCAATAGACGATCTTCGTCTTCTCAGGATGAAGCTGCAGTCCGCATTCAGCAAAGCGGTTCTCGAGCGCCTCTTTGAGCATCTTCGCCTGCGATTCACTTACGCAATGGCAGAGAGCGTCGTCAGTGAATCGTTCAAAGGGGATGTCCGGATGATTCCGGGCCATCCACCTGTCGAACGTGTAATGAAGAAACAGGTTACTCAACAGGGGTGAAATTACTGAGCCCTGCGGCGTACCTCTTTCTCGGGGTTCGAGGGTGCCATCTTCCAACTGAACGGGGGCTTTGAGCCACCGCTCAATATAGAGCAACACCCAAGGACAGTCGGTATGCTTTCGCACCGCACGTAGAAGCAGTTCGTGAGGAATCGTATCAAAATAGGATTTTATGTCGAGGTCGAGCACCCAGGCATAACGCCAGCAGCGCTCTCGCGCAACTCCAACCGCATCCAATGCCGACTTCCCCGGCCTGTATCCGTACGAGTCGGGATGGAAGTGCTTCTCCAGTTCCGGCTCAAGATACCCCTTGACCACCGTTTGGGCGATTCTATCGGAAACAGTGGGAATTCCTAATGGTCTGAATCCGCCTCCTCGCTTCTCGATGTTCACGCGCTTCACCGGCGGAGGAAAGTAACTGCCAGACGACATTCGGTTCCAGAGTTTGTAGAGATTGTTTGCCAAGCCCCTTTCAAACTCTTCGATCGTCTGATCGTCCACTCCGGCTGCATCCCGGTTCGCCTTTACCCGTTTATAAGCATCCCAAACATAAAGCTTCGGAATGCTCCACGACCTTGCTTTATCCAAAGGGCTCCTCCCGTTACCGGTTGACCATTCGTTAAAGCTGAACGATGTCGCGCCTTCGCTCCAGTCCCGTTACAGGACCTTCCTCACTACTACACGCGACTCCGCCCCTGCACCCCGCTTCGGTACTCTGACTCTTACGGGTCGGCCGCTTGAGTCTCTCCCTTGGCATCGGTGTGCAGGTTCCCACGTTCCACACAAGAGCCTGAACCGAGTTCACGCCGCCTTCGTGCCGGACGCCGACTGGGCAGTAAACAGGTACCCCCCAGACTTATCCCAGATTAACGACTCCCCTCTGGTTCTGACGTCGTCCCTACGCTTTCGACAGGTCATCAGCGGTTCGCTTGCGCTCGTCTCCTCGGCCCTCACCTGACAGGATCAAGTCCTGCCTTTTGCCGAAACGCTCACCACCTCGGCCATTGTGCCGAAGCAGCTTTCGGTGGTTTGAACCCACATCCTGTAATGCGAGTTCGAGAGGCCTTCTCCCATCTCTCGTGCAGCACGGCTCGAAGAAGTTTTCTCAGTTCATGAATCCTCCTTCGCGCCTTCGTGGCGCACAGTCATCGGCGAATCTCGTCAAATATGCTTCTCCCTGACATGCCGGCCTGATCTTCT